>Ga0209181_10003794_pt1 | contig 22968 bp, 13 predicted proteins | sample MAT05_FD_187208 | JGI IMG/M metagenome (GOLD analysis project Ga0209181, IMG submission 187208) | Freshwater microbial communities from Lake Fryxell liftoff mats and glacier meltwater in Antarctica - MAT-05 (SPAdes) (version 2) | ecosystem: Environmental > Aquatic > Freshwater > Ice > Liftoff...
GCCCGTATTGACGCCAGCCCCTGCCGAGGCCCAGGGCGCGGTACCGGAGCCGGCGCCGGCCGCGGTGCCAGCTGCAGCACCTGCTGCAGCGCCAGTCGAACCGGCGGTTCCCACAGTACCACCGGCTGCGGCCCCGATCCCAGCCGTGATCGGTGCCCCGCCAAGGATGACGCCGTGACCCTTCGCATGCGCGGCTTCACGCTGATCGAACTGGTCATCACGGTGGCGATCGTGGGCATTCTGGCTTCAGTGGCCGTACCGCTCGGTGCACTCGGAAACCAGCGCGCCCGTGAGCTCGAACTGCGCGGTGCGCTGCGCCAGATCCGGGATGCGCTGGACCAGTACAAGCGCGCGACCGAGCAGGGTCATGTCGTGCGGCGTGCCGATGGCTCCGGTTTTCCGCCGTCATTGGAGGTGCTCGAATCCGGCGTGGTCGATGCCAAGAGCCCGCGCGGCGCACGCATCTATTTTTTGCGCCGTATTCCGCGCGACCCGTTTTACACAGACCCGACGGCCACGCCGGCGCAGACCTGGGGCAAGCGTTCCTATGCCAGTCCCGCAGATGCGCCCATCGAGGGCGAGGATGTGTTCGACGTCTATTCGCTCTCAGCGCGTACCGGTCTCAACGGAGTGCCCTACCGTGCGTGGTAAGCGGCTGCGCGGCTTCACGCTGATCGAATTGCTGGTGGTGATGGCCATCATCGCCACCTTGCTGTCGATTGCGGTGCCGCGCTACTTCGTGCACCTGGACCGGGCGCGCGAGGCCGCACTGCGGGAGACGCTGTGGGTGGTACGTGATGCGATCGACAAGTTCCATGCGGACCAGGGTCGTTACCCGGCCCAACTGGACGAACTGGTGTCGGCACGCTACCTGCGTCGTCTGCCGGTCGACCCGGTGAGCGAAACCGCCGAGACCTGGGTGCTGGTGTCACCACCGGGCGATGAATCCGGTGTCTGGGACTTGCGCAGCGGCGCCGGCGGCGAAGCGAGGCCGTATGCAGATTGGTAGACACCTGCGGCAACGCGGTTTTGGTTTTCTGCTGGTGTTGTTCGCGTTGGCCGCGATGGGCCTGATGCTGGCCGGTACCGGGCAGGTCTGGCACACGGCGGCGCAGCGCGAGCGCGAGGCCGAACTGCTGTTCGTCGGCAACCAGTTCCGCAACGCCATCGGTTCCTATTACCGGGCTTCGGCGGCCGATGCTGCACGCTACCCGGCCCGGCTGGAGGACCTGCTCGAGGACCGCCGTTTCCCGGTACCGATGCGCCATCTGCGCCGCATCTACCTGGATCCGATGACCGGTCAGCCCAGCTGGGGGCTGGTCGTGGCGGGTGGACGCATCCAGGGCGTGTACAGCCAATCACAGGGCAGCAGCCTGCGAACCGTTTTCGACGGACCAGACGCGGCTCTGACTGGCACCGTTCGCCATGACCAATGGGTGTTCGTGCATGACCCGAGCGCAGGGCCTTGACATGAAGGAGTTTGTCGGCCTGAACAGCTCGGATCTGGAGCACCTTTTCATGACCATCGAGGGATCGATGGGGGTGGAAAACCGGGCCCAGTTTTTTCTGTGGTCCCAGGGGGCTCTGCAGGCATTTCTTCCGCACGAGACGCTGCTGTGTGCCCATGGCGATATTGCGCAGATGCGGTTTCGCTGTGAGGCCTTCTCGGGCGGCGTGGTCGATGACCAGACCGCGCAAGGCGGAAACGACCCGGTGGATGCCTTGATGCCCCGCATCGTGGACGACTGGCTGCTGGGCGGCAGCCTGCCGCGCTCGCTGAGTCCCGAGGGCGGCATCCAGACCGGCCGGCGCCAGCTGCTGGGCGATCTGCGTCGGCGCAACTTCGGCCATGCACTGGCGCATGGCGTGCGCGAGATCCAGGGCGAGCAGGGCGGCTTTTTTGCTTTCCTGCGCATGCCGCGGCGCCCGACCGCCCGCGAAAACTACCTGCTCGAGCTGCTCATGCCCCACCTGCACATGGCGATGCTGCGTATGCTGGCGAGCGAGAAGGGCGACAAGAGTGCCAAGCCCGCAGGCCGGATGCCGTTGTCCAAGCGCGAGATCCAGGTGCTCTACTGGGTCAAGGGCGGCAAGACCAACCAGGAAATCGGGCAGATCCTGGGCATCAGCCCGCCCACCGCCAAGAACCATGTGCAGCAGATCCTGCGCAAGCTCAAGGTCAGCAACCGCGCCGAGGCGGTGGGCAAGGGGGTGGCGCTGCGGCTGTTTTCGGCTGCGGAATCGGCCTGAGCAGCCTACCGACGCTTGCCCGTCTTCTCGCACTGATCGGGTCTGGCGGGCTGGAGCCAGGCGCTTCGGGTTTTCGTGATGCGCCGCGTCGTCAGACTCGATCTCATCGAATAGGCCGATCGGCTTATCGAAAATGGCATTCCTGTCATGTGCACTTGATCCGCGTCATCCAGCAACCCTGTATCTTTGCGTCAAATGGCGTAGTCAGCGTTCGCTACGGTATCGACCCGGCTGGTTTGACACGCGGGAGTTCACTCGACTGTCACACACGCTCGCTAGACTGCGGGCAACTCGCAAGCCCTGGATTTCCTGGACTGCTTTGTGGGCCCGTCCAGAGCCGACCGCGATCATCGTGGAAGTACTTGTGCAGGGCCATTGCAATGCACGACAGCGCTCCCAGAACCCCTTATCTCTGCCGCTAGAGAGCCCTGCATGATCCGCGTCCGCTTCCGATTGCCTGCTGTGTTTGCAGCCCTCATTCTGTCGGCGTCACCGCTGTGTGCCAATGCGTGGTGGAATGCCGAATTCAAGCAGCGCACGACGGTGATCCTCCACACCGGTGCCGAGGGCGTCACGACCTCCGAGGCGATCAACAACGTGGCGGTCCCGGTCCGACTGCATTCCGGCAACTTCGACTTCATCGATGCCAAGCCGGACGGCTCCGATCTGCGCGTACTGGCTGCCGACGACAAGACGCCACTCAAGTTCTCGATTGAGAAGTTCGACGGTAACAGCGAGATGGCGGTGTTGTGGGTGCAGGTGCCCATCGTGGCGCCCGGCTCGGACAAAAACCGCCTATTCGTCTACGCTGGCAACCCGAATGCCGCTGCCGAGCCACCCGCGCCGGTCGTCGATGCCGGTGCGGTGGTCACGCTGCGCTTCGAGCAGGCCGACGGCATCGCGCGGGACGCTGGCGGTGGCGGCATGCAAGCAGGCGCTTCGGTCGGGCTGGATCCGAACGGGCTGATCGGGCCGAGCGCCCGGCTGGATGGCACACGGGTGATTGAACTGGCTGTCAATGAGCGGCTCAAGGCCGCCAGTGGCGGACCCTACACCATCAGCCTGTGGGCCAGACCGGCTGCCATTGCCGGGACACTGTATGCGCAAGGCCCGCTCGCGATCCTGCTGGAACGCGGCAAGGTGCTGGTGCGGCTGGGCAGGCTGCAGTTCGAAGGTGGCGAACTGCCACCGTCTGCCTGGGCGCATATCGGCGTGGCGTTGGGTGCGGGCAAGGCCACGCTGTTTGTCAACGGCGCACAGGCGGCCCAAGCCGATCTGCCCCCGGCGTCGCCGGCCATCGACGGCGCTGTGCGGATCGGCCAAGGGTACAGCGGCTTGCTCGATGAAGTGCAGGTTGCCGGCGTCACACGAAGCCCGGACTGGATGAAGTTTAGCCGGGCGGCCCAGGGTGCCGATGCCAAACTGATAGCGTCTCAGATCCAGAAGGAGGGCGAAGACGTACAAGGCGAAGGGCCGCCCGGCGGCTATATCGGCGTCCTGGCCAAGAGCCTGACGGTCGACGCGATCGTGGTTATCGCGCTTTGCGGGGTGATGTTCCTGGTGGCGGTGTGGGTCATGTTTGCCAAGACCCTGCTGATTCGCAAGACCGACCGAGGTAACCGCAGTTTCCTGAAATCGTTTCGTGACGCGCCCGACGTGTTGCAGACGGGTGGCGCACAGGCGCATCCCGGCTCCTCTCTGGCGCGTCTGTACGACTCTGGCTTGCAGCAATTGCATGCGCGCAAGGTCGGACAACCCGATGCGCCGGCGCTGTCCGGGCCGTCCCTGAATGCGGTGACCGCTGCGGTGAGCGCCGACCTGGTACGCGAGAACCAGAAGCTGAACTCGCTGATGGTGTTGCTGACCATCGCAATCTCGGGCGGGCCGTTCCTCGGTCTGTTCGGCACCGTGGTCGGGGTGATGATCACCTTTGCCGCCATTGCCGCGGCGGGCGATGTCAATGTCAATGCCATTGCCCCGGGTATCGCCGCCGCCCTGCTGGCCACGGTGGCCGGTCTGGGCGTGGCGATTCCGGCGCTGGTTGGCTACAACTACCTGGCCTCGCGCATCAAGAATATCTCGGCCGACATGGCCATCTTTGTCGACGAGTTCATCACCCGCGTCGCCGAGCAGTACGGCCAGACCGAGAGGCCCTAGGTCATGTCGGCCGACGTCAAGGAAGACAACCAGCTCTACGACGACATCAACGTCACGCCGATGCTGGATCTGGCCTACGTGCTGCTGGTGATCTTCATCATCCTGACGACCGCGTCGGTGCAGGGCGTGCGCGTGCGCTCGCCCGAAACCAAGACGACCAGCAACCTGGCCAAACCGCAGACACGCGCCATTACCATCACCGCCGACGGCGCCCTGCACCTGGACGCCTATCCGGTCACGATCGAGCAACTGACCGGCTTGCTGGGTCAATACAAGGCGGCCAATCCCAATCTGCCCGTGGTGCTCAAAGGCGACGCCGACGCGCCTTACGAGAAGGTGCTGGAAGTGCTCTCGGCAGTGAAAAAGCTCGACATCTCGGAAGTCGGGCTGGTCACCAAGCGCGCCAGCACAGACTGAGGGCCACGGCATGCAAGTCCAGGACGAAGTCAAGCCCTACGACACCATCAACGTCACGCCCATGCTCGACCTGGCGTATGTGCTGCTGGTAGTTTTCATCTTGATGACAACCGCTTCGGTGCAAGGGCTCTCGCTGAGCCTGCCGAAACCATCGGCAGCACCGCCCACCGAGCGCCATCCCATACACATCCTGCGCGTCGACGCCGATGGTGGTGCGCGCCTGGACGGTGTGCCCAAGAACGACGAACTGGTACTTGTGGAGCTGAAAGCGATACGCGCCCGCGACGCCAAATCGACGGTGGTGTTGCAGGGTGACGGCAAGGCGCGGTTTTCCCGCGTGGTGGCCATGATCGACCTGTGCAACGAGGCTGAGGTGTCCATGAGTATCGCCACCGGACGCATAGGGTTCTAGCAGATGTGCCGCACCGCCCAACTGCGCAGCAGCATCCTTTTTGTCGCCCTGATCGCCGTATTGCTGGCCTTGTCGGGTTGCAGCGACAAGGCAGAAAAGCCACGCAAGCAACAAACCGTCAAGCTGCTGCCCGACACACCACCACCGCCGCCACCGCCACCGCCCAAGCCGGAGGACCGACCACCACCCAAACCGCAGGACAAGCCACAGCCGCAAGACGCCCCGAAGGCGGCGGAGCAGCCGCAGCCGCAGGCCCTGAAGAGTGACGAAGCGGCCGGCAGCGGGCCCGGCAGCGGTCTGACCGCCGGCGCCGTCACGCAGGACTACACCGACCAGAAAATCGGGACCGGTCCCGTCGTGGGCAGCGCCGCGCCGGTGGAAAGCGGCGCCAGCCGTCTGGCGGCGAATGCGTTTGGCAACACCACCACGCGCGCCCTCAACGAGTACCTGACGCGCGACCGCAATGTCAAACTGCGTGACTACAAGGTGCGCGTCGAGATCTGGCTGACGCCCACTGGCACGTTGCAGCGTGCCGAGCTCGTGGACAGCACCGGCGACCCCCAGACCGACGCCGCGTTACGCGCCGCGCTGAACCGATTCCCTGGCACCGGCATTGCGCCGCCACCGCGGCTGCCGCAACCGCTGCGGGTGCAGGTCACCAACCGACTTTTAGGATAGACAAATGGCATCACTTTCACCCCAGCGCGCGACCGCCCTGCGTATCGCCCTGGTGGCAGCTCTGGCCTGCGGCCTGGCGCCGTCCATCGCATTGGCCCAGAGCGAGCGCGAATCGCTGGAGACGCTGCGCCAGACGACTTTGGCACTGATCGAGGTGTTGGTACAAAGCGGCACACTGACGCGCGACAAGGCCGATGCATTGCTGGCCGACGCGCGCAAACGGGCCGAAGCGGCGGTAGCCGAAGCCGCCAAGTCGGAGGGCCAGGTGGTGCGGGTGCCATATGTGCCCCAAGTCGTGCGAGACCAGATCCGCAACGAAGTGCGCGAGGAGGTAATAGCCCGCGCTCGCGCCGAACGCTGGGGCGTGCCCAATGCCACGGCCGAATGGACCGACCGCATCACCATTGAGGGTGACCTGCGGGTACGCACACAATCTGACAGGGCCGCCTCCGGCAATCCATCGCCGCAAGATTTCCTGGCCGCTTCGCTAGGTGGTACGACGCGTGCCGCCGACCTGGCGGCTGGCAACGCGACCGGACTGGCCACCGCCAGCACCCAGGACGACCGGGACCGGCTGCGCCTGCGCGCGCGCCTCGGCATCACCGCCAAAGTGAACGACATGGTCACGGCCGGCCTGCGCCTGTCTACCGGCAGCACGTCCGACCGGGTATCGACCAACCAGACACTGGGGCAGAACTTCAACCGCTACCAGTTCCTGCTGGAACGTGCCTTCGTGAAAATGGACCCGACCGAATGGGCCAGCATCAGCGCCGGGCGTTTTGCCAACCCCTGGTTCAGCACCGACCTGACCTGGAGCGACAACCTCAACTTCGAAGGCGTCGCGGCCAGCTTCAAGTGGCCGGCGCAGAGCACCTCGACATGGCAACCGTTTGCCACGGTAGGGCTGTTTCCGGTCCGTGAATCGGCGCCACCACGCAGCGGCCGCAACGTACTGGGCGCCCAGGTCGGCGTGCAGTGGGAGGCGAGCACGCGTACACGCGTCAAGTTCGGGTTGGCGCAATACCGATTCAACAATTTCGAGGGCAAGGTCGACCCCGACTTTGACGCCGTCACGGGTGCCGGACGCAGGTATGGCCAGTACGAATACGAGGCCAGCCTGCGCCAACGCGGCAACACCTTGTTCCTGACCAATAACCCGCTGGAGATCGCCGGCGGCCTGACACCCGACAAAGCGCGCTGGGGGCTGGCGTCGCGCTTCCAGCCGGTGGCGCTTACCGCAGCCGCAGAGTTCTCGCACTTCGCGCCGTTTGTGGTCGGCCTGTCCTCCGAGGTGGTGCACAACGCCGGTTTCGACAAACAGGAGATCCTCGCCCGTACTGGAGTGCAGGTGGACGACGCGCGCAGCTACGGCGCAAATGTGCGCGCCACCTTCGGCTCGCAGTCGGTGCGCAACGCCGGCGACTGGCAGCTCAGCCTGGGTTACAGCTGGCTGGGCAGCGACGCCGTACCCGACGCCTTCACCGGCAACGAACTGGCACTGGGCGGCACCAATGTCAAGGGCATCACGGCAGGGCTGGTATACGGCGTGGCGCGCGACACGAACATCGGTCTGCGCGTCCTGTCCGGGCGCACGATTTCGTCACCTACGGTGCGCCCCACCGCCAAGGACAGCTTCTCGGTGTTTGGGTTGCAGGTGGACCTGAATGTGCGTTTCTAGAGTCTCCAGCACCATGCTGCGCTGCGCCGCTCTGCTTCTGTGCGGCGCACTGGCAGCACCAGGCTTCGGCCAGCAGGCAAATCGCGAGCAGGAACAGTTGCGCCGGCTGCGCCTGCAGGTACAAAAGCTGCAACAGGACCAGACCGTTCAGCAGGACGCCCTGCAGCGCGCCACCGCCGAGAAGACCACCGCTGCCGAACAGGCGACTGCCCTGCGGGGCAGAATCGGGGCAGCACAGGCGCAGTTGCGCCGCGAGCGCACGGCAACCGCGCTGCAAACGCAAGCCACGCAGGCGCTGCAAAAGGAACTCGACGCCGCCAAAGCGGAACGTACCGCCCTGGCGCTGCGGCTGGAACAGACGCAGACCGAACTGCAGGGCAACGTGCGCACGGTGCAGACGTTGCGCACCGAAGGGACCGACCTGCAGCGCCGCTTGGCCACACGCGAAACCTCCTTCACCGAGCTGACGGCGCGCCACCAGACGCAGGCGCTGGGGCTGCAGACCTGCATCAACAACAACCTGGCCCTGCGTGACATTGGCCTGGAGTTGCTGCAGCGGTTTGCCAACAAAGGCGTGGCCGACGCGCTGGCGCAGCAAGAGCCGTTCTTGCAGTTCAAGCGGGTTGCGATGGAGAACCTGCTGCAGGACTACCAGGACAAACTCGACCAGCAGGCGGTCAAGGCTGGTGCTGCGGCGCGCCGTGGCAGCGCCACCCCGGAGCCCGCCCGTGCACCGTGAGCGGGCGCTGACCGCGGCCGGGTCAGCCGTCGCTGCGCTGCTGGCTTTGCTGAGCCAGCTGGTAGTGCCGACCCTGGCGCGCGCGCAGGAGGAAGACCGAGCCCTCTCGTCGCTGACCCGACCCACAGCCGCCGTATCCGCGCCGCGCGCCGAGCCAGAGGAACCGCAGCAACGCGAACGCCGCCTGCGCTCGGTGGGCAGCTTTGGTCCGCCCGTCTTGCGCGAAGCCGACGCCGATTTGCTGGCGTCCGCGCGTGCTGGACGCTGGGGCGAGGCGCTACAACTGCTGAAGGAACGTAGAGCCAACGCCAACGCGCAAGACGCGACGGGCGGTAATGCGCTGGTGCTGGCAGCACGCGCCGGGCAGGACGAACTGGTGCGCGAACTGCTGAAACGCGGCGCCAATACCGAACGTCTGGGCCAGGACGGGTTCAGCGCACTGGGTGCCGCAGCGTTTGCTGGCCAGCGCAGCACGGTGCGGCTGCTGGCCCGCGCCGGCGTCGATCTGGAGCGCCTGGGTAGCAGCGGCCAAACCGCTCTGCATCTGGCCAGCAGCACCGGCCATGTTGACGTCATCGGCGAACTGCTGCGCGCGCGCATGGGCATCGAGACGCTGAACCGGCAGCGTGAAACCGCGCTGGATGTTGCCGCGGCCGCCAACCAGCAAGATGCCATGGACCTGTTGATCAAGGCCGGTGCCAACCTGGTGCTGGCAGGCCGACGTTGAGGTCGACCGGTTGGCAAGGCCCGACTCAGCCACCCGCTCGACCGCCAGCAGCGAGGCGCTGGTAATCCGAACGGACTATTTTTTTCACGCCGCACAACGCAAATCTGTCAAATAGCCGCGCGATGCTGACTGTGTTCGGCAGATGTGACAGGGGGGCGTCCAAACGGACTACATAAAGCCGCAAGTTCACTGCTGTCGTGCCATATGGCCTTTCTACAGTTTGGGCCAACGGTGTTGCAAACCGTTGGCCTTCCATCTGAAACACTTTTCTGGAGTAAATACCCAATGAAATTCAACTACACAAAACTCGCCGCAGCGGCACTGGTGGCTTTGGCCGCTGGTGGTGCGCAGGCGGCGCTGGATGTACCGCAGGCCACCCAAATCAACAACAGTTTCGGCAACAGTTCCTTGTTGTTCGTGGCCCTCGATACCAACAGTGCGATCGCGTTTTCGGCTGACCTCGGCCTGAACATGATCAGCTTCATCCAGGGTGCCGCGCGCAATGCACCCGGCACAATGATCACGTGGAACTTCAACACCAATTCGTCCAGCGACGTATCGGTCACTGGCAATGCGTGGAGCACCAATTACGCCACCTTCAAGTCGACCCAAGCTGGCAACGACTACAAATGGGGCGTCATCGCCGCTGACAGCATTCAGGGCAGCGGCTCCACGGTGACGGCATCCAACGCCATCGCAGGTCGCGGCTGGATGGCCACCGGAAACGCCACCGTTACTCAAATGCAGGCTGCGAACACATCCAGCCCTACTGGCACCGGCCTGGGCGCTGCCACCAGCTTCTGGGCGGCCACTGCTAATGCGGTTGGCCAAACCCACACGGCAAACAACAACGGTTCGAACACTGCGATCAGCGGCCCCGCTTTCGGCGCCATGGGTGGCAACTTTGGCACTGGAAGCACCTGGAATTTCCTGATGTCCAACAATGAGTTTTCAACATTCCAGTACCAGCGTCAGATCGTTGCGAACCCGGATGTGTTCCAGCTCGGTGGTGTACCCAACTCCGCCGACAGCGTGCTGAACCCGCTGGCCTCGCAGTTCCACTTCGACATAGCAACCAACACACTCACGTACGCTACCCCGGTTCCGGAGCCTGAGTCTTATGCAATGTTGCTGGCCGGCCTGGCCGCCATTGCGACCATGGTCCGCCGCCGCCGCAAAGTCTGAAACTCACAAAACACCATTTTTAAAGAAATCATCATGAAATTATCCAAATTGATGCTCGCCGTAGCCACCCTGGCTGCTGGCGCCAGCGTTTTCGCAGCGCCAATCGGCAGTCGCATTGCCATCAGCAGCGGCGCTTCCGCCACGCTGGGCAACCTGATGACGAACACCACACCGGTGTCCGCCCTGCGCTCGCTGTGCACTGCTGCCGGCGGAACGGCAAACCTGTTTGGCAGTGGCAACTTCCGCACTATGGTGTGCGCCAGTGCCCCCGCCCTGACATCAGCCACTTACACCAGCAGACCCAACGGTGACTTCATCAACTTCAATGGGACCAGTTTTGCGGAGTTGCGCCTCAACGTGGATCCCGGTTCGTTCGGCGCGGTGCTGGTTCTTAACCCCAACTCGCTGACGTTCACTGACCCCGCCAGCCCCGCAACTCCTACCGCAACCCTGCCCGGTGGCGCAGTCATTGTTGGTGGTCTTCTTGACCTCAGTCCGAATGGTTTTACCCCAGAAACGGTCGGAGCGAACACGTTGTTCCCATCGACCCCAGTCGGCATCGCGCAGACGTTTGGCGTTGCTGTGTCCAACGCCCTGTACACCAAAATGTTCACCGCGCAGCAGACTGCCGGCCGGATCCCGGCCGCGCCGACCTGTACCGTGGCCAGCACTGGTTCGCCCTTCTGCGTGCCGAGCATTGGCACTGCACAGATGGCCACCATCATGGCGGACAATTCCTTCAACGCTGCCTACACAAACGGTGTCGGCTTCTTGACCGGTGTAGTTGGTGACAACGGCACGGAACTGCGCTACGTGCGTCGGGTTGACACTTCGGGCACCCAGGCTTCGGCACAGAACTACTTCCTGGGTCGGCCGTGCTCGACCACGGCACTGCCGGTCGTCGCAGAGCCAACGTCGGACGACGAAGTCGGGGGTCTGAAGGACGCTCTGATCGGCTCGATTCGTGTGTTGGCGGCGCCTGGCACCGGTGACGTGCGCGCTGCGCTAAACAACGCCACACTCCACGCAATTGGCGTGGTGTCGGGGGAGAACAACCAGTCCGGCCAGACCTGGAAATGGCTCCGGGTGAACGGCGCCAGCATCGGTGAGAACGCTACGCCAGCCTCTACGGGCATCACCAACAGTGCGACCATGAAAAATGGTACCTATGACTTCTACTATGAGTCGGTGTACATGGGCGGCTCTGATGCTGGTAACGCGTTCTGGGCCATCGTGGCGACCGCGCTGAACAGCATTGCCGCCCCGGTGGGACTGATTGAAGCAGCCGCTCTGGCTACCGGATACAACAAGAACGGTCAGGCTTGCCAAGGCAGCTCTTCGAACTAAGGGCAAAACGACGGCGTTGTGCGCGCTCTGCGCTGGCAAGGCCGATCGAGAAGTGATATCGGCCGTCTCTGCACCCGCAGACGGCCCTTCCAGCAGCCAGGCCCCTCGGGGCCATTTCCATTTATTGTGTTGTGAACTTCCGCCGACCCACTTTCAGGCTTCCAGCCCTGGCCGCGGCACTTGCCCTGCTTGGCCCGATCACATTTGTACACGCACAGCCCACTGCGGGCGAAGGCGCCGCGTCGCTCCAGGCGCGCATGGCAGCCGAGCCGCGCTTCGACATCCTCGAGTTTGTGGTGGAAGGCGACTCGGTGCTGGGTAACGCCGCCATCGAACGCGCGGTGTACCCTTTCATGGGTCCCCAGCGCACCGCTGCCGATGCGGAAGGCGCGCGCAAGGCGCTGGAAAAAGCCTATCAGGACGCTGGCTTCCTGAGCGTCAACGTGCTGCTGCCGCCGCAGCGGGTTGGCAATGCCGGGGGCGAACTGCGCCTGCAGGTGGTGCAGGCCGCAGTCGACAAGCTGCGTGTGACAGGCGCCCAGTTCACCCTGCCCAGCAGGCTGCGTGCCGCCGTGCCCAACCTGGCTCCAGGTGTGGTGCCCAACTTCAACGAAATGCAGGACGAACTTGGCCAACTCGGGCGAGCCAGCGCCAATCGCGAGATAACCCCCATCATCGCCGCCGGCGACACGGCCGGCACGATGGCGGTCGAGCTCAAGGTGCAGGACAAACTGCCGTTGCAGGCATCGCTCGAACTCAACAACAAGCAGTCGCAAAACACCCGGGCCGGTCGGCTGGAGGCTAGTGTCAGTTACAACGACCTGTTCCAGCGCGACCACAGCATCGGCCTGAACTGGGTCTATTCCCCGCTTCGCCCGTCCGAGGCCAACATCCTGTCGTTCAGTTACCAGCTGCCGCTGGGTGGCGTGGGAGACCGCCTGTCGCTCAGCTACCTGCATTCCGATTCGAACACACCCACGCCGCTGGGGGGCGCAACCGTATCACGTGGCGACACCTGGCGCCTGAACTGGCGCGACGAGTTGCGGGGGCTTGACGGCTTGAACCATTCGCTGACCTGGGGCGCCACCCTGCGCGACCTGCGCGACAGCAATAAAAATGTGGCTGGTGTCAGCACCACCTCACCCGCCATGCGTTACCCCACGTTCAATGTCGGTTACGCGCTGGATCTGGCCGGCACCGCGCCGGGTGCCGTGGCCCGAAACACCCGCCTGCAGGCTGACTTTACGGTCAGTCTGCCCGGGCTCAGTACCCGCGAGGTGGATTGTTTTGGCACGCCCAGCGAGCAGTTTGCCTGCAAACGCAGCGGGGCGCGGCCCGGATTCCTGGTGCTGGGGCTGACTGCGACGCATCGCGAACCGATCGGCCGCTGGTCGCTGACAGCAAAGTTACAGGCGCAACTGGCCGATTCGCCGCTGGCACCTTCGGAACAGGTGGTGTATGGTGGACAGGACTCGGTGCGTGGGTACTTTGAGGGCGAGAAGGCCGGCGACCTGGGGGCTGCGGCACGTTTTGAGCTCACCACACCGCCGTGGCAGCCGATGGACCAGTTCGTGTTGCGCTGGCGCGCCTTCTACGACCGCGCGGTGCTGCGCCGGCTCGAACCGTTGCCGTCGGAAGTGGCACGTGTGAGCCTGGGTAGCGTCGGTGTGGGGGTATTGCTGGAGTCATCTTATGGACTTCAAGCGTCGCTATATTGGGCTAGAACCATTCCCGCCAACGCCAGCAATGGCCAGCGCTGGACCTTGAATCTGCGCCAGTCCTTCTGACGCAGAGCCAGCGCCACCGGCACAACCGAATCCCATCGCACATGAATCAGCAACTGTACCGCCTGGTCTTCAGCCGCCGCCATGGCATGCGCGTGGCCGTCGCCGAAAACGCCAGGTCCAGCGGCAAGGCCGCCGGCGGCGAGCGCAGCCCTGGCGCTGCGTCGGCAGCACTGGCTGCCGCCGCGTTTTCGGTGCTTATCACAACAGCCTCAGCCCAGACGCGACCGCCGGTGGTATTCGCCAGCAAGCTGTCCGCGCCCACAACGACGCTGCCGGTACCCTATGCCAGCAGCAACCCCACACCACGCCCTTTTGCCTACGACCCGGCCAAAGGTGGTTCATCGGCAGACCTGCGCGCTGCCGGGCGGGTGCGCTGGAGTGTCAATGGCAATACCGCCACGTTCGACCAGGGCAGCGTCGAGCGGGTGGTGGTCAACTGGGACAGCTTCAACATCGGCGCTGGCAACAAGGTGCATTTTGCGCAGGACAAGGACCCGGCCAAATACGTGTCAGCGCTCAACCGCATCTGGAGCGCCGACCCGACCCAGATTTTTGGGTCCCTCACTGCCGACCGCGAAGTGATCCTGCTTAACGCGAACGGCGTTTACTTTGGCCGCGGCGCTCGGGTGGATACCGGCAAGTTTGTCGCTACTGCGCTGTCCATCGCCGACAGCGTGTTCGACAAGGGCCTGCGCAATGTGACCGATGGCAGTGCCGTGTTCAGCACGGCGAGCAGCAACTACCTGCCAACCAGTCTGGACAGCGCGGTAACGGTGGAGGCCGGCGCCGAGATTCGCAGTGCTGCGGGTGGCGACGTGTTGCTGATTGCACCGCGCGTCGTCAACCAGGGTCGCATCGAGACGCCCAAGGGGCAAACCGTATTGGCGGCCGGTGACACGGTCTATTTGATGAGCTCATCGGACCCGAAACAGCGCGGTCTGATCGTGGCGGTGGATCCGATCAAGGTGGCGGGCACCAGCAACAACGACACGACACTGGGTATCGCCGAAAACGCAACCACTGGCAGCTTCAAGACGGTGGACGGCGCCGTGGCGGCCGACAGTACACCCGACAACACCTCCGGACTGGTCAAAAAGCTCAATGAAATCCACGCCGAGAGCGGCACTGTCAATCTCGTCGGCCTGACGGTGCGGCAGAACGGCACCATCAATGCCACCACTGCTGTGAAGGGGGCGAACGGCGCGATCTACCTGCAGGCCATGGCATCTACCGCGTCCCTGATTGGCGGCACGCAGTCCTCCACGCCCGCCGGCCGCCGCGGACTGACGCTGGAGTCTGGTGGTTCGGCGCGGGTCGGCGCGCTGCTGGGCACGGTCGAAATCGGTCCGGGCAGTATTACCAGTGTTCAGCCAAGTGCCAGTGCCACCACCCAGATCGACGCGGAGGCGTTCAATCCTTCGCTCATCCGCGTGGAAGGTGCAGCAATCCATGTGGCCAGCCAAGCCAGCATCACGGCGCCGGCCGGCAGGATCGAGTTGCTCGCCGCCGTCAACAGTCTGAGCAGCCCCCTGTTTGACAGTGAATTGGGCGTGCAGTCGGGTGCCAATGACGGCAGCCGGGTGGTTGTCGCCCCTGGCGCATCGTTGGACGCGGCAGGCCTGCGCGGCGTGGCGGTGGACGGAGCCCGCAACCAGGGTGCGCAGCGCCTGTTCCGCATCGAACTGGCCGATGCGCCAGTGCAGCGCGACGGTGTGTTGTACCGCAACCAGGTCTTCTTCGACCAGCGTGATGGCAGCAAGATCAGCACCGCCAATGTTTCCGGCGCTGCTGCTGCAATTGGCCGCAGCGCCGCCGAACGCTCGACGAGCGGCGGATCGGTGCGCATCGAGTCCGAGGGTAGCGTGCTGGTGGGGCAGGACACAAGCCTGGATGTCTCGGGTGGCTCGGTGCAGTACTCGGAAACCGCCTTGGATAACAGTTTGGTGGTGCGCGATGGCAGAGTCATGACGTTTGCAGCAGCCGGTGCGTCGGACCGGCTGGACCGTCTGCTGCCAACCGTCCAGACCGTCGTCAGCCCGGGCTACAACGAGGGCAAGGACGGCGGCAGCCTCACTGTCGGCGCTCGCCAAATCGTGCTCGCGGGCGCCATGACGGGCGCCGTGCTCGAGGGCGAGCGGCAACGTGACGGTCGCTCGCCCCGCGCTGCACCGGGCGCGCTGACGATCGGGCGCCAGCTTGGAGGCAGCTTCTATCTGCCAGCGATCCAGGTCGAGGCGACCACCGGCAACGAGATCGCCGCGGCCGTCAAGGCTATCTACGAGGCCATATTCAACGACCCGCTGACCGCATCCTTCGCGCTCTTGCCCGGTACCACCAGCCTGCACGCGCCAGCAGTGCGACAGGGCGGCTTCGGCTCTCTTGCGCTCAGGGCGACCAGTGTCGTCCAGGCAACCGACGCCAGCCTCCATCTTGGCGTTCAGGGCAAGCTCGACATCAGCGCTGACACGATCGACCTGAATGCCGGGTTCAGCGCGCCGGGGGGCAACCTCAAGCTCGCCACGGTCAATGCCAGCCTGGCCGCCGGCCAGGAAACGATCGGCGACATTCATCTCGGTACAAATTCCGTGCTCGATACCGCCGGTCTGTGGACCAACGACACCGCCGCTGCGGCCACCGGAGCCGCTGCCCCCATACAAACTGGTGGTGGACAGATCCGTGTGACTGCGGCGCGGTCACTGCGAGTCGAGCCAGGCGCGCGCATCGACGTCTCGGCCGGTGCCCGTCTTTCCGGCAGTGGCAGCATTACCCGCGGCAGCGCCGGTTCGATCAACTTGGGCATTGGCCGCTCGGAACTTTTCGACTCTGACTTGGCCATCGCCGGCGTCGCATTGCGCGGCTTCGACTTTGCCGGCGGCGGAACCTTGACGCTGGGTGTACCTGCCCTGACGGTGTCGTCGGGCAACACAGCCGGGTTCGCGTTCGCGCCGCAGTTCTTTTCGGACGGTGGCTTTGGCAGCATCAATGTCAGCGCCTTTGGTGAAGTGCGCATACCCTCGGGTACCGCGTTACGCCCAAGCCTGCTGAACTGGGAACTGGCAGCCGGATACCGAAGCGCAGCCAGCGGCAGTGTGTCTGCAACGGTTGCCACGCCGCAGACCCTGAGCGAAGAACTGGCCGAGCGCAAGCCTGTCAATATCAGCATCGCTGCAGCGCGACCGATAACCGCCGGTCAGGGCATTGGCGGCGCAAACCTGGTGGTTGAGCGTGGTGGATCCGTGGTCCTCGACGCCGGCGGAAAACTCACGCTCACGGCCACTGGCAGCCTGGAAGTTGGGGCATCCGGCGGCTCGGCAGGTGCCCGCTCGGAGCTGATCGCACCGGGTGGCGCAATCACGCTCGGCATCGTTGGCGTCCGTGGTGCCCAATCTCCCGGATTGGCCGACACCGATCCGGCTGGTTTTCAAAATGACCAAGCACTTTGGATTGGCTCAGACGCACAACTGTCGGTCGCGGGCACCGCAAAACTTCGGCCCGACCGCAGTCCGGTTTTCTTTGCCATCACAAGCAACGGATCAACGGCAACCCCATTCCGAGAACGTAGGGTCGGGACGGTAGTGGGAGGCGGCAGCATCACACTGGCAGCCCAGCGTGGTTATGTGGTTGCCGATGCCGGCTCGGTCATGTCACTCGATGGTGCCGCGTCAACGCTCAACGTTGCCGGCCTTGCGGGCCCGGTCCAGGTCGTTAAGGCTGCCGGTCTGCTCAAGGTGTCGAGCCCGGAAGGATTTGTGCTGGACGGCACCATCACCGCACAACCCCCGCGTGACGCCGCCGGGCGCGCGCTTGCCGATGGTGGAACACTCGACCTGTCCGTCGGCCTGGGCGGTGTCAACACGTTTACGGCGGGGGCGTTGTACCCTGGCTCTTTGTTCGACAGCCAGGGGCAGCCAATCGTCGGCGCCGTTGCCAAACCGCGACAACTGCTGATCGGCAATTTCTCGAACCTGGTGCTGGCACGCGGCGCGAGCCATGGCGGCAATCTCGCGGCCAGCTTCGACAACGGTATCGGCTACGTGCCACTAGCGCTATTGCAGGCATCCGGTTTCGACGGCTTGCGACTGGGTGCGGGCGATCGCATTGCATTCGACACCAGCCTGAGTCTGGCAAAACCCTTGCATATTGCGCTCGACGCGCCGGCACTGTCGGGCCGACCGGGGGTCGCCGTGGCTTTGAAGGCCACCACCTTGTCTTTGGGCAACACGGCCACGGCACGGCTGGGTACTGCCGCCGATGACCAGGCGGCGCGAGATACGTCACCAGCCCGCGACACCAGCCTGTTGCTGCAAGCTACTACGATTGAAGTCGTCGGTAACTCGGGTCTCAAGGGATTTTCCCGCGTCACGCTGGACGCCGGTTCGACAACTGATGGCGAAGTTCGGCTGACCTCCCCCACTATCACCAATCTGACCACGCCCGACATCTCGCGCTGGAGCATGAACTTCGCGGGCGACCTGGTACTCAACGCGGCCAACGTCTATGCCACCACCGCGACCCAATTCACGCTGCGCGGGCTGGTGGCAGCTGACGCCAACGACGTTGGCAGCCGGGCGACTTTTCAGACCAGCGCCCCGGTGGGCACGGCGGCGACGCCACTGTCGGCCTTTGGGTCGCTCACGGTGAACGCGACCAACATTGCCCAGAACGGCATCCTGCAGCAACCTTTTGGCGCGATCACGCTGGACGCGGCGCGGCAGCTCAGCTTGGGCGACCTCAGTGTCACTTCGGTTTCAGGCAATTCGGCTGCACTGGTCTACGGACAAACCAGCAATCTGGCGCAATGGTTGGCGGGGAACACCTTTGCCAGCCAGTTGCCGATCAATAAGGCCGTCAGCCTCAAGGCGCAAACGTTGACCACCTCTGGTACGGCCACGGTCAGCGCGAAGGGCGGCGGCGACATCAAGGCCTGGGAGTTTTTCCCGGGGGTGGGCGGCACCAGCGACTATTACGAGACCAGCGGGCTCTACGCGGTGTTGCCGGATTACGCCCAGACCCAGGCCTCCAGCTTTGGCGGCGGCCAGCTCGATCTGGCACAGCAGCGCAAGCAGATTGTCATCACCATGGACGGTGCCGGACTGCCAAAAGGTGCTTACTCACTGCTGCCGGCGCGTTTTGCGCTGCTGGGCGGCGCACTGCCGCAGGGCGCGTTCCTGGTGCGGCGCGCCACCGATCAGGGCAAGACCGTGCTGGACAAGGCAATCGCCCAGGACGACGGCAGCACGGTGGTCACCGGCTACATCCGCGACACAGGATCGATCACCGTGGGTTTGCCTGGAGAGCGCTTTGTGGTGGAGCCACCGGCAACATTCGCGGCGCGCAGCGAGGTGCGCTTGACCAGTGTCAGTGATCTGCTCGCGTCGAATTCGGCCAACCTCGACACGGCGTCACCGACACTGCCGCGCGATGGCGGCCAAATCCAGATCGCGATGGCGGGCACCACCCGGTCCACCTGGCAGGCTGCCATCGCGCTCGGTGGCGAAGGCGCCCGTGCCGGCCTGCTGGACTTGTCCGCGCGCCGACTTGCACTGGTGGACCAACTTGCCAAGACGCCCGATGGCGCCCTGGGCGTCAGTGCCGAGGTGCTTACGGCCAGTGGTGCCGGCAGCGTGTTGCTGGGCGGCCAGCGCACCAGAATGGCGGATGTCGACGACAGCAACGCCGCCCGCTGGGCCGTCGACGCGGCAGGAACGGATTCGCTGACCGTCGATCTGGGTACTCGGGCACTGACCGTCGAGGAGTTGATCCTGGCGGCGAACGGCAGCGTCACAATGGCAAACGGAACGAAGGTGATCGCCAGCCCGCTGGCCAGTATCGGTGCCAGTTCGCTATCCGCCGTTGGCGACGGCGTGTTGGCGGTCGTCAGCGCCAACCGGGTCGGTATCACTCGCACCGGCGCCCTGTTGCAGTCTGGCAATCTGGTCGTCGGCGCCGCGTCGGAGTTGACCGGCGCGCAGGTCAACCTGGACGCGACGGGTTCCCTGCAGATAGACGGCTCTGCGGCGTTGTCAACCCAGGCCCTGGAGCTTGGTGCCCGCGCCATTCAAGTCGGTGGCAGTACCACGGCCAGCCCCAACACGACCCGGTTGGCCGACAACCTGTTGGCCGCCGTGCGCCAGGCACCGTCGCTGGTGCTACGTTCCTATTCCAGCATTGACTTCGTAGGCCAGCAGGACTGGTCGCAACGGCCCGCCGCCGCGCCGGGCGCGGCGCTGTTGGCACCCAGGGTTGTCAAGCAACAATTGGTGCTGGACGCACCCGCCCTGCGTGGTACCAACGGCAGCGACGGCAGCCTGGCTTTTGCCGACCTCTCAGCGCGTGACGTCGTGTTGCGCAACTCGAGCGGTCTGGCCGCGCCGGTCGGCCCAGGGACCGGTACGTTGCTGCTGCAGGCCGTGCCGGCGCTGCAATTTGGCACGACCGGGGGCCTGACGCTGGGGCCTGGCAACGTGGCGCTGGCCTTCGACCAGGCCGAATTGCGTTCTGGCGGAGACGTGATCGTGCAAGGTGGCGGCAGTACGAGCGCCCAGCGCGACCTGACCGTGGCATCGGCACGTTTGACGGCGGCCAGCGGCGCCACGCAGGCGATCAACGCGAACGCGGGGACGCTGCTTATCACCAAACTGGCGGACAGCCATACGCTTGGCGAACGGGTCGGACAGGGTGCCAGCCTGACCCTTGGCGCCGGAACACTGCAGCAAGATGGCCAAGTCGAAGTGGCTGGCGGCAATCTGACGCTGCTGGCCGCCGGCGCGGTCAGCAGCAGCGCCGCCATCAACTTCGGGGCAGGGTCGGTTTCATCGGTGGCGGGTTTTACCCTCTCCGGCCCAGACGGTTTCGAAGCCTTTGGCCATGCCGGGCGCATCAGCGCAGTGGCGACCCAGGGTTCGATCAAGGTGCTGGGCAAATTGGACGCCAGTGCTGCGCGGCGCGCCGACGGAACGGCCGGCAACGGTGATGCCGGCAGCATTACCCTGCAGGCCGCGGGCGCCGGTGGCGCATTGGTGTTGCAGCAGTCGCAGCCGGGTGGAAGCATGGGCAGCGGGCAGTTGCGCGCCCTGGCAGGAGCCAGCAGTTCGGACCTCGGCGGCAGTCTCACGGTGGACGTCACCAGCCTAACTGACATCGGCAACTGGGCCGCGCAAGTGTCCGGTGGCGGATTTGATCGCGCCGTCACACTGCGCGCACGAACTGGCGACGTGGCATTGGGCCAGGACATCAAGGCGCAGCGCATCAGCGTCAGCGTCGACAGCGGCAAACTCACGCTGGGTGCGAAGCTGGACGCTGCGGCGCCGTCGGGTGGCGTCGTCCGGTTGGCGGCCGCTGGTGATCTGGAACTGAGCGCCAACGCGCGTATCGACGCGCGCTCGCAGCGCATCGGCGCCAACGGTGGTGATGTACTGCTGGCCAGCAGTGGCGGGCGCGTGCGACTTGCTCCGGCCGCGGGCGTCGATACCCGCGGTGACGATGCACAGGACGGGCGTATCGTGTTGCGCGCGTTGCGTGGCGTAAACAACACATCGGTCAACGTCGATGCGCTCAATACCGCCGCGCTCCAAGGCGCCGAAGTGGACATCGAAGCGGTGCGCGTGTATTCCACGGTTACGTCGGCCGGCGTCACGCGCGACATCACCAGCATCGCAAGCGGCAACAATGTCGGCAGCACCGGTACCCTGGGGCAGACCGGCGTGCGCACCGACAGCGCCGGTTTCATGAACGCCAAGGCCGGGATTCTGACGGCCCTTGGCGTGGCACCTGCTGATACCGGCCGGGTGAACCTGCGCGCCGGGGTGGAGGTACGTGGCAACGGCAACCTGACCGTCAACAACGACTGGCAACTCACGGCTGACCGCCCGGGTGGCGATGCTGGGTTCCTGACCCTGCGCGCGGCTGGAAACCTGACCATGAACGGGTCCATCAGCGACGGATTCAGCACTGCCACGAGCGCCGGCCTGCCCAACGACAACCGCAGTTCCTGGTCCTATCGTTTCAGTGCCGGCGCCGATCTGGGTGCAGCGAGCCCGCTGGCGATCAGGGACTTGGGTGCGGGATCCACCGAAACTGGCAATCTGAGCATCTCTTCCAGTCGGCTTGTGCGCACGGGCGCGGGCAGTATCGAAATGGCGGCCGGCCGCGACATCCGCTTCGCCGCTGGCAGTGGCGCCACGCCAGCAGGCGTAGCCTATGTTGCGGGGCGCAAAATGACGGGCCAGACTGAGGTACTGGCCAGCTTGTTTGCCAGTCAAACCGCCAAACCCAAGTTCATGGAACAGGGAGGGCGGCTTGAACTACAGGCAATGCGCGATGTCACAGCACCCGAGGCGACACAACTGATCAACAACTGGTTCTGGCGCAGCGGTATCTCCAGTTCTGTGGCGGGAGAAGAGGACCGATTCGCCCGCGCCAGCCAGCCAGCCTGGTGGACCGAGTTCAGCCGATTCCAGCAATCCCAGGGCTCACTTGCCGGTATCGGCTCTTTTGGCGGCGGCGACCTGCGCGTGAGCGCTGGTCGCGACATCGTCAACCTACAGGCCATGGCTCCCAGCCAGGGCTGGGCCGATAGCGTGGTGCGCAGTGCAGCGGCCGTGCAAGTGCGCAACGGCGGCGACGTGACGGTCGACGCCGGGAGCAATGTTCTGGGCGGGCAGTTGATGGTTGGCCGCGGTGAAGGCCGCCTGACGGCAGGCGGGGGCATCGGGGCGTCTACCAACAACACGCGGTTGCAAGCGCCGGCTCTGGCCCTGATGGATGGACATTGGTCACTGGCTGCCCGCCTGGGCATCGACACAACCGGTGCCTTCAATCCGACGGCATTCTCGGTCTCCAGTTCCGACAATCGTAGCCCCGTCTCGGGGTTCTTTTATACATGGGGCAATGGTGCTTCGCTGGACCTGAACGCCAATGCAGGGTCAATCAACTTGCTCGGCATGAACAGTGGGCAGATGCAGGGACTGGGACTCGCGTCTTCAGCCGGCGTTACAGCGGATGTTTTTGCGCGGGTAATGCCCGCGACACTCAAGGCCACGGCGGCATCTTCTGACATCAGCCTCTACACCGCGTTTGCAAACGGGGCTGTGCTGTTTCCGTCAGGCGCCGGGCAATTGGAACTCTGGTCTGGCCGCGACATAAAACTGGGCGGAGTCGGTCAAATCAGTCTGGCCATGGCCGACAGCGACCCGGCTTCCTGGCCCCAGGCGTTGCGGCCGATGCCCGGAGCACAGGCGAATGCGCAGTTGGCAGGTGACGCCGGCTTGATCAGTAACGCGTTGCGGGGCCAGGCCGCTGGCACGGCGCTCCACGCGGGCGATCAACAGCCGGTATTGATACATGCAAAAGGCTCGGTCGACACACCAGGCCTGGCCACTTTGCGGCTTGCAAAACAGTCACGCATTTCGGCAGAGGGGAACGTGCTGAATCTGCGACTGGTAGGGCAAAACCACGATGTCGCCGACTACACGACCATCACCGCCGGTCGCAATTTCCTGGCCGGCCAACAGGGTCTGATCGAACTCGCAGGTCCAGGCGCGCTCGAGATCACGGCCGGGCGCTCAATCGACCTCGGCTCCTCCGCTGGCG
>Ga0209181_10003795_pt1 | contig 22968 bp, 15 predicted proteins | sample MAT05_FD_187208 | JGI IMG/M metagenome (GOLD analysis project Ga0209181, IMG submission 187208) | Freshwater microbial communities from Lake Fryxell liftoff mats and glacier meltwater in Antarctica - MAT-05 (SPAdes) (version 2) | ecosystem: Environmental > Aquatic > Freshwater > Ice > Liftoff...
ATGTGTCGCAGGTGCTCATCCCCGCGGGCGTGACCATCACCTTCGGCGACACCGTGGTGGCGCCGGCCGAGCGCGGCGCGGTGCAGATCGACCGGCTGGGTTCTTTGGGCAGCCTGGACATCACGGCCGGAACGTTGAACGTCGGCACCGGTGGCGTGGAACTGGCTCGCCTGGCGCAGAGCGGCGGCATGATGACGAGCGCCACCGACCTGCGCGTCGGCACGCTCTCACAAAGCGGCGGCTCGACCGCAGTGCAAGGCGCGTTGACGGTGACCGAAGACTTCGAGCAGGGCCGCAACGGCAGCATCACCGTGCGCGGCAGCGTGGACATTACCGACGCGCGCGGCGGCACCGTGCTGGGCAACCTGAGCAGCGGCGGGCCGCTGACGGTGCGCTCGCTGGACGGCGACATCCGCCAGGCGGCCGGCAGCACGCTGGTGGCGCAAGGCACCGCGTCGTTCAATGCGCGCACGGCCAGCGGCCTGCCCGCCGACGTGATCCTCGCGGAAGCGGCGAACGACTTCGTGGGTCGCGTTGACATCAACGCGCGCAACGCCGAGTTGACCGATCGCAACGGCCTGGCCTTGGGTCGGTTCTCCGTCACTGGCAACTTGGCCCTGAACAGCACGGGCGATCTGGACCTGGGCCAGGGCAGCGTGGGCGGCCGATTGCTGGCGCGCAGCGGTGGCGGCGACGTGACGCAGACCGGCGCCTTGGATGTAAACGGCGGCGCAGACATTGCCGCCGGCGCCGGCCGCATCAACCTGAGCCGTCCGGACAACCGTCTGGGTGGCCAGGTGCAGCTGGCCGCGAGTGGCGGCGTGACCGTGCTGGGAGCCGCTTCCGCCGCTGCAAACGCGGCTGCGAACGCGGCGACGCAGGCCTTGACGCAAGCCGCGGCGGCGCGCGGCGGGGCGACGGGCTCGACCGGTTCGCCGGGTGGCGTTTCGGGTGCGATGGCGCAGCGCGAGGCGGCGCGGCCGGTGAGCGTGTCATTGGGCGACGTTCCAGAAGCGGGCGAGGTGCAAGGCCGGGTTCTCTTTGCGCTGGCCGACGCTGCAGGCCGCGACGTGGAGTACGAGGCCGAGCTGGTGGGCACCACGTTGCGCATCAAGGCCCGTTCGCCGGATGCTGCTGTCGCCGCCAGTTCCGCGCCGCGTGAGCGTGTGATTGAGGCTGCATTGCGGGCCTTGGAAACGCAACTGGCCTTGCCCCGCAGCCGCGTAGCAGTGGCCTACCTGGCGTTTTGATCCGCCATCCGCCACAGGTTGGCTGGTCTATCCGAGCTGATACTTTCTCGCTTTGTGCGACTGCTTTGCGGTGCTCCACTCTGCTCTGGCAAGTTCAGCTTCGGGTCGGCAAGAGCCCCATGCCCGTACTATCTGGCCGCCGTTCAGCTGTTGTTCACAAAGTGAAGCAGACGAGTCCGTCTGCCGTCAATTGCTGGCGCTGCCCATCTCGGGCCACCAACATCGACTGGCCGTAGACAGCGGTTTTGGCGCCGCGTCAGATCAGGATTTCCAGGCCCTTTCTGTCCAAAAGGTTCAAGAGCTTCCGCGACGGTCCGCTGGGTTGCTTGTCACCAATTTCCCACTGACGGACCGTGGAGACGCTTGTATTGAGTACCGTGGCCAGCACGGCCTGGCTCAGCTTGTGCCGTGCGCGAAGCGCGCGAATCTTCGCGCTTGAGTACGGGGGTATGGGCTCCAGGCACAGTGCGCCATAGCTTTGCATCGTCCGCATGTCGATGAAGCCGGCGGCTTGGAGGTCACGCGCCGTCTCATGGACCACCTCAAGAATCCTGCTGCCGGCCTTGGCTCTGGTTGTCATGGCAAATCTCCTTCAATGCATCGCTTCCGACATGCTTGTCGAGTTGGCTGGTGCTGAGCCGCAGGAGGTCGGCAGCCAATCGCTGCAACGCTTCGACTTCCTTCCCGGTGATTTGAGCGTTCGTTCTTCTCGAACCCAAAGACGAAGAACCAACCGCCTGCTCTGTTCGTCACCAACAGGGTGCGTGCGCTTGCGCTCTTGCCGCGCCCTGGCGTGGCGACCCGCTTCTTGAAGACGCCACCACCCAAGTCCGCGTCAATGAGGCCACTGACCATCTTGACCAACGCCAGGCAAAGCGCCGATTCGGTCAGCCCCGTCTTACGCATTCACTGCGATAACTGACGTGTCATGAACACTCGGCGCAGGGGTGATCTATATCACTTAGTGTCTCACTTATGGCAAGCAGGCTGACGATGAACACCGGCTTTCGGGCGGCCAAATTCTCCGGATACAGGACAGCTGTGGGTCGAAGCCAGCCGACCCCGGTTGCCCCGAGTTCACACGGTCAGCCGACTGCTTAGCGCCGCAAGCCGACCTCGAAGCCCAGACGCCCGAAAGCACGAAGCGTTCAAACCATCATATTCAGCCGGGTCGCAATGAAGTTCACTGGCCTGCGGTCGGCGTTTGTGGGCGTTTGTGGGCGGGGTTTGGGGATGCGCAGGCCGTTCAGTGACACGGTGACGTCTTTGACCACTTGCAGCTTGCAAAAAAACTTCTAGCACCAGGTCGGGGCGGAGGCACCGGCGCCAGGTTGAAAAATCCATTCTCACTTGCCTGAGCAGCGATCAGGCGCCATGCCTGCGCAAGCGCCTCTGCCAACGGTGACTGACAGGGCTCGGCCGGCTCAAGGCAACGATCAGCCACTTGGGCGGCGTGCCGGCGTGTGACTCTCAAGTCAGATGGTCGGTTTTCAGCGTCGATATCGCGGTTGCGAAGGGCACGGTCGAATGTCGAATCTGAGCCGGCTGAAATGTCGCGGTAAAGCCGACGTCCCCCTGCCAACAATCGCGCGCATGCCGGCTCCCACCCCGATCAAACCCGATAGCAGGCCGCGCACGGGTCAGAAGAGATCAACCTCTGGGCCCGCCAGCCGCGCCGTCAACCTCGCCACCTTAGCCGCTGGCCTTGTGCGGTAGGGCTGATCCGACCCGGTGCCCCGGTCAATCCAGTCCAGCCCGAGTACCTCAAATACCGGTACCCAGCCCTCACCCTGGCGCAGCAGCATCCCGGGGTTGGGCAGGTAGTGCCCGTTGCGGGTGCGGGCCCACAGCTTGCGCGCCGGTTTGTAGCCGCTGTCGACCTCGGCGCGGGCCAGCACCTGGTTGACGTAGCTGCGCTTGCGCCGCCGCTCCTGCCACAGATGCGGCGCCAGGCCGTCCAGCACCTGCTGCAGTTGCTCGGCAAAGTAGCCGTTGCCGAACTTCCACGGCGGATGCGCGCGCAGGGTGCAGCAGGTCCACTGTGTCTTGAGCCCAGCCAGCATCAGCGTCAGCACCCAGTACTCGCCCTGGTGCCGCTCGATGCGGATCAACCGGCCATCGACCTGCACGTCGATCACCGCTGGCGCCAGGCGCTCAAAGACTGCCGCCAGTGAGTTCTTCGCGAAGGCCGCCTCCTCCATGGCGCGGCCCACGGCATGCTGCCAGGCGGTCTGGCCAAACTCGTCGACCACCTGGGGATCGGCACCCCGCTCCAGCAGTGCATCGACCAAGGCTGCGTTGCCGGCCCTGGCCGCGAGCATCAACGGGGTGGCACCGACAGGGGTCCGGTGATCAACGGTGTGCAGGTCGCACAGCCGCAGGATGTCCTTGAAGTTCTTCGCCGTGTAGGGCTGCAGATGGCGTTGCCGCACCGCTGCCACGGCGCGCAGTGCGGGTTGCTGCTGTTTTTCCTGGTCCGTCAGCGGGACGTCAAAGAGCTCCACGTCATCGATCCAGCCGAACTCGCCGTTCGGCGCCAGGCCGCGCGCGGGCTGGAATTGCGCCTTGGCAAGCTGTTCGACCCAGCAGTGCTGGCCGTGCCACAACGCATAGTCCAGCAACGTCTGCTTGATTTCCTGCGCCCACTCCTCCTTGGTCGACGCTGGAGCCGCAACGCTTGGCGCCTCACCGACCGTCAGGCCCAGCAAGCCCAGCAGCGAATGGCCGGTGTCGGCCTCGACGAGTGTCAAGGTCTGCACCGCCCGCGTCATCGCCACATACAAGGCGTTGACGTAGAACTTGTAGAGCTCGAGCGACTTGTCGCCCTTGTCCCTGGCGCGGCGGTAGTCGAGATCGTCGCGCTGCAGATCCTGCGCCGTCACACCGTCGCAGACCTCGGCAAAGGCCGCGCGCTGCCCCGACACCAGGCCCAGCAAGATGACATGCGGGTACTCCAGCCCCTTGGCCTCGTGCACGCTAAAGACCAGCGGCGTGCGCAGCTGCGCCCGCGCTGCGGCCTTGTCCTCGTCGCGCAGCACGATCACCGCATGCCGCACTGAAGTTCGGGTCGTGGCGTCGATCTGCCTGAGCGTGGCGTCGCTGGCGCGGACCAGCGTTACCTCGCCGGCCTCACCCGAGGTGCTCTGGACCAGGAAGTTGCTCTCCCGGTCGATCGAGCCGAAACGGGCCTGCTTGATCTTCAGCAGCGTGTTGGCCAGGCCCGTGACAGCCTGCGTGTTGCGGAAGTTGGCTTGCAGCACATGCAGCGGCTGGCGCTGCGCCGCATCGCCGGCCATACCGTGCCAGAACAGCGACTTCACCGCAGCCCACGAGAAGAGGTTGGGGTGCACGATCTGGTTCGAGTCACCGCACAGCAGGAACTGGCCCGCTGTTTTCAGGCTGGCCAGCAGCAAGGTCAGCTGCACGCCGGTGAGGTCCTGCACCTCGTCGATGACGATGAAGTCGTAGAGCGGCTGGGCCAGCGGCAGCCAATCGTGGGCGAGCAGGTTCAGGTCGAACTGTGCGCTCTCGGTCAGCCATTGCCGGTAGCGGCCGAACAAGCCGTGGGCGGCATCGCGTGCAACGGGTGTCAGCAGGCTCTGGCGGGTGCCGAGCGCCAGGTAGTCGGCCAGGTTCAGCGGGCCGGCGGGCTGCGCGCCGATGACGCCGCGGAACTCTTCGAACAGCGCGTGGGCATCGATGTCGCCCAGGGCCCTGGCGGCGGTGCGGTGGCGGTCGAACCAGCCCTGGAAGGCGCTGAAGCTGACCTCGCGGCCGACCGGCACGCGCAGCGTCTCGACAAATTCACGCAGGCTGAGGAACTCCGCCTCCTGGATGGTGTTCTCGTAGCCGTGGGCGTCGTAGAGCGCCCGGGCCGACTGCGCCAGGTAAGCCGATTGGGTCACGTACAGCACGCGGCCGTGCGCTTCGCGCAGCTTGACCAGCGTGACGGCGGTCTTGCCCGAGCCGGCCGAGCCGACCAGGATCACCGGCGCCGGCAGCCGGCGCACGGCCTCCTGGGCGTCGTCGAAGACGATCGGCTTGTCGAGCAGTTCGAACTCGGCGCGCGTGGCATGCAGCCAGCGCAGCGGCGTGAGCTCTGATGCGGGCAAGGCCGCCGGATCGGCGCTGTGGTCGTGCTCGATCTTGGCCTCATCGACCGGCGCGCCGCGCAGAAAGCGCGACTTGTCGTAGGCATGGTTCTCGATCACCTCCAGCGCCAGGCACACGGTCTGGTCACCAAAACGCCCGAACTGCAGCAGCAAGCGGTTGCTGTGGTCGAGCTTGGCACGGTAGTAACCGCCGACGTGCAGCTTCTTGACGTCGGGGCTTTTGAAGTCACCGGCTTCGATGGCCCCGCGCACCTTCGCGAAGGCGGCCTTGACACGCCGCAGATCGAGGTCTTTGTACTGGAGCAGGCGCATGGGGCTGGGGCAGGTCGCGCCGGAGGTTTGACTCGATTCTGCCCTGCGCCTGCGCGGCGCCGGCCCGGCATGCCGAGGCCGGGGCTCCAGACCCCCGGCGCGTTCAGAACTCCGCATGCAGCCGGGTGGCGATGAGGTTCACCGGCCCGCGGTCGGCGTTGTAGGCCGGGTTGAGGAGGCGTTGGCCGGCCCCAACCCCATTTGTCTTGTACCCCGGTGCGCACCGCGTTGATGTCGGGCGTGCCGCGGGTCTGGCGGGACAAGGCCAGCGCATCATCAAAGCGCGCCAGCCGGGTGCGGTCATGGAGCGGCAGCGCGCGCAGCTTGCCCGGTTGGCCGGCCAGGGTGTGGCTGTGCGCCAGCGCCAGTGGGTCGCCAAAGTGTCGCAACAGCTTGGGGTCGAGCGACTGTTGATTGGGCTCTCTGGGCAGCGCAAAGCGGCCGGCGCGCAGGGCCCAGCCGTCGTGGAACCATTCCAGCGCGGCAGCCGTGGTGTAGCCGCGGGCGTCGGCAGCAAAGTCATAGGCGCCCATCGACATCAGCGACCAGTTCAGGAACTGGCTGCATCGGCCGTGGCTTTAGGCGTTGTCATCGAACAGGTCGTCCACCGAGATATCGCCCACGGTCAACGCGATGCGCCGCTTGCCGACCCGGCCGGCCAGCTGGTTGAAGTCGGCCTCGACCGACTAGGTCGGCCAGCCCGCACTGACACAATGGCCGGATGAACCCGCAGGAGTCGCTATTTGCCGCCGACCCGGCGCCTGCCAGCGCGGCCCAAAGCCCGTCAGCCCGCGGTGCCGGGGTGCCCTTGGCCGAGCGCCTGCGCCCAAGTACGCCCGACGAGGTGATCGGCCAGACCCATTTGCTGGGCCCGGGCAAGCCGTTGCGGGTGGCGTTCGAGACCGGCAGGCTGCACTCGATGATCCTGTGGGGCCCGCCGGGCGTGGGCAAGACCACGCTGGCGCGGCTGATGGCGGGCGCGGTGCGCTCACGCTTTGTGGTGCTCTCAGCCGTGCTGGCCGGCGTCAAGGACATCCGCGAGGCGGTAGAACAGGCCCAGGCGGCGCGGCTGCTGCGGCCAGGCGGCCCGGGCACGGTGGTCTTTGTCGACGAGGTGCACCGCTTCAACAAGGCCCAGCAGGACGCCTTCTTGCCGCATGTCGAGTCGGGCCTGTTCACCTTCATCGGTGCCACCACCGAGAACCCCAGCTTCGAGGTCAATGCCGCGCTGCTGTCGCGGGCCACGGTGCATGTGCTCAAGTCGCTGGACGATACCGAGCTGGGCCAGCTCATCGAACGCGCGCGCAGCGCGCTGGCCGCCCCGCCGCTGTCGGACGCCGCCCGGCAGCGGTTGATCGGCTACGCCGACGGCGACGCCCGGCGCCTGCTCAATGCCTACCAGAGTCTGATTGAGCTGGTGCAGGACACGCCGGGCGCCGATGTCGATGCCGCTGGCGAGCCACAGATCGGCGAGGCCCGACTGGAGCAGGCGCTCGGCGAGATGCTGCGCCGTTACGACAAGGGCGGCGACCAGTTCTACGACATGATCTCGGCGTTGCACAAGAGTGTGCGCGGGTCCGACCCCGACGCCGCGCTGTACTGGCTGGCGCGCATGCTGGACGGCGGTGTCGATGCCCGCTACGTGGCGCGCCGGGTGCTGCGCATGGCCAGTGAGGACATCGGCCTGGCCGACCCGCGCGGCCAGCAACTGGCGCTGGAGGCGGCCCAGGTCTACGAGCGGCTGGGCTCGCCCGAGGGCGAGCTGGCGCTGGCGCAGGCAGTCGTCTATCTGGCCGTGGCGCCCAAGAGCAACGCCGTCTACAAAGCCTGGAACGCGGTGCGCGCGCTGGTCAAGCAAGACAGCACCCGCCCCGTGCCGATGCACTTGCGCAACGCGCCCAGCCAACTGATGAAGGGCCTGGGCCACGGCGACGGTTACCGCTACGCCCATGACGAGGCGGGTGGTTTTGCGGCGGGCGAAAGTTACCTGCCCGATGGCCTGGCCGGGCAGCGGTTCTACCAGCCGGTGCCGCGCGGCCTGGAGTTGCGCATCGGCGAGCGCCTGGCCGAGTTGCGGCGCCAGAACGACGCGGCCCGCGAGCCGAGGGCAAACCCGCACATCGGCGCCACGGATGCGGGATCGGTGTAGAAGCCTTGGCCAAGTGGCCTGGTTTTCGAATTTCCGGTGGTCTGACGGGGGGTATCTCCGGTCAATTTGACGGGATGGGCGACCCTACAATTCCGCCCAGCTGGGCAGGCCCTTACAGCCAGCTCTCGGCCAGCTTCTTGCCAGCAACACCACAAGTCGACGGCAGATGCGGCAGGGTCAATCGGGCCGCGCCAGCCGCCGTACAACGCACCGGAGACCCCGCCATGGATACCTTGTTGCAACAGATCATCAACGGTCTGGTGCTGGGCAGCATGTATGCCCTCGTGGCGCTGGGCTACACGATGGTCTACGGCATCATCAACCTGATCAACTTCGCCCACGGCGAGGTGCTGATGGTGGGCGCGCTGACCAGCTGGACGGTGCTGCGGGTGCTGGCCGGGTCTGGCCTGCCGGGCTGGGTGATGCTGCTGGTGGCGCTGTTGGCCGCCATCGTGGTGTGTGCCGCGCTCAACTACCTGATCGAGAAGATCGCCTACCGGCCACTGCGCAACGCACCGCGCCTGGCGCCGCTGATCACCGCGATGGGCATGAGCCTGCTGCTGCAAACGCTGGCCATGATCATCTGGCAGCCCAGCACCAAGCCCTACCCGATCCTGCTGCCCAACGACCCGATCTTCATCGGCGGCGCGGTCATCAACCTGACGCAGATCCTGATCCTGGGCACCACGGCCATCACGCTGGTCGGCCTGATGTACCTGGTCAACCGCACCAAACTGGGCCGGGCCATGCGCGCCACCGCCGAGAACCCCCGCGTTGCTGCGCTGATGGGTGTGCGGCCCGACCACGTGATCTCGGCCACCTTCATCATCGGTGCGGTGCTGGCGGCGCTGGCCGGGGTGATGTACGCGGCCAACTACGGCACGGTGCAGCACACCATGGGCTTCCTGCCGGGGCTCAAGGCCTTCACCGCGGCGGTGTTTGGCGGCATCGGCAACCTGGCCGGTGCGGTATTGGGCGGGGTGCTGCTGGGGCTGATCGAGGCTCTCGGCTCGGGCTACATCGGCACGCTCACCGGCGGTGTGCTGGGCAGCCAGTACTCGGACATCTTCGCCTTTCTGGTGCTGATCCTGGTGCTCACCGTCCGGCCGCAAGGCCTGCTCGGCGAGCGTGTGGCGGACCGGGCCTGAGCAAGAGGGACACACACCATGAAAAACAAGCTCATCGTCTTCCTGATTGCCGCCGTCGCGCTGCTGATACTGCCTTTGCTGGCCCAGCACATGGGCAACTTCTGGGTGCGCATGCTGGACTTTGCGCTGCTCTACGTGCTGCTGGCGCTGGGCCTGAACATCGTGGTCGGCTACGCCGGCCTGCTCGACCTGGGCTATGTCGCCTTCTACGCGGTGGGCGCTTACATGTTCGGCCTGATGGCGTCGCCGCACCTGTCCGAGAACTTTGCCGCGGTCAAGGCGATCTTTCCCAACGGCATGCACACGCCGATCTGGCTGGTGATCCCGCTGGGCGCGGCGCTGGCCGGCACCGCCGGCATGCTGCTGGGCGCGCCCACGCTCAAGCTGCGCGGTGACTACCTGGCCATCGTCACACTGGGCTTTGGCGAGATCGTCCGGGTGTTCATGAACAACCTGGACCGCCCGGTCAACATCACCAACGGGCCCAAGGGCCTGACCCAGATCGACAGCATCAAGTTCTTCGGCATCGACCTGGGCAAGTCCGGCGACCTGTTCGGCATGGAGATCTCATCGGTCACCAAGTACTACTACCTGTTCCTGGCGCTGGTGGTGATCAGCGTGGTGATCTGCTACCGGCTGGAGCAAAGCCGCATCGGCCGCGCCTGGATGGCCATCCGCGAGGACGAGATCGCCGCCAAGGCCATGGGCATCAACACCCGCAACTTGAAGTTGCTGGCCTTCGGCATGGGCGCCACCTTCGGCGGGGTGTCGGGCGTGATGTTCGCCACCTTCCAGGGTTTTGTCTCGCCCGAGTCGTTCTCCTTGCAAGAGAGCGTGATGATCGTGGCGATGGTGGTGCTGGGCGGCATCGGCCACATCCCCGGCGTGGTGCTGGGTGCGGTGCTGCTGGCGGCCTTGCCCGAGGCGCTGCGCTGGGTGGCCGGTGAGCTGGACTTGCAGCGCATGACCGACGGCCGCATCGATGCCGCCATCCTGCGCCAGCTGATGATCGCGCTGGCGATGATCGCGATCATGCTGGTCCGCCCGCGTGGCCTGTGGCCGTCGCCCGAGCATGGCAAGGCGGCGCCGCAGCCGCTGGCCAAGCCCAGCCCCACGCAAGCCGTGCGCTGACCGGAGGCAGCAGACCATGAGCGAGACTGTGCTGAAGGTGGTGGGCGTGTCCAAGCGCTTTGGAGGCTTGCAGGCCCTGTCGGACGTGGGCATCACCATCAACAAGGGCCAGGTCTACGGCCTGATCGGGCCCAACGGCGCCGGCAAGACGACGTTTTTCAATGTCATTACCGGGCTGTACACACCCGACTCCGGCTCGTTCGACCTGGGCGGTGCGCCCTACAAGCCGACCGCGGTGCACGAGGTGGCCAAGGCCGGCATTGCCCGCACCTTTCAGAACATCCGGCTGTTTGCCGAGATGACGGCGCTGGAAAACGTCATGGTCGGCCGCCATGTGCGCACCAAGTCGGGCCTGATCGGGGCGGTGTTGCGCACGCCCGGCTTCAAGGCCGAAGAGGCGGCGATTGCCCAGCGCGCCCAGGAGCTGCTGGACTATGTCGGCATCGGCCGCTACGCCGAGTACAAGGCCCGCACGCTGAGCTACGGCGACCAGCGCCGGCTGGAGATCGCCCGCGCGCTGGCCACCGACCCCAAGCTGATCGCGCTGGACGAGCCCGCCGCCGGCATGAACGCGACCGAAAAAGTGGTGCTGCGCGAGCTGATCGACCGCATCCGCAAGGACGGCCGCACCATCCTGCTGATCGAGCACGACGTCAAGCTGGTGATGGGCCTGTGCGACCGCGTCACCGTGCTGGACTACGGCAAGCAGATCGCCGAGGGCACGCCTTACGACGTGCAGCGCAACGAGCGTGTGATCGAGGCCTACCTCGGCGCCGGCCACAAAGCGCACTGAACAAGCGCACCGAACCCGCGGGGATCAAGATGGCGAACAACAACAACGACGTACTGCTCGAAGTCAGCGGCCTGAAGGTGGCCTACGGTGGCATCCAGGCCGTCAAGGGCGTGACGTTTCAGGTGCGCCAGGGCGAGCTGGTCTCGCTGATCGGTGCCAACGGTGCGGGCAAGACCACCACGCTCAAGGCCGTCACCGGCACCCAGCCGGTGGCTGATGGCGACATCCGGTTCATGGGCCAGTCCATCAAGGGCCAGGGCGCCTGGGACCTTGTCAAGCAAGGCCTGGTGATGGTGCCCGAGGGCCGCGGCGTCTTCTCGCGCATGACCATCACCGAGAACCTGCTGATGGGCGCCTACATCCGCGACGACGACGAGGTGCAGGCCGACATCGCCAAGGTGTTTGCGATCTTCCCGCGCCTGAAAGAGCGTGCGTTGCAACTGGCCGGCACCATGAGCGGCGGTGAGCAGCAGATGCTGGCGATGGGCCGTGCGCTGATGGCCCGGCCCAAGGTGCTGCTGCTCGACGAGCCGTCGATGGGCCTGTCGCCGATCATGGTCGACAAGATCTTCGAGGTGGTGGCCGACATCCACAGCCGCGGCACCACCGTCCTGCTGGTCGAACAAAACGCCAGCCGGGCGCTGAGCCTGGCCAACCGGGGCTATGTGATGGACTCGGGCGAGATCACGATGAGCGGCGACGCCAAGGCGCTGCTGGACGACCCGAAGGTTCGGGCCGCGTACCTGGGCGAGTGAGCGGCGGCGCAACCCGTTGCCGGTGCTGACAGTCTGACGCGCAAACAGGCCGCCCCGCATGGCACCATCGCGCCATGCTCGCCTACCGCCATGCCTTCCACGCCGGCAACCATGCCGATGTCCTCAAACACGCCGTACTGGTGGCCCTGCTGCGTCACCTCAACCTGAAGGACAAGGCCTGGCGCCTGATCGACACCCATGCCGGTGCCGGTGCCTATGCGCTGCACACTGACCATGCGCAGAAAAACGCCGAGTACAAACAAGGCATCGCCAAGCTCTGGCCATCATCCAACGTGCTGGCCCTGCCGCCGCTGCTGGCCGATTACCTGGCCCAGGTGCAGGCCTTCAACCCGCACGAGGAGCTGGCGCTCTATCCCGGATCACCGCGTTTTGCCCGGGCGCTGATGCGGCCGCAAGACCAGCTGCGGCTGTTTGAGCTGCACCCCACCGATCACGCCCTGCTGGCCGAGAACTTTGCCGGCGACAGGCAGGTCATCGTGCACCCGACCGACGGTTTTGCCGGCCTGAAGTCGCAGCTGCCACCGCCCAGCCGGCGTGGTGTGCTGCTGATGGACCCCAGCTACGAGATCAAGACCGACTATGCCGAGGTGGTGACCGCGGCGCGCGACGCGCTGACCCGCTTTGCCGAGGGCATCGTGATGGTCTGGTACCCGCAGATCGACCTGCGTGAATCGCTGCAACTGCCCACCCGACTGAAAGCCGTGGCCGAGGCCCAGGCCAAAAAAGGCTGGCTGCACACCCGCCTGACCGTGGCCGAGCCCAATGACCGCGGCTTTGGCATGCTGGGCAGCGGCCTGTTCATCATCAACCCGCCGCATACCCTGATGCCGGCGCTGCGCGAGGCGCTGCCGGTGCTGGTGCGGCTGCTGGGCCAGCACGCCGGTGCGGGGCATCGGCTGGAAGGGCCGTCGGGCGGCTGAAGCTTCGGGGCTCGGTGCAGAACCCCGGCAAATGACCGTCGCGTGGGCCTTTGCTCGATAGGCTCTAAGCGTCTCAACCAACCCGCCACGTCCAGGGCGGGGCTATGACCCCGACAGGCGAGCTTGGTTGTCTCTTCGATCCCGGGCTAGAGTAAAGACCTGTCACCAACGCCCATGAGGACGCACATGCCCAGTTACTCCACCCTCAAGATCGAGCAGGACGCGGCGAATCCGCGCATCGCCAGGCTGCTGCTCAATCGACCCGAGCGGCTCAACGCGATCAACGACGAGATGCCGCGAGAGATTCGTCAGGCGGTCGAATGGGCCAACGCCAATGCCGAGGTGCATGTCATCGTGGTCGAAGGGGCCGGCAAGGGTTTTTGTGGTGGCTACGACCTGGCTTTCTACGCCGAGCAAGACCGCGACCAGCCCTGCCAGCAGGAAAAGTACCCCTGGGATCCGATGCTGGACTACGCCCACATGAAGCGGTTCACCGACGACTTCATGAGCCTCTGGCGCAGCGCCAAGCCGACGATCGCCAAGGTGCACGGGGCTGCGGCAGCGGGCGGCAGCGATATCGCGTTGTGTTGCGATCTGCTGGTCATGGCCGAGGATGCCCGAATCGGCTATATGCCCACCCGGGTCTGGGGCTGCCCCACCACGGCGATGTGGACCTTCCGGTTGGGCCCCGTCCGCGCCAAGCAGATGATGTTCACTGGCGATCTGATCGATGGCCGGCAGGCAGCCGACTGGGGACTGGCCAACCTGGCGGTGCCGCTGGCGGACCTGGAGGCCCGCACCCTGGCTTTGGCCGAGCGCATTGCCGGTGTGCCCAGCAGCCATCTCGCCATGCACAAGATGGTGGTCAACCAGGTCATGCTGACGATGGGCCTGGAGCAGAGCCAGATGATGGCCACCGTCTTCGACGGCATCACCCGCCACAACCCCGAGGGCCTGTGGTTCCGCCGGTACGCGCAGGAGGCTGGCTTCAAGGAGGCCGTGAAATGGCGCGACAGCGGCCGCGCGATCCCCGAAGGCGACGAAGCACGCCAGTTGATTCAGGAGATCGAGGCCAAGCGGCGTCCCTGACGCCGTCAGCACTCGACGATATTGACCGCCAGACCACCGCGGGCGGTTTCCTTGTATTTGGTCAGCATGTCGGCGCCGGTCTCGCGCATGGTCTTGATGACCTGGTCGAGTGACACATGGTGGCTGCCGTCGCCGTGCAGCGCCATGCGGGCGGCGTTGATGGCCTTGACCGAGGCGATGGCGTTGCGCTCGATGCAGGGGATCTGCACCAGCCCGCCCACCGGGTCGCAGGTCAGGCCGAGGTGGTGCTCCATGCCGATCTCGGCGGCGTTTTCCACCTGGGCCATGCTGCCGCCCAACACCGCGCACAGCGCACCGGCGGCCATGCTGCAGGCCACGCCCACCTCGCCCTGGCATCCCACCTCGGCGCCGCTGATGCTGGCGTTTTCTTTGTAGAGCAGGCCGATGGCGGCGGCGGTGAGCAAGAAGTCGACCACCCCCGCATCGGTTGCGCCGGGCAGGTGGTGCCGGTAGTAGTGCAACACCGCCGGCACGATGCCGGCCGCGCCGTTGGTGGGGGCGGTCACCACCCGGCCGCCAGCGGCGTTTTCCTCGTTGACGGCCAGCGCGTAGAGGTTGATCCAGTCCAGCACCTGCAACGGGTCGTCCGGCCCACCGAAGGCCGGGTTGGCAGCGGCATTGATCGCCGCCGCAGGCGCGGCGGTCAGCGCGCGGTGCAGGGCGGCAGCGCGCCGCCGCACCTTGAAGCCGCCCGGCAGCACGCCGTCGGTGCTGCAGCCGCGCTGCACGCAGTCCTGCATCACCTGCCAGATGCGCAGCAGGCCGGTATCGATCTCGGCGTCGCTGCGCCAGTGGCGCTCGTTGCGGCGCATCAGTTGGGCGATGCTCAGGCCCAGCGTGTTGCACAGGGCCATCAGTTCATCGCCACTGTGGAACGGGTGGGCCAGCACGGTGGTGTCGGGTGCGATGCGCTTCAGGCGCTCGCCATCGGCAGCCACCTCGTCGCTGACGACAAAACCGCCGCCCACCGAGTAGTAGCAGTGCTCAGTGATCAGCTGGCCCGCCGCGTCGAAGGCGGAAAACCGCATGCCGTTGGCATGGAACGGCAGGGTCTCGCGGCGGTGGAACAGCAGGTCGGTTTTTTCATTGAAATCGATGCGGTGGCCGCCGTCCAGGACCAGTGCCCCCGCGCTGCGCACACCGGCCAGCAGCGCGGGGATCTCCGGCACCTCCACCGTGTCGGGTGCGTGGCCCAGCAGGCCCAGCAGCACGGCCACGTCACTGCCGTGGCCCTTGCCGGTGGCGCCCAGCGAGCCGTACAGGTCGCAGCGCAGCCGCGCCGTGGCAGGCAGCTGCACCTCGGCTGCCAGCCGGTGCACAAACAACAGCGCCGCCCGCATCGGCCCCACGGTGTGCGAGCTGCTCGGCCCGATGCCGATCTTGAAGAGGTCGAAGACCGAGACGGCCATGGATCGGGCGTGGGTGGCAGAGCGGCGCTGGCTGCGTGTGCCGGCAAATCAGGCCGGGTCGGCGTAGTCCGCCAGCGGCACGCAGCTGCAAAACAGGTTGCGGTCGCCCCAGACGTTGTCCACCCGGCCCACCGGCGACCAGTACTTGCCTCGCCGCAGGGCCGGTGCCGGGTACGCGGCCTCGCTGCGGCGGTAGGCGTGCGGCCAGTCGTCGGCACTGACCGCCTCGGCCGTGTGCGGCGCGTGCTTGAGCGGATGGTCGTCGCGTGGCCAGCCGCCGGCGTCCGGCCCGGCCTCGACCCGGGCGATCTCGGCGCGGATCGCGATCATCGCGTCGCAAAAGCGGTCCAGCTCGACCAGCGGCTCGCTCTCGGTCGGCTCGACCATCAGCGTGCCGGCCACCGGAAAGCTCAGCGTGGGCGCGTGGAAGCCGTAGTCGATCAGCCGTTTGGCCACGTCCTCGGCGCTGACGCCCGAGCTGTCCTTGAGCGGCCGCAGGTCGAGGATGCATTCATGCGCCACACCGCCACCCAGGATGGCCGGGTGGCCGCCGGAGAAGTGGATGTCGTAGTGGCCGGCCAGCCGGGCCGCGATGTAGTTGGCCGACAGGATCGCCACCTCGGTGGCGGCGGTCAGCCCCTCGCTGCCCATCATGCGCACGTACATCCAGCTGATCGGCAGCACCGCGGCATTGCCCAGCGGTGCGGCAGAGATGGCCCCCACGCGATGCGCCGTTGGCACATCGCTGCCCCCCGAGGGGGCGCTCGCCGCCTTGGGGCGGCCCGGCGGCGGCTCGGACGCCCCCACACCACCGGCCACGCTGCCGGTGTGGTGCGCTGGCAAAAACGGCACCAGATCGGCCACCACACACACCGGCCCCACGCCCGGCCCGCCGCCGCCGTGCGGGATGCAAAAGGTCTTGTGCAGGTTGAGGTGGCTGACATCGCCGCCAAACTCACCCGGCGCGGCCACGCCCACCAGGGCATTCATGTTGGCGCCGTCCACATACACCCGGCCGCCGTGCGCATGCACCATCGCGCACAGCGCCTTGACCTGGGTGTCGAACACGCCGTAGGTGCTGGGGTAGGTGATCATGATGGCGGCCAGTTTGTCGGCATGCAGCGTGCACTTGGCCTGCAGATCAACCAGATCGACATTGCCCTGGGCGTCGCACTTGACCACCACCACCGACATGCCGGCCATCTGGGCCGACGCCGGATTCGTGCCGTGCGCCGATTCGGGGATCAGGCAAACCGTTCTGTGGGCCTCGCCGCGCGACGCATGCCAGCCGCGGATCGCCAGCAGGCCGGCGTATTCACCTTGGGAGCCGGCATTGGGCTGCAGGCTGATGCCGGCGTATCCGGTGGCCTGGCTCAGCCAGGCGCAGAGCTGGTCGTTCAGCTCGGCATAACCGGCGCGCTGCGCGGCTGGGGCAAACGGGTGGATGTTGGCAAACTCGGGCCAGGTGATCGGGATCATCTCGCTGGTGGCGTTGAGCTTCATCGTGCACGAGCCCAGCGGGATCATGCTGCGGTCCAGCGCCAGATCCTTGTCCGACAGGCTGCGGATGTAACGCAGCATCTCGGTCTCGCTGTGGTGGGTGTTGAACACCGGGTGCGTCAGAAAAGCGCTGGTGCGGCGCAGTGCTGGCGGGATCATGGACTCGACCGGTGTGTCGAACAGCGCTGCGGCTGGCAGGGCCTGGCCGGGCCGGGCAAACAGCGCCCACAGCGCCTGCACGTCGGTGCGGGTGGTGGTCTCGTCCAGGTTGATGCCCAGCATGGTGTCGCCCCACTCGGGGTAGCGCCGCAGGTTCATGCCGGCAGCGACCGCGCGTGCGGCGATGTCGGCCGTGGCAGCACCGGTGTCGAGGCAGATTGCGTCGAAGGCGGCGTCGCTGCGCACCACCACGCCCAGCTCGCGCAGGCCTTGGGCCAACACCGCTGTGAGCGTGGCGATACGCCGAGCGATACGCTTCAGGCCCTCGGGGCCGTGGTAGACCGCGTACATGCTGGCCATCACCGCCAGCAGCACCTGGGCGGTGCAGATGTTGGAGGTGGCTTTTTCTCGCCGGATGTGCTGCTCGCGGGTTTGCAACGCCAGCCGGTAGGCTGGCGCGCCGTGCGCATCGACGCTGACACCGACCAGCCGGCCGGGCATCGAGCGCTTGAACTCGTCACGGCAGGCCAGGTAGGCGGCGTGCGGGCCGCCGTTGCCCATCGGCACGCCGAAGCGCTGGGTGTTGCCCACGGCGATGTCGGCGCCCAGCTCGCCGGGCGGCACCACCAAGGTCAGGGCCAGCAGGTCGGCGGCGACGATGAACGCCGCCTGGTGGGCATGGATGCGGGCGGCGTCGGCACGCAGGTCGTGCAGGCCGCCGCTGGTGGTCGGCACTTGCACCAACACCGCGAAGTAGTCGCCCGCGTCCAGCAGTCGATCCCACTCGGCAGCTGAATTGGCCAGCATGACCGTCAAGCCCAGCGGCTCGGCGCGGGTCTGGATCACCTCGATGGTCTGCGGATGGCAATCACCGGCCACCACCACGGTGTCGCTCTTGCTGCGCACGCTGCGGCGGGCCAGCATCACCGCCTCGGCGGCGGCGGTGGCTTCGTCGAGCATGCTGGCATTGGCGATCGCCATGCCGGTCAGGTCGCAGACCAGGGTCTGGAAGTTGATCAGCGCCTCCATCCGGCCCTGTGAAATCTCAGCCTGGTAGGGCGTGTAGGCGGTGTACCAGGCCGGGTTCTCCAGGATGTTGCGGGCGATCACGCCCGGCGTGTGGCAGCCGTGGTAGCCCTGGCCGATAAAGCTCTTGAGCACCCGGTTCTTGGCCGCGATGCCGCGCAGCTCGGCCAGCGCCTGGGCCTCGGTGAGCGGTGCGGGCAGGTCCATCGCAGCGGCACGCGCAATGCTGCGCGGCACGATGGCCTCGATCAGCGCCCGGCGGGTGAAGGGTGCGCCGCCCGTACCGCCGCCCACACCGCCGCCCACACCGCCGCCCACACCGCCCCGGCGCATGTGGGCCTGGTCGGCCTCGTCCGGGCCGATGTGGCGGGCGACAAACTCGCTGTCGTTTTCCAGGTCGACCAGGGGCGGGGTGGCGAGTTTGAGCATGGTGGTGGGCGTGGTCAGAAGTGGGTTTGCAGCAGGTGTCCGGGCAGCTTGAGGCCGCGCCGGCTTGGCGCTTACAGCGTCTTGAGCAGGGCGTCGTAGCCGGGCGGGTCCATCAGCTGGTCAAACTGCGTCATGTCCGACAGCTTGACCTTGAAGAACCAGCCGTTGCCCATCGGGTCGGTGTTGGCCAGCGCGGGGTCGCCGCGCAGCGCCTCGTTGACCTCGACCACCTCGCCGCTGACCGGCATGTAGATGTCGGCCGCGGCCTTGACCGACTCGACCACGCCGGCCACATCGCCTTGGGCGTAGCTGCGGCCCACATCAGGCAGCTCGACAAACACCACGTCGCCCAACGCGTCCTGGGCATGCAGCGTGATGCCGACAACGGCGGCGTCATGGTCTTCGATGTTGATCCATTCGTGGTCGGCGGTGAACTTGGTGGTCATGGGCTGTCCTGGGGTTGGGTGGTTGTGGGGCGGTCGAGCAGGAAATTGAACAAAGCTGGGCGCCGGCTGGGTGGCGACTGGCGGCAAGGCGGCGCGGCCGGGGCTTGCTGCCGGGGTCGGAGGCGGGTTTCAGTGCCGGGTTTCAGCGCCGGGTTTCAGCGGCGGTACCGGTGCGGCGTGAACGGCATGGCCGTGACCCGCATGGGCAAGCGCTTGCCCCGCACCTCGGCGTAGACCTCGTGATGCATGCTCGTGATGCATGCCCGCATGGTTCACGGCCAGGTAGGCCATCGCCACCGGCTCGTGCACGGTCGGGCCCAGCGTGCCGCTGGTGACCCGGCCCAGCGGGCGGCCGTGGCCATCGACGATAGCTGTGCCCTCACGCACCGGCACCCGCTCCAGCCCGATCAGGCCGACCCGTTTCACCGCAGAGCCGGTGGTGAGCTGGCCCTCGATCACATTGGCGCCGGGGTAGTGGCCGGCGCGGGCGCCACCGGGGCGCCGCACCTTCTGGATCGCCCAGGCCAGGCCGGCTTCGATGGGGGTGGTGCGGGCATCGATGTCGTGGCCGTACAGGCACAGGCCCGCTTCCAGCCGCAGCGTGTCACGTGCGCCCAGGCCGGCGGGCTTGACCTCGGGCTGGGCCAGCAGGGCGCGGGCCAAGGCTTCGGCCTGGGGCGCGGGCACCGAGATCTCGAAGCCGTCCTCGCCGGTGTAGCCCGAGCGGGTGACAAAACACGCCGCGCCGGCCAGCGTGAAGTCGCCGCCCGTCATGAAGGCCAGCGTGGCCACGCCCGGGTCCAGCCGGGACAGCGCGGCGACAGCCTGCGGGCCTTGCAGCGCCAGCAGCGCGTGATCGGGCATGGTCACGACGGTGCAGCGGTGGCCGATGTTGGTGATCAGGTGGCGGATGTCGCCTTGCTTGCAGCCGGCATTGACGATCAGGAACAGATGGTCCGCGCGGCGCGTCACCATCAGGTCGTCCAGCAGCCCGCCTTGGGCATTGGTGAAAAACGCGTAGCGCTGCTTGTCTACCGGCAGGTCGATCATGTCCTGCGGCACCAGTGACTCCAGCGCGGCGGCGGCGTCAGCGCCCCGCAGCTGCAGTTGGCCCATGTGCGAGACATCGAACAGCGCGGCACTGTCGCGACACCAGCGGTGCTCGGCCAGGATGCCGGCGGGATATTGCACCGGCATCGCATAGCCGGCAAACGGCACCATGCGGGCGCCCAGCTCAAGGTGCAGGGCGTGCAGCGGGGTGGTCAGCAGCGGTGCTGTGGCCGGCGCGGTGAGATCGGTGGACATGACAACCTTTCGAGGGCAATACCAAGCCCCACCACCGGTGGGGGGATGCCCTCGCTGTCCGCTTTACCTGAGAGATTGACAGCCCGGGGGGTGCCCCAAACCGCTTGCCCCTTCGGTGGACGGGCGCCATCCCTGAGGACTGGCCCGCCTCTCTCCAGACGAGGAACGCCGCGCTTGCGCACGGCGCTGACCAGTCCTTTTGCCTGAGCGTTCGGGCGGCTGCCCTGCGCCTTCGGCGGCTTCGGATGAAGCTCTCTCCTGGTCGATTCCAGTGTAGCAGCCTGCTGCAATAGGATGGTCTTTGCGGCCCGGTGCGGCGTGCCTGCCCCCCGATCTCCACGACCGATTCAACGCGCCCGCGGGTGCCCCAACCGATGTTCAAGAAATCTCCGTCGCGCCGCTGGCCGCAGAACCCGGCAACCCGGCTCGTGCGCTTGTTGCCAGGCCTGCTGGCGCTGTGGCTGGCCGGCTGCGCCGCACCGCCCGGTGACCTGGCCATTCCGCCCATGCCCGAGGGGCCGTCCAGCGTGCTGGCCAAGCCGGGCTGGGCGGTGTCGCGGTTTGCCGTGGCCGCCGCCAACCCGTTGGCCACCGCGGCCGGCTTCCAGGTTTTGCAGGCTGGCGGCACCGCGGTGGACGCGGCAGTGGCGGTGCAGATGGTGCTGGCGCTGGTCGAGCCGCAGTCCAGCGGTATCGGCGGTGGCGCATTTTTGCTGCATTTTGATGGCCAGGCGCTGCAGGCCTGGGACGGCCGCGAGACCGCACCCGCAGCCGCGGACGAGCGGCTGTTTGTGCTGCCGGATGGCAAGCCGATGGGGTTCACGCAGGCGCTAGTGGGTGGGCGGGCGGTGGGCGTGCCAGGCGCGGTGCGAATGCTCGAAGTCGCGCACCGTAGCCAGGGCCGGCTGCCGTGGGCGCAGCTGATCCAACCCGCCATCACGCTGGCCGAGCAAGGTTTTGCCGTCAGCCCGCGGCTGCACACCCAGTTGGCTGACAGCCCGGCCTTGTTGCGCGATGCCCAGGCCGCCGCGTACTTCTACCAGGCCGACGGCCAGCCGCACGCGGTGGGCCACCTGCTGCGCAACCCGGCGCTGGCCGAGGTGCTGCGCCGCATCGCCACCCAGGGCAGCGACGCGCTGCACACCGGGCCGGTGGCGGCCGACATCGCCCGCCGGGTGCAGGGCCACGCCAGCAACCCGGGGCGCCTGACCGTAGCCGACCTGGCCGGCTACCAGGCCAAACCGCGCGAGCCGATCTGCACCGACTGGAAGCGTATCTACCGCGTCTGCGGCATGCCGCCACCGTCGTCCGGCCACCTGGCGGTGATGCAGATCCTGGGCATGCTGGACGCCACCACACCCGCCGGCCCGGCGCTGCAAGCCGGCCTGCCCAGCGCGGACTGGCTGCACCGCTACACCGACGCCGCCCGCCTCGCCTTTGCCGACCGGGCGATGTACGTGGCCGACCCCGACTTTGTCAGCCCACCGGCCGGCCGCTGGACCAGCCTGCTGGACCCGGCCTACCTGCAGTCGCGTGCCGCCACCATTGGCGACAAGAGCCTGCAACAAGCCCGGCCCGGCCTGCCCGGCGGCCAGCGCAGCGCGGCAGCAGCCCAGGCCGAGCAGCCCGAGCACGGCACCAGCCACATCAGCATCGTCGACGGTGAAGGCCGGGCGCTGGCGATGACGACCACGATCGAGGCGGTGTTTGGCGCCCACCTGATGTCGGACGGTGGCACCGGGCTGGCCGGCGGCTTTTTGCTGAACAACCAGCTGACCGATTTTTCGATGCTGCCCAGCGATGCCCAAGGCCGGCCGGTGGCCAACCGGGTGCAGCCCGGCAAACGGCCCCGGTCCAGCATGAGCCCGACGCTGGTGTTCGACCGGCGCGACGGCCGGCTGCTGATGAGCCTGGGCTCACCGGGCGGCGCGGCCATCATCCACTTCACCGCCAAGACCTTGATCGGCACGCTGGACTGGGGGCTGAACGCCCAGCAGGCGATCGATCTGCCCAACTTCGTCACCTACAACGGGCCCACGCTGCTGGAGGCGGGGCGTTTTCCGGCGGCCACGATCGAGGTGCTGAAAGCGCGCGGTCACCGGGTGATCGAGACCGACCTGACCAGCGGCCTGCAGGCGATCCAGCGCACACCCACCGGCTGGTTCGGGGGCGCCGATCCGCGGCGTGAAGGGGCGGTGATGGGGTGGTGACTGGGGTAGTGACTGGGGTGGTGACTGGGGTGGTGATGGGGCAATAGGCGTCCGGCATGGCGCCCGCCTCGGTGGCGAGGCGCCGCTACAGTGGGCCTATCCAATCCGCAACCGGACGGTCCCCGCCATGGCCCAAGACTCGAACAGCGCCGACACCCTGCGCCGCATCCTGCAAACCTGCCGCAGCGTCGCCATCGTCGGCCTGTCTGCCGAATGGCATCGGCCCAGCTACTTTGTCGCCAAATACCTGCAGCAGCACGGCTACCGCATCCTGCCGGTCAACCCGCGTTATGCCGGCAGCCAGATCCTGGGCATGGCCTGTGTGGCCCGGCTGGAGGACATCAGCGAGCCGGTCGCGATGGTCGATGTGTTCCGCAAGACCGAGGACGTGGCGCCGATCGCCGACAGCGCGATCGCTATCGGCGCGCAATGCCTGTGGCAGCAGATCGGCGTGATGAACCTCGAGGCCGATGCCCGGGCACGCGCCGCCGGCCTGCACAGCGTGGTGGACCGCTGCGTCAAGATCGAGCACGCACGGCTGTTTGGCGGCCTGCACTGGGCGGGCGTCAACACTGGCGTGATCTCGGCACGGCGCCTGGCCTGAAGCGCGATACCCGAAGCCTGAAGCCCGAACCCAGGACCTGCCCATGACCGACCGCCAATTCCAGCCCGAAACCCTGGCCATCCATGCCGGCCAGATCCCGGACGCCGCCACCGGCGCCCGGGCGCTGCCGATCTACCAGACCACCAGCTTTGTCTTCGACAGCGCCGACCACGCGGCCA
>Ga0209181_10003801_pt1 | contig 22947 bp, 21 predicted proteins | sample MAT05_FD_187208 | JGI IMG/M metagenome (GOLD analysis project Ga0209181, IMG submission 187208) | Freshwater microbial communities from Lake Fryxell liftoff mats and glacier meltwater in Antarctica - MAT-05 (SPAdes) (version 2) | ecosystem: Environmental > Aquatic > Freshwater > Ice > Liftoff...
TCCACTGCACCTGTCTTGCGCTATCTTTGCGCCATGCAAACCGCTGCATACCCCGCCAAACAGTCATAACAACAATCAGAGCAAGCAATAAAACGCCGCCGACCCCATGCCAGATCATGGTTTCCATTGCTCCTAAACCCCAAGCGCTGATGACATCGGGAGAAGGGGTTGCCAAAATCATCTCGTAGAAGCCTGCTCCTACAGTGAAAAAGGTGACGATCGCCGCCGCCAAAACGTTGTACCAGCCGACATCATAGAAGTTGGAGCGTACCGCTTTAATGGCTAGAAAATTGAGGATTGATTTTTCTAAGGGGAACAGGTTGCCTGCTATATCAAACGCGATCGCGATGATGAAAAGCCCCAACGTAATATGCACCAGATTGGGATGGATTGGAATCGCATAGGGCAACCCGTTTGCACCCAGTCCTCCCACCTGCTGAACGAGGTCTTCGTTCATTGCAACACTCCTTGTCTAATTGCCTCGACTACGGGCACCGTATGCAAGCCATACACCCAAACCAGCTTGTCGCCTAAATAAACCTGAAAAAAGACCACACCCGTCAATAAGACGTTCGCCCCCATAAAAGCTAGTGGCACCTTCTCTGGATCACGAGCGCGTAAAATGTAACGCCAAGCTGTGACTGCCGCCAAAATCCCGGACAATGACCAGCCAAGCAGCGTATGCAAATTGAGGGTGGATTGTGCCGCATTGTAAGGTTCAGCTAAGCCTGCTTCTAATTGACCAAACAAAACTGCAATAAAAATAGACAACGTGGCAAAAAAGAAATTCCACCAACTCACTTCATGCAGACGGACATTTTTTGTGAAAAACCCAATTACGTCACAAAGAACTGCAAACAAAACCATCGCGATCACGAAATGCACCACAATGGGGTGAATCGTATCTGGATAAGGTAGGTTGTGTTCGTTGAGCGGCGGCAAATACTCAAGCATTATCTTCTCCTAGGTGCTTGGTTTCTGAGACGGACTAAGTTTAATCAATCCAGTAAATATTACAAGCTGTTAAGACCGCAGTGTCTCACATTTGTAACAATTCTGAGAGTTGTATTAAATACAGACTGGTCAATAAAACAGAAATTTGGTAGGGCGGAGTGTGCAGTGGAGAGTCTACCAGTGTTACACAGGAATCATCGCTCTATATTCCGAAGGCTAAATTTTGTAGGCTAGACTCATATCGCCCAATATTTATCTAATCATTTTCCATCTTTAGCCACGGATCGCTGCATTTATCTTTTCCAGGAAGGCTAAAAAAGCTTATTTTTGTAGCATTCGCTACAGAAAATTATGATATATTGAGTCCAGAGAGTTGAAGTATATCTGTCTCGTTTCGTACATCGAACTTGATTCGTTCTTTAAGTTGGGAGATTAACTATGTCTACGCAAGATCAAGCTCGTGCATTAATGGTGCGGCACCAACACATGGTCAAAAACCGTGAACAGTGTTTATTGAGCCGTGCTGCTGCTGAAGTGGGTATGCCCGCAGAATTAACAATCCCTAATAGCAACTTAGGAAAAGCTGACTCCGATCGCTCGAACTATTCCAGCCATAGTGGATTGAGCTAGTTGGCGATCGTCTAGTTAGATAGACTTCCAAAACTCAATTCATGATTTATTTTGCAAGGCGCGCTTCTCATTAGAAGCGCGCCTTGAGCTTACATAGACACTTTTATCTTATTATCCAGAACCGACATAGCAAAATCCAGCCAACTCCAGGGCATGCTGGTCTAAAAAGCTGATCTAAAAAATTGCACAGCCCAACTCCGCTACTTCGCCCTATACACCCCTTGCATGATGATTATTGGTCAAGTCGGAGTACCGCCATGAATGCTTCTTGAGGAACGTCTACTGTCCCGATCGCTTTCATCCGTTTTTTCCCTTTTGCCTGCTTTTGCAAAAGCTTTTTCTTTCGAGAAATGTCGCCGCCGTAGCATTTTGCCAATACGTCTTTGCGAATGGCAGGAATTTGTTCGCTGGCGATAACTTTGCTGCCAATCGTTGCCTGAATCGGAATTTTGAACTGATGACGCGGGATCAGTTCTTTTAGCTTTTCGGTCAAGGCGCGACCCACGTTATAGGCTTTGTCGCGGTGAACAATAGTGGCGAGCGGATCAACCGGATCGCCATTGATCAGAATATCGAGCTTGACCAACGGATTTTCGCGATAGCCAATCAGTTTGTACTCCATGCTGGCATAGCCCCGCGATCGCGATTTCATTTGGTCAAAAAAGTCTGTTGCCACTTCTGCTAACGGCAAATCATAGATCAACGTGGTGCGCTCGGTCGTCAGATATTTCATGTCTTTGAAAACACCCCGACGAGTTTGAGCAAGCTCCATCAAGGTGCCTACGTAAACTTCTGGGGTAATAATATCTACCTGAACATAGGGTTCTTCGATTTTTTCGCGCTGCTGCGGATCGGGTAGCTTGCTAGGGTTGTCAATCAGCAGGACATCGCCCTTAAGCGTAGTCACACGGTAAACCACCGATGGCGCGGTGGTGATTAAATCCAGATTATATTCTCGCTCCAGCCGCTCTTGGACAATTTCCATGTGCAGCAAACCCAAAAAGCCGCAGCGAAAGCCAAACCCCATGGCGCTAGAGGTTTCGGGTTCGTAGTTGAGCGATGCATCACTGAGCTTGAGTTTTTCTAGGGCTTCTCGCAAGTCTTCAAACTTATCCGCATCAGTGGGAAACAAGCCACAAAACACCATGGGAGTTGCTTCTACATAACCGGGCAATGGTTCAGTTGCCTGGACTGCTGCCTGGGTAATGGTATCGCCGACTCGTGCATCTTCAACGGCTCGAATTGAGGCGGCAATATAGCCTACTTCACCGGCGTGCAGTTCGTTTACTGGCACTTGCGTGGGTGAAAGCACCCCCAATTCATCGATCACATACTCTTTGCGGGATGCCATCAGCCGAATGCGATCGCCTTTTTTGACAGTGCCATCCATCACTCGAAAGTACACTATGACTCCGCGATAGGGATCGTAGTAGCTGTCAAAAATTAGGGCGCGCAGTGGTTCGGCGATCGTATCTTTGGGTGGAGGCACGAGATGTATAATCGATTCCAAAATCTCAGGCACCCCAATGCCTTCTTTTGCAGAAGCATGAATTGCCTGACTGCAATCTAGACCCACAATGTCTTCAATTTCTTGCTTAACGCGCTCTGGCTCGGCTCCGGGCAGGTCAATCTTATTCAACACTGGAATGATTTCTAGGTTATGCTCCAGCGCCAAATAAACGTTTGCCAGCGTTTGCGCTTCGACTCCTTGGGAAGCATCCACTACGAGCAATGCGCCTTCACACGCCGCCAGCGATCGCGAAACTTCATAGGAGAAATCTACATGTCCTGGAGTATCAATCAGGTTTAAAACATATTTCTCACCGTCTTTCGCCGTATAGTTCATCCGTGCAGCTTGGAGCTTGATCGTAATGCCCCGCTCTCGTTCCAAATCCATGTTGTCCAGAAACTGCTCTTTCATTTCCCGCGCGTTGACCGTGCCAGTCTCCTGCAACAGGCGATCGGCAAGCGTAGATTTGCCATGGTCAATATGGGCAATAATCGAAAAGTTACGAATCCGAGAAACGGGCACATCAGTCATATATCTGGCTGTATAGAAGCTTTTAACGTATTGTAACGGGTCACCTCTGAAACCTCATAGTCGTCAATCCAACTTTATTTCTGTATCTTGTGAGAGAACAAGGATTTCACCAGCTTTGTAAAATGTTGTAGGAAGCAGTGTGAATTTAAAGTGGTTGTGCCGTAGATTGGTTATGTTTATATTCTTATCAGGTTAAACTTATGCCGTTGGAGTAGTTCAGATGAACTGTTTTCAATGGGTATTTATTGCTTTAACCAACGTTCGCTAGCATCCAAACTATGAATGAGTCTGCCCTGTTCTCCCAATCGGCTTCCGAAAAGGTTGAAGTATCTGTCCGTTTAGATCCTGATTTACTGGATCAGATCAAGCACCTGACTAATGATCCTAGCAAGGTGATTGAAGTAGCCGTGCGGCAATGGCTCAAAAACGAACTGCGCCGAGATGATGAGTTGACCCGCAATCTCCAACGAAATCCACCCGTTCCGCCCCGAGGTGAATGGAACGACTAACTGTGGAACTTAGTGATTTCTCTTGTTACATTTGTAGTGATGCCTGTGTAAGTGGTTCAGTTAATTGAAGAAATGTGCGATTGATGATGTTTGATAATCCTCATAGCAATCTTTCTGGATAGCTAGGTTTGATACTTTTCCAAAAAAGTCGATCGCTAGAGTTCTGATGCCTTCTTCTGCAAACTATCAATGCTGTTCTGTATAACAAGAAGTGACTCCCAAAAATCAGGACAAAGGTAGCAACCTGACTGAGCTTGTCATGGCTCACGATGGTCAGGGGCGCTACTTAGCGTTTTTTTGGCAATTAGCGGAGGTTTACGGCATCCGGTCAGATCACCTGATTGGGCAGATGCCAGGTCGTGTTTTTGGTCCGGTAGACATCAAAGCGTATACTAGCCGGATTCACCAAGTTCTAGACTCTCAGACGGCTCAAAAATTTAAATTTAAGTTTCACTGTGGCGACTTACGGCTGCAAGCAGACCTGACCATGAACCCAGTGATTGGGGTTGATAGAGTTGCCAACACTGTTTTGGTCATGGGTACGATTCGTCCTTGTACTGTCCAAGCAGAAGCAAAATCGGACTTTAGTTTAGTCCAGTTAAACAAATCCACAAAACGTGCTGTAGCGGATTCGGATGGGGTTTCAAGTGGAGCAATTGGTGCTGATCATCATAAACTGTTGACTCAAATTGCTTGGAATATTCGTCGCACTTTAGATTTGCCAACAATTTGGCAGCAAACTGTTGAAGGATTGGGCGATTTATTAGGGGTGAGTCGCTGTGTTGTGTTCCCCTATGAGCCGACTAAACCGACTGTAAAGGTCGTTGCTGAGTATTGTCGAGGGGCATTTTGCCCGATGCATGGGTTGGAATTCTCTGTGGCAGATGATGCTGATTTGCAAGCGGCACTAACAACGTTGAATCCGGTGAATTTGCGGGATGAACCTAGAGCTTTTTCTAAGGAGATGGCTCAGCAGCCAGCAACACTGCGGGGTCTAATCCAATACTCCATGCTGATTGTGACCACTTCTTATCAGGATCAGCCCAATGGGTTAATTGTGCTATATCAAGATGATCAACCCCGTCGTTGGACAGAGGTAGAGCTGGCGTTTGTCCAAGAGTTGGCAGATCAGGTGGGAACCGCGATCGCCCACGCTAGTTTGATCTCTGCCAGTCAATCCTTAACAACCGAAGTCCAAAAAGCCAATATCAACCTACTGCATAAACATCGCGAGCTAGAGGAAGCTAGAGAACAAGCTGAAGAGGCATCTCGCTTGAAAAGTGAATTTCTCGCGAATACCTCTCACGAATTGAGAACTCCGCTCAACGGCATGATTGGCTTCCTCAAGCTCGTCCTAGACGGTATGGCAGATGATCCTGAAGAACAAATTGAATTTATTGGTGAATCCTATCGCTCAGCCTTACACCTGCTCAATATCATCAATGACATTCTTGATATTGCCAAAATTGAAGCTGGAAAATTACAGATTGAACTGAGTCCAGTTAAGCTGGCGGAGCTATTAAATGCTGTCGCAGACTTCATTAGCAATCAGGTGCGTCAAAAAAACCTAAGTTTCGAGATCCAAAAACCGCCCACGGATGATGAAATCATTCTCTATGGTAACTATCAGCGTTTGCTACAAGTGATGCTCAATCTAGTCGGTAACGCTATCAAGTTTACTCATGAGGGTGGTATTTCCATCAGCATGGAAATCATCATGAAAAAGATGACTGTACAAGGGATAGACCTGCCTGGATATGTCAAAATCCGGGTGGCGGATACTGGAATTGGGGTATCGCTTGATAAGCAGGATAAGCTGTTTCAATCGTTTAGCCAAGTCGATGGTTCTCGGACTCGCCAGTATGGCGGCACTGGGTTAGGATTAGCCATTTCTCAAAAACTGGTAGAAGCCATGGGTGGAGTAGTGAATTTCTACAGTATGGGCGAGGGTTTAGGCTCTACGGTTACTTTTACTGTGGGACTGTATCAAAAACCGGTGATGATTAGCTCGAACGATTGATCGGCTTGATTGGAAAGTCGCACATTGCGGGCTGCAAGCTCTTGGAAAGATGCGATCGCCTTTATTTCAAAATAATTTCAAAATGAACCCAACACAATCTCCACAAAAAAGCTGTGCAGATCTAGCCACACAGCTTTTTTATCAGAAAATTCAATGATGAAGGAACGAGTTAGTAAGCATCCTGAAGTTCATAAAAATCAGGCGAAATGTAGTCTTTTCGCAACGGGTAACCGACCCAATCTTCAGGCATCAAAATCCGCTTTAAGTTGGGGTGCCCTTCATAGATAATGCCGTACATGTCATAGGTTTCTCGCTCTTGCCAGTCGGCGCTTTTCCAGATCCAATATACGGTTGGAACCGAGGGGTTTTCGCGAGATAAAGAAACTTTGACCCGGACTTCTTCAGGGCGATCGACATTATCAGCAATTTTGATCAAATGATAAAAGCTGACCAAATCTTGCCCTGGCCCGGAATCATATCCCCCTTGGCACTGAAGGCAGTTGAATCCGTAAGCATAGAGCGCAGTTGAGATGGGAATTAAAAAGTCGCGATCGACAGTTAATATCTCCACCCCAGACGCGTCCAATCCCAAAGATTCGTGTTCAAACCCATTGTCGATCAACCATTTAGAAACCTTGCCAGCCTCAACAATCGGGGCTGGATTTGGCGTTTCTTGCGCTTCAACCACGATCAATTCCCTCCTTCTCCGCCGTCAGCAGCGCTGGAGGAATAGGCATCCCCATTGCCTCCATCAACTCTTTAGGCGGTGCTTCACGAGTGCCAGACTGAAGGTACTTGCCTGTCAATATTGGCTCCACAACTTTCATCGTATGAGTTGTGCTGTAGTAACGATGGGTTTGGCTTAGCATACCCCGTTCCTGAATGGATTCATTTGAGATTTTCTTACGCAATTTGATGATGGCATCAATAATCGCTTCTGGACGCGGCGGACACCCCGGCAGATACACATCTACAGGAATGAGTTTGTCCACACCCCTAACAGCAGACGGTGAATCGACGCTAAACATTCCACCGGTAATCGTGCAAGCACCCATGGCAATCACGTATTTTGGGTCGGGCATTTGCTCATATAGCCGAACTAAAGCAGGTGCCATCTTCATCGTGATGGTGCCTGCTGTGATAATGAGATCGGCTTGACGAGGACTCGATCGCGGCACTAGCCCAAAGCGATCGAAGTCAAACCGCGAACCAATCAAAGCAGCAAACTCAATGAAACAACAGGCGGTTCCGTATAACAAAGGCCACAAGCTAGAAAGCCGTGCCCAGTTATATAGATCGTCCACAGTGGTCAAAATGACGTTTTCTGAAAGATCTTGAGTAACCTGAGGTCGCTCAATGGGGTTCATAATCCGTTCAGATGCATCAATCACCAAGTTTTGAGCCTCAGCATTAGGCTTCATGACCATTCCAACGCTCCTTTCCGCCAAGCATAAACAAGACCAATCACTAAAATTCCGATAAAAATCAAGGCTTCCACAAATCCCAATAGCCCTAGTTGATTGAAAGCCACTGCCCACGGATAAAGAAACACCGTCTCCACGTCAAAAATAACGAAAATTAAGGCGAACATGTAGTAACGGATGTTGAACTGAATCCAAGCACCGCCCATTGGCTCCATGCCAGACTCGTAGGTTGTTCGCCGCTCAGGTCCACGGCGGCTAGGGCGGAGTAGTTTGGCAGCCGTTAACGCCAGAATCGGAACTAAGCTGCATACCAACGTAAACCCTAAAAGGTATTCATATCCACTAAGAACAAACACAATTAGAACTGCCTCTTCATTTAGATACGGCTCAATAAGACTTGGGAATTGCTGCCTTTTATGACTAGCTGCTTCTTATGATTATAAGCGGGCTGGGCTTTGCAAAAGGATAGAAGTTGTCCGAGTGCGACCTTTGATTAAGCTCAATGCTTTATCGCTAGGTTCGGGCTTTTGGCAGAGATAACCCTATGAAAAACCTTGCAACAACTTACTATAGCTAAGTTTTTTAGGGTTCTAAAGTTCTATTTGGACTTTATTTGCTTGCGATCGCTGGCGCTGATCTGTCAGTTCACAGTTGATTCGTACCACCAACGTCATAAGAGTCGTATCATAATTTAATAGAGTTTTCATATTTACTGAATTTCCTGCTTCTATGGGTAGAGTTGTTTTTGTTAGCGATGTGTTGTTAGCGATCAGTGATAAAAGATGAACAGCCAAGCGGTTGACCCAACTTTAGACAGTCATGAGTGTCAAGCTTGTGGCTATATCTACGATCCTCTCAAGGGAGACGATAAACACAACGTTCCTGCGGGAGTTGCGTTTGAGTCTTTGCCTGAGGATTGGCGCTGTCCTATTTGCGGAGCGCGATCTTCTCGATTTTCTAACATTGGAACCGATGGTTCTGTGTCTGGATTCAAAGAAAATCTTAAATATGGGTTTGGGGTCAATACTATGACACCCGAACAAAAGAACCTGTTGATCTTTGGAGGTCTGTTTCTCACATTCCTCTTTTTTATTAGCCTTTATGGATTGCAGTAGGGTGGGGTGCCCCAATTCATTCCGTTTGTTGGGTCATGAATGACTTACAAACAAATTGCGAAATTAATATATATCTGTTGAGAGTTGGAACTGTGATGCGTGTAGCTACGAAAGTTTTACGTCAAATTTTAGCGCTGTGTGCGATCGCGATATTCTGTACTTCCTGCGGTGGCTATCTGCAAGCCACCAGCACCAATCCCTGGCGGGTCATTTCTATTGATACAGATGCCAGCCTAAACGACATTAGTTTCCTTGGCGACTCGCCCCATGGCTGGTTGGTGGGGTCAAATGCAACCCTATTTGAAACTACTGACGCTGGAGAAACCTGGGCATCACGCAGCCTTGAACTAGATGAACCCTATCGGTTTACATCCGTTAGCTTTGATGGAAACGAAGGCTGGATTGTAGGGCAACCTTCAATCTTGCTGCACACTGAAGATGCAGGACAGTCTTGGTCACGCATTCCCCTCAGCGAAAAGCTACCCGGCGCTCCCAATACGGTTTTAGCGTTGGGTTCTAAATCGGCTGAAATGACGACCAATATTGGCGCAATCTACCGCACTTCAGATGGTGGCAAGTCTTGGAAAGCCTTAGTAGAAGAAGCGGTGGGAGTTATTCGTAATATTTCTCGCTCTCCAAGCGGTGAATATGTTGCAGTATCATCGCGAGGGAACTTTTACTCGATTTGGCAGCCCGGTCAAGAAGCCTGGAAACCTTACAATCGGAGTAGTTCTCGGCGGCTGCAAAACATGGGCTTTACTGGAGACGGGCGACTCTGGATGTTGGCGCGAGGCGGTCTGATTCAATTTAGCAGCGCTGGCAGCCCAAACGAGTGGGAAGATATTATCAATCCTGAGTTTGCAACCAGTTGGGGGCTGTTAGATTTGGCATACCGAACTCCTGAAGAGATCTGGGTTGCAGGGGGAAGTGGCAACCTGATACGCAGTCTGGATGGGGGGAAGACCTGGGAAAAAGATCGATTTATTGAGAATGTGCCATCTAACCTTTATAAAATCAAGTTCTTGAATCCAGATCGGGGATTCATCATTGGTCAAGGCTCCTTGTTAAAATATGATGACAGTGCTAATCAAGCAGTTTAATCATTTCTATTAAGCTCGTTTAGCTGGGGGGCGGCTGTCTCCTATGATAGAAGTTAAGTCTTTAGACAAATCTGAGTGGAGAAATTGAAATGGCTGGAACAACAGGTGAGCGTCCGTTTACGGACATTATTACAAGTGTGCGCTATTGGGTGATTCATAGCATCACCATTCCAGCGTTGTTTGTCGCTGGGTGGCTGTTTGTGCAGACGGGTCTAGCTTATGATGCGTTCGGCACTCCTCGCCCGAATGAGTACTTTCCATCGACTCGTGATAAAGCGCCCATCGTGAGAGATCGCTTTGATGCCAAGCAGCAAATTGATCAGTTTATTCAGCAAAAGTAGCTTCATAGGTGATGAAGCGTTTTAGATTTAAAGTAGTTTCACGGCAAGAACACTTATGACTGGCAACACTCCTAACCAACCCATTTCCTACCCAATTTTTACAGTTCGATGGTTAGCGGTTCACACGCTGGCGGTTCCAACTGTGTTTTTTCTAGGCGCGATCGCCGCTATGCAGTTTACTCAAAGGTAATAAAACTATGCCCTTAAGCAGATCCCCAAACCCCAATAAACAACCCGTTGAGTTAAACCGGACTTCCCTTTATTTAGGGTTGTTAATGATTTTCGCGCTAGGAATTCTCTTTTCTAGCTACTTTTTTAATTAACTTTTAGGGCGCTTGAAATCAAGCGCCCTGCGTTTCATTTTTAATTTCGGTTTACTAGGAGGTGACACTTATGTTGAAATCTGGAAGGATTCCTCTTTGGATTGTTGCAACTGTTGCAGGTCTAGGAGTAATCAGTGTTTTAGGACTCTTTTTCTATGGTGCCTATGCTGGGATTGGCTCCTCTGTTTAGCGATCGATCAGTTTGGGTTTTGCTCGAAATTGGAACCCAAATAAAAATCTCCTTGAGTGTTTGAGTAGATAAAAACCACAAAAAACCGCCTGCTGAAGTAATCAGCAGGCGGTTTTTTGATAACGGAAGACAATTTTAAATGCCCGTAGGATCTTCGCGCTCAATATAGAGAAACAAAAGACCCATGGTGACAGCAGGCAAGAGCCAAGTCACTACAGGAATCAAAATCCAAGGTAAAAACGAAGCCGCGTATGAACCTGTCATGACGAAGTTTCCTATCGCTAAAGTTTTTAGGAGATCCTATTCTTCAAGACTCTACTGTGAAGTGTGTACCTGTTTTAAACTTCAAAGAATTCTTAATAATGAACTACAGGCATGGCTCAAATAACCCTACGCCAGACTTGAGCGACGAACTCGCGCTCTGAAGCTGGCACCTTATTGAGTATGACGGTAATGAAGGAGCACAGATAAATCAACTCCACAACCAAACAATGCGCTGTTCATAATGATTTCAGAAATTTATTATCTCGGCTCAATAGGCTGACAGTTAAGCAAGATTTCTGTCTTGCGGTCAGTCTCAGAGAGCTAGCTCAATTGTGCATCTGTCATGCTTGCTTTTGTTGCATTAGACCGATGCTAAAAATTCATATTCAGAAATATTTTGTAATTAGCTATACGAAACTCTTGTTGTCATGCTTCTACCTTAGACCTAACCACGCATAAAGTGAGAGTTTCAAACGAGTTTCTAGAAAAAATTAACGATCGCTGCTGAAACTGCCGAAACTTTTGAATGTGCTAATTGGTAAAGACGGCAAAGATTTATAGAAGCAGTATCGGTTTAGGCATGAAAGATATAGGCAAAATGATGACGCATTGGTTGAGCGAATTAACAATGTTCCACTGGGTAAAGGTATGACAAGTACTGTTCCGACAGCCGCAAGTCTAAATAAGTTTGAAAAGCTGAAGGTCGAAAAAGATGGGCTAGCCATCAAGTCGGAGCTTGAGGAGTTCGCCCGGATTGGCTGGGAGGCAATGGATGAAACCGATCGCGATCATCGCTTGAAATGGTTAGGGGTGTTCTTTCGCCCGGTGACTCCCGGCAAATTTATGGTGCGGATGCGCCTACCCAACGGCATCGTCACCAGTGGGCAAATGCGCGTACTCGCTGAAGTGATTCAGCGCTATGGCGAAGATGGCTATGGGGATGTCACCACCCGTCAGAATATTCAACTGCGCGGCATTCGGATTGAAGATGTTCCAGCTATTTTTAGCCGATTTGAGCAGGCAGGAATGACGAGCATTCAGTCGGGTATGGACAATGTTCGCAATATCACAGGGTCGCCCGTCGCTGGCATTGATGCCGACGAGTTGATTGATACGCGAGGATTGTGCCGCAAGGTGCAGGATATGATTACCAACAACGGTGAAGGGAATCCTTCGTTTTCTAACCTGCCGCGCAAGTTTAATATTGCGATCGCGGGTTGCAGAGATAACTCCGTCCATGCCGAAATTAACGACATCGCCTTTATTCCAGCTTATAAGAACGATGTCTTAGGCTTTAACGTGCTGGTAGGGGGATTCTTCTCTGCTAAACGCTGTGACGCTGCCATTCCCCTAAATGCTTGGGTTGATCCTCGCGATGTGGTGGCTCTGTGCGAAGCGATTTTGTTGGTTTATCGCAACTACGGATTACGGTCAAATCGGCAAAAATCGCGCCTGATGTGGCTGATTGATGAATGGGGCGTGGAGCGCTTTCGGGCAGAAGTTGAACAGCAATTAGGACACCCTTTGCAAGCTGAAGCCGAGAAAGATGAAATTCTTTGGGAAAAACGGGATCACATTGGCATTCATGCTCAGAAGCAACCGGGCTTAAACTACGTGGGGCTGCATGTTCCAGTCGGTCGTCTGTTTGCATCAGACATGTTTGACTTAGCCCGGATTTCTGAAGTGTATGGCAGCGGCGAAATGCGTCTCACTGTGGAACAAAACATTTTGATCCCGAATGTGCCCGATTCGCGGATTTCGCCTTTGCTGAAGGAGCCACTGCTGGAGCGGTTCTCCGTCAATCCATCAACGCTGGGGCGATCGCTGATTTCCTGCACCGGTGCTCAGTTCTGTAATTTTGCACTGGTTGAAACCAAAAATCGCGCCTTGGCATTGACCGCAGACTTAGATGCAGAACTGCACGTCCCGCGCGCGGTGCGAATCCACTGGACGGGTTGCCCCAACTCTTGTGGACAGCCTCAAGTAGCCGATATCGGCTTAATGGGCACCAAAGTCCGCAAAGATGGCAAAACCTTGGATGGCGTAGATCTCTATATGGGCGGCACTGTTGGCAAAGAAGCCAAGCTTGGCACCTGTGTGCGAAAGGGAATTCCCTGCGAAGACCTGCTGCCTGTGTTGCGGGATCTGCTGATTCAAGATTTTGGTGCCAGCTTGCGCGCTGAAGCAGTCCTGTAACAGCCCCCATACTGGGGCGATCGCTGCGCTGACTTGTCAGTTCGCGGTTCGCTCCATCAATCCTCACACACTTAATTCAACCATCGCTGACTCAATAAAAAAGGAACTCATGACTAATCTTTCAAGACGGAAGTTCATCATCACCGCAGGCGCTACCGCCGCTGGAACACTGCTGGTTCATGGCTGTAGTAGCTCTACAACTACAACCACCTCAGCTTCACCGAGCGCTTCCCCCGCAGTTAATGTGGCGGCTGGTGACACGCCCGAAGTGACCACAGCGACTCTCGGCTTCATTGCCCTGACCGACTCTGCCCCCTTAATTATTGCCAAGGAAAAAGGCTACTTTGCCAAGTACGGCATGAAAGATGTCAAAGTGGTGAAGCAAACCTCTTGGGCAACCACTCGCGACAACCTGTCCACTGGCTCTCAAGGCGGCGGCATTGACGGCGCACACATTTTGTCTCCCATGCCCTATCTAATGACCACGGGCAAAATCACCGACGGCAAAGAAGTGCCCATGTACATCCTGGCTCGCTTAAACCTGGATGGGCAAGGAATTTCTATTGCCAACACCTATAAAGATTTGAAGATTGGCTTGAAGAGTGATGCCATTAAAAGCGCTTTTTCTAAGGAAAAAGCCGCTGGCAAGCCCGTGAAGTGTGCGGTAACGTTCCCCGGTGGAACGCATGATCTTTGGATGCGCTATTGGCTGTCTGCGAACGGGGTTGATCCAAACAAAGATGCCTCGCTCATTGTGATTCCCCCGCCTCAAATGGTTTCCAACATCCAAGAAGGGCAAATGGCATCCTTCTGTGTGGGTGAACCTTGGAACGCGAAATTAGTCAAAGAAGATATTGGCTATAGCGCTCTTACCACTGGTGAACTCTGGAACAAACATCCTGAAAAAGCTTTCTCCATGCGGGCTGATTGGGTAGACAAAAATCCTAAAGCGGCAAAAGCCTTGCTGATGGCAGTCATGGAAGCGCAAATGTGGTGCGATAAGGCAGAAAACAAAAAAGAGCTGGCAGACATTATTGCCAAACGGGAGTATTTGAAGGTGGATGCAGCCGCGATCGCCGGACGGCTTCAAGGCACCATCGACTTTGGCAATGGACGAGTTGAAAAAGACAGTCCCCATGTGATGAAGTTCTGGCAAGACTTCGCCTCTTATCCATTTGCTAGCCATGACACCTGGTTTGTCACCGAAGACAAGCGCTGGGGCTATTTCCCTGGTGATTTAGATACCAAGGCGTTGGTGAAGAAAGTCAACCGTGAAGACATTTGGCGCGATGCGGCAAAAGCCATGAAGATTCCAGAGGCTGAAATTCCTAAAACAGCTTCTCGCGGGGTTGAAACCTTCTTTGATGGCGTTAAGTTTGATCCCGAAAATCCAGAGGCTTATTTGAAGAGCCTCAAGATCACAGCAATGAAAGCATAGGTTTTGAATAGTGAGCTTTGAGTAGATATTTCGTCTGCTCAAAGCTGCTGATATCAATCGTCAAAAGCTTCCATACTCACATCATTCAAGGACAACTCGACCATGTCAATACAGACAGCCGCTGGCGTTCCATCTTCCTTTTTCGCTAATGTGTCGATCTACCTGCAAAAACATGCCAGAAAATTGGTCGCTCCAGTGATTGGTTTCACGGTGGCGCTGTTCGTTTGGCAAGTGTTTTCGACCATTACAAAAGCATTACCTGGACCGATCGAAGTTGTTCAACAAACTTGGGACCCCTTTATTATTAGTCCTTTCTTTAAAGAAGGAGATGATAAAGGACTGGGCTGGCAAGCACTGGCGAGTCTGCAACGGGTCGCCATTGGGTATACGCTAGCCGCCATTGTTGGAATTGCGGTTGGGGTGCTGGTCGGAGCCATTCCGATCGCCTATGAAGCCGTTGATCCAATGTTCCAGATTTTGCGAACCGTGCCGCCGCTTGCCTGGTTGCCGATCGCCCTAGCCATCTTCAAAGACTCTGGACCCGCCGGAATTTTCATCATCTTCGTCACCGCGATTTGGCCCATCATCTACAACACTGCCGTTGGCGTGCAGCAAATGCCTCAAGACTATAAAAACGTGGCGAAAGTGTTGCGGCTGTCTGGCTCAGAATACTTCTTTAGCATTCTGCTGCCGTCTATCGTGCCGTTCATGTTCACCGGATTGAAGTTGGGAATTGGGTTGGCGTGGTTGGCGATCGTGGCAGCCGAAATGTTACGCGGCGATACAGGTATTGGCTTTTTCATCTGGAACTCCTACAACAGCGGCAGCCTCAGCGAAGTGATTTTGGCACTGTTTTATATCGGAGTAATTGGCTTTTTGCTAGATAAATTGATCGGATATTTTGCCAGCTTTGTGAGTACAGACAAATAAGCGCCTGCATATTTTGTAGAGGCGTGGCATTCGGGCAAAATCTCGACGACTCAAGCGGAGACCGACTGCCGAATGCTACGCCCTTACGCAAGATGATTCCCAATTCCTCATTCCCCAGAGATATCTATGTCTTTCTTTGTAGAAGTTGATCATGTTGATCGCATTTTTGAATTATCAAATGGCGGTCAATACATTGCCTTAAAGAACATTGAACTGAAAATGCAGCAGGGCGAGTTTGTCTCGTTGGTGGGGCATTCTGGCTGCGGCAAATCGACATTGCTCAACATCATGGCGGGACTAGACCAGCCCACGAATGGGGGAGTGGTGCTAGAAGGGCGGGAAGTAACTCAGCCGGGACCCGATCGCATGGTGGTGTTCCAAAACTATTCCTTGCTGCCTTGGCTGACGGTCTATCAAAACATCGAACTGGCGGTGAATAAGGTGATGGATAATTTGCCTGTAGCAGAACGGCAAAGCATCATTGACCATCACATCGATTTGGTGGGGTTGCGAAATGCAGTCCACAAGAAGCCGAATGAACTATCGGGCGGCATGAAACAACGAGTGGCGATCGCCCGTGCCCTGGCAATTCGCCCCAAACTGTTGCTGCTAGATGAACCCTTTGGCGCATTGGATGCCCTGACTCGCGGCAACCTGCAAGATCAGTTGATGCGGATTTGCGAAGAGAGCAAGATTACCTGTGTGATGGTGACTCATGATGTCGATGAAGCGCTGCTGTTGAGCGATCGCATCGTCATGATGACCAACGGACCCGAAGCGCAAATCGGGCAAATTTTGGATGTGCCGATGCACCATCCACGCCATCGCTTAGAAGTGGTGAATCATCCCAGTTACTACACCCTGCGGAATGAGATGATTTATTTTCTCAACCAGCAAAAGCGTGAGAAAAAGCGCAAGTCCAAAAAGGTGGTGGAGATCGCCCGTCACGGCTTAGAAAAAGTCAACCTGAATATTGGCTTTGTGCCTCTGACCGATTGTGCGCCGCTGATGGTGGCAAAAGAGATGGGCTTTTTTGCCAAACATGGACTGGAAGAAGTCACCTTGTCCCGTGAGCCAAGCTGGAAGGCAGTTCTAGAAGGAGTTGCTTCTAATCGGCTGGATGCGGCGCAAATGGTGGCGGGAATGCCCTTGGCGATGACGGTCGGGTTTAACGACAAAGATCCCTTGCCCATGGTGATCTCCTTGGTGCTGAGCCGCAACGGCAACGCCATCACCTTAGATAAAGATATTTACGATCAAGGGGTGCGATCGCTCGAAGATTTTGCCGCCTTAGTCAAGCAACCCGCTAATGAATCGAATGAGTCTAAATCCCACACGTTGGGCATTGTTCATGCGACTTCCATGCACAACCTGATGTTGCGTTATTGGTTAGCATCTGGCGGCATTAATCCCGATCAACATGTAGAGCTTGCCGTCATTCCTCCGGCTCAAATGGTTGCCAATCTCCAGGCAAAAAACATCGCCGGATATTGTGCTGGAGAACCCTGGAATTCCCGCGCTGTCCATGAAGAGCTGGGGGTGATCATGGCGACTGATCTAGATATCTGGGCAGGACATCCCGAAAAAGTGCTAGGAGTGCGAGAAGACTGGGTGAATCAACATCCCCAAACTCATTTAGCCCTTGTGAAAGCGTTGATGGAAGCCTGCGAGTATTGTGACGATCGCCGCAATCGTGAAGAAATTTTGCAACTGCTTTGCAAGCCAGAATATGTTGGCTCCACGCCAGAATATATTCGCCCCGGCTTCATTGATGCTTACAACTATGGCAGAGGAGAAGTTCCGCGTTCACTATTAAGATTCAACCAGTTCTATGTCGATCGCAGCAATTACCCGCAACAGATTGAGAGCCTCTGGATTTTGACTCAGCTTGCTCGTTGGGGAATTGCGCCTTTCCCCAAAAACTGGGTGGAAGTGCTGCAACGCACCCATCGTCTTGATGTGTATCGGGAAGCGGCTCAAGAACTCGATTTCCCTATCACTGAACCCGATCGCCTGCCCTTTGCGCTGTTCGATGAGGTGGTCTTCAACCCAGATGATCCGCTTGGTTATCTCAATCAGTTTGCGATCGCTCAGCCAATTCAAGTTAAAGAAATTATTTTGGATGGTATAGCAACGGTAGCTGCTTAGACAAAGCTCGATCTGCCAAGAGCAGTACAACTAAAACAGTCTGCAATTGCTTCTAAGATTATCCCTCTTTGTCATACCAGTTTGAAATTGAAATGAGACAGATAATCTTCTGAAAACGTCAAGGCTTCTTTGTCTTGGAACTCAAAACTCAAAACTCAAAACTGTATCACCTGCTGTTCGCAAATCCAACGCCCATTACTGTAGAAAGCACTTATGCAAACCCTCACAACGCCACAATCACCCGATTTAATTCAGCCCACCTCCGGTTTTTTAGAAATTGACCAGGTTACCAAGGTCTATCCCTCGACTCAAGGAGATTTCACCGTTCTAGACGGGATCGATTTAAGCGTGAGCGAAGGCGAATTTGTTTGCGTCATTGGGCATTCAGGCTGCGGTAAATCGACGCTGCTGAATATGGTGTCTGGCTTTGCTCAACCAACTAGTGGGGAAGTGCGGCTTAAAGGTGAGCGCATTGTGCGACCGGGTCCCGATCGCATGGTGGTCTTTCAAAACTATGCGTTGTTGCCCTGGAAAACCGCCTTTGAAAACATCTACATTGCCGTGAATGCGGTATTTACCGAAAAATCTAAGCCAGAAAAAGTTGAGATCGTCCAAAAGCATCTGGCAATGGTGGGTCTAGAAGAAGCCGCCCAGAAAAAGCCCGGTCAACTGTCGGGTGGCATGAAACAGCGGGTTTCCATTGCCCGTGCCTTGTCAATTTGTCCCGAAGTCTTGGTTCTAGATGAGCCTTTTGGTGCCCTTGATGCCATCACCCGTGAAGAGTTGCAGGAAGAGCTGCTCAAAATTTGGGCAGAACGGCAGGTAACCGTGATGATGATCACCCACGATATTGATGAGGCCTTGTTCTTAGCCGATCGCATTGTGATGATGACCAATGGACCCGCCGCTAAGATTGGCGAAATTATGGAAGTCCATTTTCCCCGCCCGCGTAACCGCACCCAAATGATGGAAGATCCTGCCTACTATACTCTCCGTAATCATGCCTTAGATTTCCTATTTGGACGCTTCGCTCTGCACACCGACGAGTAGAACGAGATGTCAAAAAAATGTCAAAAAATCACGACTCACGTTTTCTAGCGCTGATTGTTTGACTGATTGTTTAAATGCGATCGCTGGCTCATATTTGATAATTCAAGCACCCACACAGGAGTGTTGTGATGACCTCGGCATTTGCCCCATTTCCAACCGACTTGTCTAACCGAATTCTTTGCTGTTACATCAATACCACCACTCAAATTCAGAAGGCAAAGATTCTGACCATTCCCAACTGGTTATATGAGCGAGTAGTTTTTCCCCGCCAACGGCTTTTATTTGAAGCTGTTCCTGGTGCTTTCCTTGAAATTCACTCTTGTGCAGCCGCAGGTGAAGCGTTGCTCAGCAAAATTCCCTGCCTTCATCTGCAAGTTTCTGAGCGATCGCTGAGTGTGGCAGGATCTCCCTGGCCCAAGGATGCCCTTCAAACGGATTCCGTGGAATGATTGATTCGACGAAGACTCTTTGTCCTTACTGTGGCGTAGGTTGTGGCTTAGAAGTGTTACCTTCTGCTCAATCAGGAAATGCTGTGAATGGATCGGGGCAAGCAGAGCATTCCTGGAAAGTGCGTGGCGATCGCGCCCATCCTTCCAGCCAGGGCATGGTGTGCGTCAAAGGTGCCACGGTTGCCGAAGCGTTGAACCGCGATCGCCTGCTGTATCCCATGATTCGCGCTTCTTTAGACGAAGAATTTCGCCGGGTTTCTTGGGATCAAGCCCTAGCGTTAATCACCTCGCGCATCCAAACGGTTCGCTCCACCCACGGAGCCGATGGCGTATGTATGTATGGGTCTGGGCAACTGCAAACCGAGGACTATTACATTGCCCAAAAGCTTTTGAAAGGCTGTTTAGGCACCAATAATTTTGACTCTAACTCACGCTTGTGCATGTCTTCCGCCGTTTCTGGCTATGTGCAAAGCCTGGGTTCCGATGGACCACCCTGCTGTTATGAAGACTTAGATTTGACCGATTGCGTCTTTCTGATTGGGGCAAATACCGCAGAATGCCACCCCATTGTCCATAACCGTCTACAAAAACACCACAAAAAGAATCGCGCTGTCAAAATGGTGGTGGTTGATCCACGGCGCACCAAAACCGCTGAGGATGCCGATCTACATTTAGCGATTCATCCCGGTACGGATATTGACTTACTCAATGGGATTGCCCATTTGCTTCTCCAGTGGGGCTGTTTGGATACACACTTTGTTGCTGATCACACAACAGGGTTTTCAGAGTTTGCAGAAGTCACTCAATATTATTCCCCCGATGTGGTGTCTGAACGCTGCGGCATCTCGGTGAGCGACCTTGAAACTGCGGCTCGTTGGTGGGCTGACTCAAACCGAGTATTATCGCTCTGGTCGATGGGCGTGAACCAATCCAGTGAAGGAACTGCCAAGGTGCGCGCGATTATCAACCTGCATTTGATGACGGGACAGATTGGCAAACCCGGTGCCGGACCGTTTTCGCTCACCGGACAACCGAATGCGATGGGCGGGCGAGAAACGGGCGGCTTGTGCAATTTGCTGCCCGGTTATCGTCATGTCAAGTTTCCAGACCATCGGGCAGAACTGGAGCAGTTTTGGGGAATGCCAGCGGGACGCATTTCGCCTCACTGGGGGCGCACAGCTTGGGATATTATTACTGGCTTAGAAGCTGATGAGGTGGGGTTGCTCTGGATTGTGGCAACCAATCCAGCGGTGAGTTTGCCAGATTTGGAGCGGGTAAAGGCGGCATTGAGGCGATCGCCCTTCACGATTCAGCAAGATGCCTACTATCCAACCGAAACCGCCCAATTTGCTCATGTTTTGCTGCCAGCCGCTCAATGGGGCGAAAAAACTGGCACCATGACCAACTCCGAGCGCATGGTCACCCTCTGTCAAGCATTTTGTTCTCCACCGGGAGAAGCCCGCCCCGATTGGGAAATCATTGCCGACGTAGGGTGCCGTCTGGGATTTGCCGATCAGTTTCCGTTTACCAATTCTGCCGGGGTGTATGCGGAGTATGTGCAACTGACTCACGGGCAGGTCTGCGATATGACTGGGCTGAGCCACGATCGCCTGCGGCAAGAAGGTCCGCTTCAATGGCCTTGTCCGAAAGAAGAGAGTAGAAAAGAATTGACCACGCCAGATCATACTTCTGATGAGCTTCTCTCAAAAACTGCCAACCCCGCAAAACGGCTGTATACTGATCATCAATTTCCGACTACCGATGGACGAGCGAGCTTTTCGGCGGATCACTCGCGAGGACTAGCGGAACCGCCTGATGTAGCCTATCCGTTTGTGCTGACAACTGGCAGGCTTTACGGACATTGGCATACCCAAACCCGCACGGGACGAATCGAAAAAATTCGACAGATGCATCCCCATCCGTTTTTAGAAATCCATCCCCGTGATGCCGCCCGCATCGGTGTGGAAGATCAAGGTTTAATTGAGGTGCGATCGCGGCGAGGAGTGGCTCGGTTTCCTGCTAGGATAACCGCTGCGATCGCCCCCGGAACGGTTTTTGTGCCGATTCATTGGGGTGAGCTTTGGGCAGATCAAGCTGAAGCCAATGCCATGACCCATGCCCAATCGTGCCCCGACTCAAAACAACCTGAACTGAAAGCTTGTGCGGTACAACTAATCCCGGTTTTGGCTGAATCGATAGAATCAGACTATGCGATCGCCGCCAAAGCGCTTGAGACTTCTTCTGTGCCATCTGCCTTGTAGCCAGTCAATCACCATTGGCACAACCGCTGACCGATTTCGAGCTAGCTTTTCAAAAATCGGGATGACAGGATTCGAACCTGCGGCATCCTGCTCCCAAAGCAGGCGCGCTACCAAGCTGCGCTACATCCCGTAAAAATTCACTTTTCAAGTATACCTTGCTTTTCCGCCCGATTACGGATGAAGGCAGCGAATCAATACTTTTTGCGTTTATTGATAGCCCGCTGCCTGCAAGGAAAATAAACGAGCGTACCGCCCTTTCGCTTCTAGCAACTCTTCGTGGGTTCCAGTTTCCAGGACTGCCCCTTTTTCCAGCACTAGAATGTGATCTGCCATGCGAACCGTTGAAAATCGGTGCGAGATTAAAATCGCCATTTGATTTTGAGTCATTGCCCGAAACCGATCAAAAATTTGGGCTTCGGCTTCCGCATCCATGGCAGAGGTGGGTTCATCCAGCACAAGAATATCGGCTCCAACTCTCATGAAAGCGCGAGAAAGGGCAATTTTTTGCCACTGCCCCCCAGAGAGTTCTCGTCCACCTTTAAACCACCGTCCTAATCGAGTCCAATACCCGTCAGCCAGTTCGGCGATCGCGGGATGTGCCATGCCTTTTTCAGCGGCAAGTTGCCAACGCTCTTCGTCTTGCAGCGCCGTCACATCCCCTGCCCCAATGTTTTCGCCAACCGTGAATTGGTAGCGCACAAAGTTTTGGAAAATCACGCCAATTCGTCGCTGCAAGGTCAGCAAATCCCATTCTTCTAAGTCCCGTCCGTCCAACAAAATTTTGCCGGAATCGGGACTGTAAAGGCGAGTGAGCAATTTGATCAAGGTGGTTTTGCCGGAGCCATTTTCCCCCACGATCGCGAGTTTTTCTCCGGGCTTGAGATGAAATGACACATTTCGCAGCGCTAGCTTGGGGTTGCCGGAATACGCAAAGCTGACATTTTCAAAACGCAAGCCATCGGTGGGTAAGTCTCCTTGGGTCGCATTTCCTGCCGAATCAAAAATTGGCTCTTCCAAAAACTCATACAGATTAGACAAATACAGGCTGTCTTCATACATGCCGCTGATGTTGGTCAACAGATTAGAAAACGTGGTTTGTCCTTGACGAAACACCACTAAGTACATGGTGAGTTCGCCCAAGGAAATGCGCCCCGCGATCGCCTCCAACGCAATCCACACATACGCCGCATAAAATGCCAGTGTGCTGAATAAGCCTAATAAATAACGCCACGCACTGCGGCGAAGAGTCAGGGCTTGATCTTCTTGAAATAGGCGCTGGAACGTGGCTTTGTAGCGATCGAGCAGCGTGCCGCCCAACTGATAGAGCTTCACTTCCATGGCGCTGCTTTCGTTGGAGATCAGCCATTCCAAGTAGTTTTGCTCACGGGTTTCAGGTGCGCGCCATTGAAATAACCGAAATGCTTGATCGGCAAAGCGGGTTTCGGCAACAAAAGCTGGAAACGCCGCAACCAGCAGCAGAATGACAACACCGCCAGAAAAACCGAGTAGCAAGCCGCCAAAGGTGATCAACGACAAGCCATCCTGCACCAATCCAAAACTGCGC
>Ga0209181_10003804_pt1 | contig 22938 bp, 17 predicted proteins | sample MAT05_FD_187208 | JGI IMG/M metagenome (GOLD analysis project Ga0209181, IMG submission 187208) | Freshwater microbial communities from Lake Fryxell liftoff mats and glacier meltwater in Antarctica - MAT-05 (SPAdes) (version 2) | ecosystem: Environmental > Aquatic > Freshwater > Ice > Liftoff...
TATTCGTTGACATTGTTTGCAATCGGCGTCATTCTTGCACGGCGCCCGCCATCAATTCTGTATTCGTTGGCTGCAGTGAAACATCAACATCCAAGGGAGATCTCAATAATGATAAAGAATTTCGGTTTTACCAATGCCAGCCTAAGCGCTCGCGTTGCTGCAGTTGTCGGCGGAACAGCGCTATCTTTGGTTTCGACGATGTCGACAGCGGCCATTGTCGACAGCGGTGTAGTCAACCTCGCAGTTCCGGCTACAGTTGATGGTATCTATTTGAACGTCGTCACCAACGCGACGGGAACAAGTGCTGCAACAAGGCCACCGGGTTGGGATTTCAACCCCTACGTGACGGGTGGCAATTTAACGTTCTTTTCCTCTGCTGCTGCCGCAAATAACAATCAAGTTGTTGGCGCTGCGGCACCAGCGGGCGCAACATTGCTTGCGGCAGGTGCCGTTATCGGACCAGCAAGTGCTTATGCTGCGGCAGGTGTCGTAACAGCGCCCGCATTTCGTGTCGCGAGCACTACGTCCTTTGTTGGTTTTCGTTTTACCAATGAAGTCACGGCTGCCTTAAATTACGGTTACGCGCAACTGACAACTACCGCTACAACCGGTTCGCCAGCTGTAATCACCCGCTATGTTTACGAAAATACCGGCCTAGAGATCACCATTCCCGGTGGCGGCGGTGCTAACACTGCACCAACTTTGGCCTACACGCCAACTACAGCGGCAGGCGTAACGTTTCCTGCGGGTGCCGCTGGCGCGGCAACGTCAAGTATCGCAATCGCTGGAACCGGTGCTGCGGGTACCGGTAACACGGTTGTTTCCGGTTGCGCAATTACTGGCGCTGGGGCAGCAGCCTTCGGTGCAGTTACAACGACACCAGCGAACGGCACGTTCAACACCGCGACCACCTCGGGAACGATCAATCTAGGCTGTACACGTGCAGCTGCTGCTGCCACGGCTTCGCTGGCTTGTACAGAAACTCCAACACCCGGCACGCCGTCTACACGAACATGGGCGTTAACGTGCCCAGCAGCGACCGTCGCTGCGGTTGTAACACCAACCACTGTGTCGGGTACACCAAGTCCATTGCCTAGCTACAATCTGCCGACCGGTTCGTCTAGCCGTGGTTTCGTATTCACCGCTGCGGGTGCAGGAACAACTTTGACCTGCACAATCGCTAGTGCGAAGAACTTTGTAGTATCACCAGCCTCGTTGCCATTGGTTGTAGGCGCACCAGGAACCGTAACCGTAACCTATACCGGTTCAACACCTGGCACATTCAACGGCACATTGAATTGCTTCACCACCGGCAATGCGCAGACCTTCACCTATCCTCTGAGCGTTGTTGTTGGCCCAGCGCCAGTCGCTGCGCCGGTGATCCCGGTTCCTACATTGTCCTTGATGGGCAGCCTGATGTTACTGGCTGGTTTCTTGGGCTTAGGCATGTTTATGGCAAATCGCCGCGCGTAAGCTGTGCCGGTGTAGTTTAAAGTTAAGGTTCTGAATTCGGAAAAAGGCGCTTAGGCGCCTTTTTTTTTGCTGCGATTACGTGAGATTTTTGATAACTTCAGTCAGAATAGCGCGTTTGGCAAGCTGTTCTTTCAGGGTAGCTCAGGCAAACTTCGCGGCCTCGAAAGCTAGAGCTGAAACTGCCATGCAATACGTCTACACCATGAATGGGGTGAGCAAAATCATCCCGCCAAAGCGCGAAATTATTAAAGATATAAGTTTGAGCTTTTTTCCGGGTGCCAAAATTGGCTTGCTGGGGGTAAACGGCTCCGGAAAATCAACCGTTTTGCGGATCATGGCGGGTGTTGATACCGAATTTCAGGGCGAGGCGCGCGCGCAAGCGGGGATTCGCATTGGCTATTTGCCACAAGAGCCGATTTTAAACGACGCCCACACCGTGCGCGAAGAAGTGATGCAGGCATTGGGCAGTGTAACCAACGCGCAAACCCGCTTAGACGAGGTTTACGCAGCCTACGCTGAGCCAGACGCCGATTTCGACGCCTTAGCAGCTGAGCAAGCCAGCCTTGAGGCGTTAATTGCTGCGGGCGATGGCCACAATATGGAGCGCCAGCTAGAAGTTGCCGCCGATGCGCTGCGTCTACCGGCGTGGGATCAGCCGATTAAAGTTTTGTCCGGCGGCGAAAAGCGTCGGGTTGCGCTGTGCAAATTGCTGCTTGAACGGCCCGATATGCTTCTGCTGGATGAACCAACTAACCACTTGGATGCAGAATCGGTTGCTTGGTTAGAGACGTTTTTAGCGCGTTTTCCCGGCACGGTCGTGGCAGTTACTCACGATCGCTACTTCTTGGACAATGCTGCTGAATGGATATTAGAGCTTGATCGTGGTCGTGGTATCCCATGGAAGGGCAACTACACCAGCTGGTTGGAGCAAAAAGACGATCGCCTCAAGCGTGAGGATTCCAGTGACAAAGCGCGTCAAAAAGCAATATCGGCCGAGCTAGAATGGGTGCGTAAAAACCCTAAAGGTCGGCAAACCAAGAGCAAGGCGCGTTTGGCGCGATTCGAGGAGCTTAATAGTCAAGAATTCCAGACGCGCAATGAAACCCAAGATCTTTATATCCCGCCCGGCGATCGCTTAGGTGACTCGGTGATCGAATTTAAGAACGTCAGTAAGGGCTTTGGTGATCGCTTATTGATAGACGGCCTGAGCTTTATCATTCCAGCCGGTGCCATTGTGGGTGTGTTGGGCCCAAATGGTGCGGGTAAGTCGACGTTTATGAAGATGGTGCTGGGCACCGAAAAGCCTGACTCGGGCGAGATAAAAATTGGCCATACCGTCAAGCTTGCGGCGGTTGACCAGTCGCGTCAGTCACTCAACGATGCAAATACCGTTTGGCAGGAAGTATCTGGCGGTTCTGACATCATCACCATCGGTAAGTACGAATTGCAAAGTCGCGCCTATATCGGCCGTTTTAATTTTAAAGGCGGCGACCAGCAAAAATTGGTTGGTTCCCTCTCTGGCGGTGAGCGCGGGCGTCTGCACCTTGCGAAAACACTGATGAGCGGCGGCAACGTTCTGCTTTTGGATGAGCCGTCAAATGATTTGGACGTCGAAACATTACGTGCGCTGGAAGAGGGTTTGCTGGCCTTTCCAGGCGCCGCCATTGTCGTTTCACATGATCGCTGGTTCCTAGATCGGATCGCCACGCACATTTTGGCTTTTGAAGGCAATTCGCAAGCGGTGTTTATGGTCGGTAACTACCATGAATACGAGGAAGATCGGAAGCGTCGTTTAGGTGAAGAAGCCGCCCAGCCGCATCGGATTAAATTTAAACCTCTTGCTCGCTGAGGATAGGATCAGTGGCGCCAACTTCTTTTCTATGTAGCTGATTGCTCGCAGGTCAGTTCGTCATTGCGAGCGCAGCGAAGCAATCCATCTTGTATTTTAGGCATCGAAAAATGGATTGCCACGTCGCTTTGCTCCTCGCAATGACGAGGCACGATGTAGCTGAGTGCTCTCTCAGGCCCAGTTTTTTATAGCTGCGCCTGAACGCGTCCTGGGCATGCAGAAATTTTGCCACTTGAGTGCAGGTGTCAAGTTTAGGTATGCTTGAGGGCTAAATTACTCGACCAAGGTTTACGGTCGATTTTCTGATTCTATTTTGGAGGATTCACACATCGCTGCCCCACCAGAGCGCCAGACACGGCGCAACGAAGATATTCGAGTTCCAAACGTTCGTCTGATTGACGAAACCGGCGAAAATGTTGGCGTCGTTCCGCGTCTAGATGCGCAACGACGGGCGCGCGAGCTGGAGCTGGATCTGGTAGAAATTGTGCCTAACAGCGATCCGCCGGTTTGTCGCATTATGGACTTCGGCAAATATCGCTTTGAGCTACAAAAGAAAGCGCATGACGCGAAAAAGCGCCAGAAACAGACCGAAATTAAAGAAATGAAGTTTCGGCCTGGTACTGATGACGGCGATTTTTTTGTCAAAATCAAACAAATTAGAAAGTTTTTGGCAGAAGGCGACAAAGTCAAAATCAATTTGCGATTTAAAGGGCGTGAAATGGCGCACTTAGATCTCGGTGATGCGATGCTGACGCGAATTGCGGAAGAGTTAAAAGAAGACGCATTGCTTGAACAAAGAAGTAAAATTGAAGGCCGCATCATGAGCATGATGTTAGGCCCGAAAAAAGCGAAGTAGCGACAAAAAAGTCGCGCTTCGGGCCGCACGCAAACGAGTTTGGCCGATACGCTAAATAAGTTTGACGGCGGTTTAATAAACAAGCAGGACTTAAACCCTGTTTGATTCGCACCACTAAGTTCCAAAAGCGCACTTCGCGGCATCGAAGTGAACACTCGGTGGGGTTTTATAATAAAGGAGAATCCAATGCCAAAGATCAAGACGAACAGAGCGGCAGCTAAACGCTTTCGCAAAACCGGTAGCGGCAAGTTCAAATGCGGCCACGCATTTAGAAGCCATATCCTGACTAAGAAGTCGACCAAGCGTAAACGTAATCTGCGTGGGCCAAACATGGTTCGTGCGGAAGACGCAGGACGTATTGCTCGTATGTTGCCGTACGCCTAAGCGCGCGCCAGCTTAAAATTTGACTTCTATTAAGGACATTAATCTATGGCACGCGTAAAAAGGGGCGTAACCGCCCGCCGCCGTCACAAAAAAATCATTTCCCGCGCGAAAGGCTACTTCAACGCCCGCCGCAAAGTATTCCGAGTAGCTAAGCAAGCGGTAACCAAAGCGCTGCAATACGCTTATATCGGTCGTAAACAGAAGAAGCGTGATTATCGTAGCTTGTGGATCGTTCGTATCAACGCCGGTGCGCGTCTGTGCGGAATGAGCTACAGCCGCATGATGAACGGCCTCAAGAAAGCCGGAATCTTGCTGGACCGTAAGGTATTGGCTGATTTGGCCGTACACGATATGGCTGCGTTCGCAACGCTTGCAGAAGCCGCGAAAAAGGCTGGCGCAGAGCCTGCCACCGCGTAAATCCGTTGGCGTTTATAGCGCGCCGCAGCGGCGCGCGCTAAAGTTCTGTGTAATGGGGAGGCGTATTCGCTTCCCCATTTTTTTGCACCAAATCCAATTTATCATCAAACCCCTGTTTCCCAGGTTTTTTGCAAGGAATCATTGCTAAGCAATGACCATTGCACGACCTTTGCTTTGCTTGCGAGACCAGCCAATGAGCGCTTTAGACACAATTTTAGACTATGGACTTGCGCGTGTTAGCGACGCCAAAGATAGTGCTGCGCTTGAGCAGGTCCGGCTCGAATGGCTGGGCAAAAAAGGCCTAGTTACCGAGCAGATGAAGCAACTTGCAGGGTTGGACGTGGAGGCAAAAAAAGCCTTCGGCGCGCAGGTAAATCGTATTAAAGAAGTCCTGCAAGGTGCGCTTTCTGACAAGAAGGCGGTCTTGGATGCCGCTTTACTAGCTGCGCGCTTGAGCACTGAGTCCATCGACGTGACTTTGCCTGGACGTAGCTCCAGTATGGGAAACTTGCATCCGATTACGCGCGCCTTAGAACGAATGACGGCGATCTTTCAATCCATGGGCTTTGCGATGGCAGAAGGCCCGGAGATTGAAGATGATTTTCATAATTTTGAAGCACTAAATTTTCCGCCGCACCACCCAGCGCGCACCATGCATGACACTTTCTATTTTGATGATGGAAGGTTATTGCGTACGCATACCAGCCCGGTGCAAATCCGCGCCATGCGGTCGCTGAAGGCACGAGGTGGCTTGCCGCCAGTCAAAATTATTACGGCTGGTAAGGTGTATCGCAGCGATTCAGATCAAACGCATTCGCCGATGTTCCATCAGCTAGAAGGCCTCTATATTGCCGAGAAGGTCAGTTTTAGCGACTTAAAAGGCATGTTGACCCATTTTGTTCGCGCATTTTTCGAGCGCGATTTCGAAATGCGATTTCGCCCGAGCTATTTCCCGTTTACCGAGCCCTCCGCCGAGGTTGATATCGCTTGGGAACGGGACGGCAAAACCAGTTGGTTAGAAGTGCTTGGCTGCGGCATGGTGCACCCAAATGTGTTGATCGCAGGCGGTATTGATCCAGAACGCTATTCAGGTTTTGCTTTTGGCCTAGGCGTTGAGCGTTTCACCATGTTGCGTTATGGCGTCAATGATTTACGTGCGTTCTTTGAGAACGATGTCCGTTTTCTAAGCCAATTTCGCTAACTCAGCCCGGAGCTAAAAACATGAAAATTTCTGAACTCTGGCTGCGCGAAAGCGTTGATTTGACTGGAATTAGCCGCGCGCAGTTGCTGCAAAAGCTGACCGCCGCTGGGCTTGAAGTAGAAGACTGCGTTGAGGTTGCACCCGCATTTAGCGGTGTGCTGGTGGCGGAAATTGTGGAATGTGAAAAGCACCCCGATGCTGACAAGTTGCGCGTTTGTAAAGTTAGCATCGGCGAACTTAAGCTGTTGCAAATTGTATGCGGTGCGCCAAACGCCCGTGTGGGCCTAAAGGCACCGCTTGCCACCGTGGGCAGCGTTTTACCAGGTGGTTTGCAGATTAAAATTGGCAAGCTGCGCGGCATTGAATCATTTGGCATGCTTTGCTCGAGCACGGAACTTGGTTTGCCCGCGGGCGTTGATGGGCTCTATGAGCTTCCCAATGACGCACCGGTAGGCGTTTCTATTCGCGATTATCTAGCGCTTGATGACTCTGTCATTGAGCTGAAAATGACACCGAATCGCAGCGATTGTTTAGGCGTTTTGGGCCTAACGCGCGAGCTTTGTGCGCTTTTTAATCGCAAAGCCATTGGCGTTACCGCAGATGTTGTTACGCCAAGCATTTCCGATTTGCGTGATATCGTGCTGGAAGATTCGGTGGGTTGCCCGCGTTATTTAGGGCAAGTCGTCAAAGGCATCAACCCGCAAGCCATGACGCCGATTTGGTTACAAGAACGGCTGCGTCGTTGCGGCATTCGCAGTATTCACCCGGTCGTCGATATTACGAACTATGTGCTGCTCGAATTCGGTCAACCGATGCACGCTTTTAATTTGGCGGCGTTGCGCGGTGCCGTCACGGCAAGGCGCGCACACGCCGGGGAATCGTTAAAGCTTCTGGATGAGCAAACGGTGCAACTGGATCCGAGCTTTTTGATGATCGCGGATGCCGAAAAAGCGCTTGCTATTGCTGGGATTATGGGCGGGTTTGATTCGCGCGTGACCGCAGAAAGCGTCGATATTTTCTTTGAAGCGGCACACTTTGCGCCAGAGGCCATAATGGGCCGCGCACGCAGGTTGGGCCTACATACCGATGCCAGCCACCGCTTCGAACGCGGTGTAGATGCGGCACTGCCGGAAGCTGCTTTGGCGCGCGCAACATCGCTACTGTTGCAAATTTGTGGCGGTCAAGCGGGGCCAATTTGCCGCGCCGAAAATTTAGATAATATCCCTAAAGCCAAAAACGTGAAACTGCGGCGCAGCAAGCTTGACGAGGTGTTGGGCGTCCAGGTTTCCGATGCCAATGTCGAAGCAATATTTCGTGATCTAGGATTTACGGTGTCGGTCGAAGCTGCGAATCAGGCGCCGGACACGAGTTGGCTTGTAACTCCGCACAGCGGCCGATTCGACATCAGCATTGAAGCGGATTTGATCGAAGAAGTCGCCCGGGTGTTTGGTTACGATCAAATCCCAGTCCGCTTGCCTAGTTTGCGTTTAACCCCACTGGCGACGCACGAAGCACAGCGCCCGGCGGGCGATTTACGTCGTCTGCTTTGTGCGCGCGATTATCAAGAAGCGATCACTTTTGCGTTTACTTCAAGTGTGTCCCTGCAGGCTTTCGGTCTTGTTGGGCATTCGATCAAAAATCCGCTCTCGGCCGAGATTGATGTGATGCGGCCTTCACTGCTGCCGAATTTGCTCACGGTATTGGCGCAAAATCAGCGGCGTCAGCAAGATCGTGTGCGGCTGTTCGAGCTGGGCGTTGTGTTTTTGGATCAGGGTCAAGCCGAGCCCAGCCGCATCGCGGGGGTTGCCATCGGCGCAGTTGCGAATGAAAACTGGGGCACGCCTAGCCGCGTAGTCGATTACTTTGATGTGAAGGGCGACGTGGACGCGTTGCTTATCGCAACGTGCGCGCCACGCTATGTCGCGTTTGCCAATGAACAAGCGCCAATCTATCTGCATCCTGGCCGCTCGGCGCAAGTGCTAATTGGAGAGCATGCCATCGGCGTGATTGGGCAGCTGCATCCAGCACTGGTAAAATTGCTGGACTTGCGTGGCGCACCGGTGGTGTTCGAGCTTGATTTAGCTGCCGTGCGGGACGCAAATGTGCCGAAGGCGCAGAGCCTAAGTAAATTTCCGAGTTCACGGCGCGATTTGGCGGTCGTTTTAAACGAATCAGTTTCCTTCGCTGCGCTCAAGGCCTGCGCTTTAACCGCTGCGGGCGAAATGTTAAGCGCGCTTGATTGTTTTGATGTCTATCGCGGGGCGGGTTTGCCGGAAGGGTGCAAAAGTTTAGCTATCAGCTTGATTTTACAGGATTTTTCACGCACCCTTGGCGACGAAGAAGTGGAGGCTTTGGTGCAGCGTGTAATTGCTGCAATTGCCGCCGAGTTGGGCGGCGTTATTCGCAGCTGAACGTATTATAATAGATGGTCGAACCGATGCATCGAACTCACCGCTGATCGAACCTATAGGGCAAACACGGATGTCGCTCACCAAAGCTGAAATGGCCGAACGCTTATTTGAAGACGTCGGATTGAATAAACGTGAAGCAAAAGAGTTTGTAGATGCATTTTTTGACGTCGTCACCGCGTCGTTGGAAGCAGGCGATAGCGTCAAATTGTCTAGCTTCGGGAATTTTGATCTACGCAAGAAGAATCAAAGGCCCGGACGCAATCCAAAAACTGGTTTAGCGATACCGATTTCGGCTCGGCGCGTGGTAACCTTCCGTCCAGGTCAAAAATTGAAGGCTCGCGTGGAAGCACATGCTGGATCCGGGAAGCAATAACGAGCTACCACCAATTCCCGCAAAGCGTTACTTCACCATCGGTGAGGTTAGCGATTTGTGTTTGGTGAAGCCGCACGTGCTTCGCTACTGGGAGCAAGAATTTCCGAACCTTAAGCCGGTGAAACGGCGCGGGAATCGACGCTATTATCAGCGTCATGATGTATTAGTGATTCGCCAAATAAGAACATTGCTGTATGATGAGGGGTTCACGATCGGCGGTGCGCGTCAGCGTATCGAAGGGGACGCGCTTCGTGAAAGCGTGAAGCCAGAAGGTTTAAAAGTAGAAAATGCAGATGTCAGAATCGAAATGATTCGCAGCCTGCGCCTAGAACTCGAAGGAGTTTTAGAGTTGTTGAGTGCTTAAACAGCGATAGCTGTTAAAGACCAATCGAAAAGTCGGAGCGTAGCGCAGCCTGGTAGCGCACCACCTTGGGGTGGTGGGGGTCGCGAGTTCAAATCTCGCCGTTCCGACCAATTTCGATTTAAATTGATTTAGGTTTTCAACGCAAAAAAGCGGATAAGAGCCCTGTATTTCAATTAAACGGCTTGGTTTCCAATGCCTAACTCTGAATTTTGGTTTTTTTACCTTTGCGCGTCCGCAAAAGGCTGCCAGATAGAGTCCACACTCCACACCAAACTTACACACTCATGCGCCTAGCAACCTTAACCCGGAGCATCGCATGGCATTTCTTGACCTTGAACAAATCAAAGCCGATTGGCGTGACAACCCCCGTTGGCAAGGCGTCACCCGCCCTTACTCCGCTGAAGATGTCGTACGACTGCGCGGTACGGTGCATGTTGAGCACAGTCTAGCCAAGCGCGGTGCAGAAAAGCTATGGGAAAAAATTACCACCCAGCCGTATGTGAACGCGCTCGGCGCGCTGACGGGCAATATGGCGATGCAGCAGGTTAAGGCCGGCTTAGAAGCGATCTATTTATCCGGCTGGCAAGTGGCCGCCGATGCCAATACCTCAGGCTCAATGTATCCGGATCAATCGCTTTATCCAGTTGATTCCGTGCCCAATGTCGTCAAACGCATTAACAACGCCCTGTTGCGCGCGGATCAAATTGAGCAAGCAGAAGGCGGCGCTCAACGCGATTGGCTGGTGCCGATTGTGGCGGATGCAGAAGCGGGTTTTGGTGGTGTGTTAAACGCATTTGAGCTCATGAAGCACATGATCGAAGCGGGTGCGGCAGGCGTGCACTGGGAAGATCAACTCGCCAGCGCGAAAAAGTGCGGCCATATGGGCGGCAAAGTCCTCGTGAGCACCACCGAAGCGGTACAAAAATTGATTGCGGCACGTTTGGCAGCTGACTGCTTGGGCGTACAAACCATCATTGTGGCGCGCACCGATGCGCTCGCTGCGGATTTGTTGACCAATGATATCGACCCAAATGACGCACCGTTTCTAACCGGTAGACGCACGCCTGAAGGTTTTTATTACACGCAAATGGGCGCGGAACAAGCGATTAGCCGTGGTTTAGCGTATGCCCCGTATGCCGATTTAATTTGGTGCGAAACCGGGCAGCCGGATTTGGTGTTCGCCAAGCAGTTTGCCGACGCCATCCATGCAAAGTTTCCGGGCAAAATGTTGGCTTATAACTGCAGCCCAAGCTTTAACTGGAAAAAGTATTTGGACGACGCCACGATTGCAAGCTTCCAAATTGAGCTGGCCAAAATGGGCTACAAATTCCAATTCATCACCTTGGCCGGTTTCCACGCGCTTAATTTTTCGATGTTCCAATTGGCAAAAGGCTATAAAGAGCGGCAAATGTCGGCCTATGTTGAACTACAAACCGCCGAGTTCGCCGCTGAAAAGGATGGCTACACTGCCACCAAACATCAACGCGAAGTCGGCACGGGCTATTTCGATCAAGTAACGCAAGTCATCGCTGGCGCAAATAGCTCGATTACGGCGCTTAAGGGCTCCACTGAAACCGAACAGTTTGAACATTGATTCGATTGCTTGTTAATGAATAAAAAAAACCCGCTGCGAGGCGGGTTTTTTTTGGCCGTCCCGACTTAAACAATCAGCTTGACCTCTGAAAATGTTTAAAGTTTCCGTGCGCTTGCACACGCGTCAACCCCGCAAAATTAGGGGCAGCTTTTTGCCCTGCAAGCGTTCAACCTACGTCGACGTTTGCCGTACAGTAAGAGTTGTAAACTTTTCTGCATCCAACATCCGTTTGAGCATCGTAGCAGTTCGCGAATTCACCTGAATTTACCTCGCAATTAATTAGGAGTTGAACCTCATGAAAATTAATAGCCTTTGCAGTGTATTGGCATTGTCATTGTTGGTTGCCGCGCAGACCTGGGCCGCTGATCACCGAGACGGGCCGTTTGCGACAAACGATCCAGCCGCCGATTTGAATGACATTTACACCTTTGTCAATCCGAAAAACCCTGCGGAAACAATTTTTGTTGCAACGGTGTTCCCTGTCGCAAACTCCGCCTCAAGTTTCTCAAGTGCAGTTGACTACCGTTTTTTTATTGATAACGGCGGCACAGAGCGGGTAGTTACCTGTAAATTTCCCGGTTCCACACGTTTTGAATGTAGTGGTTTTCCAGGCATGACCGCATCGGGAAGCGTCGGGCGGACGGTAAATGGAACCGGCGGTTTCCGTGTTTATACCGGCTTGCGCGATGACCCATTCTTTTTTGATTTGAACGCGTTCAACGCTACGCGCAATGCGCTTGCACCACGTTTCACCAACCCAGGTGTGAATTTCTTTCGTGATCTAAATACTCTTACCATCGTTTTGGGCATTCCCAATTCGGCGCTGAGTGATGGCGGTACGCGTAATGTCTTAAAGGTCTATAGTTCCACGACACGCACCGGTGGCGCGGGAATTGGCCCTGGTATATCAGGCGGCTGGTACGATGCTGCCAACCCAGGGCACGGGCTAAGCCTCGAAGTTATTCCGACCGCGGGGGGCGCTGATCGCCTTAACGTTGCGTGGCACACACATGACAATGGCGGCCGACAGTTCTGGCTGGTGGGCGTAGGTGCAATCAATGGTGCGGTCGCCACCGTGCCGCTGCGCTATACCAGTGGTGGCACGTTCCCGCCGACCGGCAATTCGGCGGGCACACAGTCGTTCCCCTTTGGTGACGTGGTTTTGACCTTTAGCGGCTGTAACAATGCAACGTTGGATTACACGACAAACTTACTGAACCTGCCATCTAGCGGCCGCGTCAATCTAAATCGTTTAACCTCGATTTCAGGGCAAAGCTGTGCGTTCTTAAACAGTGGTCAAATTGATCGCGAGGGGCGTCCGGCTATTAACACCGCTTTAATCAATGTACTGCCAGGCACTGGCACAGCGCTTAAAGATGCTTATAACCGCGCCCCGGGCCCGGCTTCTAATTGGACTCAATTCACGACGGAAATGGCGAATAATTTGGCTGCGCTAGACACTTTAGACGGTCGTGCAAATTCACTGTTACCGCCAGCGACGCTCGCCAGCGTTTTGGTCGATGATCGCTTGATTATTGATATCAGCAAACCCGCCTGCGACGAATATCTTGCGGTTGAACTGGGCGTTGCGGGCAAATGCGGAGGCCGTACTTTGAATCGCGATATTATTGACGACACCTTAGGTGCGGTCGTTGGCCCAGGCGTTTCCGATAACGTTGCCAACGATAATCTGGCAAATTTGGTAGATTTCCCGTTCCTTGCGGATCCAAATTGAGTCTGGATTAGATATTTTGTTTAGGCAAAGCAAGTTAGCTATGCGGCAACGCTGCATAGGTTTTTGCTTAGTGTTGCTCGTAAGCGCGTGCAGCACTCAGCTTGGAACCCTAAATAATCCGGTAGCACTAGATTCCACATTAGCCCCGGCAGCAGAAATGCTGCCGATCCTGCCCATGGTGCTGGCGCTACCGAACTATCCGCTTTCGGTGCAGGATCGCCCTACGACCGATGGTGCTGCTTATCTAAAGCAGCTTGATGCGCGGCTCGAAACTCTGCCCAAGCAGGACACGCCGCGTTCGCTAGCGGCGCGCACGGGTGTTTTATTCCAACGCTATCAAGCCTTGGGGTCGATGGCCGACTTGGATCGCGCCTATGGCTTAGCGGTTCAGATAAATGCAAGTTCGGAATTGGACGCTGATGCGTTGCTATTGGCGGCAACGATTTATTCCTATATTCATGAGTTTGACACCGCGCTGGCATTGCTAGATCGGCTTAACGATGTGAACTCCAGTTCCGCACTGCGTTTAGAGATTGCGAATGCACGCGGCCTAACACCACTTGCAGCGCGCAGCATTCCAAATGCGCCACTTACCACCGGTAAGGAATACGCCGAACTGGTGAAGCTGGCAAATGACTGCGTGGATCGGGGCGAATTAGCCTGTGCCAGCGACTATTTTCATCAGGCGCAATTTGTTTATACCGACGTGGCACCCATGCCCCTAGCGTGGCTGCACACGCAGCAAGGCATCGCGCTGTTGCGCTTTAATCAGCCCGAGCAAGCAATCCGCTTTTTTCGTAGTGCATTGACGCGTTTGCCCGGGTATTCCCTGGCGTTGTCGCATTTGGCGCAGTGTTTGGTGCGGGTCGGGCAGTTTGACGAGGCGCGCGAAATCTATATTAAGGTGATCGAGCAGACGCAAAATCCTGATGATATGGCCGGGTTGGCTATTTTGGAAAATAAGCAAGGCAATACCGCTGCAGCGCAAAAGTGGTTGATCCGCGCGAAAATCCGCTATGGCGAACGCTTAAAGGCCTTTCCCGCGACCTATGCACAACACGCAGTGAAGTTTTATTTGCTGATCGCAGAAAGCGCCGAAGCGGAGCGCTTGGCGCAGTTGAATTTCGACTTGCGTAAAGACGCGATTGCGTACATTACTTTGGCGGAAGTTCGTTTCGCAGCCGGGAATAAGAAGGCGGCCTGCGAATTATTGGCGCCGGTTATTGCTTCGGGTAGGCGTCCGCCGGAGTTGATAGCGCTGGAAAATAAGCTGGGACAATGTAGGGTAGTGGTGGATGGGCTCGACACGCCTATCCACAGAGGCCGAAGAGCAATAATCCCATGACTAAGGCTGAGGCAGAGGAGTTTGTGCGATCTAGTGCTAAGAAATGGCTAAAGTCGATCAGTCAACAAACTCCAATACAAACTCCCTAAATTTTTCGCGTCATCGCACTCGTCTGCTCCGTTAGCAAGTTTTCGGACCTGCCCTTCGACAGGCTCAGGGCGAACGGATTCTATCGAACGCAGCGCCTACGATTAACAGGATGATTGCTGAGAAGTCACTAAAACTGATACCCAAGCGTAACCCTTAAAGCACGCGGCTCGAAGCTATGGAAATGGATGTCGTCGACACCGCCCGCCGATTCGCCAGCCAGTCTGGACGCATAAAAATAGTCAATATCGTGCGCTTTAGAGTTGAGCGCATTGAGTAAGTCCGCGCTGACACTGAGCTGCTGCCAGCGCTTCGCGACTCGCAGATTGAGTAGGGTTGACCCATCCGATTTTACGCTGTTGTCTTCAATGAGCGGGTAGCGGCCAAAGTGGCGCACGCGCGCGCTTGCTGAGTAACCATTGTCAAATTCAGCGTTAATGCCGGCGCTTATAATCAGTGGGATTGAGCCGGGGATTTTTGTGCCGCTGGGGTCTACATCATCAAATTCGCTGTCGGTGTAGCTGGCTTCTAATTCGACATTCCAGATCTCACTAGGAAACCAATACATGCCTAGCTCGGCGCCCTGACGTTTGCTTGGCCGGCTGGCTTCGGTGTTGCCAGCATCGCCGACAAATAGCAGCTCGGAATCGATATTGAGCTGCCACAGGGCGAATGTGGCGTTCAAACGATCATTGACAAAAACGCGCGCACCCAATTCGCGGCCGAAGGATGCGACCAGCGGCGTTACTGCATCGACTGCAGCGCCACTGCGTGGATCAACGCGAACGGTGGTTCCGCGCGCGTCATTGGAATGAAAGCCCTTGCCTGCACTTACGTAAAGCTCCAACGGCTTGCCCAGGGTATAGATTAAGCTAGCCTTGGGCGAGCTGATGCTGGCGGAGCTAACTCCAGAATTCAGGCAGGAAGCAGGCTGGGACGGGCAATTCAAACCCGCAACATTGAAGTCATAGTGGTCAATACGGCTGCCAAAATAGGTGCGCCACTGCGGGTTAAATTTGTACTCGGCATCAACATAAACACCCACGCTTGCTTCACGCACGCGGTCATTGCGTATGCTTTCCAGCAAACGGCGTTCCTGCGTGCGGCTCAAGCCCACCGCGCCAATACGATCTGTGCGGGCTTCGCTGCCGACACGCAGTTTCCACTGTTTTCCCGCCGAGTTTTCGCCGCTCCATACATTGCTTAGACCGCCGCCATAGATTTTGCGCTGATCAAACTGACTGAATTGATCGCCCAGATCTGGATCATCAAGAAAGTAAGTGAAGTTTGAAAAAAGCTTTAAGTCGTAGTCGATTGCATAGGCGGAGGCGTCGAAAATGCCACCCAAAACCGTGCCACTGTAGCCAGCGGAAAGGCTGTAGCGGGATGATGCACCGCCCAAACTGGTGTCGAGCGAACCCAAACGGCCAATTAAACCAAGCTCCACCGCGCGCTCAGGTATTTGATCGGGAGAATTCCAGGTATTGTCATACGCCATTAGCAGCAAACGCCCAGAGCCATCACCGATGTTGGTCGTCAGCTTTAGCGCCGCGTTTTTCTTTTTTACGTTTTCGTCAATTTGATCCCAAGGCCCTGAATAGCCATGCGATTCAACGCCGTAAGTTAGCTTAGTCCCCTCAACGTCGGCGCTACCGACTGCAACGCCGCGCAAGTAACCAAAGGCGCCGATGCGCAGCTCGGCTTTGGGCGCGCCTAGGTCCTCGCTAAGGCGAAAACGTGCCGAACCGCTCGCGCTAAAGTCGCCGATTTCAACCGAATAGGGACCTTTCTCGTATTTTAATTCGCCAACCATTTCCGGGATGATGAAATTCAAATCGGTATAGCCTTGCCCGTGTCCATGGGTACGCAAATTGATTGGCATGTCATCGACAAAGCTGGCGAAGTCGGTGCCGTGGTCTAAATTGAAACCCCGTAAAAAATATTGGCTGGCTTTGCCGCTACCGGAGTGCTGGGTTGCCACCATACCGGGAACGAATTCGATTAAATCGCCGCTGCGTGTTAACGGCCGCTGTTTGAGTTGCTCTGCGCCCACGGTTCCTTGCGAGGCGGTAGCGGCGGAACCAATCAAATTTTGCCTACGCCCTAGGATGATAATTTGATCGAGCGTACCAACGTCTAAATCTGAATTGAGTATTTGCGAAAGGTGAAAACCCAGGGCAATCAGTGACATAAGGCAAGTAGTGGCGTGCGCCACTGCAATTTGGAGGAATTTGCATATTACGGCTACGTCGCGCTTTTAGATGCTCGCTTGACACCCTAAATTTTTATGGACTAGCCGCGCAAACGATCTAAATAGCGCGCGATCAGATCAACTTCCAAATTCACGTACTCACCGACAGCGCGCCTAGCTAAGCTCGTTTTGACCAGCGTATGCGGGATTAGATTGACGCTAAAACAATCATCGAGCACTTCGTTGACGGTCAGCGAAACGCCATCCAAGCAAACTGAGCCCTTGACCGCGATAAAGCGCATTAACGCCGACGGCGCGCTGAATTCCCAGCGTTGCGAACGGGCATCATGGCTAATATTCGTGACGCGCGCCAATCCATCAACGTGGCCGCTGACAAAATGCCCGCCCAGGCGGGAACTGGGTAGCAGCGCCTTTTCTAAGTTGACGCTTGAACCGGCTTTGAGCTGCCCAAGCGAGGTCAGGCGCAAGGTTTCGTTTGACACATCTGCCGAAAACCCACTTGCGCTAACGTCAAGGGCGGTCAAACAAACGCCGGAAACGCTAATTGAATCGCCCTCATGCACGTCAGCACAAAATGCATTTGCGCCAGCGTTTTGCAACTGCGAATCTAGCTCGACGCGAATTCTTACATCGCTGCCGCCATTGTCAACCGCGACTTTTTCGCCATCTATTTGCTGCAAGCTCACCAGCTTGCCCATGCACTCAACCAAGCCGGTAAACATTACAGTGCACCAAATACTGACTTTAACGGGCCTTCAAACGCCTGCCAGCGCTTTGCTGGGAAATACGCTGGCAAACCGCCTAGACTCATATTGGCCATCGCCCAGCGCTCCTCCGATGCGCACTCAATACCGAGCTTTTGCAGCCATTCGCAAAGGCGTGCGAATTCAGTTTTGACGTTGTCAAAGGCAAAGCAGAAATCCTGTTCGCTATGCTCTTTTGCCGCAGCACTCAAATGCGCGCTATGTTCGCTCAACAGGGTAGCTGCATCATTAAGCTGGTGCATGGGCAGCATATTTGAGCCAGCCATCAGTGCGCCCAGCAGTACGTCTTTGCTATCGCGGTCAATATGTAGCCAGCGTGCGTCCGGCAAGGCGCGGCGCAGCACGCGATATTGTCGAATATCTAAAACCGGTAGCCAATCAACAACCAGCTTGGGATTGGAGCCCGTGTTCGTAACCGCGCGCCGCAAAGCCTTAAAATAACGCGAACGCACGTGTTCCAGATCAGAGGCGGTGAAGTTGATGGCTAAGCGGTCTTCGCGCACTGTATTGAGAAAATCGTGGCGAACTGCAGACGTATCTAGTTTAAACCGATCATTGATGACGATCGTTCCTGGCGAGTGTGCTAACCACCATGCAATAGATTCCACGCCAGACATCGGTAAGCCGGTCAGGAAAATGAGCTGATGCGGCTGACTTCCAACGCTAGCAAGCAAAGGTGTTTCAAGCAGAACCGATGTATCTGCCACAGCTTTGTCTAAGTGCGGCAAAGTCGGATATTTCGCCCGCACCGCTTCAGGTTGCAGCGCGGCAGCCTCTTGCCAGCTCGTCACGGCTTCATTTCGTTGCCCTAGTGAATCCAGCGCACGCCCGCGCAGGCTTATCGCTTCAATGCGCTGTTCAAGGCTGCAGTTCTTCGCCATGATGCCGTTCAAATACGTTTGTGCATCGCCGGGCCGCCCCGCGCGTAGGCGCGCACGTGCCAGAATCAATTTGACCTGGGCAAGCTCTGGATCTAAACCACTGGCAATTTCGGCCGATTCACGCGCCGCGTCGAACTGACCTTCGCCTTCATCAATGCTCGCTAAGTGCATCCAAGCGGGTGCAAATTTCGGCGCCCGTTCGGTCCAGCGCACTGCTTCCACGCGCGCTTCGGCGGTACGGCCGAAATCCAGCAAATAGCCGAGCAATGCGTGATTTAGCAACCAATCGGTGGGTCGGTCTAGACAGCCGGTTTTGAGCAACGTAAGGCCAGCGTCAAGTTCGCCCATATTAAAATGCAAACCCACGCGTGCCCGCAGTGCGGCGATTAGCGGCGTAGCGCTTAAAATTTCATCTAGATCTTTAGCAGCTAAGGTGTTTCGCTGGGTTTTTGCATACAGCTCCGAGCGCACTAGCTTGAGCGTAATGTCATTCGGCGCACTCTTCGCAGCAAGGACTAATTCGGCTTCGGCGTTTGGAAGATCGCCGCGCAGCATCAGCGCACGCGCTAACATCACCCGGGCCGCGAAGAACTGCGAATTGATTTTTACCGCGTTTTTAAATGCTTGGATCGCAAAATCCGTATGCCCGGCGTCTAAAAACGCACGTCCGAGTAACGCATGCGCACGCGCGTCTTGCGGGGCAATTTTTATCGCATGCTGTGCGACGGTTTGTGCGGTAGTTGTATCGCCGCGATCTAGTAATAAATGCCCACGGCCAAGCAATGCCGGCAGCGCGTCAGGGTCGGCGCGTAAGGCGGTCATGTAAAGTTCTTCCGCGCTGGCAATATCACCACCGATCGCGGCAAGGTTTCCGAGGCTAGAGTGCGCAATGCTTAAATTCGGATCCAACATTGACGCGGCTTTGTAACCGCCTTTTGCGCGCGCCAAATCGCCTTTTGCCAAGTGCAGCTGGGCAAAATTCATGTGCAAAATGGGGTCTTCTGGGGTCACCAACAGCGCGCGTTCAAATAAGCCTTCTGACTGTTGCGCATCGCCCATGCGCGCATGCGCAATTGCGCCTAGGTGCAACGCGTCAATATTATCGGGTGCACTGGCTAACAAAATATCTGCAATTTCAACCGCCTGGGCGTTACGGCCGGCAGCTAGGTGCGAACTTAATTCTTTCAACATTGGATAAGGTCTTTAGGTTACGGCGCAAAATTTCGGGCGGATTGTGTACCTAAAAGTGTGCAAGCGCCGCACTGATGCGTTGCTCAATATAACTTTCTAATTTTGCATTAAGCAAAAAGCCGCAATGTCCACCGGTCTGTAGGATTTCAAGCGCCATTGATTCAGGCCGCTCTAAAGTATAGAAATCGCCCACGGGAATCACCGGGTCATCGACTGAAGCGATTAGCAGCGTTGGAATCATCAAGTTTTTTAGTCGATCAAATCCCACACAATAGCCGTCCAAATACGCTTCAAAGGTCGAATATTCAGTGTGTTCTAGGATCAGCGCTTCGGTCAATTCACGCAAATTCATCCCGCGCCAACTGGCAAAGTTGAAATGCTCAGGAAATAGCTTTTCCTTTAGCCGCAGTGACGCCGTCCATTTGCGTAAAAAGTAAGCTTGATAAAACCAAGGCGCAACTTCGATCGCCTCAAGCGAGCGTTTGGGCACCAAAGGCGGGCAAACTGAAAACACAAACTGAAATGCGTCAGGCATTACGCGCGCTACTCGAAGCGCAAAATTGCCACCCAACGAAAAACCGCCAATGATCGCTTTGCGGTGCGGTACACGCGCTAAAATTGCCTGCACAGCGGCTACCACTTCATCCAAACGGCACGAATGAAATAATTCCTTGTTGAGCTTGTGCGTATCGCCGTGGTCGCGCAAATTGAGCCGGAATACATCGAACCCATCACTGTACAAATGTCCGCCGGTAGAAATCAAATAACTTGAGCGCACACTGCCTTCCCAGCCGTGAATCATGACGACTAGGCCACGCGAAGGTGCGCTGGCGCTATTGGGCTGTAATGCAAGCAAGCCGGAAAGCGTGATGCCATTGCCGCAATCGATTAAAATTTCGCGTTCGGCGCTTAAAAATGCGGGGAAGCGCCGACGCGCTTGATAGCCGCGCAATTGAGAACTTGCCAACACACTTTGTAGATGCGGGTTTTTAAGCCAGCCGCGCGGCGCGAATGCAGCATTCACGACTTGGCGCTCAAGGTAATTTCCGCGCGGTTTTCCGCGTTTGGCTGACGATGATCACTTTGCGTTGTGTCCTGATTTGCGCCGACGACACGCGAAATGGCATTTTTGGATAATTCCGCAAGCGCCCGACGCGCGTTCGCAGCAACCGGCACGACCGCTAAGAAATGCACCTCGGCATCGCCGCCCGATTCGCCCAAAAGGCGTAAAAAGTTGGTCAAAAACCCTTCGCCTACACGAAATGGCACGCTATGCGCGAGCGCGCCACCGCGTGAGTAGCGCAGCGCAATCGGTTGTACCGGCACCTGCGCCTCAACGGGCGGTTGAAAAATACGCGCGTGAAAGGTGCGCACCACAAAACTAGTACTGGAGCCACCTTCCGGAAATACACCAACGGATTCACCCGCGCGCATTCGCTCAACCATAAGCTGGGCAACCGCAGAAAGCGAGTCGGTGTTGCCACGACGGTGATAAATCGTGCCGGCGCGTCGCGCCATCCACCCAATCAGCGGCCAGCGTGAAATTTCTGATTTCGCGACAAAATGCACCACGCGTTGGCTGTGAATCAAGGTGATGTCTAGCCAGCTGACGTGATTGGCCACGCTTAAACAGGCACCGGCATGTGCTGTGCCAAACTTGACGAGGCGAAAACCAAAAATGCGCATCAGGTTGCCTTGCCAAAAACGCACCATGTGATAATCCAAGCGCTCACCGCCAAGGTAAACACGCGCCGTAAGCGGATTAATCATGATTAAAGTGATGGGCAAATGCACCGAAATGTGCCAAATAAGCATTGGCACGCGATAGGTATAGCGCCACCAGCGCACGTTTGAGGGTGTTTCAATATTCACGGTGGCGGTGATCCTCCGGGTGGGCTAGCGTTTGTGCCGTTGAAGCTTCGCTTGAGATTTTTTTCTTAGACGAAAAGTTTTGTAACCAAAGCGTGAAGGAGTTTAGTCCTGTGGTGCTGGAGCCGATATTCAATGTAGACGCGATATCAAGTAGCGTTCAGCTGAGTTTATTGGAAGTGATGTTCTCGAATTATATGTGAAGACCTAGGTTCTAAATCAGTTCGCACTGATTCTTAGTCAGTTGAAGAAGTGACAACGCAAATAGATCCGTGGGTTCTTTTAGATTGATTCGAAAACAACTTATACTTCAAAGGTTGCTTTGAGTCACACGTACTTCGCGCGTATTACATCGCTATTGGCCCGCAAAAAATAGTACCGTCGGCTTTTGTTTTGGCTGAGCACAATTTATGTCCACATACACGTCCACGCACACATCGACATTGGCGCCCGTGCTGGCTCCAAAGTTGGCGACGCTGCTTAGCGATATGCCGAAAGCGGAGCTTCATATTCATATTGAAGGCTCGCTTGAGCCTGAGCTTATTTTTGCGTTGGCGAAGCGCAACGGCTTGAGCTTGCCCTTTGAGAGCATTGAAGCTTTGCGCGCAGCGTACGCATTTACCGATTTGCAGACGTTTTTAGACATTTATTACGCGGGTGCCAGCGTGTTGCTGACCGAGCAGGATTTTTTTGATATGGCAGCGGCTTATTTGCGTAAAGCGGCTGTGGAAAACGTGCGGCGAGCGGAGCTGTTTTTTGATCCGCAAACCCATACGGCGCGTGGCGTGGATATTGGTGTGGTATTTGCCGGATTGACGCGCGCGATCAAAGAAGTCGGTGCTGAAACGGGAATTAGCGCGGATCTAATCTTATGTTTCTTGCGGCATTTGAGCGAGGAAGAAGGAATTGCCACTTTAGCAGCGGCCTTACCCTATCGCGCACAGTTTATTGGCGTTGGCCTTGACTCCAGTGAGAGCGGCCACCCGCCGGAAAAATTCGCGCGGCTTTTTGCGCAATGTCGCGAGCTAGGGCTACACATCGTTGCACACGCTGGCGAGGAAGGCCCGCCCAGCTATATTGAAAGCGCATTGGATGTTTTGAAAGTCGAACGCATCGACCACGGCGTGCGGATTTTGGAATCCGAAGCGCTGACAAATCGTGTGCGTGATTTGAAGATGGCGTTAACGGTTTGCCCGCTATCGAATATCAAGCTGTGCGTTTTCCCGACGCTAGCGCAGCACAATTTGAAGCGTCTGTTGAATGCGGGCTTAAAAGTCACGATTAACTCGGACGATCCGGCTTATTTTGGCGGCTATTTGCTGCAGAACTTCGTCGAAACCTTTGCGGCATTGGATTTGGATGCCAGCGATGCCTACACCTTGGCGCGCAATTCGCTTGATGCCAGTTTTGCGCCGCCACAAGCGATTGCGGGTTGGGTGGCGGAGTTAGACGCGGTATTTGCGCGGCACAATCAGTCACTGGCGAGCTAGGTTTACGAAAGTGTCGATCAAACGCTTACCTGATGTGCTTATCAATCAAATTGCGGCCGGCGAAGTGGTTGAACGCCCGGCCTCGGTGCTGAAAGAGCTAGTCGAAAACAGTTTAGACGCGGGTGCAACTCGGGTTGAGATTGAGATCGAAGGCGGTGGCGCGCGGCGAATACGCATTAGTGATAATGGCGCAGGCATCGCGGAAAATGAATTGCAGCTTGCGCTGACGCGTCATGCGACCAGCAAAATCAGCAGCCTGGAGGATTTGGAGCAGGTTTTGAGTTTTGGCTTTCGCGGCGAAGCCTTGCCGAGCGTGGCCTCTGTTTCACGTTTCTCCTTAGCTTCGCGTACCCTAGGTTCGCGTACCCTAGGTTCGCGTACCCTAGGTTCAGAACATGGCTTTGTGGTGAATGCCGACGGTTCGACCTTAGGTAAACCGGAG
>Ga0209181_10003805_pt1 | contig 22930 bp, 22 predicted proteins | sample MAT05_FD_187208 | JGI IMG/M metagenome (GOLD analysis project Ga0209181, IMG submission 187208) | Freshwater microbial communities from Lake Fryxell liftoff mats and glacier meltwater in Antarctica - MAT-05 (SPAdes) (version 2) | ecosystem: Environmental > Aquatic > Freshwater > Ice > Liftoff...
GGCCCCCTCCGGTTGAGGAAAGTAAATGGCCCGGCCGGGAGGGCAACTGTGACGGCACAACCGACTATGCTGGAAGAACTTAGAAAACACCCGCGCTGTAGTGCTAGGCGGACCCATCCGGTTGAGGTAAGTACACCGCCCGGCCGTGGGGCAACCGCAACAGCGCAACTGACTAATCTGGAAGAACTTAGAAAACACCCGCGCTGTAGTGCTAGGGGTACCCACTGACCGGGGCATGCCGCACGTCCTTGTAAACCCGCGCGTGCAGCCGCGGCTGGGCTGCGATCAGGTCGAAGACTTCCCCGACCGCATCCGTGAATGGTGTCCCCGAGCCGGCGCGGAGTTGTTCAAACCACTCGAACGCTTCGTCGTACTCCGCCTGCGCGTCGGGGTGGAGGACCAGGGTTAAGCTCATCGGCGTACCCGGTTGCGTGCCTGCTCCTTGACGACCTCCCACGGTACGCCGATTCCTGGGTTGGCGATGAACTCGGCGACCCTCCGGTCGAGTTCCGCCTTCATCGCGTCCGATAGCGGCGGGTCGTCCGCCACCTCGGCTTCCAGCAGCCGGGCCGCCAGCTCGCGGCGCTCGTCGGGGGTCAGCGCCTCGGCCTGGCGCAGCAGCGATTCCACCGTCATCGGTCGGCCCTCCCGTTACCACCCCATCCTACCGCGCCTCACGGCTCGCTCACCAGCACCACCAGCGAGTGCGCCGCCAACCGAAGCACCTCACCCTCCGCCACCACCGGGCCGGTCCCCTCCGCGAGGAAGTCGGCCGGCGGCGCCGCGGCGGTGTCCACGACGCGCCGCCACGGCCGGCGCGTCGGCGAGCGCGGCACCACGAAGTCCACCGGGTCGATCCACGCGTTCATCGCCACGTAGAAGTCGGTGTCGATCCGGTAGTCGTCGTCCTGCTCACGGCCGGTGAACCGTCCGTCCAGCGAGTAGGCCAGCGTCCGCGCGCTCTCGCCGAAGTCCGGCTGGAACGGCTCCACGCCGTGCCAGTGGACGTCCGCCAGCCCGGCCGTCGCCCACTCGCCCGACCGGTGCGTCGCCGCGGCCGCCTCGGCCGTCGAGGTCGGCGACAGCCCGGCGTCGGCCGGCCGCACCGGGCCGCCCGGCGGGAACGGACCCACGTCGACCCCCGGGATCAACTGCCCCACCGGGCCGACGAAGAACCGCCGCCGCCGCAGCGCCGGGTGCGCCTTCCGCAGCGCGATCATCTCGCGCGTGAAGCGCAGGAAGTCGGCGTTCGTCTCGGCCAGCTTCCAGTCCACCCAGCTGACCGCGTTGTCCTGGCACCAGGCGTTGTTGTTGCCGCGCTGCGTCCGCAGGAACTCGTCGCCCGCCAGCAGCATCGGCACGCCCTGCGACAGCAGCATCGTCGCCATCAGGTTCCGCGCCTGCCGCGCCCGCAGTTCCCGCACCGCGGGGTCGTCGGTCGGCCCCTCGGCGCCGCAGTTCCACGAGCAGTTGTCGTCGAGCCCGTCGCGGTTCTCCTCGCCGTTGGCCTCGTTGTGCTTCCGGTCGTAACTCACCAGGTCGTTCAGGGTGAAGCCGTCGTGGCAGGTCAGGAAGTTGACCGAGTGCCGCGGCAGTCGGTTGCTCCACTGGTACACGTCGGCGCTGCCGCAGACGCGCGCCGCGAGCACGCCGGCGAGGCCCGTGTCGCCGCGCCAGAACCGGCGCACGTCGTCGCGGTACTTACCGTTCCACTCGCTCCACCGCCGGCCGAACGGGAACCCGCCCACCTGGTACAGCCCGGCCGCGTCCCACGGCTCGGCGATCAGCTTCGTGTCCGCCAGCACGCCGTCCTCGGTGATGGCCTCGATCACCGGCGGGTCGATCATCACGTTGCCGCGGCGGTCGCGGCCGAGCACGCTCGCCAGGTCGAACCGGAACCCGTCCACGTGCATGTCGCCGACCCAGTAGCGCAGGCACTGCATGATCTGGTCGCGCACCACCGGGTGGTTGCAGTTCACCGTGTTGCCGCACCCGGAGTAGTTCAGGTACCCGCCGCGGTCGTCCAGCAGGTAGTACAGCTCGTTGTCCAGCCCGCGGAACGAGTACGTCCGGCCCTGGTCGTTCCCCTCGCCGGTGTGGTTGAACACCACGTCCAGAATCACCTCGATGCCGGCCCGGTGGAACGCCTTCACCATGTCGCGGAACTCGACCAGCTGGCCGTGCCGCTTCGCCGTCGCCGCCAGGGCGGCCTTCGGGGCCGCGAACCCGATCGGCTGATACCCCCAGAAGTTCGTCAGCTTCTCGCCGGTGGTCGGGTCGGTGAACGGGCAGTCGCACTCGTCCCACTCGAACACCGGCATCAGCTCCACGGCCGTGACGCCGAGCTCCTGCAGGTACGGAATTTTCTCGACGAGGCCGGCGTAGGTGCCGGGGAACTGCACGCCGCTGGACGGGTCGCAGGTGAAGCCGCGGACGTGGACCTCGTAGACGACGCTGTCTTCGAGCGGCGTCAGCGGCGGGGCGTCGTCCTCCCAGTCGTAGCGGCGGTGGCGGTGGTAGAGGCTGCGCCGGCTCGTCCGGGCCGGGTCGGTCTCGCACGTCGCCGCCCACTGCTCGCCGGCGGAGATGATCCGGGACACCGGGTCGATGAGGAGCCGCGTCCGGTCGAAGCGGTTCCGGAGGCCGCCCGGCCCGTCCACCCGCCAGCCGTAGCAGAACGTCTCGGGCAGGCCGTGCACGGCGACGTGCCAGTGGTCGCCGGTGCGGTGCTGCTTGCCGGCCAGCCGGAACTCCGCGAGCGGCTTGTTCCCGCCGGCCTCGGGGAGGATCACGAGCGTGACCTCGGTGCCGTGGCGGCAGAGGAGGGCGAAGTTGATCGCGCCGTCCGGGCCGCCGAGGGCGCCGAGCGGGAGCGGCCGGCCGCGGCTGGTGGGGAAGTCGGGCATGGGGTGGTCCGAAGGGTCAGAAAGAAAAGCCCACCCGTGGCAACGGGTGGGCTGCGGTCAACCCGGGTGGCAGAGGTGCTGTAGCCGGCGGACGAGCGTCTGCGGGTCGGCCGGCTTCAGGAAGAAATCGGCCGCCCCGGCCGCCGCCGCCGCCGACCGCCGGGCCGGGTCGGTGTCGCCGGTGACGACAACGACCACCGGGCCGCCCGGGGTGGCGCGCAACTGACGGATGAGGCGGAGGGGGTCGCCGTCGGGTAGGTCGAGGTCGGTCAGCACGGCGCACGGCCGGGTCGCGGTCACGAGCCGGACCGCCTCGCGGAGGGTGTGCGCCTCGTCGGCGTTGAACCCGCTCAGCCGGAGCATCCCGGCGAGGCTGGCGGCCCCGTCCCGGTCGGAATCGAGGACGACGACGCGCGACCCGCCGAGCGGTCGCACCGCGAAGTCGGTCGCGGACGTGGGGTTCGGGAGGTCGGTCACAGTGACCCGATTCTACCCCGCGATCCGGCGCGGCACAACCGCGGCTCAGGTATTCGCCCCCTGCAGGGCCATCTCGCGCTCGCGGATCAGGTTCTGGATGCGGCCGAGCCGCGACCCGATGAACAGCACGTTGTTCAGCTCGAAGTCGAGGTTCGCCGGGCCGCCGGTCTTCACCCGCAGGTCGCCCGACCCGAGGCCGAGCACCCAGTGGCGGAACAGGTCGTCCCGCTTCTTCTCGAGCACCACCGCGTTGGTGTCCACCGCCACCTCGCCGTCGCCGATGTCCTTGCGGATGCGGATCTGCCCGCGCGACACGATGAGGTACACGTACCGGTCGTACACGAACGTGGCGAACACCCACACCAGGAACAGCGGCAGCGCCATCGCCAGGTAGCCGCCGGCGTTCATGCGGATGTCCAGCCCGCCGACCCAGTGGAAAATCTGGTCCCACATGTGGAACTGCGCCAGCACCAGCGTCGTGATGACCAGCCCGGCGATGACGATGATCGACGCCAGTCCGCGGACCGTGAGGTTCGTGAACACCACGACGAGGAGGATGGTCATGATGAAGATGACGCCGTAGTTGTTGCTCCGCGCCACCAGCATCCCGGGCTCGTTCTCGCCCTCGCCGGCCTTCGGCTGGGCCGGCAGTTCCTTCCCCTGCGGGGCGACGAGCACGTCGCGGGGGCCGGCCTCGCCGGGGATCGTCTGGCCCTTTTCGACCTTGGTACCGGCCGGAACCACGGCCATGCGGTGCCCGTCCGTCCAGGTGAGGAACGCGAACAGGAAGCCGAGTACCCACACCGGCCACCAGTACACGAGGTTGGTGTGGCCGAAGACGCGGACCTGCACGTCCGGCACGGCGGCGGCGTCGGCCGGGATGGGGGCGGCGGCTGTGCTCATGGGCCGGACTCCGGGTGCGAGTGACCACATTCCCGACAGCAACCCCCGTGCCGGCGGCCGTCCGTATACCAGCCGGATGAGCACCCTCCTCCTCCGCAACGGCCGCGTCATCGACCCCGCGCAGGCTCTCGACCGGGTCGCCGACCTGTGGATCGACGGCACCAAGGTTCTCGGGGTTGGCCCGCAGCCCGGCCGCACCGCCGACCGCACCCTCGACTGCACCGGTCTCATCGTCTCGCCCGGCCTTATCGACATGCACGTCCACCTCCGCGAGCCCGGCCGCGAGGAGGACGAGACGATCGCCACCGGCACCGCCGCCGCCGTCGCGGGGGGCGTCACGTCGGTGGCGTGCATGCCGAACACGGAGCCGGCGCTCGACAGCCGGGCGATGGCCGAGTTCGTCATCCTCCAGGCGAAGCGGGCGGGGAACTGCAACGTCTTCCCCATCGGGGCGGTGACGAAGAACCGCGAGGGGAAGGAACTGGCCGAGCTCGGCGGGCTGGTCGAGGGCGGGGCGGTGGCCTTCACCGACGACGGCTCGCCGGTCTACTCCGCGGAGATCATGCGGCGGGCGCTCGAGTACTGCCGGATGCTCGACAAGGCGGTTCTCGTTCACGCCGAAATCCTGGAGCTGACCGTCGGCGGCGTGATGAACGAGGGGCTCGTCAGCACGTCGCTGGGCCTGCGCGGGATGCCGGGCGTGGCCGAGGACATCATGATCGCGCGGGACATCATGCTGTCGGAGCTGACCGGCGGCCGCTGCCACATCCTCCACGTCTCGACGGCCGGCGGCGTGGACCTGATCCGCCAGGGCCGGGCGAAGGGGGTGAGGATCAGCGGCGAGGCGTGCCCGCACCACTTCATCCTGACCGACGACGAGGTGCGCCGCTTCGACACCAACTACAAGATGTCGCCGCCGCTGCGCACGAAGCGCGACGTGGACGCCATCATCGCGGGGTTGAAGGACGGCACGCTATCGGTGTTGGCGACGGACCACGCCCCGCACGCCCCGGAGAAGAAGGAGCGCGAGTTCGACCAGGCGCCGAACGGCATTTTGGGGTTGGAGACGTTCCTGCCGCTGTGCGTGACGCACCTGATCGAGCCGGGCCACCTGACGTGGCCGCAAATGCTGGAGAAGATGACGGTGAACCCGGCGCGGGTGCTGAGCATCAACCGCGGCACGCTGGCGCCGGGGGTGCCGGCCGACGTGACGGTGATCGACCCGAAGGCGACGTGGACGATCGACAAGGCGGCGTCGAAGTCGAAGAGCCGCAACACGCCGTTCGACGGCTGCAAGGTGACGGGCAAGGCGGTGGCGACGATCGTGAACGGGGCGGTGAAGATGAGCCTGCTGGGGTGACGCCGTGAACCTGCCCGACTGGATCGAACGCGCCGCCCCGCCGCAGTTGTCCCACTACCTGGACCGGGTGGCGAGCCCGCGCAAGGCCGGCCTGTTCGTCCGCCACCTGTGCCGCGGCTTCCCGCAAATCTTCACCGACCCGCGCAGCCGCGCCGCCCTCGACGCCGCCGACCGCTTTGAAGCCGGCGACATCGGGGACGACGAATTCCAGGCCGCCGTGGGGGCCGCGGGTGACGCCCAGGCCGAGACCCAGGCCGCGTATAACATCCGGGCCTACGAGCCCGACGCCTACCTCGCCACCGCCACCCGCGCGGCGGCTATGGCGGCGGGCCTCGCCCGCACGGTCGCCGAACACGGCCACTACCCGCAGGTGCTGTCGCACCTCAGGCGCGCCGTCCTCGACCACGCCGGCCGCGGCGCCGGCCCGCGGAAGAACCCGGTCGCCCGCGTCGTGCGGCCGCTGTTCTTCGAGCACTTCGGCGACACGGAGCACCCTGTCGCGCTCGACCCGGCGTGGCGGACGGAGGCGGTCGTCGGCCTCGCCATCCGCATCTACGCCGACCGCGCGTTCGACCGGCTGCCGGTGCTCGCCGACGCGCTCGAGGACGCCGGTTGCGCGAACGCCGACGTGCTCGGCCACTGCCGAGGCCCCGGCCCGCACGCCCGCGGCTGCTGGGTCGTCGATCTGCTCCTCGGCAAGACGTGACCCTGGCGAGCCGACCGCCGTCAGGCGGCGGGTGGCGCACCCATCACCCGCCGCCTGACGGCGGTCGGCTCGCTCTCGTCGCCGCTGCGATTTCGCCGAATCACCGTCATTTCCCCGCCCCGCGTGCGACTTCATTGCGGGAGGGCGCGTGGAATCCTGGGACGATATCCTGACGGCACACGGCCCGGCCGCGTACCGCGCGGCGTGGCGCGTGCTCGGGCACGCCGCCGACGCCGAAGACGCGGTGCAGGACGCGCTCGTGGACGGCCTTCGCCTCTACCGACGGGGCGGGGTCGCGTGCTGGGCGGGGCTGCTGCGCAAACTGTGCGTCCGTCGCGCACTCGACCGGCTCCGCCGCCGGCGCCCCGTCGTGCCGCTCCCCGCCGACCGCCCCACGCCCGACGCCGGCCCGGAGGCGCACGCCGCGGCACACGAGCTCGAAGGGCGTTTCCGCGCCGCGCTCGCGGAACTGGCGCCGCGCGAGGCCGAGGTGTTCGGCCTCCACTACTTCGCCGACCTCGACAACCCGGGGATCGCCGCCCAACTCGACCTCACCACCGAAGCGGTGGCCGCGGCGCTGTACAAGGCCCGCTGCCGCCTCCGCGCCACCCTGTTCCCGGAGGATCAACCGTGACCGCCGAACTCGACCCCCTCGACGCCGTCATCGACCACATCCGCCGCTCCGAGCCACCGGCCGACGGCTGGCGTCGCGCCCGGGCGCGGGCTGTCCGACGGCGACGCCGCCTGCCCGCCCTGGCGCTCGCCGCCGCGGCCGTGGCCCTCCTCGTCTGGTGGACGAACCGACCCATCAACCCCGGTGTCCCCGACGTGAAGCAACCCGACCCCGAAGTCGCTCGCGTGCCGGGGCTGAAGGATCTCGGCGAGGTCACGGAGGACATCCTCGGGCTCCCACTCCCCCCCGAACCCGTTCCGTTCGGCGGCGCCGCGGGGACGTGGGCGATCCCGCGCATGGCGGTCGCGGCGGCGGCGCCAGTCCTGGTCAGCACGGGCGGCACCACCCCCATCAAGCTCGGCGACACCACCCCGGCCGGCCGCGTCGGCACGCGGTTGCACGTGTGGAACTGGGAGAAGTCGCCCACCAGTCGGGTGCTCGACGCGGACACCGCCGGGGAATTCGCCGTCACGCCGGACGGCGGCACGCTCCTGATCGGCGACGGCCGCGTGATCGACCTCGCCACGGGAAAAGCGACCGGCCTGGCGTGGTGGGGCGACGCCGGCCTGAAGGTCCGCCCGGTGTGGCTGCGGTTCGGCCCGGACGGCAAGACGCTGCTGGCCTTCGAGCACGACCAGAAGGTCGGCACGGCCCGGCTCATCGACTACCCCGCGGGGACCGAGCGCGGCCGCGCCGGCGGGCTGTGGTGGGCGGGGTCGCGCGGGGCGTTCTCGGCCGACGGGAAGACCCTCGCCCTGTACGGCAGCGACGCCCACCTCCGCGCCTTCGACGCCGCCACCGGCAAGGAGCAGACGCGCTTCGCGCCGGCGTTCGCCAACACGATTCAATCGGTCGCGGTGTCGGCGGACGGGTCGCGGGTGGCGGGGAGTTACCGCGGCAACGTGCGGGTGTGGGACGCGGCGACGGGGAAGCTGGTGTACGAGCCGGACACGACCGACCTCGGCCTTCACCCGGAGTTCTATGCCGCGGCCTTCTCGCCCGACGGCAAGCAGCTCGCGGCCGGCGGCGGCGGCGTGCCGCTGGTGCTGTGGGACGCGGCGACCGGGAAGCGCGTCCGCACGTTCCCGCGCGAGTCAACGGGGGCGGAACACGTCCGCTTCGACGCGGCCGGAACGACGATCACGACCGTGGCCGGCTTCCACGGCCGCCGCACCGGACAGGGGGCTGACGTGACCGTTTATCCGACCGTGGGGACGTGGCGCGTGGCGGAATAGGCGTTCGTGGCGTGGGGCCGGCTGGAAGCCGGCCCCACGTCAGAGGCTTGACGTGTCAGGGGTTGTGGCGAATCGCGCCCCGCTCCGTCACTCTCACGTACTTTCGTCTGGCCGACTCAATGCTTCTGGTGAACCCCCGGGGGGGTAGACCAGACACAATGGGATCCGCCCGTGCGACGCCAGCGGCGTCACAGGTCGGGCATCTTCCCGGCGAGGATGTCCTTCTCGTAGGCCTCCTGCAGCGGCCACGACTGGGCGCAGGTGCCGAAGTCGGCCATGTACTGGTAGCCGGTCAGCCGGTCGATCGCGGTGCGAAGAATCTTCGCGTCCTTGCGGAACACCGGCCCGTGACTCGGCAGCAGGTACTCGGCGTCGTCGGCGAGGATGCGATTGAGCGACTTCAGATAATCGGGAATGCTCGACCCGTGGTGCGCGTCGATGACGCCGACGCAGGCGTCCTGATAGATGTTGTCGCCGCTGAACAGGAGGTTCGCCATCTTGAAGCTGAGCTGCCCCGGGGTGTGGCCGGGCGTGTGCCACACCGTCAGCTTGACCTTGCCGACCTTGATCTCGTCGCCCTCGTTGAGGAGTACGTCGATCTTGCACGGCGGCATGGGGATGTCGAACCCCTGGGCGGGGATGCTGGCATACGTCTGCACGGTGTCGCCGGACTCGAGCGCCGCCGCGGCACTCGGGTGGGCGGCGGACTTCGTCTTGAGGCGGACGCGGGCCGCGGCCAGCGCCTGCACGTGGTCGGCGTCGGCGTGGGTGGCGACGATGAGCTTGCACTTCGAGAGCGGGAAGTCCATGCCGCGGATGAGGTCGATGACCTCGTCGAGGGTGTCGTCTTGGCCGATGTCGATGAGGGCGTACTCGGTGCCGCCGTCGATGAGATAGATGTTCACCCCGAGCGGACGGGCCGCCTGGAGGTTCAACTCGATCACCCCGGGGAACAGGTACTTCCGGCTCAACATGCGTTCACCTCCGTTCGCCCCATCTTAGCCGCCCGGCGTGGCCCGCGTTAGCCAGTACAGGATCGTCTTGATCTCGAACGGCTTCAGGTCCGCCTTCAGCGACAGGATGCGCGCCGCGATTCCGGCGAGGTGCGGCGTCGCCCAGCTGGTCGCCGGCTCGCGGGCGAACGGGCCGAGGTAGCCCTTGCCGTGAGCCTGGAACTCGACCCGCTCCCGCAGCCGGTACGCGAACCCGAGCGGGTCGTCGAACACGCCCTTGTCCACGGAGACGAGCGGCGGGGCGAACGCCGCCGGGTAGCTCCGCGTCAGCGGGTGCTCGTTGTGCGCCGCGGCGAACACCAGCACGTCGCGGAAGTACGCCTCCTCGATCGCCCGCAGCAGCGCCTGCCGCCGCGGCAGCTGTTGCATCTTGTGCTCCGGCACCCCGAGTGACAGGTTCACCACCTTCACCTTCCACACCTCGACCGCGTGCCGCAGGGCGTGGATGACCGTCTCGACCTCGCACGTCCCGGCCGGGCCGAACACGTCGGCGGAGTAGAGTTTCACCTTCGGGGCGACGGTGAGGATGACGTCGGCGACGGTGGTGCCGTGCGGGCTCGACTGGTGGCCGGTGTACGGCAGCGGGGCGGGGGCGTCGGCGCGGAAGAGGGCGCCTTCGATGGGGTGGATCGGGGTGCCGGCGGCGCGGAACTTGTCTTCGAGGACGGCGCGCTCGACGCCGGAGTCGATGACGGCGACGGACACACCTTCGCCGGTGGCACGGGGGTCGCGGAGGAGCCGGTCCGGGGTGAGCCGGGCAAAGATCTCGTCGAACACCGTAGGTTCCCCGCCGCCGACCATGCGGGGATTGTACGGGGCGTTGCATCGCCGCTAGCGGCGGAGCAAAGTCAGAACAGCTCCTCGATCACCCGCCCCACGGGCGTCAGACCCAGACCCGTCACCTGCTCGCTGGTCAGGCCCACGAGGTGCTGCACGGTCGCGTTCAGGTCGGCGGGCGTCAGCGGCGTGTCGGCGGGGCGTGCGGCGCGGGCGTCGCTGGTGCCGACGGTGCGACCGCCGGCCACACCGCCGCCGGCCAGCACGGCGCTGTAGCAACCCGGCCAGTGCTCGCGGCCGGCCTTGTCGTTCACCTTCGGGTCGCGTCCGAACTCGCCGACCGCCACCACCAGCGTGCTCGACAACAGGCCGCGCTCGCGCAGGTCCGCGATCAGCGTGCTGAACGCCCGGTCGAGCCACATGGCGTGGCGGTCCTGCATGATCTGGAAGTTCCGGTAGTGGTGGTCCCAGCCGCCGTCGCCGGCGTCCTCCTCCGCCTCGACGTGGTCGCTCCAGTTCACCTGCACGAACGGGACGCCGCCCTCGACCAGCCGCCGCGCCAGCAAGCAGCTCTGGCCGAACCGCGTGCGGCCGTAGCGGTCCGCGAGGGCGGCGGGTTCCTTCGTCACGTCGAACAGCGCCGCCGCGGCCGGGTTGGTGAGCATCGCTAGGGCGCGGGTGCGGTACTCGTCGAAGGCGCCGGCGGAGCCGAGCTCCTGTGTCCGCGACTCGGCCCGGCCCATGCCGGCGAGCAGCGCGGCGCGGTCGGTCATCCGCTCGGGCGTCAGGTCGGGCGGAAGTTGCAGTGCCGGCACCTTCGTGCCGGTCGCCGGGTCGTAGACGAGGCGGAACGGGTCGAACGCGGCGCCGAGCGGGCCGCCGCCCTCGCCGATGATCGTCTTCTTCCCCTGGTGCAACTTCCCGCCGACGACAAAGAACGGGTGCAGGTTCGCGGCGTCCGCACGGCGACCGACCGTGAGCGCCTTCGCCACCACCGAGCCGAGGGCCGGGCGGGGCGAGCCGCCGAGGGGCTTGCCGTCGAGGCCGGTGCCGCCGGCCCCGCTGCCCGTCAGGCCGATGGTGCCGGCGATGCCGTGGTCGTTGGACTGTGTGGTGAGCGTGCGGACGACGGCGAGGTGGTTCGACACCGCGGCCAGCTGCGGAAACAGCTCGGTGAAGCGGACGCCGGGGCTGCGGGTGGGGATGCTCCCGAACGGGCCGCGGAATTCGAGCGCGGCATTCGGCTTGGGGTCGAACGTGTCGAGCTGGCTCGGCCCGCCCCACAGCCACAGGAGGATGACGGACTTCGCCGCGCCCGGGGAGTGGCCGCTGCCGCCGGGCGGTCGGGCGCGGAGCAGGTCGGCCCACGACAGGCCGAGGGCGGTGCTGCCGCCGACCTGGAGGAACGCGCGACGGTGCAGCGTCTGGCACGTCCGGGCGGTCTGGCGGCCGACGAGGAGCATGGAGAGGACTCCGGCGGGATCGGTTCATTATCCCGAATCGCGGCGGCGGAACAAGCGCGTTCACCCGGCGTGTGGCCCGGGTTATAATCGCCGTAGGAGGGCCAACCGATGATCGCGCTGTACGTGGACGGGAAGAAGGTCGGCACCCTGGCCGACGCCGAGCGGCTGCTGCCGGAACTGCTGGCGCAGAACCGACGGGTGGAACTGCGGGACGAGGCGGGGGTGGAGGTGGGCGCGGTGAAACCGACGCCCGCGCCCGAGCCGGGTGAACACCACCCCATTCCGTGGGATCCGACCATCACCGAAGCCGACCTCGACAGGATTGCGCAGGAACCGGGATACACGTTCGAGGAGGTCGAGAAGATGCTGGGGTGGGGTAAATGAGCTACGCCGTCATCTGGAGCATGGAAGCGATCCGGCAGTTGAACCTGATGGTAGCTGCGGCCGTGGTTCCGTCGTTGGTCCAGGAAGCCGCCCGGTGGGTGGATTACGCCCTCCGGCGGATTCCCGCGGATGTCGGCGAATCCCGCCGGCCCGGCCACCGGCTATGGTACTCCGACGTTCTCGGGGTCTACTACCGGATCGACAGTGACGCGATGCGGGTCACGATCCAAGTCGTCGGGCCGGCGCGGCGGCGGAGGTAGCAGCCCCTTCCATTCCGCCGCGGATCGCGGATGATGTCCGCCACCCCGTCCCCGAGGTGCCCCATGTCCGGCCCGTACCAGCCCGACCGCCGCCAACTCCTCGCCGCCGCCTGTGGCGCGGCCGCCGCCACCGGCGCGACCGCCCAGCCGCCGGCCCCCGCCAAGAAGTACCCGTTCAAGAAGTCGATCAACCAGTGGGCGTTCCCGTACCCGGAGCGGATGAACCTCGAAGCCTGCCTCCGACTCGCCAAGGCCGCCGGGTTCGACGGCCTCGAACTCAACTACGACCTCGACAACGACCTCTCCCCCAAGAACGGCCCCGCCGAGTTCGCCCAGGTCCGCCGGCTCGCCGAGAAGATCGGCATCGCCATCAGCGGCGTCTGTTCGTTCCTGTTCTGGCCGTATCCCCTCAGCAGCAACGACGCCGCCAAGCGCGCCCGCGGCCTGGAACTGGCCGGCAAAATCGCCGAGTGCGCCCACCACCTCGGCACCGAGAACGTGCTGCTGGTGCCGGGCGCCGTCCACATCCCGTGGCGGACCGACCACGAGCCGGTGCCGAACGACGTGTGCGACCGGCGCGCGAAGGAGGCCGTGCGGGCGCTGCTGCCGGCGGCCGAGAAACTGCGGGTGTTCCTGAACATCGAGAACATCTTCTTCAACGGCTACCTCATGACCCCCGGCGAGATGAACGCCTTCGTCGACTCGTTCGGGTCGGAACGGGTGAAGGTCCACTTCGACACCGGCAACATCATGATGTACCAGTTCCCCGAGCACTGGGTCGCCCAGCTCGGGGGCCGCATCAAGAACGTCCACCTGAAGGAGTTCACCAAGAAGGGGACCGACGTGTCGCTCGAAGCGTTCCGGCCGCTGCTCGACGGCACGACCAACTGGCCAGCCGTGCTGGAGGCGCTCGACAAGACCGGCTACCGCAGCTACCTCACCTTCGAGTACTTCCACCCGTACCTCCACTGGCCCGAGGCGCTGATCCACCAGACCGCCGACTCCCTCGACCGCATGCTGGGCCTCAAGGGGTAGCCGACGGGATCGTCGTTCTGGCGGGGGCTCTTGGTTCCGTGGAAATGGGGCACCCCGTCAGAAAAGCATTGAGTCTCATTCAAGAATCTATGTTGGATCGATGCCGCGGCCCGAACCACGGCGCGAGTCCTTTTCTCATCAGGACTTGTGGCCGGCCGAACCCGCGCGTACACTCACACCCATCCTTCAACTCCTCTCCGATTTCCTGACTCGGGCGCCGCCCCCGGCACCCGCGAGGAGCAACGCCCATGCGACCGTCCCCGTTCCGCTGCCTCGGAGTCGCGCTCGCACTCGTCGCTCTCGGTGCCGTCCCGGCGTCGTGGGCGAACCTGCCCGCGGCCGACGGGCCGGCCGTGCAAGTCGCCCGCTCCGCCACGATCGGCCGGCAGAAGGTCGATTACACCGTCACCACCGGCCGGCTCCCGTACGCCACCATCTCGTTCGGCCGTCGGCTCAAGCAGGCCGGCGCGACCCTCGAATGGATGGCGTCGTGAGCGCCCCGACTTCCCCGCGGACCCGCCCGCCGACACATCTGGGGAAGTCAGCCTCCGGAATCTTAAGCCCGGCAGGCGACGGCACTTCCGACACTCCGGAAATGGGAGCCTGGGTGGTGACCTGCTACCGTTGCACGGCCGGATTCCCAGGCAATTTGGCTCCCCGGACCAGCGGTTTTGCAGGCGATTTCGCACTCGTGCAACGGTAGCAGGTCACCGCCGGAGCCTGGACTATACGAAAATTTCGCATTTCGCTCCGCTCACCCCCTTCATGGGTCCGATGATTGGCCCACACGGCACGAGCGGCACATTCGGCCCGCGCGGCACGGCCGCCCGAGCGGTACGCGGCTGCCGTACGTCCGCAGCTCGCCGAGTCCTCCAGGAGGGGATCATGCGTCAGGTGCTTTCCGTCGCGGCCCTCGTCCTGGCTGCCGGGACGGGCTGGGCCCAGGGGAGACCCGAGCAGGCAGCCCCCGTCCGCACTCCCGTGGCGGGGCCGATCGTTCCCGCATCACCTCTCCCCACACCGGGCGCGGCGACACCGGCGGCGCCGGCCGTCGCGGGTCAGGAATTCTGCCCGATGCCCGAACAGGCCATGAACGCCCCCGGCGGGCCGAACGAGCAGTTCTGGCTCCGGGGCGAGTACCTGCTCTGGTGGGTGAAGGGGAGTCAGCTGCCCCCGCTCGTCACGACCGGCATCCCCGGGGCGACGCCCCTGCCCGGGGCGCTCGGGCAGACCGGCACCGCGGTGATCTACGGCGGGTCCGACGCGGACAACGCCCCGCGCTCGGGGGGCCGATTCACCGCCGGCTACTGGTGCGACCCGTGCAACCTGATCGGGGTCGAGGGGAGCTACTTCTTCCTCTGCTCGCGCACGACCCAGTTCGACGTGGCGGCCAACTCGGCGCTCGGCTCGCCGTTCATCGCCCGACCCTTCTTCGACGTGCTGTCCGGCGGCCCGAATGCCCAGCTGGTGGCGTTCCCCGCCCTGGCCGGCGGGACGACGCTCCTGGGCGCGGGCGGCCTCGGCCTCGCGAGCGGCGATATCCACGTTGACACCTACAGCCGCCTCCAGGGGGCGGAGTTCAACGCCCTCTGCGGCCTCTGTTCGGGCTGCAACTACCGGGTGCTGGCCCTCGGCGGGTTCCGCTACCTGCAACTCGAGGAAGGGCTCACCGTCACCGAGAACACCCGGGTCAACGCGGCCCTCCCGGCCGGCGCTCCGTTCTTCGGCGGGAGCACCATCTCGATGACCGACCGGTTCGACACGCGCAACAACTTCTACGGCGGGCAGGTCGGGGTGCGGGGCGAGGTCCGCCGGGGGCGGGTGTTCGTCGAGGCCCAGGGTAAGGTCGCCCTGGGGGTGACCAACCAGGTCGTAGACATCGGCGGCTCGACGACCGTGACCGGCCCGAACGGCGTGTCGACGGTCACCCCGGTCGGGTTCCTGGCCTCGGGGAGCAACAGCGGCCGGTTCGAGCGGAACGCGTTCGCGGTCGTCCCAGAGGTCGGGGTGAACGCCGGCTTCCAGGTCACCCGCGGCCTCCGGACCTTCGTGGGTTACAACTTCCTCTACTGGAGCTCGGTCGTCCGCCCGGCGGACCAGATCGACCTCGGGCTGAGCGGGACGCAGATCCCGACGGACACCCGGTTCAACCCCGCCGAGGGCCCGGCCCGGCCGGGGGTTCTCGCCCGCGATACGGGGTTCTGGGTGCAGGGCATCAGCTTCGGCGCGGAGTTCCGCTTCTAACTCGTTCGCCAGCATCCGGGGTCGCCCGCGGCCCCGCGTTCCCCCCGCCCGCGCGGGGCGTGCCACACACGGAGGACCGAGCATGGGCATGTTCACGACTGCGCGACCGGGCCGCGGCCGGGCGGCCACACCAGGCTTCCGGCCGCGGGTGGAAGGGCTCGAAGACCGCACAACCCCGGCCCTGATCGCGAGTGAGATCTTCCTCGCCAACCCGTTCCTACTGTTCCCGGCCGTCGGCCCGGCTGGACCGGCCGGACCCGGGGGTACGCAGGGGCCCGTCGGTCCGGCCGGTCCTGTGGGGCCGGTCGGTCCGGTCGGTCCGGTCGGCCCCGCCGGCCCCGCAGGTGGCCCGGTCGGGCCGGCCGGGCCGCAGGGGGTTCCAGGGCCGGCGGGTGCCACGGGACCCGCTGGGCCGGCCGGTGGGCTCGCCGCGTTCGGTTACGTCTTCAACCAGGGCGCGCAGACGGTCGCGATCGAGGCCCCGGTCGCCTTCGACATGAACGGCCCGCTCCTCGGCGTCACCCACGCGCCCGGGGCCACCGGGGTCGTCGTCACCGACTCGGGCATCTACGCGGTCCGCTACTCGGTCTCGGGGGTGGAGCCCGGCCAGTTCGCGATCTTCGTGAACGGCGCGCGGGCGACGGGCACGGTGTACGGGTCGGGGGCCGGCACCCAGCAGGACAACGGCCAGGCGATCCTCACCCTGCAGGCCAACAACGTGCTGACCCTGGTGAACCACTCGTCGGCCGCCGCGGTCACCCTCCAGACGCTGGCCGGGGGCACGCAGACGAACGTGAACGCCTCGCTCCTAATCGAGCGGCTCGCGTAGTGTGGGCACCGCCAGGCCAGTTTAACCCGGTTCCAACCGGGTTGAACACGGCCTCTCCCTGGAGTGTGCGGTCGAACTGGAAGGGGGCATGACCGGCTCCGGTTCGGCCAGCGGGTCCGCGTCCGGGTTCTGGCGGGGTAGCCGCCCGGGACCCGTCCGGCCCCGAAAGTTGAGCTGCGTCGATGGGCGCCACTCAGCGGACGCGCTCCAGCACGTCGAGCGCGTTGGCCGCGGCCCAGCCGTCGGCGGTGTTGTCGAACACGCACCACGTCTCGGCCCGGCGGGCGGCCGCGGTCAGCGTCGCGGACAGGGCGTCGAGGTACGCGGCGTCGTAGTTCGAGTAGTACACCTTGGGCGAGCCGTGGAGGCGGTAGTAGACGAGGCCGTCCCACCCGCCCGGCTCCGCGGCGGCCGGCACCACCGCCGGGTCGGCCGCGACCCGTGCGATTCGGTGCGCCGTGATCAACCGCCTCGCGGCTTGCGTGAACCAGCTCCGGTGCCGCGGCTCGACTACCACGCCGCCGGCGAACCGACCGCGCAGGTCCGCGAAGAACGTTTCCGCGACGGCGGCGTCGAACGCGAGGCTCGGCGGCAGTTGGACGAGTAGCGGGCCGAGACGGTCGCCGAGCTGGGTCGCTTCCTCGAGGAAGCGGTCGAGCACGTCCCCGGTGTCGGCCAGCCGGCGCTCGTGGGTCGCGGCGCGCGGCACCTTCACCGCGAAGCGGAAGTCGGCGGGGATGGTGGCGGCCCACTTCGCGTAGGTGGCGGGGCGGTGCGGGCGGTAGAACGACGAGTTGATCTCGACCGCCGGCAGACGGGCGGCATAGCGGACCAGATGCGTCCCGCCGATCGGGAAGCGGGCCGCGTGCGCCGCCGGGATTGCCCACCCGGCACAACCGACGTGGATCACGCCGACGCTCCTACCGGCTGCGGCCGCCCTTCCTGTGCCCGAACCGCGTCCGGCACCCGCTCGGCGTGCGGCTTCGGCTCGATCCGCGAACCCATCCGGTCGGCGTACGCCTTCGTCAGCTCGGCCCCGAACAGGAAGATCTGCGCCGCGTAGTACAGCCACACCAGCAGCACCGCCAGCGACCCCGCCGCCCCGAACGCCGACGACACCCCCGCGTGCCCCAGGTACAGGCCGATCAGCACCTTCCCCACCACGAACAGCACCGCCGTCACCCCCGCCCCGAACCACACGTCCCGCCAGGCGATGACCGCGTCCGGCAGGAAGCGGTAGATCAGCGCGAACATCAGCGTGATGACCACCAGGTCAATCGCGGTGGTGATAATCTGCCCGATCACGCCGGTCTGGAGGTCGCCAAGGAGCCCGCCGACTGCGGCCAGGACGGCGCTGGCGATCAGCGACACCAGCAGCAGGAAGGCGACGCCCATCACCATCGACAGCGACAGGAAGCGGTCGCGGACGAAGCCCCACACGCCGCGGCCGGGCTTCGGCTGAACCTCCCAGATGGTGTTCAGCGCGTCCTGGAGCTGGCCGAACAGCCCGACCGCGCCGACCAGCAGCATCACGACGCCGATCACGGTCGCGACGGTGCCGGCGCCGGGCTTGTTCGCGGCCTCGACCATCGACTCGATCGCCTCGCCGCCCTTCTCGCCGACGAGGTGTCCGACCTGCCGGGACACCTCGCCGCGGGCGGCCTCGGCGCCGAACACCAACCCGGCGACGGCGATGGCGATGATCAGGAGCGGGGCGATGGAGAAAATGCTGTAGTACGCGAGGGCGGCCCCGAGGCGGGCGGCCTTGTCGGCCACCCACTGCGCCCCGGCGTCCTTCACAACCGGCCAGTACTCGGACACCGTCATGGGAGTCTCCGCGGGCGCGGCCGGTGCTGACGCACAGGACGTGCCGAACGCGCTGACCGGCCATCCGAGCTGCGGCCGCACGGCCCGCACCCGCTCCTCAGAATTTTCTCAGACAGGATTCACCACCAACTCACGGGTGCGGTGTTAGTAATAGCGTGCCGTGTCGTTTATCGGGTTGCATCGACCGGGGATAGGAACTGCATGACGCCCAACGACTTCGCCCCGCCGGACTTCACGATTCTCGCCGCCGCGTTCGCCGCGGGCGTGGGGTTGCTCCTCGGCTCGACCGCGATCCTCCTCCTCGGCCGCTACCACCCGACCGTGCGCGTCGCAGCCGCAGCCGTGGCGTGCGCGTCCGCCGGCTCCGCGGCGGGGTTCGTGGCCGGGTCCGACTGGGCGGGGTGGGTGGGGGCCGGGGCCGCCGCCGCTCTGCTGCTCGTCGCCGCCGTCGGGCCGGGGCTTGTCGCCGCCCTCACCCGCCGGCCGGTCGCCCGCTGGGGTGGGCTGGCCGCCGCCGGGCTCACCTTCGCGGTCGGGGCCGTGGCGTGGTTCGAGTTCGCGACCGACGCCGCCGCCGACCGGGCGTCGCAGGACCTGGCGCTGCTTTGCGATCGACCGGCGACGCACCCGGCCGCGGCCCGGGCGGTCACCGACCGCGGCACCGCCGTCGCGGTGATGGAGGCGAGTGACCCCCGCGCGCAGGCCGAGGTGGAGGCGCGGGAAGGGCGGTTCCTGGACACCTCGACGGTCCGCAACAAGCTAATCCGCCGGCAGCCGGCCGACGACCGCTCGAACTGCCACGGGTGGGTCTTCACCGGCGGCCGGTTCTGGGTCGGCGGGTCGGAGGTCGAACACATCCTGACCGAGAACGGGTACGCGGCGGTCGCCGCCCCGCAGCCGGGCGACCTGGCCGTGTACCGCACGGACGGGGAGGTGGTTCACACCGCGGTCGTTCGCTACGTCACGCCCGGGATGCCGGTGCTGGTGGAGGGGAAGTGGGGCGCCACCGGGGTGTACCTCCACGACGTGGACGGGTCGGTGTACGGCACCGGCTACACGTACTACCGGGCCGACCGGGCCACGCACGTCCTCGCCGGCCTCGACTCGCCCCCCGTCCTCGCCGGCGGGCAGTAGCGGACGACACCCCGCGGTTGTCCGCCCCGGCGCCGTCGGCTATCCTCGCAGCATGACCCCCGTCACCGAGGTGCTGGCCGCCGCCGCCCGGGGGGAAGCCGGGGCCGCGGCCGAACTCCTCCCGCTCGTCTACGCCGAACTCCGCCGCCTCGCCGCCGCCCGGCTCGCGGCCGAGGCGCCCGGCCACACTCTCGACCCCACCGCCCTCGTCCACGAAGCCTACCTGCGGCTGGTCGGCGGCCCCGGGTTCGACGGCCGCGGCCACTTCTTCGCCGCCGCGGCCGAAGCCATGCGCCGCATCCTCGTCGACACCGCCCGCCGCAAGAAGGCCGCGAAGCACGGCGGCGGCCTCGCCCGTCACGACGCCCACGACCTCCCCATCGCCGCCCCCGAGCCGACCGACGACATCGTCGCCCTCGACGCCGCCCTCGACCGCCTCGCCGCCGCGGAGCCGGAGAAGGCCGAGGTGGTGAAGCTCCGCTACTTCGCCGGGCTGACGATCGACGAGACCGCCGCGGCGCTGGGCATCTCGGCCGCCACCGCCAACCGCTACTGGGCGTACAGCCGGGCGTGGCTTTACGGGGAGATGACCGGCGGGTGAATCGGGAGGCTGTCTCCGTCCGAGCCCGGAGCGTGAGCGACGGGCGTGCCGCCCCGGTCTACCGCCGACGCGGAGAACTGGGGCGGCACGCCCGTCGCTCACGCTCCGGGCTCGGACGAACGGCGGCACAAATTCCCGCCCCCGGGTGATAGACTTCAGCCCCGGTTCTCGCATTGCTGGCGAACCGCCCCCGCCGGGAGCCGCCCCATGTCAGACGAAACGATCTTCGCCGCCGCCCTGGAGAAGGCCGACCCGGCCGAGCGGACCGTCTTCCTCGACAAGGCCTGCCCCGACGCGGCGGCGCGCGCCCGGCTCGACCGCCTCCTCGCGGCCCACGACCAGGCCGGGGCGTTCATGCAGCGCCCCGCCGTCGCCCCCGAGGGGTTCCCCACTATGACCCAGACATCCGACGGCGACCGGGCCGAGCCCGACGAGGCGCTGGCGTTCCTCACCCCGTCCGCCCGGCCCGATTCGCTCGGCCGCATCGGGCATTACGAAGTGCTGCAAGTACTCGGGCAGGGCGGGTTCGGGATCGTCTTCCGGGCGTTCGACGACGTGCTCCACCGCATCGTCGCGGTAAAGGTGCTTTCCCCTCAGATGGCGGCCACGTCGCCGGCCCGCAAGCGGTTCTTGCGCGAGGCCCGGTCGTCGGCGCAGGTGCGGCACGAGAACGTGGTGCAGGTGTACGAGGTCGGCGAGACGCCGCTGCCGTACATCGCCATGGAGTTCATCCCCGGCGAGACGCTCCAGCAGCGGCTCGACCGGATCGGGCCGATCGACGCGACCGCGGTAGTGCGGGTCGGCCGGCAGATCGCCGAGGGGCTGGCCGCCGCCCACGCCCAGGACCTGATCCACCGCGACATCAAGCCGGGGAACGTCCTGCTCGAGGGCGGGGCCGGGCGGGTGAAGATCACCGACTTCGGGCTGGCGCGCACGGCCGACGACGCCAGCATCTCGCAGAGCGGGATCATCGCCGGCACGCCGATGTACATGGCCCCGGAGCAGGCCAAGGGCGACAAGCTCGACCAGCGGGCCGACCTGTTCAGCCTCGGGAGCGTGCTGTACGTGATGGCGGCCGGCCGGCCGCCGTTCCGGGCCAACAGCACGGTCGCGGTCCTCAAGCGGGTCGCCGAGGACACGCCGCGGTCGATCCGCGAGATCGTCCCCGAGATCCCGCAATGGCTGTGCGACATCATCGCCAAGCTTCACGCCAAGAACCCGGACGACCGCTACCAGTCGGCCCGCGAGGTGGCCGACGTGCTCGCCGACTGCGAGTCCCAGCTCAAGGCGAACGCGAAGCTCAAGGACTTCTCCCGCATCCCCAAGAGCAACCTGCCCGCAGTCGCCCGCCCCGCGGCGGCGGTCAAGTCCGGCCGGCGTAAGTGGGTCGCGGCGGCGGTGCTGCTGCTTCCGCTGATCGCGCTGGCCGTGACCGAGTCCGCCGGGGTGACGCATCTGTTCCGGGGGCAGCAAGCGACGACTGACCCGATCAAGTCTGTTGCTAACGCAACGCCGATCGAAGTCGCGAAACAGCACCAGCTACCTACCACATACACGAACAGCCTCGGCATGGAGTTCGTGGTCGTGCCGAAGGGCAAGTCGTGGCTGGGCGGGGGCAAGGACAAGCTGGGCGACAAGGAGGTGGAGATCCCGGCCGACTTCTACCTGGGCAAGTACGAGGTCACGCAGGAGGAGTGGACTCAGGTGATGGGGGAGAACCCCAGCCGCTTCTCCCGGACGGGCGGCGACCAGGATAAGGTGAAGGACATCTCTGATGCGGACTTGAAGCGATTCCCGGTGGACACCGTGTCATGGGATGACTGCCAGACGTTCGTGGCGAAGTTGAACCAGCGGGAGAAAGAGGCAGGCTGGGTCTACCGGCTGCCGACGGAGGTGGAATGGGAGTACGCCTGTCGGGGCGGACCGATGGCGGACAGGCAGTACAGCGCCTTCGACTCTTATCTCGCCAAGCCGACCAACACCCTGTCCTCGAAAGAGGCGAACATCGGAGGCGACGATGCGTTGAATCGGACATGCAAGGTGGGCTCCTACGAACCGAACCGTCTGGGACTGTTCGATATGCACGGCAACTTATGGGAATGGTGTGTCGATGACGGGAAAGTCGAAGATGGCACCTTGGGAAAGGTGTCCCGCGGAGGGTGCTGGACAAATGAACTACCCGTGTACCATCTGGCGACGGCGCGCATCACTGAGGTGCCATCGTCCGGAAACGTACTCCGCGGCCTGCGTCTGGCCCGCGTTCCGTCCGGCGCACCTTCGCCCGACGTGAAGCGGATCGCCGCGCTGCCGGCCGCTGAGCAAGTGGAGGAGGTACGGAAGGACTTAATGCGGCTCAACCCCGGCTTCGACGGCAAGCTGGAACACAAGATCGAGGGCGGCGTCGTCACCGAAATGAAGTTTTCGGCCCTTGAGGTGAAGGACATTTCCACCGTCCGTGCCCTGGCGGGCTTGCGGAATCTCGACCTCTACCGCCTAAGTTCCCTGGATGACCTGTCGCCCCTGAAGGGAATGCCGCTCGTTTCGCTCAAGATGACCGGGACCAACGTATCCGATTTGACTCCATTGACGGGCATGAAACTGCAACGGTTGGAGGCGCAGGGTACGCCTGTGTCTGACCTGACGGCCCTGCGAGGAATGCCACTGGAACTGTTGGACTTGCACGGGGCGAACCGGGTGAGCAGCATCAAGAGCCTCGAAGGGATGCCTCTCGAGTACCTGAACCTGACCGAGCTCAAAGTGGACGACCTTGCGGCGCTCCGAGGCATGACATCCTTGCGGCTACTCGTACTGCCTAATACGCCGGTGGCAGACCTGGCCCCGATACACGACCTGAAGCTGAAAGAGTTGAGCATTCAGTCCACCATGGTCTCCGACCTCTCGCCATTGCAAGGGATGGAACTGACTAAGATCTTGTTCACCCCGAAGAGCATTACCAAGGGCCTGGAGTTTGTTCGCGGCATGAAGAGCCTCACGACCATTGGCGTCGCACACGACATGATTTGGCCCACGGCGGAGTTCTGGGAGCGCTATGACAAGGGGGAGTTCGGCACTCCACCCGCGCCGACAGTCCACGACACCTGGC
>Ga0209181_10003806_pt1 | contig 22929 bp, 17 predicted proteins | sample MAT05_FD_187208 | JGI IMG/M metagenome (GOLD analysis project Ga0209181, IMG submission 187208) | Freshwater microbial communities from Lake Fryxell liftoff mats and glacier meltwater in Antarctica - MAT-05 (SPAdes) (version 2) | ecosystem: Environmental > Aquatic > Freshwater > Ice > Liftoff...
GCCGACATCGCGGCCTTGGCCTTCACTTGGGGAAACGTGCATGCGAAAGCCGGGTGCTGCGTTGATTTCGCAAATGCCGCCCCCGTGGGTGCGATAGCTTTGGCTGATGTCTTCACATAAAAAATCAACACCGCAAACATCCAAACCAATTGCCTTAGCGGCGCGAATGGCCATCGCCTTGGTATCAGGGTGCACGATATCGGTCACATCGACCGCAGTGCCGCCCGTGGAAAGATTTGCGGTTTCGCGCAGATAGAAAAGCTCATCGCTGGCGAGTACGGTATCCAGCGTGTACTCCTTTTTCGCCAGCAACCGTTCGGCCTGGGCGTCAATTTCAATGCGGGTAAGCTGCTTTTCATGCCCGATGCCGCGCCGTGGGTCGGCGTTGACGATCTCCACTAACTGCTTGATGGTGCTCTTGCCATCGCCAATGACATGCCCAGGCACGCGTTTTGCTGCGGCAACTAATTCACCGTTGACGACCAACATTCGGTGATCAAGGCCCAAGATAAAGTTTTCGACCACGACGGTGCGGCTGTGCTCAGCCGCGCTCAAATACGCGGCCGCAACTTCCTCGGCATTTTTTAAGTTAATGCTAACGCCGCGCCCGTGATTGCCGTTGAAGGGCTTGACCACCACCGGAAAGCCGATGCGCTCCGCGACGCGTTGCGCTTCACGCTCGCTCGATGCAGTGCGCTGCTTCGGCACTGGTAAACCTAAATCTTCAAAAATCTTGTGCGACATTTCTTTATCACAAGACAGCTCAACTGCAATGTGGCGCGTTTCAGAGGTAATCGTTGCCTGGATACGCTGCTGATATTTGCCATAGCCCAACTGCACTAAGGACTGTTGGTTCAAGCGCAGCCACGGAATCCCGCGATCTTCGGCGGCCTTTACCAAACTTCCAGTTGAAGGCCCGAGTTCGCGCTTTTGCGTGTAGCGAATGAACCAATCGCGTTCGGAGGCGAAATTAAATGACGCTTCGCTGTATTTGGATTTGAGGTCGTCCGGAAGCAGTGAATGCAGCAGCCGCAGCGCGAGCTTGCTGGCTTCTAGACCTACATCTGGATCATCGATTTCGAATACGACGTTGTATTCACCGGGTTTTTTGGTGCCGCGCGTTTTACCGAATGAAACCTTGTGGCCGGCTAAGTTTTGAATTTCCAACACGGCATGCTCAAACACATGCCCCATCCAGGTGCCTTCCTGCATGCGCTTGATAAAACCGCCCGCTTCGCCGTAAGAACAACCATGCTCGCCAAGTCCAGGTAGGGCCGCCACTAGGCTGTCAATAAAGCCTGCGCCTAATTTATTGGTAGGCAATTGTTCCAGTTCCGCCAGATCAAGCACGTGCAAAATGCACGGAAATAATGCGAACCGATTCGGGCCGCCATAAACGTCAGTTGATACGATTCGCATTTAAATTCCCTGAACATGAACCAAACAAAGAGCCTCTAGTCTGCCCGAACTGGCGCACGAAGCAACGGGTGTTCAGGAAATTTTTTGTATTACCCTCAGGCGACAACAAAGATTCGTCAAAGCGCGATGACTCTGAACGTCTTCCCAGCTATGCTCATGGCCCGAGCGAAATTTAGCGCTGCCCATGGTGACAAAAAATGGCGACTAAAAACTGGAACGTCGCAATCATTGGTTTTCCGATGATTCAAGCGAAGCGCATGGGGATGGTGCTAGCGGAGAAAATTAAGAAGCATCCGGATTTCACTTTTCAGTCGGACTGGAGTGATTTTCCCTGTGATGCCGTTGTTATCGACACGGCCAGTAGTGAGGGAAAGGCAGAGTTCCTGCGCCTGCGTAAACAGTGGCCGGGTGCGGTCGCGATTTGGGTGTCGGATTCCGGCACGGCGGGCGAAAGCAACTTGAAAATTGAGCGCGCGAATCTCTACGCGAAATTGCGCCCTGTGCTTGAACAGGCAATGCAGGAGTCAGCCATTTCAGGTGGGCAATTACCTGACCATAAATTGGTGCCGGATCCCAAATTTGGTCGCACCACCGGCAGTATTAGTGCGCTAGTGATTGACGACAGTGCAACCGTGCGCCAGCAAATTACCGGCGCGCTGCAGCGTTTGGGGTTTTCCGCCGAAGAGGCGTCGAGTGGCGAACACGCGCTGACCAAGGCGAAGCTCAAAACCTATGATCTGTTCTTAGTGGATATTGAGATGCCGGGTATGGACGGCTACACCTTCATCAAGCGATTGCACGAGTTTCCAGATCGCGCCCGCGTGCCGGTGCTCATTTTATCCTCGAAAGCGTCGCCCTTTGACAAAGTTAGGGGCGCGCTGGCGGGCAGTGATAGCTATTTGGCTAAACCGATCAACTTAAAAGATCTTTATGCCGCAATTGATTTAGCAATGCTCAAATATGCGGGCGGAAAACGCGAGGCGTTAATTGCGCGCGGCTATCGGGTTGAAGAATAGGCAAATTGACGGGTAGGGGCGCGAGTCAAAGTGATGTCGTTTGTGGCGCGATATTTTTGGGAGTAGGGGCGCATTGCATGCGCCCGATGCGTTCGACAGGCCGGAATTATCTTTGTGCCTCTATCCGCTCTATTTCGTCGATTTGACGGCAATGCCGTATGCGCATGCGATAACGAAGTCTTGGGCGCATGCAATGCGCCCTACATGTGCGTGTAGTCGATGCTTAGTCTTCAAACCGGCAGCGCCGCCGCCCACTGCTCAAACGGCCCGGTGATCGCAACGGTGAATCCCGGCGTATAAATATTTGCGAATAGCCATTTGCCGTCAGGACTCATTGAGCAACCTGCCCATTCGGCATGACTTCCCGACGGATCGTCCAAATTGTTTTGCGCAATTGGCGTTACTTGTCCTTGTTTGCTCAAAAAATACAGCACTTGTGGGAACACTTCTTTACCATCTTGGCAAATGATATGCCCGCCTGCGGGACCGATTTCTATTGCGTCAGGGTAGGTCATGACAAATTTGTCGGTGCTTTCATAAACCAACTCAAGTTCTTCGGTTTTTGGCCGATAAACGAAAACTTGGCCTTGCGCAATATCACCGCCATTAGTGGAGGTGAAAAAGACTTCTCCGGCGCGGTAATAGATGCCTTCTAAGCGGCTAAAGATCGCGCCGCCCAGTGCTTGGCCCTGGCTAAAACACCCGTTTGACGCGCGTTGCTCGTCGTTGTGCGCTTTGGTCGGATCGGCGATCGCCACCCAATGCGTTTTGAATTTGGTGCCGGCGCGCGCGCTCATGCCTTTGCGCAATTCTTGGCGGCCGCTAACGCCCAGCATTTCGAGCTTGCCGCCCTCGCTCAGTTGCCCGGGTTTGCGAGGAATAAAGCGATAGAAACCGGCTGCAGGGTTGTTATCTTCAGTCAGATAAACAATACCGGTCTCTGGGTCAACCGCTGCCGCTTCGTGCCGCATTTGGCCCATTTCAATAATCGGGCGAAAACTGGCATCCGGGGCCTGAGCCATTTTTGCAGCCGTGCCCCAACCCGGCACTTCAAACATAAAACCGTGCGGCTTTTGGAATTTTTTCATCGGCACGCCGCCGTAGCTGAGCAAAACTTCGCCATTCGCAACGACTTGTTCTTCCCCGGAAAGCCAGCTGCCCCAGGGTGTAACGCCGCCCGAACAGTTTGCATTTGTGCCAGACAAACTAGCGCGCGCTTGAATCAACTTACCGGCGTCCAAATCAACGTCAATGGTGACTGTGCCCGCACCCGCACCTAAATCGTAAGCACGATCTAACAGTGCAAAGGCACCTCGATCATCCCAAATTTCCTGGTTGCGAATCAGCCGCGCCTTACCGTTAGCGTAGTGCACTAAGCCCATGCCGTCAGCACTTGAGGGCATAACGCTACCATCTTGCAGCGCTTCACCCTGCCACGCAAAGGAAAAGTAGCGAAAGCCTGGGGGCAATTTCAGTAACGGTTTGCCGGTCGTAGCATCCAATGCTTCGATAAGCGCTGTTTGGCTTGCAAGCGTCGAACTTGCGCCGGCGTTTGGCAGGGTTGCAGCCGTTTTGACACCGCTGCCGGTGCTTGATCGACCGCAGCCGCTCAGTAAGCTAAAAAGTGCGCTGGATGATCCAAATGCGGCCGTCGTGGTTAGGGCTGCGCCTAAAAAACGTCGTCGGCTTGATGATTCTGTCATTGCTTGTCGCTCGTCAATTCTAGTGTTGCGATAGTGTAACTAGATGCCTACGCTCGCAGCGCATTGCCTGCGCCGAACGCGTTCAAAACGCGTAAACGATCGCATGCTTGCGTGAATACGATCAAGGTCTTTGCGGCGCTGCCTTGGGTGCATTCATTTGGCACCCGCGCAGAATGCCGACGGTCACGCGAATTTATTCGAATATACATCTGTGTGGTTTTATGTCGCTTGACAAAAAGAGAATGATCGTTCATTCTAAACCTCTATTCAAATCCGATTTGAGCTTTTTATGATTCCTAAACCGCGCCGCATGGCTTTTGTTGTCCTGTCGCTGTTGATACTTTTGACGGCTTGTAATCGCGATGCGCCGCCCGCGCCGCCGGCGAGTAGAGCGGCGGTGACGGTGGTGACGCTGCGTCCTGAATCGGTGACGTTGACGCGTGAGCTGCCCGGGCGGACTAGCCCATCGTTGGTGGCCGAAGTACGGCCGCAGGTGAGTGGGCTAATCAAGCGGCGCTTGTTTGAGGAGGGCAAAAACGTCGTGGCCGGCCAGCCGCTGTATCAGTTGGACGACGCGAGCTATCGCGCAAACGCCAGCAGCGCGCGCGCGGCACTTGCGCGTGCTCAAGCCGCGCTTAAGTCGGCGCAATTGACGGCTAGACGCATCGGCGAATTGGTGAAGATCGATGCCGTCAGCGCGCAGGATCACGAGAATGCCATTGCCAGCCTGCGTCAGGCTGAGGCGGACGTAGCCGTGGCACGCGCGGCGGTGGAAAGTGTTGAGGTCGTGTTGGGGTATGCGCGCATCGTTGCGCCTATCAGTGGGCGTATAGGTAAGTCTGCGGTGACGCAGGGCGCACTTGTGACTGCCAATCAGGCCGAACCGTTGGCGACAATTCAGCAGCTCGATCCGATCTACATTGACGTGACGTATTCCAGCACGGAGCTGCTGCGGATGCGTAAGGAGCTAGCGGCTGGCACGCTGGCCTCGACTTTGAATGTGCCAGTCTCAATTCGGATGGAAGATGGCACGCTGCACTCGCAAACGGGTCAATTCGCGTTCGCCGACTTGAATGTTGACCCGGCCACGGGCAGTTTCTTGGTTCGAGTTGACGTGCCAAATCCAGGGCAACTATTGTTGCCCGGCATGTATGTGCGAGCCGAGGTCAGTGTCGGAAAGCGTGCAGACGCTTTGCTGGTGCCGCAACCGGGGATTTCTCGCACACCAAAAGGGGACGCCACTGCGCTGGTAGTTAACGCTGATGGCAAGGTCGAGCAGCGCACCGTCAAGGTTGATCGCACGATCGGTGACCGTTGGCTTGTTGAGACTGGTCTAGTGGCCGGTGATCGGGTGATCGTTGAAGGCCTGCAGCGCGTAAAGCCGGGCGCGCTAGTCGATGCGACCGAGCAAGTTGCGCCGCCATTACCCATTGGCGCAGCGCCTGAGCCCACCACGCCAGAACCGGCCACGCCAAAACCGGCCACACCAAAACCGGCGAGCGCGTCGGCGAACACGAAGTAGGGGACTGATATGGCACGTTTCTTTATTGACCGACCGATTTTCGCGTGGGTTATTGCAATCGTCATTATGCTAGCGGGTGCGCTTTCGCTGACCCGGCTGCCAATTGCGCGCTATCCGACTATCGCACCACCATCGGTGAGCATTGGTGCCAGCTATCCAGGCGCTTCGGCTCAGGCTGTCGAAAATTCGGTGACCCAGATTATCGAGCAGGCGATGACCGGGTTAGACGGCTTGGATTATATTGCCTCTACGAGCGATTCCAGCGGGGGCGTGTCGGTATCGCTGACTTTTAAAACGGGCACAGATCCTGATATTGCGCAGGTGCAGGTGCAAAATAAGCTGCAGATCGCCAATGTATTGCTGCCGCAAATCGTGCAGCAGCAGGGCATTCGCGTAACCAAAGCAAGCGCCGGGTTCTTGCAGGTGCTGGGCTTTGTTTCCAAAGATGGCAGCATGGATCGCCAAGACATCTCGGACTATGTTTCCGCTAACGTTGTTGACCCGCTTAGCCGCGTCGCGGGCGTGGGCGGCGTGCAGGTGTTTGGCAGCAAATATGCGATGCGGATATGGCTTGATCCGGGCAAGCTTGCCAACTATCGGTTGACTCCGAGCGATGTAGTCAGTGCGGTTCGCGTGCAAAATGCACAAGTGGCGGTTGGCCAGTTGGGCGGCACGCCGGCGATCGACGGCCAACAAATCAACGCTACGATTACCGCGCAGGACAGGTTGCAAACCGTCGATCAATTCCGCGCAATTGTATTGCGTAGCGAAGCCGATGGTTCGGTGCTGCGGTTGGGCGATGTAGCGCGGGTGGAGCTGGGGTCAGAGAATTATTCAGTCATTAGCCGCTACAACGGCCAGCCAGCGGCGGGTTTAGCGATTTCGCTGGCAACCGGTGCGAACGCGCTCGCCACAGCGGACGGCGTGGCGGCGTTAATTGATCAGCTGCGACCAACCTTTCCACAGGGCCTTGAAGTCGCCATTCCCTTCGACACCACGCCGTTCGTGCGGATATCCATTAAAGAAGTCGTTAAAACGCTAATTGAAGCGGTTGTGCTGGTGTTTCTGGTGATCTATCTGTTTTTGCAAAACTTCCGCGCCACCCTAATCCCAACCATTGCGGTGCCGGTGGTTCTGCTGGGCACGTTGGGCGTGCTGCTAGCGCTGGGCTTCTCGATCAATATGTTGACCATGTTTGCGATGGTGCTGGCAATCGGTCTGCTGGTTGACGATGCCATCGTGGTGGTGGAAAACGTTGAGCGGGTGATGCGCGAAGAAGGCCTGTCGCCACTGGAAGCGACACGCAAGTCTATGGATCAAATTACCGGCGCGCTTATTGGTATCGGCTTGGTACTGGCTGCGGTGTTTGTGCCGATGGCTTTTTTAGAAGGCTCAACCGGTGTCATTTATCGACAGTTTACGGTGACGATTGTTGCGGCCATGGGCTTGTCGGTGGTGGTGGCAATTGTGCTTACGCCTGCACTTTGCGCGACGATGCTCAAGCCGGTAAAGCGGGGCGAACTTGCCTCAAACAAGGGGTTTTTCGGCTGGTTTAATCGCAAATTTGATCAAGGCAACAAGCGCTACCAGAGCGCGGTTGGCAAAATTTTAGCCCGCAGCGGGCGCTTCTTGCTGGTATTTGTCGCGCTGACGGCGGCGATGGTCGTTATTTATGCACGGGTGCCCTCATCATTTCTGCCCGCCGAGGATCAGGGCGTGCTCTTCACCATCGTGCAAACACCCGTTGGCGCCACCCAACAGCGTACGCAGCGGGTTATGGAGCAAGTTGAAGAGCACTATCTGAAAGACGAATCCGCGCATGTCGCATCGGTTTTCGCAGTGCAGGGCTTTAGCTTCGCAGGCGGCGGCCAGAATAACGGCATGGCGTTCGTCAAGCTCAAGGAATGGGACGAGCGCACCACGCCAGAGTCCAGCGTCAGTGGGCTGGTTGGGCGTGCAATGCGCGCGTTCGGTGGCATTAAGGATGCGATGGTGTTCGCGCTGGCACCGCCGCCGGTGCAGGAGTTAGGGCAATCGGGCGGCTTCAATCTCTACTTGCAAGACAATGCGGGTGCTGGCCACGATGCTTTAGTTGGCGCACGTAACCAGATGCTGGGTGCTGCTGCAAAAAGCAAGCTGCTCAGCGGTGTGCGGCCGAACGGGCAGGAAGACACGCCGCAGTTTCGCCTCGACATCGACACCGATAAGGCCAGCGCGCTCGGCTTGTCAATCGCTGAGATCAACAGCACGCTGAGCATTAGCTGGGGCGGGCAATATATCGATGATTTCGTCGACCGCAACCGCGTCAAGCGGGTTTATGTGCAGGCAGACGCGCCGTTTCGCATGGTGCCGGAGGACTTTAACTTGTGGTATGTGCGCAATGGTGCCAAGGAGATGGTGCCCTTCTCAGCCTTTGCCACCTGGCATTGGGACTATGGCTCGCCCAGGTTAGAACGCTACAACGGCGTCGCTGCGGTCAATATTACGGGCAATCCAGCGCCCGGCGTTAGCTCCGGTGCGGCAATGGCTGAGATGGAGCGGATCGCCGCCGGGTTGCCTGCTGGATATGGCGTCGCCTGGAGCGGACAGTCGTATCAAGAGCGGGTCGCGAGTTCACAAACGCCGATTTTATATGCGCTGTCGCTGCTGATCGTTTTTTTATGTTTAGCGGCACTTTATGAGAGCTGGACGATTCCTACCTCGGTGCTGCTCGTCGTGCCGCTCGGTATTCTGGGCACGGTGCTTTTTACCTGGATGCGCGGGCTGGAACGCGACGTGTACTTTCAAGTCGGCATGCTGACTACGGTCGGCTTAACGAGCAAGAACGCGGTTTTGATCATCGAGTTCGCGAAAGCAAATGTGGAGAGCGGGATGGATCTGATCGAAGGCACGCTAGCGGCAGTGGGCGACCGTTTGCGGCCAATTTTGATGACTTCGATTGCATTCGGTTTTGGCGTATTGCCATTGGCGTTGGCCACCGGCGCAGGCTCTGGCGCGCAGCGCGCGATTGGAACGGGCGTGGTTGGCGGCATGCTAACGGGTACTTTCCTTGGCCTGTTTTTTATACCTCTGTTTTTTGTCGTCGTGCGACGGCTAAGCGCAGGGCGCGGCAAGCATTCCGCCACTGATACCGCCACTCATGCAGCGCAAGGGAGTTCTTTACATGAATAAGCCATTGATTTTGAGTGCGTTTTACCTCAGCGCAGTGCTGGCTGGTTGCGCCAATCTTGAGCCGCAAGTGCCCCAAGCCCAAGCAGAAATTCCGGAACAATGGCCGCTGGCGCAACCGGATCAGTCAGCGGATTCACCTTTAGCCCGCGTGGCTGACCTCGGTTGGCGGGACTTTTTTGTCGATGCCCGGCTGCAAACGCTGATCGAGCAAGCGCTCAAGAATAATCGGGACTTGCGGGTCGCCCTGCTTAATGTGGAACGCGCACGTGCGCTGTACCGCATCCAGCGCGCCGACCGGTTACCGTCATTTGGTTTGAGTGCGCAAGCATCACGCAATGGTGGCGACGTTGCTTCACGCGATATAGCCACGGTCAGCCTGGGTCTTGCGCAGTTCGAGCTGGATTTGTTCGGGCGCGTGCGCAACTTAAGCGCTGCGGCGATGCAAAGCTATCTCGCGACGGAGGAGGTTAGCCGCGTTGCGCAATTGGCACTCATTGCGGAAGTTGCCAACGCGTGGTTACAGCTTGCCACCGATAGCGAATCCCAGCGCATCGCACAAGCGACGCTGGAGAACTATCAAGCGGCATTCAAGCTCAGCGAGCAGCGCCATGCGCTCGGCGCGGTGTCCGGTCTGGACGTCAGTCAGTCGGCTACATTGGTCGAAGCCGCACGCGTGGATCTGGCGCGCTTTTCCGGGCGTGTGGAAACGGATCGAAACGCGCTAGCCCTGCTGATTGGCGGCCCATTTGATCCACAGCTGCTGCCCAAACAGTTCGAACCGCAAATTAGCGGTGTGCAACCATTGCCGGCTGGGCTGGCGTCAAGCGTGTTGCTGCGCCGTCCGGATATTCGCGCCGCTGAACATCGTCTGCTCGCCGCCAATGCCAATATCGGCGCCGCGCGCGCTGCGTTTTTCCCGTCAATCAGTTTGACCGGCAGTGTCGGCAGTGCCAGCGAGGAGCTGGGTGGCTTGTTTGACAGCGCGAGCCGCAGTTGGAGCTTTTTGCCGCGCATAAATGTGCCGATCTTCCAAGGCGGGCGCTTGCGTGCGGGTTTGGAGGTAGCGACCGCTGACCGTGATATTGCCCTGGCGCGCTACGAGCAGGCAATTCAAGCCGGTTTTCGTGATGTGGCCGATACGCTGGCGCTGAGCCGCACGTTAGCCGCGCAGCGCGAAGCGCAGGAAGCTTTGCTGGCGGCAGCAATACGCGTGCATGAGTTGTCGGATGCCCGCTACCGAGCCGGTCAAGACAGCTATTTGCTACTGCTTGATGCGCAGCGCACACTGTTCTCGGCGCGGTTGGCTTTGGTGTCCACGCAGCAAGCTGAGCAAGCGAATCGGGTGTTGCTGTATCGCGCCCTGGGTGGTGGCCTGGACGGCGGCGTGGGTGGCAACTTGCGCGAGCAAAGTCAATGAATGCCGGGTTGGAAGATATGGACACCACCGCGGGCAATGCCCCGCCCAGCACCCGCCGCAGCAGTGAACGCAGCGTGCAACAGCGCGCCCGCATTTTGGATGCAGCGCAGCACTGTTTCATTGAGTCAGGCTTCCATGCCGCCGGTATGGCGAGTATCGCCGCCCGCGCTGAGATGAGCCCTGGCCTGATCTATCGCTACTTTGAAAGCAAGAGCGCGATCATTTTAGCGATCATTGAACGCCAGCTCGTCGACAAGCAGGCCAGCATTGCGACGTTGAAGTCCGCACCGGATCTTAGTCAGCGCATCTGCGAGCTGTTTCGCGCCTGGCAGCGCGGCGATGACACTGTAATGAACGCAGCACTTTTCCTAGAAATGAGCGCCGAGGCAACCCGCGACCCGCAGATCGCAAAAGCGCTTGCGCGCGCCGATCGCACCAGTTCCCGTTTGTTTCAAAACTGGGTTGAGCAGCACGCTACAGCCCCGGACACTGCCCAGGCTGAGCGTGATCTCAGCGAACGGTTGCTGATTCTGCAATGCTTTATCGAGGGCCTAGCGATCCGCGCGGTGCGTGAGCCAGATTTCGACGCCCAAATTGTGGCAACTGCAGTACAACGTCTAGTGCGGGCGTTGCTGCAGGATGCTGGCACGGAAGATGCCCCGCGCGGTTGATCGTGCATCAGAGCCATTTGCCCTCTTCGCATAGCAAAACGCTTAATGTTTTAGAGTTTTCGCTCTTCTGGATGCGCAAAATCTGCAACGCATCGTTACACTCCCCGAGCGGTCTGAGCAGCTTGGATGACGTACGCGCAGCGCCGCCAGTTTTCGACTTGTGTCTGTATTTTTATATTTACTAAGTAATATTCTTCAAGGGATAAGTTTATGAGCAAGCAAAAAGTAGCACTGGTCACCGGTGGAACAGGTGGCATTGGCACCGCGCTTTGCCAAAAAATGGCGCAGTTAGGCCACAAAGTTGCCACCAACTATCGTGATTTGGCACGCGCGCAGGAATGGCAAGCGCAGCAAAAGGTGCTTGGATTTGATTTCGCAATTGCACACGGTGACGTTGCTTATGTGGATCAAGCCGAAGCGATGGTGCGTCAGGTCGAAAAGGAGCTAGGGCCGGTTGATATTCTGATCAACAATGCCGGAATTACGCGCGATTCGACTTTCCATCGTATGAGTGCCTTGCAGTGGCAAGAAGTGATCAATACGAATTTGAACTCGTGCTTCAACGTCACTAGGCCGCTGATTGATTCAATGCGTACGCGCAAGTGGGGCCGCATCATCCAGATCGCTTCGATCAACGGTCAAAAAGGCCAATACGGTCAGGCCAATTACGCCGCATCTAAAGCAGGCATGCACGGATTTACCATCTCACTGGCGCAAGAAAACGCCAAGTTTGGCATCACCGTAAACACCGTATCACCCGGTTATGTGGCCACAGAAATGGTGATGGCGGTGCCCGAAGAAGTGCGGGCCAAAATTGAGGCGCAAATTCCAACCGGACGCCTTGGCCGCCCAGATGAAATCGCTTATGCGGTCGGCTTTTTGGTGGATGAGCAGGCGGCGTGGATTACCGGCGCCAATTTATCAATCAACGGCGGACATTACATGGGCTGGTAGCAATAACGCCCAATCGCATAGAGTTTGTAACCCGACCCACACGTCATCGCTGAGGGTTTTTGTCGGGGATCCAGTTATTGAGCTTAGCAACCTGCGGAGCGGGTAATTTTGTGAAGCGAAACGAAGTCTTTTTAAAGAACTTCGAAAAAACTGGATTCCCGCTAAAAACTTGCGGGAATGACAGCCTTCTTTTGTTAGTCCTAAAATTTTGAGGAGTCCAATCTGTGGACAGATCGCTAACGCAGATTCAACAAGAGTTTCTTGCAGCCGCGAGTGCAGCCGGGGCGCTCAAATTTGGTGTGTTCACTCTCAAAAGCGGCAGGATTAGTCCGTATTTTTTTAATGCCGGAATGTTTTGCACTGGCAAAACGCTTGCCGCACTCTCAAGCGCGTACGCGGATCGTCTAATTGAAAGTGGTATTCAGTTCGATATGTTGTTCGGCCCGGCATACAAAGGCATTGCACTTTCGGCGGCAGCCGCTGAGCAACTCTACCTGCGCCATTCCCTGGATGTTGGCTTTTGCTATAACCGCAAAGAGGCGAAGGATCACGGTGAAGGTGGTTTACTCGTCGGGGCCAAATTATCGGGGCGTGTGGTGATAGTTGACGACGTTATTTCCGCAGGTACCTCCGTGCGTGAATCGGTGCAAATCATTCGTGCCGCAGGCGCAATACCAGCCGCAGTGTTGATTGCGCTTGATCGGGCCGAGCGTGGTAGCGACGCAGCGAGCAGCCTTTCGGCTGCAGGGGAGGTCGCGGTGCAGTTTCAAATTCCTGTTCTTGCCGTTGCTAGCTTGGACGATTTGCTTCGCTACGTCGAAACCGATCGCAGTTTAGTGAACAATCGTGACGCACTTGTGGCTTACCGAACCCTGTTTGGCGCAAACTAACGATCCAATGGTTTCGTTTGACGCCGCTTCAGTATCAACGGTTAGCATAGCGGTCGATCCTTGTTTCTCGCTTTGCTCGCGCGGGGCGTGCAATCCAAATTTGTTTCGCCTTGGCAAAACATTCCATCCACAAAGTTGTTTTGCCTCGGCAAAATATTTTAATCAAAAGTTGTTTTGCCTCGGCAAAATATTTTAATCAAAACTTGTCTGCTACGGAGCCAACGTTATGAAGTCACGCAAAAATATGAAGCCGTTAAAGTTTGCGCTTTTCGCATTGTCAATCGGCATCGCCACAGCCAGCATCGCTGCGCCTAAAATTGTGAAGTGGGTCGATGAAAAAGGTGTAACCCATTATGGCAACAGCCAACCGGGCGCTGCCACCGGCCTGGGTAGCCAAACTTTAAACGCGCAGGGCATTCCGACCAACACCCAAGCCAATCAGCAAAACGCTGCTGCGAAGGCGGCTGAACTAAAAAATCAAGAACAGTTGAAGATTGCGCAAGAAAAGCAGGCGGCGGCTGACCAACGCTTGATAGATTCCTACGCGTCTGAGCAAGATTTAGAACGTAATTATGAGCAAAATGTCGAGCTTTTGGATCAACAAATTAACTCTACCCAAAGCGATATTGAAAATCGCCAAAAGGGCTTAAATAAATTGGTTGCGACCGCTGCAGAGAGCGAGCGCGCTGGCAAGCCAGTTGCAGAACAAATTAAGATGATGATTGTCAACGAACGCGCGCAAATTGAAACGCAAAAAGCGTATATCGCCACCCGACATGCGGCGCGCGTTTTGGCAAAAACCCAATTTGACGCCAACCTCAAAAAATATCGCGAGGTCATCGCGCGCAATAAAAAATAGCGCGATTTAGTGCGATTCCAGCACGTTGCCCGGAAGAAATACCCAGGTTCGGGTAATGTGTAAGACGTCAAAACGTTCGCCATTGACTTCTGGGGTTACGTCAAACGGCGCGGCTATTTCAATAATGTGTTGAGCCGCATCATCGAGTATTGGTTCACCTGAAGATTGGATGATCTCGACTTTTTCGACCGAGCCATCGCGGCGGATCGCCACCGTTAACACCAAGCTACCCTGAAGTTTGCGGGTTCGTGCTTCATCAGGGTAATTGATGTTCCCCACACGCTCGACTTTCGCAACCCATGCCTGCATATATCGGGCGTAGCCATCTTCCTTAGTGTTGGCAGAAATGAATTTTCGTTTTGGCCGTTTGGCATAAGCCTGTCGATTGCGGCTAATTTCGGCCTGCAAGCTCGCCATCTCCATCTCACGCTGCGCAATTTCATTGTTGAGATCGTTTTGCGCTTCTGGAACGGGTGTTTTCGAGGGCTGAGTTGGGACACTCAAATCACTTCGACGCACCGTTAACACCTCCGTTTCCAGATCTTGCTCCTGCAGTGAAGTTTCTTCGACTGCCGCGACTGGCATAGGTGCAATGCCTGGCTCGGGTTTTGGAATGGGTGTGCTAAATAGGTCTGAAGGCCTCAGCTTTTGCTCGCTTTCGCCCCCGCCCTTTTGGTTCGCCTGCGCGATGAAGTCGGCTACTTCTGGCGCTTCGTCACTTTTGGTTTGCACCAAGATGACATCAAGATCAGGAATTTCATTGGCTCCTGGATCCTCAGCTTCGAAGGTGATGCCGAGCGCCGCTACCGCGTGGAGCATGCCTGCCAGCAGTAAGGTCATACCTAAGCGATCATTAGCGCCAATTTTTGCAGCCGACTTACTCATTGGAACTGTTCACCAAAAACCCCGTTCACTATTAATACCCTCACTTAAGTCGCTTTTCGAGTGCATCAAAGAGCGTCCCCGCAATGTTAATGTCAAACGCACGATCTAATTCGCGTATGCAAGTTGGGCTAGTGACGTTAACTTCCGTCAAATAGTCACCAATGACGTCTATACCCACGAAATATAGCCCCCTGCGGCGCACTTCAGGCCCAACCTGGGCTGCGATCCAGCGGTCGCGCTCTGTCAGCGGCTGGGCTACGCCTATGCCACCGCGCGCCAAATTGCCTCGAAATTCATCGCCCTGGGGTATTCGAGCAAGCGCGTAAGGAATCGGATCGCCATCAATCAGCAATATACGCTTGTCGCCCAGTTTAATTTCGGGTAAAAATTGCTGCACCAGCGCAAGTTCTAAGCCTTCTCGCGTCAGGGTTTCAAAAATGACATTGAGATTAGGGTCAACGTCTGAAACACGAAAAATCGCCGAGCCTCCCATTCCGTCGAGTGACTTTGCCACCGCTTGACCGTGTTCTAAAACAAACTCCTTTAGCAATTTAGCGTCGCGTGCCACCAAAGATTTTGGGCAGCACTGCGGAAAATGCAGCGCGAAAAGTTTTTCGTTTGCATCGCGCACCGATTGCGGCTTATTAACGACTAGCGCGCCGTGTGCCTCTGCCAAATCTAAAATGTGCGTGTCGTGCAGGTATTGCGTGTCAAAAGGCGGGTCTTTGCGTAACAAAATGATCGACATATCGCCCAAGTCGATAAATTTCGCTTCTTCGAGGTGAAACCAGCGATCCACATTGTCAAAAACATCCAATATCTGCGCGCGCGCACAGGCGCGACTATTTTCAATGTAAAGGCTTTCTTGCGTCAGATAGTGCAGGGTGTAGCCGCGCCTTTTTGCTTCGAGCAACATCGCGAAACTAGAATCTTTGTAAATCTTGATTTTTTCGATTGGGTCCATTAGGACCGCAAGAGCTCGTTGCATGTAGTAAATCCGGGTCAGATAAAACTTATTGGAGCATGGCGGAGAAAAGTATGGAACGCAGATTCTTCAAAAGCCTCAGCCATGCATGGCTTTTGCAAAATCCTACGAGTAGTATCGCTGAAGTTCCGGTGAAATGAATCGTAAGACTGATGTTCAGTTAGTGGACAAGGCCTGAGGTCGATAAGGCTAAGTTAGGCAAACACTTAGAGCATAGTCTTGAGAAACAGCTGCAGCTGCGTAAAGCTCGTGTTAACGTTGGGCTCAACGAAGCGAACGCGTCGCGCGAAATGTATATGAGTGGTTTTTAAGACGTTGTTTGACCTTCTAAATAATTTGTTTAGTTGTGGTTTGAATTTTTGGGGTGCCTATGGACGATCTAATCGAAAAAAGCGGTATGGCAGGCCTTCGCGTCATGGTGATTGACGATAGTAAAACGATTCGGCGAACGGCTGAGACGCTGTTGAAAAAAGAAGGTTGTGAAGTTGTTACTGCAATCGACGGGTTTGAGGCGCTTGCTAAAATCGCCGACCAGCAGCCGCAGATTATTTTTGTGGACATTATGATGCCACGGCTGGATGGCTATCAAACCTGCGCGTTGATTAAAAGTAACAGCCAATTCAAAGCGGTGCCGGTCATTATGCTATCGAGTAAAGATGGCTTATTCGATAAGGCACGAGGGCGTATTGTCGGTTCTGAGCAATACCTTACCAAGCCCTTTACCCGTGACGAGTTGCTTGGTGCAATTCGTCGCTACGTAGCGGTTGGGTAATAGTTCGCTGTGGCACGTGTGCTCGTCATTGATGATTCCCTGACTGATGTTCGGGTGCTGACCGTATTGTTGGAACGAAACGGTTTTGATGTAATTAGCGCTGCAAATGCAACCGATGGCATTGTGCTTGCGCGCGCGCAGCAGCCGGACTTGATCTTGATGGATGTGATCATGCCAGGTACAAATGGTTTTCAAGCCACGCGCATGCTCAGCAAGGATCCGGAAACCGCAGCGATTCCAGTGATTATCGTTACCACGAAAAATATGGAAGCGGATCGGCTTTGGGGTCTTAGGCAAGGTGCTCGCGATTTCGTTACAAAACCACCCAACGAGCGCGACTTGATATCGCGCATCAACCGCTTGCTGCAGGCTTAGCTTATGACTATTTCTTTTGAGATGTCCGAACCCAAAACAGCCTTTGAAATTCTGCTCGACTATGAAAAACGTAGTTTAGAACACGTGGCCGGCGTGCCTGAACAACTAGAAGCGCCAGGTCTTTGGCGCGGAATTGGTTTTCGGCTCGGCGACATTTATCTCGTAAGCAGTATTTCGGAAGTGAATGAAATTTTGCGTGTTCCGACCATTACCAATGTGCCAGGCACCAAAGCATGGATGTTGGGGATTGCAAATGTGCGTGGCAATTTGCTGCCGATCGTGCATTTGCGTGGGTTGCTGGAAGGCGAGACTTACAAAGCGGTCGATTCCGCGCGCGTTTTGTCAATCAAACAAGCCGGTGGCACGATCGGTTTGATTGTTGACGAGGTGCTTGGTCAACGCAGTTTCGTAGATGAAAACAAACAAGACAACAAGACTTATCTAGATAGCCCCATTAATTCTCATCTTTCACACGAATACGTTGCGGGAACAATGAGTTGGGGTGTTTTTAGTATGGCGTCACTCATTAAAGAGCCTGAGTTTTTGCAGGCGGCAGCGTAGATTTTCTAAACGATCGGTTTTGGGTTAAGGAGAGAGGTCATATGAGTACTCCAGCAGGCGGGTTACAGCAGCGCGAATCGCAAACACTAAACGCAATCCTCGGGGTTGTGTTGGCGTTTGCGTTATTGTTTTTGTTCGTGAATTTCTTTTTGGCGAACAAAAGAAATACAGAGGATCGCGGTGCAATCGCTGCGATCAATGAAATTCAGGTGCGTTCACAGCAGATTGCGAAATTTGCTGCCGAAGCAGCTGGTGGTAACTTAGCGGCGTTCGCGGCCTTGCAAGATACGCGGGATCAAATTGATGCTCGAGTTACCGCGCTAACTGCCGGTAGTGATGGTGTCAAATTTCCGGCGGTGCCGAAAATTGATCAGAATTTAGAGGTTCAAGGCAAGGTTAAGCTGCTGAGTGACTCATGGGCCAAAGTAAAAAAGAACGCCAATGACATTTTGACGCGGCGATCTAACGTGGGTGATTTCACCGACAACGCGGTACGCTTTCTTGAGCGAATTGCGCCACTGTCGGTACGATCAGATCAGCTGGCAAAGTCACTTGCCGACGTGAACGCTCCGCAGGATCAAATCTATGTCGCATCGCGTCAGGTCGCAATCGCGGAACGGATTATTCGGCGCTTAACGGAAATTCAAGCGGCGGGCGAAAACGCTTCGTCAGCACGCGACGGTTTCTTGCGTGACTCACAGCAGTTTGGCCGCACGATGGACGGCCTGCAAAACGGCAACCCTGAACTCAGTATTTCGCAAGTGCGAAACGCTGAGGGTTTGCAAATTCTGCAAGAGGTGAAGACGATTTATACCGACGTTAGCGGCTTTGTGGACGCAATTACGAAGGGTTCAGATGCAGTCTTTGCAGTGAAAGAATCCTCTGGCGATCTGTTTTTAAACTCAGCAACGCTCTTGTCACGCGCACAAGATGTTGAAAAGGCATTCTCATTACAGCCTAACAACCGGGTTTTACCTTCGGTTTTGGCATCCGTCGTGTCTGGTGTTTTGGCGGCATTCGCCGTTGTCGGTTTGTTGCTTTTGAACTATCGAGATCAACAGCGCCGATACAAAGTAACTGCCGATTTGAATCAGCGTAATCAAGAAGCTATTTTGCGACTGCTTGATGAAATGGGCAGCTTGGCAGAGGGCGATTTAACCGTCCGTGCAACGGTCACCGAAGATATCACCGGGGCGATTGCAGACTCGATTAACTTTGCTGTTGAAGCATTGCGCTCCTTGGTAACAACGATTAACGAAACGGCTGTGCAAGTTGCGGCAGCTGCGCAGGAAACGCAGGCGACGGCGATGCATCTAGCAGAAGCAGCTGAGCAACAGGCGCAGCAAATTACCTCTGCATCTGCGGCGATCAATGAAATTGCGGTCTCAATCGATGAAGTGTCGAAAAACTCCGCTGAATCGGCTGATGTAGCACAACGCTCAGTGCAAATCGCAGGTAAGGGTGCTGCAATCGTGCGTCAAACGATTCAAGGCATGGACAACATTCGCGATCAGATTCAGGAAACCTCCAAACGGATTAAGCGCTTGGGTGAAAGCTCGCAAGAAATTGGTTCTATCGTTGAACTGATTAACGATATCGCGGAACAAACGAACATCCTTGCACTTAATGCCGCTATTCAAGCAGCATCGGCCGGTGATGCTGGGCGCGGGTTTGCGGTGGTGGCCGATGAAGTGCAGCGTCTCGCTGAGCGCGCTTCAAACGCGACAAAGCGAATTGAAACGCTGGTGCAAACCATTCAATCAGATACCAATGAAGCCGTAACCTCGATGGAACAAACTACGGCCGAAGTGGTCGCGGGCGCTCGACTTGCCGAGGATGCAGGTTTGGCGTTGGGTGAAATTGAAAAGGTATCTAACGATTTGGCGGATTTGATTCAAAATATTTCTGAAGCTGCGCGTCAACAGTCCGCAGCTGCTACAAATATCTCTGCAACCATGAACGTGATTCAAGAAATTACGACCCAGACGTCGGTTGGCGCATCACAGACAGCTGAATCGATTGGTAACTTAGCGCAGCTTGCAGCCGATTTACGTCGCTCAGTTGCCGACTTTAAGCTGCCAAGTTAATGGTGCGGATTGATTTTATGGCTCAGTTTTTGGTTCCGTTTGCCGCTATTGGCCCGCAGCAAACGGCCAAAGAGCAGTTCACCCGTTGCTTTTATGAAAAATGGGTTTATGAAAATTATTGATCGCGACTTAATATCAAGCTGTTTATTCCTTAGCTATCCTCGCTGTAGCTATTCTTACCCGAGCTATTCCTCTCCAGGGGGCTGCCAATGAACGATCCAAATGATATTGATTTCACCACGCTAAACTGGGTTAAGCAGGAGCTTGATGAAACTCTCAAACAAGCCCGACAGGCGCTCGAGGCATATGTTGAGGATCAGTCCGACAAAAGCCAGTTAAAGTATTGCTCGACTTATATGCATCAGGTGCAGGGCACTTTGCGCATGGTTGAGCTTTACGGCGCCGCGATGGTCATTGAGGAGATGGAAAAAGTCACACTGGCCATTGTGGACGGTCAGATCAAGCAAACGGATGACATGCTTGAAGTGATTATGCGCGGCTTGGTGCAAATGCCGGATTATCTCGGCCGATTGCAAGGTGGGCATCGTGATATTCCCATCGTACTTTTGCCTTTACTCAATGATTTGCGCGCATGTCGTAGTGAAAAACTGTTGACAGAAACAGCGCTTTTTTCGCCCAATTTGAATGTCGGTCTACCTAACTCAGCGGTTGGCGCTAATTCGGCAACTCCTGCGGAGGCAATGCGCGCAAATGCAAGCAAATTGCGATTGGCCTACCAATTTGGCTTACTGAAATGGATTAAAGGGGACGACGTAGATGGTAATCTTGGCCGGCTGATTGCTATTTTGGATCGGCTGCGATCAATGAGCGTGCAAGTTGATGCTCGTCGTCTTTGGTGGATAGCGAGCGGCGTTGTAGAAGGCATCTTGTTGAAGGCGCTAGAACCGAGTGTCGCGGTCAAATTGCTGTACGGAAAAGTTGATCGGGAAATCAAGCGTATTGTCGATGTAGGCGAAGCCGATTTTGACCGTTTAGCGCCAACTGAGCTTACGAAAAGCTTGCTGTATTACGCAGCACATTCTGAAAACAAAGGCGCGCGTATTGCCGAGATTAAGCAGCTGTACAAGCTCGAAACACTGCTGCCGTCTCAGTCCGAAATTGAACACGCCAATAGCGCCCTCAGTGGCCGCAACAAGGCGCTTTTGGACACGGTTGGTGCGGCCATCAAAGAAGACATCATGCGCGTCAAAGACGGGCTTGATATGTTTTTGCGTGGTCCGCAATCCAATGTTGGTGATCTGGCGACCCAAGGCGAAACTCTGCAACGGGTTGCAGATACCTTAGGCGTATTGGGCTTAGGAATTCCACGTAAAGTTGTCATTGAGCAGCGCGATATTGTTACCAACATTATTGTTGGCAAACAAGCGCCAGAAGAACAGACGCTGCTTGATGTTGCCGGTGCACTGCTGTTTGTTGAGTCATCGCTAGACGATTACATTGATCGTTTAGGGCAAGGGCAAAGCGATCAATTGGCGAATGCCGCTACGCTCAAAGGGCTCGAGCTACCTCAAGCGGAGGTTCGCCGCATTCTTGATGCGACGATGAAAGAGGCGACGATCAATCTTTCGCAAGCCAAGCAAGATATTGTTGCGTTTATCGAATCCCCGTGGGATCACGGCAAAATCGAAGGAATTCCAAAGCTTCTAGAAGAAATTTCCGGTGCGTTACGCATGTTAAATATGCCAGAGCCAGCGGAATTGAATGATGGAGTAACACGGTTTATTGAAGTCGAGTTGCTTAAACACAGGCGTGTTCCAACTGCTGAGCAGCTTGATCTTATGGCGGATGCGCTGGCCAGTATTGAGTATTACCTGGAAGCAATTCGAGAAGCGCGTCCAAACCGGGATCGCATTTTGGAAGTAACGCGTCGCAGCCTTGAAGCGTTGGGCTATTGGCCAGTTCCGGATCCCAATGCCTTGGGTACATCTGGCTCCTTGGATGGCGCGCCAGCGTCAAATGAATTTGTTGCTTTCCCTGATGATTTTCAAGCTTCCCGTATTGACTCGTTCTCCCTGGAAACGGTCGAAACTAAATCTGAGCGACCTTTTGCACAGGACAACCAGCCTGTTTTGACGTTGTCAGATATTCCTTTGACTGAAGCGGCGGCACTTGCAGCAACGCCTGTAGATACTGAACTTGATTTGAGCGGATTTGTACTTGTTGAAAGTGCTTCGAAAAGTTCAGATTGGCTACCTGAAATGGAGTTGCCAAGTATTACTGAGCTTATGGAACCAGCCGCCGAGATCCAGGTGCCAGCGCTCGAAAGTTCGATTGAAATTACGGAGATGCACGCTGAACCGAATGTGCCCATTCAAGAAATTGTTGAATTAGAGGTTGAAAGCCCAGGCGCCGATAGTGCGTTCAGTGATTTCGACTTGTCGATGTTGGAGCATGAGGCGAGCGATGGAAGTGTCGTCGATTTCCCTGATTTCAACGATCTAGGAAGTGTTTCGGAAAGTGACGCGGTCGAAAGCGGCTCTGTTGCATCGGAACTTGAGAAATTTGATGGTCTAGATGAACCCGCGCAAGCGCAAAGTGAAATTGATTTAATAGGGCTCGATGGAATTATTGGTGCGGATTTAGTTCCCGCAGCTGTGGAGCCCATTATTGAGCAATCCGCTTTAGTGGAACCCAGATTTGAGGAACCTTCATTCGATTTCGCTGCGCTCGAGTCGGAAGCGTCGATCCCTGAACCTGCTGCACCGGAACCCGAGCTTGCTTCGACATTGCCTGAGCTTGAAATCGATGTCGATGCCGCTACCGAGTCGGCGTTTGATGTTGCTTCATTAGATGCGTTTGAATTTGAAATCCCCAAAGTAGAGCCAATAGTTCCGTCAGTCGAAAGCGCACAGCCAAAGCGCGCTGAGCATCCATCGATATCGTCCGGTTTTCAGATGGTTCCTTCAGACGACATTGATGATGAAATTCGCGAAGTCTTTGTGGAAGAAGTTCAAGACGAATTGTTGGGGCTGGCAAAGTCATTGCCTGCATGGAAGGCTGATCAAAATGACTTCGAGAAACTAAAGCCTGTAAGACGTTCATTTCACACACTGAAAGGAAGCGGACGTTTAGTAGGTGCGCTCGCGATGGGCGAGTTCAGTTGGAAAGTTGAGAATATGTTGAACCGCGTTCTCGACAAGACTATACCTGTCAGCCCGGCGGTGCTGGCCTGCTTAGATGAAGCGATAGCGGTGCTGCCACAGCTGCTTTCTGGGCTCAAGGGCGAAGGGAATCCGACCGGAAATATTGGCGGCATTATGTATGTTGCTGACCGTATTTCTGCTGGGGAGGAAATCTTTCTCCCAAAAAATGAGCCCGTCCCGACTGCAGAGCTAGCAACTGAAGTTTTAGTTGCCACTCAGGCGGCGGCGGGCGCTGCACCTCTGGATGTGCAAGTTCAGAGCAATGTTGGAAGTGACATAGAGGAAAATTTGCTCGAACCTGTTTTGCTCGCGGAGCAATCTAGTCGGGTGCAAAGTGAACAGGGCGTTAGCGGAACGGACGAAGCCTTTATTGAACCTTTGACAAGGCTTGACGTTGATGACGCCGTGTCGGTTGACGCGCCGGATGCAGAGGATGCAGCCCAATTGGTTGCCGCGTCCGGTCAAGCTGACGCTGTTG
>Ga0209181_10003809_pt1 | contig 22924 bp, 22 predicted proteins | sample MAT05_FD_187208 | JGI IMG/M metagenome (GOLD analysis project Ga0209181, IMG submission 187208) | Freshwater microbial communities from Lake Fryxell liftoff mats and glacier meltwater in Antarctica - MAT-05 (SPAdes) (version 2) | ecosystem: Environmental > Aquatic > Freshwater > Ice > Liftoff...
TGGAAACGTAGCCACTATTTTTTGCTGGCTGAGGATATAGCCTTCAGTCCCTACTCGCTAGGGAAATCAGTTGAATGGAAACGAGTGGGTAATGGTTTTCTCTGCCCTCTTAAATACCAAGTCCCTACTCGCTAGGGAAATCAGTTGAATGGAAACGCAGAGACGTGAGTTTATTGCCACTGAGGTAGAGCCGTCCCTACTCGCTAGGGAAATCAGTTGAATGGAAACTCGCATGAGCGCTCCGTCTCTCCACAAATGCCAGTCGGTCCCTACTCGCTAGGGAAATCAGTTGAATGGAAACTTATGGAAGCTTTTGCTTACCGCTCTTTCCAGGAAGCCGGGAAGTCCCTACTCGCTAGGGAAATCAGTTGAATGGAAACGTCATCTCCAATTTTTTATTCTTCCGCCAAGCCGATCGGGTCCCTACTCGCTAGGGAAATCAGTTGAATGGAAACTAGACAAATCATTGTCCTTGTGGATGCTGTCAATGTGTCCCTACTCGCTAGGGAAATCAGTTGAATGGAAACTTCGGCAACTGCTCAATCTCTGGGGGCAAGCTGGTTAGCGTCCCTACTCGCTAGGGAAATCAGTTGAATGGAAACTGCTAGACAAATCTTGAATGCTGTGAAGAGAATCTCGTCCCTACTCGCTAGGGAAATCAGTTGAATGGAAACTCGAAGCCCATCGCCAACACTTGCTCCGCTACCTCTGCTAGTCCCTACTCGCTAGGGAAATCAGTTGAATGGAAACCTCAATCTCTGGGGGCAAGCTGGTTAGCTCGTTCCCACGTCCCTACTCGCTAGGGAAATCAGTTGAATGGAAACTATTTTTGCTGATAGCCTTCAGCCAACTCCTCACCCATGTCCCTACTCGCTAGGGAAATCAGTTGAATGGAAACGCGGTAGCCATGATGCCGATGGAAGCCAGAATTTAAGGTCCCTACTCGCTAGGGAAATCAGTTGAATGGAAACGCACAAGCCGGGTCCTTCGTCCATAACCAGTAGATGGTCCCTACTCGCTAGGGAAATCAGTTGAATGGAAACTTCTTCATGGCTACCACCGCCCCAAGCTAAACGGTAGTCCCTACTCGCTAGGGAAATCAGTTGAATGGAAACACGGTGCATACCCCTTGAGTTGGATCAAACTCGCTATTGGAGTCCCTACTCGCTAGGGAAATCAGTTGAATGGAAAATTCCATGAATCCAGGTAGCCAATATTTTTGCAGCCAATCTAGTCCCTACTCGCTAGGGAAATCAGTTGAATGGAAAACCACTCTTTGCGAGAATCATCACCTCTACTGTGTGGTCCCTACTCGCTAGGGAAATCAGTTGAATGGAAACAAAGCGCATGGTTCTTGGGCTGCAAGTAGATAGGCGATCGGTCCCTACTCGCTAGGGAAATCAGTTGAATGGAAACTCGACTTCCCTCTCCGCATCAAGGATGCCTTGCACGATGTCGAGTCCCTACTCGCTAGGGAAATCAGTTGAATGGAAACTCTTCAAGCTCTACTTCTATCCCAACGGCAATGAAGGAGTCCCTACTCGCTAGGGAAATCAGTTGAATGGAAACTTCAAACTGAAACTTGACGACGTACCCGCTAATCGAGTCCCTACTCGCTAGGGAAATCAGTTGAATGGAAACTTCCAGGTTAAGCATTGCCCAATAGTATTCACCTGTCCCTACTCGCTAGGGAAATCAGTTGAATGGAAACCTGATCGTCTCAAATGGTAGCTATAGGTTTGTGGGTAGTCCTAAAGATGTAAGGATAGGAAAACCGAAGTGATCCTATATCAAATGATGTCAATTCCTCACCCTGCTCGTCCTCAGACAGGTTTTGCAAACTCTCGGTCTGCGATCCTACGCGAAATCGCCATACAGCGGACGCGGCTGGACTGGAGTGCTGAATCCTTAAATCAATACATCGCCGACCAGTACAACGGCAAACGCCTGAGCCAGTTTACAGACGACGAGCTAATCTTGCTGCGTTTGGATCTGCGGCAGGTGGAGTTGGAATCGGATGAGTTTGATTTCTAATGGCATAGCTACGTCTTTAGTCTTAGTCCGAGCATCTTCGTCTGACCTATTTGAGGATGATTGGTGTTTTTAGTCTTCTCTAAGCTCAAGACATTCAGATTGAGGGCTTAATATGTCAGACCCAACCAGTACGGATTTGTGGGGGGATGGATCGGAACCAGATTCATCTAAATCAGGATATGGCACTAGCCAGTCCCCTCCTCCCAACGCCTGGGGAAGTAATGAACCAGCAGAATCTGGTTATGGGGGCAGCGGCTATACCGGGAGTGGGTATGCAGACAGCGGGTACGATGATGCCGCCGCACCCGATACCAATACAGGGCTGGGCGCAGGGTCGAATCCCTACAGCACAGATTTGCTTAGCAATGGATATCAGGAAAATCCCTACGAAGTCAATCCAGGGGATAGTCCCTACACCGAAACCCTTGCGAACCCCAATCCCAAGTTAAGGGCATATCGCCCAACAGAGGTTGATTACGGCAATGACGATCAGCTGGTTTTGTAAGTTGACTGCACAGGAGTAAGAGGTAGGTATGCGCTGGACTGGGCGGTTGATTGGATGGTTGGGTTCCTTGCTAGTGATGCTCATCGTGGTGATGGGCTTAGTGTTGCCTGCTTGGGCAGACACGATGCCTACGGTCACTGCTTCAAGTGGTGCGGGAGATGTAACCCTACCTGATTTCAATCGGGTTGGGTTTTCAGGACTGCCCCCTGTTCAGAAGGATGGGGCGTTTAACGACGGCACCGTAAACCGAAGCTGGCAAGCTGGACAGACCCTTGACCAGATTATGACCATTGGGGACATCCAGAACCTGGGAGCGCAATCACTATCGATCGACAGCATTAGTTCTGCTGTAGGTCAGCAACTTCCTAAGATTGGGTTGAACAACTTTCCTTTAGTTGCCCAGCAAAGCCTTGATTCTCTTGTTTCAGCCGCTCCTACCCTGGCTGGTCTGAAGCTAGACAGCATTCCAGCCGTTAAGCAACTGTTGGGCGATCGGGCAGCCGGGTTAATTAGTTCCAATCTGTTGAATTCGGATAGTAGTTTGGGTCAACTACTGAAGCAGGTTCCCAAACTGGGGGATTTGCAGCTTAACGCTACGGATTTGTCTAAGTTTGCCATCAACTCCATTCCAGGGTTATCCCAATTGCCCTTAAGTAACCTTCCAGGATGGCAGGGCGCTACCTTGGACAAGGTTCCGGGGTTAGGGCAGGTGCCCCTGGGTGCGTTCCCTAATCCAGTTACAGCCGCAGCGGGAGGAATCGCGATGCGAATTGATTTTGTTTGGGGACCTATGGAAGGGGAGCGAAAGCGCACGATTTCAGGATCAGACAAGATGGGGTTTAAGGTGCCCTGTTTCAAAGACCGTTACGACTGTGCCGCGATCGAGTTGCATCCTATCCCTAAGTCAGGGCCAGATGACCCGCTAATTGGGGTGCAGTGGGTATCAGGAAAGTATCAGACAGTTGAAGGGGGTAGTGGACCGTTAGGCTTAGTCAACGGAGGCAAAGAACCCACCGGAAGACTCCCCTTCGGAGATGTGTTTAAGGTTGTGGTGTGGGAACCCGACGAAACGAATGATTCAGTTTCCACTGCTCTGTTTCTGCGTTCCTGTGTGGAACAGTTGGGGATTAAAACTTGTACTCCTTACTTTATCGGGCCTATTCCGTTCCTGACCTATAAACGGGATGCCAATATCTGGGTGGGGAAGATTGAAGGGGGTGGGCCTGGTTCTACCTCTTCGGATGCAACAGGAGCCTCTAAGGGTGGAGCGATGCCTGCCCTGCCTGCTAATGCTCTGTCTCAGTTCCCTGATGTAGCCTGCGCCATACCTGGTGCCCAGTCTGCTGCCCTAGCTGCTCTAAAAAGTGCCAGTGGGGGAAAGGATATGGGCACTCCGTTTGGGGCGAGTCCTAGTAGTTTTGGAACTGGAGCGCTGGTGGGGGGGGTCAATATGGGCACTCTAGCCAGTTCTATTGCAGCGATCGAGAGTCAGGGCAGTGGGGGTTACTCTGCTGTGGGTGCCTTCACCTGTGCCGATGGAGGTAGAAACTGCGGTCGGGGCTTAGGCAAGTACCAATTCATGAACTATAACGATACCGCTGCTGGCATTATTGGTAAGCGTTCTGGGGGACAGGCGTTTATCGATAAGGTGAAGGGAGGCTACAGTCCGAACTCTGCGGATCTGATGCAGTATTTCCCCCCCGCAGACCAAGACTTGGCATTTCAGACTTCCCTTTCAGATTTAGCGGGTCAAGCAGCTAAGCAAACAGACCCGACTACGGGGGCATCCTTCACAGGCGATCGGCTGATTGAGCGGGTAGCTCAGATGCATTTTGGGGGAGCAGCAAGTCAGGTTGATGGAATGCAATCCGACGCAAATGGGGCGCTAAGTCTAAAGCAGTACGGTGATAAAGCCTTGTCTGCTTATAAGCAGGGGGGAGGAGCGATGTTAGCAAGTGCCACTGGGGATGCTAATGCCTGTTCTCCTGCGTCATCTGATGGTCAGACCTGTACGGTAGACTCAGCTAAGATGTCTGGAGCAGTCAACCAGGTATTGGGGGCGTTATCTCCAGTAGATCGGTCAGGAGGGGCGAAGATGGTGCCCTATATTCTCAAAGCCTGCGCCAAGGCAGGGGTTAGCGATGCGGATCAGCTTGCCTACATCCTAGCTACAGCTAAGCATGAGACGGGTCACTTCCGCACCATGAACGAAGACAGCCGCTATATGTACGATAAGTGCGGTTGGGGCGAGGGGATGATCCAAGTTACCTGGTGTGACAAAAAGGAGTTTGTGTTTAAGAAGCTGGGTCTACCTGCCTACGGGGGAATTAATGACAAACGTTTATCTGACCCTACCATTGCCGCTGATGCCCTCTGTCGGGGGATGAAAGAGGGGTGGTACGGACAAATGCGTCCAATTGGTGAATGCATTGGGGGAGGCAAGACCGACTATGCTTGTGCTAGAGAGCAGGTTAATGACGGCGATCGGGTGCAAGAGATTGCCGACTATGCCAAGAACATTAAGAAAGGGTTGACAGGAGGGTCAGCCAATGCCAATGGTGCTGTCGTGTGTACACCTGGAGGGGGTGGTGTGAATGGCTCCCCTCCCCCTTCAGGTCAGATTAACCAGCGGGTTATGCAAGCGGTTTCTAAGATGGGCAGCTTTAGTAGCAAGAATGCCCCTGGAACGGATGGAGGGCGATTAGCATGTGCTTGGGCTGTGAATCAGGTGATGGGACAGGCGGGCATTCGTCCCTTGGGTGATAACCCTCTGTACGTTCCGTCTGTCGAAGCAGCGTTGCGGAGTGGGCGGGGACAGGCTGTTAATACATCTCAGGCTCAAGCGGGGGATATTGTGATTGCCCCTAATCAGGAACATATCGGCATCTGCATGAATGCTGGATGTTCCCAGGTGCGGTCGAACTCCACCAGCAACAGCTCGTTCACTTGGAACTCCGATCTCAACTTCGGGGGGTCTTATGGTGGAGGGCCAAGCACAATCTATCGAGTTACAAAACCATAAACAGAACACAGGAGAAACCAGATGTACAGAACATTAAAGCTTTTGGTTGGGGTAGTGGCTGGATTGGTCATGATCTTAGGAGTGGGTCTAGCCCTTCCCTCTACCGCTCAGTCAGCGCCCATTACGCAGGAAAAGCAGACCCGTTCCAAGGTTGATGTGGCTGTGGCTAAGGCAACAGTACAGTTTTTGATGTCTAGAGGGGGTAATAAGAAACCGAGTGTCTACGAAACCAGAGTGGTGGGGAACTATGCTCTAACCAGTTGGCTACGGGGTGAAGCAGGCGGACAAGCCCTGCTCAGACGGGATGCGAAAGGGTGGAAAGTTCTAGAGGCAGGTGGAGGAGCAATGGGGTATGACGAGGCACGTAGGTTGGGAGTGCCTCCCGAAACCGCAGCGCAATTGTTTAAGTAGGGTTTAGGTCTAGAACAGGAGGACAAGAATGCGATTCAGAATTAAGTCTAGAGTTAAGCGGTTCATGATGGGAATTGGGTTGGCGATGTTAGCCATTGCTACGTTTGCGGTCAGTGTCTACGCTCAGTCTAATCCTGCTCCGACTCCAGCAGTTTATTCCAGCGCACCGCCCGCAGTGGTAGCTTTGGTGCCAAATACTCCGGTAAAGTTTGATGGGGTTCGGGCACGGCTGAAGAAGCTGACTAAGGTGCCTCTCCGGTTGCCGACCTATGTACCGATGCATGGACAAGTAACCCCCCAACCAGGGACTACGCCTGAATCGCTCCCTGTTTTTGCCAGTTTGACGGGTACAAACTCAGCTAATAAGTACGAAGTTACCTTGGGTTATACCTCAGACTGCACTGGGGGAAACGCTTGTCGGTTGGGAACGGTGGCGGGACGAGTAAAGCCAAATGAACCCCTAGAGCGCCCCTATGGGTTTATGAATGACCCTAACTATATCGGTCGCAGGTCACAGGAAAAGATGGCTCCGGTTGCTCTATCCAAAGGATTGCGGGGATTGTTTGTGCCCTGGATTTGTGGGGCTAACTGCAATGATGCCAAGGTGACCTGGGATGAAAATGGCTATCGCTACTGGGTTGGAATCAAGGTCGGAGATAAGGCTTCTCTGGTGAAGATGGCAAACTCTGCGATCGGGAGTGGAGGGCGCTAGCTATGGGAGATGCAAGGCGACGGAAGGTACTAGACCCTAGTTATGGACAGGCACGCAAGGTGTGGGGGTTGCTTCCCTACGCCAGAAGTTGGTTGCGGTTCCAGAAGAGGAGTTATCAGGGGTTATGGACTATGGCGATCGGCAAATCGATGAGTTCATGGAGGGGTTGGATGAGTTCTATGACCAAGGCAATGATGTAGGAGTTATAGGTGCCCGCTCAGATTCAGTTACCTACTCGGAACTAGGTGGAGAGGAGGGGCCACTTAGCGTGGCTGTAGAACCTATACTAGCTCTTTCTGATTCTCCCTACGTGTCTAGGTTTGCCCAGCAGTATTTGAGCCGTGAGGAGTTTGATCAGCACTATTCCCTGATTGGGTTTAGGGGTGAGTGGTCGGGAGGTCAGGGCTATGTGTTTTACCTGCCTCAGAGCAGCATAGGCATCACACTGGTTTGGGAGGACGATCGGAAGGATCAGGACTACCAGGAAGCCTGGATGGATGAGATTGCTTCCACTGACCTGTTTATGCAAGAGGTTATGTCTTTAGTTGATGATGAGGTTCGTGCTGTGGTTCGTATAAGACGGGAGTTTGGTAATGCCTAATCCAAAGCAGCGCCAAAGAGCAGGCCATAAATCCAAACATCTGGTCGTGGCATCTGCACGTCAACGTCAGCAGGGGTCAGACTTCTGGGATATAGTCAGCGAGATGGCCCCAGCCGTTTTAATTCCTACGTTAACGGCTCAGGAAAGTTTGGTAGCTAGTCCAGTTGTCAGCGCCACGATTGATACGCTTGTAGGTGCGTTGGTTTTGACATTAGGTGAGATTTTCAAGCTTCCCAGTTTGTTACTCATCAAGGGGTTCAATCTGTTTGGGGGGTTTGAATGTCCTATGTTTCCGGTTTCCATTCAGTCGGTTGACCAGAGACAGGGCAAGATTGCTCATGCGCTTGTGTTCCTTCCGTCTGGCTACGAAGATGACCCGGATGTAGATCTCAAGGTTGTTTGGGTGCGTAGCTCGTGGAACAGCAGAGACTTGGATTTGGTTGAGAGCTTGGTTATCGAGAGCCTAGCTGCCTTGGCAGGAGAATGGATTATTCCGAATGAGGACGTGTTTGAGTTCTAGGTTTGGCATTTAAAGTACAGGAGATAGTTATGAACATTGGATTTTTCACAGGTACGCTCAAGGACGTAGACCTTCAGCATTTGGTGGACAGCGGCAAGTCTGTGTGTAATTTCCATCTGGAGATCCAGCCCGCCAATGAGAAGCAGTCTCCGTTTGTTTTACCAGTGGTTGGTTGGGACGACTTGGCAGTCACGGTGTCGGATTTGCCGATCGGTTCTACGGTGACGGTCGAGGGATATGTCGAAAGAGTGGATACAGAGCGTCCCGATGGGTCTAAGCATAAGATTGTTGTAGTGACGGCTCAGCGGGTAGAGTCCTTCAACAGTTTGACTTTGATTGGTCGCGTAGGGGGTGACCCATTCGTTAGGCACATTGAGATTAATGGCGAACCTAGGACTGTGGCGAACCTAACCTTGGCAGTAACAAAGCGCCAACGGGATGCAGATGCTCCTAATTGGTTTGATTTAGAGCTGTGGGGACGTACCGCAGAGATTGCTGGGGAGTATGTCCGCAAGGGTAGCCAGATTGCGGTTATGGGTCATCTGCGGATTGAGTTCTGGGAGGACAAAACGACAGGGGAGACACGGCATAAGCCTGTCGTCTCGGTCGATCGTTTGGAGTTGCTGGGATCTAAATCTACAGATTCTGGCAATGGGAATGGGCATCATTCAGAAGGCACTGCGCCTTCCGTATCTGAATCTGTTGTGCCTGAACCTGTAACGAAGGAACCACCTGCTAAGAAATCTAAGGCAAAGAAACAGTAGGTAGGTCAAGGAGGAGTTGAGAATGGCAGGCGCACAGGTGGGTCAAAGACTGAAATTGGGAGTAGTTCTAGGTTTTATGCTAGTGCTGGGATTTATTTGCCCGGCTCCAGCTTGGGCGATCGCGCCGCAGCTTGAACAAGACATATTAGAGGTAATTGCCAAACATCCCGAAGCAGTTGCCAATTCGTTAAGTAGTTATTACCAAGAACAAACCCTGAACCAGGGTCTCGACCAGGTGAAGCAAGACATTCCAGGCTTCCTAGCTGGGTCACCCACTCGGGGCAATGCTAAGCCTAGAGTTTGGTTGGTTGAGTTCGCTGATTTTGAATGTTCTTTTTGTATTCAAGCTCATCAACCCATCTTGGATTTAATGGACAAGCATCCTGATGTGTCTTTTGTGTTTAAGCAGTTGCCGTTGCCCCAGATTCATGAGCAAGCCGTGCCAGCAGCGCGAGTAGCGTGGGCAGCCGGACAGCAAGGTAAGTTCTGGCAAGCGTATGACCAACTGTTTAGCCAAGCTGAGTTGGGCGACGGTGCCTATCAAACCATTGCCCGTGACTTAAGGCTAAACATGACCCAGTTCGAGCGGGATCGGAACGGGGTACGGGCAGATCAAGCCATTGCCACAGATGGGGTGTGGGCAACTCGGTTGGGGGTAACGGGTACGCCTAGCTTTGTCTTGTTATCCGAAACAGGAGCGCAACTGATTCGGGGAGCAGACCTCGCCCAAATTGAGTCAGGGCTTCAGCAGTTAGCGGTTAAGCAGAGGGGGGATTTATGACTAAGGTGGTTAGCCTGAGCGATGGTGTGTTTGATGGGTTTGGCGATCCAGACTGGGTTGATGCGGTCGATTCAGTCCTTCCCGTGCCGTCTCAAGATGGTGGTTTGGTGGATAAAGGTCGAGGCAGAGGCAGGGCAGACGGTTTAATTCCACCACACCTCCGTTGGACACTGCACTTTGCGAACTGGATGCGGGTTGGAGTTGCCCTGTTCTTGGTATTAAGTGTTTTGCTTGGGTTGGGAGGGTGTGGTGCCAACGCTTCTGCATCGTGGCAGCCTGCAAGTCGCGTTTTACCCCAACGGGTGTTAGAGCAAGCTATCAAGGATAACGCCACGGTTGAGCCTGCGGAAGCAAAAGCTTTGTTTGACCAGGCGTTGGCTTGGTCAGTGCCGGGAGGACAGCAGCGTTTGGTGTTGATTAACTACAATACCCCTCTGCTTTGTGGCGTGGGTGGGTGTCTTTATACAGGGTTGGTTCAAGACCCCTCTGATGCTGAGAAATGGAAAGACGTGCTGTCCATGCGGATTAGTCCAGAGGTTCCCCCTGGAGTGCCGTTATTGCAGGGTACGAAGTTTGGTGAGAACTACAGCCCTGCTCCCTGTCTTAAGGTGAATCAGGTTGAGGTAGCGACTCTACGAACGAATACCCTGTGTTTGCAGGGAGACTCCTATAAGATGGCGGCAAGTAAGCTAACCCCCATCGTGGACAAGAATTAGCTGTGCAGGCATTACTGCACAGCCTTTTTTCTTATTTACTCGTCGTCAAACTCGTCTTCGTCTTCATCAAACCCTTCATCGAGTTCAGTTGCTGTCGTGTCAATAAAGTCACCGTCATCATCGTCTACGCTTAAATCCGTAGAACTGGCAAAGGTAGCCTGACGGTTGCCCCTCGTGCTAGCAGGCAGTTTAGCAATGGGGTCGCCAGCAGGCAGTGTGGCTTGATCAGAGGGTACGAAGCCTAAGATGTCGTCTTGGAAGCTCCACACCATGTTTTTGCTTGCTGGTGTGCCCAGGAACCAATTAGCGAGAGTTTCAGGGGTTGGGGTTTCTGTTGTCTGGCTTTTGCAACACCAAGATCTGTTTTTGCCCTGTCCTTGTCTCTCCCCAATAAACTGGAGGCATAGCACGATTAGCGAACGCCAGCGATCGTTCTTGCCACTGAAAGGTTGCTTTGTTGCCTTGGCAAAGGCGCTCTCAGCCATGCGGTAGTAGTCATCGTAGGTAGCTTTGAGGCTCCACAACGACACGTTCTTGAATCGGACGTAGAAGGGGACAGTGTGCAGGGGTTGGTTGGTTTCGTCCAGGAACACAATAACGTGTTCTGAAACCACGTCCATGAACTCCTTCTGGAGCAGTGGTTTGCAGGTTTCGTAGTCTCCTACCACTGTGAGAGCTAGGGCAGGGTCACCCTTTCGAGTAGTGAGTTGGTCTGCATCTTTGTAACGGATATACACAGGTATGCTACCCAGAATTAGCATCCTGACTTCAGTTAAGAACAAGCCCTCAACGTCCTTGCCACCTAGCTCGATGGTTGTTAAGCCTTCTGTTTCATAAGAGGCGAGCCAACCAGATTGTTCGAGTTGGTCGGTGGGGATCACGATGCCTGGTGTCTCTGCATTGACGACGACGGCGTTTGGTAGGCGAGGCTTGCGGAGTTGATTGTAGGCACGAGACAGTAGTTCCTCGTCAATCTCAAAATCTGTAAGGTCAGGTTCAGCCGTAGCTGTACTGTAGCCAAAGGCAGGTTTTGGTCTTGTAGCTCGTCTGCCTGAATTAGCAGGTGTTTGGCTATTAGAATCAGTGGGACGGGTGCGAGTTGACATGATCGGTGTGGATGAATTGGGCACCCTAGAAGGGGCGATAGCCGTACCCCTTAAGGAATGGCTCAATCGGTCGATAGATGATTGGTTCCACCTGCTCAGGGTGCAATCAGAGGGGATCTGATTGGGATGAAGCATGGGTGGAATAGACATTAAGGGAATACTCCAGCAATACAACAACCCGCAAGGCTACATGATTGTGGTCATGATGGTCGTGTTGGTCATCGCTTCGGTGTTGCTGAGTGGGGGCGGCTCAGGCAAAATCACAACGGGGCGATTGGTCGGTACAGCAGAGCGAATGTCGGCAACGGGACTAGCCCTGAAACAGTTACGGTTGCCTGTGGACTATGTGCCCCCAGCACCAAAACCCAAATCAGGTAAGGCTAAGCCTAAAAAGGCAAAGAAGGCTAAGTCTAAATCCTCCAGCAAAAACCCTCCCAAGCCCATCCCGTCTAACCGCGTCACGATGTGGGTGGGGAATATGCCTACGTTTTGGTGGGGAGGTAGATTCAGAGGATTAGGGGCAACGCTTCAGACCATGTTCTCAAAGATGCCTGCGGTCTGGATTCCTGATATGCAGCGTAGCGCCCTAGTCGTTGGGTCACCAGGGTCAGGAAAAACCTTTACCGCGATCGACCGGATGATTGAGTCCTGCTTTGCCCAAGGCATGACCACCATAATTTATGACAAGAAGGGTGACCAGATGAAGTTGCACGTTCCCTTAGCCATGCGGTATGGCTATCAGGTGCATATCTTCGCTCCAGGCGAGTCCTTCTCTGGGGTGTTGAATCCGCTGGACTTTATGAAGGACGGGACGGATGCGGTCATGGCTGGGCAATTAGGCTACGTGATTAACCGTAATGCTAAAGAAGGTGGCGGGGGTAAGGGAGGAGATGAGTTCTTCTCGAAAGCAGGCGATTTGTTAGCAAAAGGCTTGATGCAGCTTTCTAAATCAACTAAGTATCCTGATATGGCCATGGTGTATTCGATTCTGCGCCTACCCGGTCTAGTACATCGGATCGACTACGCTGTCCAGACGGGAGTAATGGATGAGTGGATTGCATCCAGCTTTATTCAGTTCTTAAGTGCAAAAGACTCTGAAAAGACGATTTCTGGGATTATCACGACGGCAGCAGCAACGTTTAGCGGGTTTATCCAGAAGGATCTGCTGGGCACGTTTATCGGCGACAGTACCATCCCGACCAAGGTTGAAGGGAAGCATCTGATTGTGTTCAAGCTGGACGATGAGCGGCGATCGGTGATTGGCCCGTTGGTTGCCGCAGCGATTCATATGTCGGTGGTGAAGAATCTAACCACGAAACGGGAAACCCCCCTAGCTGTGTTTTTAGATGAGTTACCCTCCATTCGGTTAGATGCCTTACCCCAGTGGATTAACGAATACCGTTCCAATGGTGGGTGTTTCATTCTAGGCATTCAGTCACTGAACCAGCTTGCCGAAACCTATGGTGACAAGATGGGGGATGCGATCGCCTCAGCTTGTGCCACCCATTTTCTGTTTTATCCAGGGGATGTCCGAACCGCAGAGACGTACAGTAAACGGTTCGGTGAAAAAGAGGTTGAGGTCACCTCGGAGTCTCAAAGCCGCAATATGGGGGTAAATACCAGTAATTCGACTAGTAAGAGCAAGTCTCTGCAAAAGATGCCTATGTTTACAGTGGATGAGATTCTAGGCTTTACAGAGGGTCAGTGTGTGATTACGAATCCAGGGTATCGGTCTGGACTGCGCGGTATGATTCCCTATTTTCTGAAGGTGCCCGTGTCCAAAGCTGAGGAGAACCGAGCCAAGGAAACTGAAGCACTGTGGGATACGGATGTTCGCCCCTACCTGGATAGTTTGGCTCAAAAGATTGATCCAGCGTTGCTCATGGCAGGGTTACAAGACCGGATTGAGGAAGCCGATCGGATTTTGCCCCTACCTCCAGATATGGTTGAGGGAGGTGGTAAGGCACAGCCGCAGGGTCAAGCTCAAGTTAAACCTCCCGTCGTGCCTCAAGATAAGGTAAAGGTTGACTTGTCTACGCCTAATGTGCCAAACCCAACGCAGCCTAGTCCATCTAGTCCTCCCCCAAGTCCTGAATTTGCTTCTGCTCCTCAGTCTCAGCGGGTAACGGTCTTAAAGAAAGGGTCTAAAGGCTAGGCTAATCAGCCATTGTGGGGACGGGTTGCGAAGAAATCTTGCAGGGCTTTGCATTCGTCTACCCGCTGTCTTTGGTTGTCACCAGGGATGAAAACACATTCGCACCGGAGGCAGATCCAAGCTTCTTTCCAGGTTTTGTAGAGCGCTAGTTTGAATCTATACTGTTCTTGCTTCTTCTTTGATGTTTTTTTGTACCACACAGCACTTGCACCCGCCAGGATTAGGAATAGGGCAAATGCTTGAAGGCGAATTGTAGTGACTGGTACGTTTATGGTTACGATTAGAAGGAAAATTAGAGCAAGAATAATTAAGGTTCTTTCTGTAATGCCTGGATCGAGCTTAGGTGGAGCGTAGCGCTTTGATGTTGCACTCACTTGTGTGCCTGAAGCACTCACGTGTGATAGCTTCCCGCCAAACTCTTGACCCCATCCTGAGACATTGACCGTTTGTATCCCGTTTCGGTACAGATTGGCAAGGCTCAGGGTATTTTCTGCTCTGCAATGGGGACAGTTGTAATCGTTCGCGTGGCGAGTAAGAGGTTGGGGTGTGGGGCTGTTGTTCATAACACTTGTTAAAGGATTGGTGGAGGGACATGGTTTGTTCATAACGTGAAGTTAAAAAAACAGCCTCATCTCTTTGACTGAGATAAGGCTGTTCTGGGTGGGTGGGTTGAGTCCCGCTGCCGGGATTGTGGGGCTGTTTTTTTAACTAAACCTAACTTAGTTTGCTGTTGCGGAAAGCAAGACTAGGCAGGTTGTGCCCAATCCTAGACGGGCCCAGATTGGAGTGTCAAGACCAGGGCAAAGAGCAACTGCGGTGCCAAAACAAGCGCCTGCGTAGAACAAGCCTGTATGGTTAGTCTGCCCGAAGACTAGGCAGACAATAGCAAGGATGGCGAACACACCGCATAGCAGCCAGCTACAGGCAATCATGGTTCCGTAGGATAGCTGGTCAATCAGTTTTTGGGTTGGGGTTGGCTTTTTGTGTCGATGCTGCATCGGAGTTGGGGGTTGGAGGCTCATTTGAGATAGTACACGACTAATGGCAAGGATGCTCTATCTCAAGGTAGATGATTAGCAATTCACATTGGGATTTCCTTGATGCTAGCAAAGTCCAGTTCTCTGGCGAGGTCAAGAGTTCGAGGCTTTGGTTGGTGCAGTTCAGTGGGTTCTGCTTCACCTCGAACCCGTCGCACAAGCCATGCCTCAGTCTGTTTGTGCAATCTGCGGTTCCAATGGAAGACGATCGGGGTTGGGGGCTGGCTCAGGGATAAGGCAATAACAATCAGGGTTAGCTGTCCAGGTACAATGCCTGTGGGTTTGTAATATTCAGTTGTAACCCAGCAGGCAATGCGGTCGTGCCAGCTTAGAGTTGGACGACGAATTGACCAATCGAATAGTTTTGGAGTTTTGTTCTTAATCCCTACGTTCACCAGGACTTGGATGGACACAGGCGTAGGGGTTGAATCGGGGGGCAGGGGTGCAGTGAGTTCGATTTGAACGTCTAGCTGTCCAGTTGAAGTGAACAGACTTGGGGCTAGTGTTTGGAGTTGGTCAATGAGCCGATGCAGGTCTGGATCGCTCTCAATCACGGCGCGGTTATCCAGTCCGAGTCGGCACTGCTGGATCACAAGGTTGATGCGGTTGTTTAATTGGTGTTTTTGAGGCGAGGCTGAAGGTTTTAGCGGAGATTGGTTTGAACTTCGTCGGATTAGGTCTGATAGCGTCAGAATCATTGGGGTTGCTTCCTTTCAAGAGCAGCATAAAATGCCGACAGCGATGGCTGTCGGCTGGTTAAGGTGGAATGACTTAGGGAATAGTTAGGTATTGATTACCCCCTAACTATTCCCTAAGTCACAAAGCTGGATTAGTTACGGTGTTGCCTGCTGGAGTTCCTTTGCAAGAACCGGGCGGCGCAAGCTTCTGCGAGGCATTGGTTTGGAAGCTGGAGCGATAGGCTGGGACGCGGCGGCGCTTAGCAGATTGTCCCAATCGTGGCTGGCTAGCGCTTCCATAGCCTTGATGCAGGTTTGGAATGCCTCGAACTTCTCTAGACTAGAAGGCACGTCTGGCTCCAAGGTTAGTTGGGCGCAAAAGCTGCGAAGGTCTACGTTCCAATGCATCTCACTTAGGGCTTGGCGTAGGGTTCTGAATTGTTCGGGAGTCGGTAGCAGGGGGAGCATAGCAGGTGTTATAGACATCCCATTGGTAGCCCGACAGGGCAATCTAGTCCCTAAGTCTTAGCTTTGCTGTGATAGCGCAGTTCCCACTCTGCTTCTTCCAAAAAGGCGCATTCCTTCATGCCGCCCCACTCTCCAGGTTGTTTTTTGGTCAAGTACCAGTTCCAGGCAGACTCCCAAGTGCGGAACATCTTTGCTTCGCTTAGCAGTTGGTGTTTTCGGTTAATCCAAACTACGTAATACATTGCCTGCGAAGTATAAAACTTGAAAGTATGATTGTACCAAGAGAGTGCGCCTTGACACAGTGGTTCCAGCATTACCCAAGACGACTTCTCCACTGTTGAATCAGCAACAAAGGAGCAACTTCTATTCTATGATTCGAGACCCAGAACAAGAGCCTGAACGATGGGATGAACCTATCATTGCTGGTAATCCTCAAGAGGCGCGAAGGGAATGTCAGAAACGGGCTGACCAGTACGGAGTTGATTTAGAATCAGTCGCAGAGCCTCGTAAAATTGAGAAGCGCTTCCAAGTCTATCGATGCAACTATAGGGAGAAAGAATGATGGCTGTGTTGGAGTGTGTTAAGCCCGGAGTCAAGCCAGGTCAGATCGTACTGGCGGTTGATCTGACGGTTGCAGGTTCTGCAAAAGAGGTACTTGCTGCGATCGAGTCTTTAGGGTATGCCCCAGAAATTCGCCACATCGCATATCCTTCAGGGGTGCATGTGCTGGCCGTGTTGAAGGATGAACAGCATCAATCTGTGGACGACGACTATTTGATTGAGGAGTGGCAACAGGTTCTCAAGGTTGTCAATCCTGATGCTGTTCATCTATGGCGTGGCAAAGCAAAGCAGCTTGCTGAGGTCTAGTTGTGCAGAGCAAGTTGAGCGATCGCCACCAGTTCGGGTAGCATTCGATTTGATTGACCCTGTTTAAGCACGGTGTCTAGGTAAGCCAATCTGCTCATTTTCTGTACTAGCACAGTTAGGCTCAGGGGTTCTACTTCTTGGCGTAGGTAGTAGAGCCGTTTGGGATTGCCTAGCTTGGCAAGTTGGGCTAACTCAGCATCAGGAAGCTTCTGGCTCAGTCCTGCCTTGACCGTCGTCCATGTTTTGAATTGAGCCAGCACTGGAGCTACCAGTTCCATGGGATGGGCATTGAACATGGCTTCAACCAAGTGGATGACAATGCTGGGTTGGTTATCCCGAACGGCAGCCGCAAGTTGCCATACTGTTTGGTTGTGATTGGGTACAAGCTGTTCTACCTCAGCTTGGGTGGGGTTGGGGCTGTAGAGTTTTATCTTCTGCAAGGCAGACTGGCTTGCTAGGCGGTCATTTCCTAACGCATCTCCCAGGTATTGGACGGTGGGATTTGACAGGACTAAGCCCAGACTCGCTGCTTGACGGCTGATTCCCGCCTTGATTTGCTCTTCTTGCCAGGGACTAGGTAAATTAAGCTCTTGCGGTTTAGCCAGTTTGATTAGGGCCTTTGCTAGTTTGGTACGTCGATCGAGTTTGGCTAGGTGCAGGACTACGGTTGTAGGGTCTGGGATTCGGTCGATCCAACTTAAGTGGCTCAGATCTAACCCTGTCGAATCTAAGTTCCTAATCACTACAAGTTTTAGGTCGGATAGGGGTAGGGTTCGGACGACTGCGCTAATTTCCTTGAGTTCGGCTTGGAGTGGCTTGTCTTTCATGTCCGCATAGTCAAAGCTATGGTAGCTTACAGCAAACCATGCCGGGTCAAGCTTTGCTTTGTACGCAGCGATGGTTTGAGAGATAGCGAATTCATCGTCTCCCATCAAGATATGGAGTGGCATAGTGGGTTGGGTGTTAGGTAGGGCGGGAATGCCCCAAGTCTGATTTGATGAAGACTTGGAGCATCAATACATGAGTGGCGATAGCAGGAATCAGACTAGAACAAGAACTTTCAGCTTTAGGGTGACCTCACGCTCCGCTGCTGTTGAAACCATCTCAGCCATTTTCTTCAGATGTTTGCTGAGGGTGGGTTCGTAGCTGGGATCAACCTCTAGAGTGACTACGTTGGTTTTGGGATCGAACGCAACGAGTTTGACGTGTTCCCTAAGCTTGGCTTGGGTTTTGGGCTGAGCATTGTCTAGCACAGTCTGCCATAGCGCCGCAGGGTCAATCTCCTTGGTTGGAGAAGTAGGTTTTGGAGTTGTTTTAGGGGTTGCTGGAGCTGTGGTAGGTTGAGCTGAAGCAGGGAGTTGGGGACTCAGGGAGGCTGAGAGGTTGATGAGCATGACTTCCAACCATGCCTGTTCATTGGTTCTGTCCCGTAGTTGGCTCTCAGCTTCATGCAAGGTGAAGAGTCCCTGCTGCACCTGGTCTCCACTCCATGTGGTGGCTAGTTTATCTAGGTGTTTGCTGGGAACATAGCTGGTAAGCAGGTCGGGTTCAAGGCTGTGTTGCCGAATCAGCACGTCTCGAAAGACGGTTAGGAGGGCTTCGTAAAGTTGCCGGGGTCGGGTTCCTGAATCGACAAGGCTGCGGCTTTGTTGCAGCAGACCTACGATGTTCTCGTCCCGAATGGATTGGATGAGGGTTACCAGTTCTGTTTGATGCACCACGCCAGCCAATTCATAAACATCGCTATCCCGAATCTGGGTTGCTCCGAGCAGGGCGGACTTGGCCAAAAGTTGTAAGGCATCTCGTAGACTGCCTCCGCAGAGTTGGGTGATGGCCCGTAGCGCATCGGGGGTGACTGGGATGTTCTCGGTGTCTGCGATCGTCCTCAGATGCTCCGTAATGTCTTTGCGTCCGATACGGGTAAACTCGAAACTGAGACAACGGCTGGCGATCGTCACCAGTACCTTATGAACTTCAGTGGTGCAGAGAATGAACACCGTTTTGGGGGGTGGTTCTTCAATACATTTCAGCAACGCATCCTGAGCGGGTTTGGTCAGGTTATGGCATTCATCTAGGATGACGACTCGATAACGTCCACCAAGGGGAGCAAAGGCGATGTTTTGGACGAGTTCGCGGGCAGAATCAACGCCTCCGTTACTGGCTGCATCAATCTCAGTCACATCTAAACTGCTACTGGTTTCAATGCTACGGCAGGACGAGCAGGTGCCGCAGGGCGTGAGGGTGGGCGCGTCGTAGCTTGAACAATTCAGGCTCTTAGCTAGAATCCGCGCTGTAGAGGTTTTGCCTGTGCCTCGTGTGCCGTGGAATAGGTACGCGGGGGCAATAGTTTGAGTCCGAACTGCATTCGTCAAGCAGATTTTGGTCATCGGTTGACCCACGAGGTCAGCTAAGGTCTGCGGTCTGTATTTGAGGTGGAGGGGGGATGTCATAGGATTAGTAGCTAAGGTTTTGATAGGGGTCGCGTTAGCGGGTAAGGACAGACAGAGCAAAGTTCCTGCATTCACACCTAAAGACATGAATGCAGGAACTTCTAGATTGGAATTTACTTAGCTTGGTTCTTCCTTACTTGCGTCTTGCCTGGTTTGCATTGGCATACAGTAATGGGTTGCATCCACAAGACTGTGGGTGGGGCAATCCCCAGCAAAGGAGAACTTGGCTAGCCACCTTGCGCTACTCATAGCAATCTCAACTTCGCTGCTGTCCATTGCCTTTAGTAAGGTCAGTAGGAATTGAGCGTTGAAGGTAATTTCCCTGACTGCTGTTGACTGGCTGGTCAGGGCTATGACCTGTTGGGTTTCTCCAGTTTGGGCTTCTCTAGAGAGTCTTAGGGTGTCCGCCTCAAAGGTGAGAACAACTGCTATGAGGTCTTTTGGAGCTAAGGCAGTAACCCGTTCCAGCTTTTGGATCAGCCCAGGACGATCCATTGTCACAACGTTAGGGTACTCTTCGCGGGTCAGTAGAGTGCTGACATCAGGGTAGATGCCAGAGATGCACCGACATCCAATTTCCACGGTGATGGTTTCGCTAACGGGTACTCTGAATAGCGCCCATTCTGGAGTGCAGTAGAATTCAATGTGGGTGGCTGCGATCCTGCTTAAAAGGGTGCAGAGACGTTCTACCAAAGGCAGACGTAGAATACATTCAATGACCGGAGCTTCGGATGTTCCGTCGATGATAGGGCGGCCTGAACCACTCAGGTCGGATGTCGCCTGAACCACTCTATTCCCATCAGTGGCGATGCAATGCAGGGTTTGGGCCGCTATATCGAGTTTCCAGAAGATACTTTTCAACATCTCTTTGTTATCATCACGACTGGCTGCGACGGCTGCATTCTTCAGCGCAGTCAGAACGATCGTGGCGGGTAGTAAGCATGGGGTGCCTCCAAACTCTAGGCTAGGGTAGTCCGTGGAGGGTAAGCAGCTTAGCTTGGTGGTTCCCCCTTGCTGGTCGGTGATCGACAAAGCCGGGGTATCTGATTGGGTTACAGAGAGTTCAAGTTCCCCTGCTGCGGCTCGGCTGGCAATGTCTGCTAGTTCGGGTGGAACGCAGAGTGAGATTCTGCTCGGTTGGAGCAGGCTTATGGTTGTGGATGCTTTGATGTAGGTGGTTAGATCTGTTGCCGTGACGCTGAGTTGGTTAGGTTCCAGACTGACCAAGAACGTGCCCAAAGCTGGGATTTGGGGTTTGCTGGGTATCAGGGGACGAGCATAGGACAGTACGGCTGCCAAGGTGCTTTGCTCACAGGTTGCTTCGATGGGTTGGGTCTGGGGAGATGTCTGCCCAGACTTGTCCCGTTTCTTTCTTGGTTTAGTTGCAGGTTTAACAGGGTTTAAGTCTGCGTTACTAATGGGTTCATCCAGTTCAGCAGGAGTTAGTTCCTGAACAGGTACGTTAGATGAATCTCCATCTAGGGGTTCGTCAAGCTCGGTTATCACTTCAGGTTCGACAGTGGCTATTGTTTTTCTAGGCATGGGGGTGCGATGAATGACTGCCCCATCTTGTTAGCGATAGCTAACCAGCAGGATTGTTATGCTGGGGTTAGTTTGATCAAACTTCTATGTCAACCCACCAGATCGAACTCTTATCGTCACCGCCTGAACCACCTTCTGTTCTCTCTGCTGCTGTAGATTCGCCAGAAACTAGTCCTAGCGAACCACTCAGACAGGCTGAACCCGAACTTCTACCGTTCCAGGTTGGTGATTTGGTTGTGCACGTCAATCCCACGATTGAGTGGGATGGATTGGTCGTAGCAACTTCCCAAACCCACCCCTGGGATTGTTGCTTAGGTATGGTTTTGGTTGCTATTGAAGAACTGAAACGGGTTGAGCGGTTCCCTGTATCGGTGCTTCAGACGCTGGTTTAGCCGATCGTCGTAACAACTACAAGCTTTGTACTGGCACGACTAGCCCCGACATACCACAGTCTATTGTGTTCTTTGAAAGCTTTGGTTTTGGTTTCTCCGTTCTGGCAGTAGAGCCGTCCTGCGAGATCTACACCATCAATGATTACTTTCTCGAACGTTGAACCTTGGGAATTATGTACCGTCAAGGCATAGCAAGGTCTAACTTGGGCAAAGGTTTCCAGATGGTCATAGTAGGTGCGCCACAGGAAGGGTTGCCGGATGGCAGCAGCTTTTAACCGCTTGGTTTCGTTGTCAAATCGGTGCTTGTCGTCATCATGAACCGTATAGATGGTAATCGGAGTGTCACTGCCCTCAACTTGGACAGTTAGTGCCCATGCTTTGTAGTGCCCGTACTCTCCGGTTCGTACCCCTAAGACAACAAACTCGGTACTGGTCTGAACCAAGACCGTCTTTTTGTCAGGAGCTAGGATAGGCTCACGGGCGATTAGCCGCTCTCCAGGTACGAAGGTTGGGGCATTTGCACCGTGTCGTTTCCGTCGTAGATGATGGTTATAGTTGTCCACCATTTCGTTGCGCCATGCCACGATGCGGAACGAGTCTGGGTCAAATTCAAAGGCATCTAACATAGTCGTGGCATACTTCAGTGCTTCGGTACGACTGCTCGCCTGCACTTGGTCTTGCCCTTTGGGAATGTTTGTTGGTTTATAGCCTTTGTAGCCCTCTGTACGCTGCGTCACGCTCCTACGGATGGAGGTTATGTAATCCATTAGAGGACTGCCTTCTGCCTGTCTGACCACCTGTTTTAGCGTTACTCCTGGAATGTCTTTGCTAAAGGTGGGCGATCGTCCTTCTCCAACTGGATAGAGTTGGGCAGGGTCACCCATCAGAATCAGTTTGGAGTGGCGGTTGAAGCTACGGGTTGTCCAGTCCCAGAGTTCTTCGCTGACCATTGAACATTCATCAAGGTAAGTGAGCGGTGTGAATGCCGCAGAAGAAGTTCCTTTCTGGGTTAAGACTTTTTCGCCATTTTTCTTAACTAGGGCTAAGCCTAGAAAGGAATGAATCGTGGCAAACTGCATTCCAGTCAGGTGTCGGCTGGCTGCGATTTTGCTTCCGACTCGCACGGCTTTGTTGGTTGGTGCGGTAAAGGCGACCTGTTTGCCTCGTGCCATATATTCTTGGGCAATGGCAAAGGCGATCGTGCTTTTGCCTGTGCCCGCATATCCTTTCAAGCTAAACATTGGTTCATCACCGCTCAGAAACGTGCGAAGCGCATCGAGGGCGTTTCGCTGGTCGTCTGTTTTGGGAGTGATTGAGGAAGAGGTTATGTGTGCAGGTGTACTGTTCATGGAAAGTACCGATTAGGGGGTCAAATTCCTACTCCCAATCGGGAAACGGGTGGGTGGGTGGGTTTTTGTCCCGGCTAGCCCCCACAGAATCATTCCCTTATGGATTAGAAGCCCCCTCTTTAGGTATGTGGTTCTCGTTCCGGCGTAAGGGGCATGATTCCTGTTTAGAACTGTTTGATAATCAGTCCGTAGATTGAAATACACCACGGCTATGGCACCTAAAACGCAGGCTAGACAAAGGCAGGTTCAGTCTCCAGGGAATGGAGGGAATGGGTATGGACAGGACAAGTATCTCAGAGGCGCTGATCTGACGTACATTGCGGATGTAGTGGATGCGGCAATTGATGAGGCTGCTGAGCAGGGACTTGAGGTGAACTCTGTTGATGAGTTCTGTTCTTTAGTGCAGGATTATAGCGCACGAACGGTTGAAGGACGTGAAGTAGAAGTTAACCCTAAAGTTGTAGAAGGTAGGGTCTGTTCTTTTTACTTTACGTTTCCTGAAGCAGAGGATGGAAAGTTTGTTACCAGTAAGGTACTAGGCGAGAAAACCCAGGAGGAGAGTAGCCAAGGTGCTTATCTGCCTCATTCCGTTGCCCAAATTTTTGGATTTAGTCTTAATAACTATCAAGCATCTGAGCAGTCTGAAGCGGTGGCTGCTCGTTCTCGGCTGGATGCAAGTTTAGCCAGCCCAGCCGCTCAGACGCAGACTCAGGTTCGTGAAGAAGATCAGGATGAATTCGACCTTGCTTCTTCTAGTTCCGGGAGTGCTGCAAATGCTACTAGTGCATCCGCAGCCGGTTCTGCTGCGGCTCCTC
>Ga0209181_10003810_pt1 | contig 22922 bp, 22 predicted proteins | sample MAT05_FD_187208 | JGI IMG/M metagenome (GOLD analysis project Ga0209181, IMG submission 187208) | Freshwater microbial communities from Lake Fryxell liftoff mats and glacier meltwater in Antarctica - MAT-05 (SPAdes) (version 2) | ecosystem: Environmental > Aquatic > Freshwater > Ice > Liftoff...
GGTGCCGCGCCAGTTTTCAGGCCCCCTCCAGCGGGCCGCGCGACTTTTCAGGCACCTTCCAGGGTGCCGCGCCACTTTCGCGGCACCCTCCCGCGGTGCCGTGCGCCTCTCAGGCGGCGAGCTTGCGCGCCGGGGCCACGCTGTCGTCGAGTTCAGCTGCCAGCTTCTCGGCCAGGCTCAGGGCCCCGGCGATCAACCACGAACCGGTTTCGCGGTCGTCCACGTTGTCCTGGTCAAGGAAGTGGTCGGCGGCGCGCGCCGACGCGTTCAGCTGGTGCGCCCGCACGCGTGCAGCGGCCACGGCTTGTTGCAGGGCGGCATCGGCGGCGCCTTCCTTGACGGACCGGGCCAGGCTGTCGATGTCGGCCGCCAGGTCCACCGCCAGCGTGACTGCGCTGGACGTCAACCACGAGCCCGTGTTGCGGTCATCCGCCTGGTCCTGGCTGTTGTAGTGGTCGGCGGCGCGCAGCGCGGCGCGCAACTGGTGGGCGCGGCTGCCCAGGCGGCGCAGGGCCTGCGAGGGCTCGTCGCCGTTGCGCGCTGTGGCGGCAGTGCGGCTCGGTCGGGACGTGTCGTTCATGTCGGGAATCCTGTGCGGGCGGAGCGCGGATTTTGCACGCCCCGCCGGGCCACGGGTTCGGCCCGGGTTCGGGTTGATCTGCCGCGATGTGCATTCCTCGGCACCGCCAACCTACGCCGGCCTTTGGCGAAGCAGCGCGCCCAGGTCCATCAAGGCGGGTCCGTCGTGCTCGCTCGTCGCGGCCGGACCCGGTGTCGCGGGCAGGACCTGCTCGAACAAGGGCAGCAGCCCGGGTGGGATGAAGCGCGTCAGCGGCGCGTGCACATGCCGGTCGCCCAGCGCGCGCTGCTGCGGCACGTAGAAGCGCTGCGGCACCCACAGCGTGAGCTCGTCCCGCGCCCGGGTCATGGCGACATGCAGCAGCCGGCGTTCTTCTTCGATCTCAGCCGCACTGCCTGCGGCCATGTCGGCCGGCAGGCAGCCGTCGACGACGTTGAGCACATGCACCGCGTTCCACTCCTGTCCCTTGGCGGAGTGGATGGTCGACAGCACGAGATAGTCCTCGTCCAGATGCGGCGGCACGGCCTCGTCACTGGTGGCCTCGGGCGGGTCCAGCGTGAGCTCGACGAGAAAGTTCTGCCGGCTGCCGTAGCCTGGCGCCAGCCGGCCCAGCTGTTCCAGGTCGCCCTGGCGCACGCGGGCATCGGCATGCAGGCGCTGCAGGTGCGGCGCGTACCAGGCGATCACCGCATGCAGGTCGGCGGGCCAGCCGGCGCCCGGGCCGCGCAGCAGGTTCATCAGTTCGCACAGCGCCAGCCAGGGCGCCGCCGCAGTGGTCGGCGGCTTGAAGGCATGCAGCGGGCCCGAGTGGTCCAGCAGCCGCTTCACGCTGGCCGGCCCCATGCCGGGCACCAGGCGCGCCGCGCGCAGCGCCGACAGGCGCGACAGCGGGTTGTCCGCCCAGCGCAGCACGGCCAGCACGTCCTTGATGTGCGCTGCCTCCATGAAGCGCAGGCCGCCGTACTTGACGAAAGGCACCTGGCGCCGCGCCAGTTCGAGTTCCAGCGCCAGGCTGTGGTGGTTGGCGCGGAACAGCACGGCCTGGCGCTTCAGTGCCAGCCCGGTTTCGCGCAGCGCCAGGACTTCGTCAGTCACGCCGCGGGCCTGTGCGGCGTCGTCGGCCACCACGCACAGGCGGGGCCGCCGTGCACCGGTGCGTGGACTCCAGAGTCGCTTCTGGAATCCTTCGGCGGCCAGCGCCATGACGGCGTTGCAAGCCTCCAGGATGGGCTGGCTCGACCGGTAGTTCTGCTCCAGCGTGACCCGCGTCACCGGGAGCGTGAAGCGTTGGGCGAAGTCCAGGATGTGGCGCACGTCGGCGCCGCGAAAGGCGTAGATGCTTTGCGCGTCGTCGCCCACGGCCGTCAGGCCCTGGCCGTCCGGGCGCAAGGCCTGCACGAGCTCGACCTGCAGCCGGTTCACGTCCTGCAGTTCGTCGACCAGCACGTGGTCGAAGCGGCCGGCGATGCGCTGCGCCAGGGCCGGCACCTGCGTCATGTGCCACCAGGCCAGCAGCAGGTCGTCGAAGTCCAGCGAATGCTGGTCCAGCTTGCTCTGTGCAAACGCGGCAAACAGGCGCTCCAGGCCGTCGTGAGCGTGGGTGCACCAGGGGTAGTGGGTGCGCAACACCTCGGCCAGCGGCGTGCGGGTGTTGACACAGCGGCTGTGGATGGCCAGGCACGTGGCCGCCAGCGGGAAGCGCAGGCCGCCGGGCTCGGCATCAGCGCCGGCGTCAGCCAGCCCCAGCGATTGCCGGGCCAGGGCCATCAGGTCTTGCGCATCGGCACGGTCCAGCACGGTGAAGTCTGGCGCCAGCCCGATGCGCGAGGCCTCTTCACGCAACAGCCGCGCGGCCACGCTGTGAAAGGTGCCGCACCAGGGCAGCAGCGGTGGCGGGGTGCCGCGCGGCAAGCCCAGCGCGGAATGCAGCAGCTGCCCGGCACGGCGCGCCATGTCGGCGGCGGCGCGGCGAGAAAAGGTGATCAGCAGCAACCGGTTCGGCGCCACGCCCTGCTGGATCAACCACGCCGTGCGCGACGCCAGTGTCAGCGTCTTGCCAGTGCCTGCGCCGGCAATCACCAGCAGCGGCCCGTCTGCCGGCGGGCGCTGCACGGCGGCCCGTTGTTCGGAGTTCAGCTCGGCCAGGGTGTCCACCTGCGGGACTGTATAGGCATCCAGCCTCCGGACGCGCCGCGGCAGCGTGGCGCAGTTCCCGCGGCCAAGAATGCAGCGGCCGGTATCTGGACACGTCGGCCTTGTCTTATGGCCTGCCCGGCAGGACTCGAACCTGCGACCCCCAGCTTAGAAGGCTGGTGCTCTATCCAGTTGAGCTACGGGCAGAAGTAGTGGGAGCGCGATTCTAGGAGCCGGCTCGTCAGCATCGCACAGCGTCCTTGATCGTCGTTCAGCGTCGCTCGTATTGCGTCTTGCCGAACATCGCCTCGCGGGCCTTGTCGTCCGCGAAAGGCTTGCGTTGCGAGGCCAGCACCTCCACGCCACGAACGACGGCTGGGCGGGCAGCGATTTCGTCGAACCAGCCCTTGAGGTGCGGGAAGTCGTTCCAGTCGATGCCCTGGTTCTTCCAGCTGCGCAGCCAGGGGAAGACCGCGATGTCGGCGATGCTGTAGTCGTTGCCGCCGATGTAGCGGCTCTTGGCGATGCGCTTGTCCAGCACGCCATACAGACGCCGCGCCTCGTTGGTGTAGCGGTCGATGGCGTAGGGGATCTTTTCCGGGGCGTACAGGCGGAAGTGATGGGCCTGGCCCAGCATCGGGCCGACACCGCCCATCTGGAACATCAGCCACTGCAACACTTCGTAACGCGCCGCCAGGTCTTCGGGCATGAAGCGGCCGGTCTTGGCCGCCAGGTACAGCAGGATGGCGCCGGACTCGAACAGCGAGATCGGCTTGCCGCCCGGGCCGTCGGGATCGACGAGGGCAGGGATCTTGTTGTTCGGGCTGATGGCCAGGAACTCTGGCTTGAACTGGTCGCCGGCGCCGATATCCACGGCAACCGTGCGAAATGGCAGGCCGCACTCCTCCAGCATGATGTGAACCTTGTGCCCATTGGGTGTGGCCCACGAATACACTGTGATCATGCGTTTTCTCCTGGCATCAGCGAGCCCGTCGGTCTGCACCCGCAGCCGACTCTAAAGCATGCTTGAAGGCCTCAAACACTGGGTCAGCCGCAAGCGCGCGCCCGCGGGCACCGGGTGGGACGACGTGGCCTTGTGGGCCGAACAGCGACAGTACCCGTTTCGCAGTGTTCCCGGCGAAGGCTTCGTCATCGACGGTCGCGTGGTCGGCACCGACTGGCGGCTGGAGTGGGGCCCGTCGCAGCGCGATTACGTGCAGGGTGCCGAGTTGCGCCTGCGGGCAGAGTTGCCCGTCAGTTCGGCGCTGCAGCTGGTGGTGATGAACCGTGCGCTGCAAGAGGCCATGGAGCTTGCCATGTTCGAGCAGGCCGTCGAGAGCGTGCAGACCCGCATCGACAACGAAACGCCGCCAGAGACACGCTGGCTGGTGATGTTCCCGCAGCTGTCCGGCGCCGACATGGGCGGGCTGCGCGGAAAATTCGTGGCCGTCTCCAGCATGCGGACCTGGCTGGCGGCGTGGCTGCCGGGCCCGCTGTCGACCGCCCTGGCCGCCACGGCGCTGGACCCGGCAGTGCCCGTGGTGTTGATGATCGGCCGCGGCCGCCTGACCTTGCGCACGGCTTTGCCGACACCGGACGTGGCGAGCCTGCAGCCCTGGCTGCGGCTGTTCGAGACAGCGATCCGCGAGGCCCGCCGCGTGGCTACCGAGAAGCCGCAACTGCCCGCCGACCCCGAGGCGAGCAGCGCCTTTTCGGCCAGCGCCTTGCCCGAAGAAGAGCGCAAGGCCTGAGGTCCGGGGGTCGGGGCATCGGGCGCCCGGGCGCCGCGGCGCCGGGCGCACTCAGCTTTCAGCGCGGCGCGAGTTTGCCCAGTTCGATCTTGGCGATGGCGTTGCGATGGACTTCGTCGGGTCCGTCGGCAAACCGCAATGTGCGGGCGATGGTGTAGAAGTAGGCGAGCGGGAAGTCGCCGCACATGCCGGCGCCGCCGTGCACCTGCATCGCCCAGTCGATGACCTGACACGCCATGTTGGGTGCCACGACCTTGATCATCGCGATCTCGGCCTTGGCGCTTTTGTTGCCGGCCATGTCCATCATCCACGCGGCCTTGAGCGTGAGCAGCCGCGCCTGGTCGATCTGGCAGCGGGCCTCGGCGATGCGTTCCTGGGTCACCGTCTGCTGGGCAATGGTCTTGCCGAAGGCCGTGCGACTGACCGCGCGTTCACACAGCAGCCGCAGTGCACGCTCGGCCAGCCCGATGAGGCGCATGCAGTGGTGGATGCGCCCGGGGCCGAGTCGGCCTTGGGCGATCTCGAAGCCACGCCCTTCGCCCAGCAGAATGTCGGTGACGGGCACGCGGACGTTGTCGAAGTCGATCTCCATGTGGCCGTGCGGCGCGTCGTCGTAGCCAAACACCGTGAGCGGGCGGCGAATCGTGATGCCCGGCGTATTGGCGGGCACCAGCACCATGGACTGTTGGGAGTGGCGGGGTGCGTCGGGGTCGGTCTTGCCCATGAAGATGTAGATCTGGCAGCGCGGATCGCCCGCGCCGCTGGTCCACCACTTGCGGCCATTGATGAGGTACTCGTCGCCCGACTTGCCAGAAACCCGCTCGATGCGGGCCTCGATGTTGGTGGCGTCCGACGACGCCACCGCAGGCTCGGTCATGGCGAATGCGCTGCGGATCTCGCCGCGCAGCAAGGGCTCCAGCCACCGCTTGTGGTGTTCGGCGGTGCCGTAACGGACCAGCACTTCCATGTTGCCGGTGTCGGGCGCCGAGCAGTTGAAGACCTCGCTCGACCAGGGCACCGCGCCCATGATCTCGGCCAGCGGGGCGTATTCCTGGTTGTTCAGGCCGGCGCCCAGGTGGCTGGCATCGACACCGCTGCCGTGGCTTGCGGCGCCCTCGGCCCGAGGCGGCAGAAACAGATTCCACAAGCCGGCGGCGCGCGCCTTGGGCTTGAGGTCTTCGATCACCTGCAGCGGCGTCCAGCGCTTGCCGGCCGCGGTGTTTGCTTGCAGTTCGTCGTGGTAGCGCGCTTCGTTCGGGTAGACGTGTTCGGCCATGAAGTGGCTGACACGCTGTTGCAGGTCTTGTGTGCGGGGGGAGTAGCTGAAGTCCATGGCGGCTTGATCGGCGGGTGCCGTCCTGGTGTGTCGGTCAGTGGGCGGCCTGCGCGTGGCGCCAGGCCAGTGCGGCCAATGGGCGCGTCTGCGCGCCCGTGGCCCGGGCCTGCGCGCTGGACGCCGTGCCGTCGACCACACGCCGGGCGATGCCCTGTGTGATCGACGCCAGGCGGAACAGGTTGTAGGCGAGGTAGAAATCCCAATCCTTCATCAGCGCAGACGCGTCGTCGCGACCGGTGCGCTGGCAATACAGGCGCACATAGTCGCGCTCTGCAGGGATGCCCAGCGCCGCGTGGTCCAGCCCGGCGATCCCGCGGAAGGTGCCGGGTGGGATGTGCCAGGACATGCAGTGGTAGCTGAAGTCGGCCAGCGGGTGGCCGAGCGTGGACAGTTCCCAGTCCAGCACCGCCAGCACACGGGGTTCGGTCTTGTCGAACACCAGGTTGTCGAGCCTGAAGTCGCCGTGCACGATGCAGGGCAGCCGGGCATCGCGCGCGCTGGACGGGATGTGCGCGGGCAGCCAGGCGAGCAACTCGTCCATCTCGGCGATGGGTTCGGTCACCGAGGCCATGTACTGCTTGCTCCAGCGGCCGATCTGGCGGTCGAAGTAGTTGCCGGGCTTGCCGTAATCGCCCAGGCCCGCGGCTGTCGCGTCGACGCGGTGCAGCGCCGCGATGACGCGGTTCATCTCGCCGTAGATCGCCGCGCGTTCGGTGGGGCTCATGCCGGGCAGTGCCTGGTCCCACAGCACCCGGCCGTCGATGAACTCCATGACGTAGAAGGCGCGGCCGATGATGTCTTCGCTGGTGCACAAGGCGTGCATCTGCGGGACCGGAACGTCGCTGCCCGCCAGTGCCGACATGACCCGGAATTCGCGCTCGACGGCATGCGCTGACGGCAGCAGCCTGGCTGCGGGCCCGGGCTTGCTGCGCATCACGTAAGCGGCCCCCGACGTGACCAGCTTGTAGGTGGGGTTGGACTGTCCGCCCTTGAATTGCTCCACCGTCAGGGGCCCGGCGAACCCGGGCAGGGTACGTTCCAGGTAGGCCTGCAGCCGGCCGACATCGAAGGCATGGCTGGCGGCGACCGGCTGGGTGCCCGAGTACTGTTCCATCAGCGTCAGCCCTTCGTGCTCAACGTTGCGTGCTCAGCGGTCGGCAATGGCCAGCAGCTTCTCGCGCGACAGCACCACCAACCGGGTCGTCTCGACGCGCACCGCGCCCTCGCGTTCGAAGCCCTTCAGTTCCTGGTTCACGCGCTGGCGCGACGCACCCAGCAGGTGGGCCAGGTCTTCCTGGGCCAGTGCCAGCTTGATGCGGATTTCTTCGCCCTGGGGCAGGCCGTAGCTCTTGGCCAGCAGCAGGACCTGCTTGGCCAGCCGTGCCTGCAGAGGCCGTGTGTTGAGGTCTTCGAACTGGTTGAACATCAGGCGCAGGCGGCGGCAGTTCAGCCGCAGCAAGGCGTCGTACAACTCCACGTGCTGCGCCAGCAAATCCTTGAAGTCGGGCTTGCGCACCACCAGCAGGGTCGTCGGCCCATGGGCATCGGCGTCGTGGGTGCGCGGCAGACCGTCGAAGAGGGCGATGTCGCCGAACCAGGTGCCGGGCTCGGCGTAGGTCAGCGTCACCTGCTTGCCCGACAGCGACACCGAGCTGATGCGCACCGCGCCCAGAGCCACGCCACACCATTCCTCGGCCGCCGTGCCGCGGGTGGCCAGCGTGGCGCCGTCGCCCAGGCGCCGCACCCGCGCACGTTCGACGATGGCGATGCGCAGATCCGCAGAGAGCTTGGAGAACCATGCGCCGGACTCGAGGTTGTGGGCCTCTTCGATGCTAAGGGCGGGGTGGGTCATGGCTTGTCTCAGGCGCGACAAGCGTCGCGACGGCGGCATTGTCACTGCTCCGTGATGGACGGCCTGGGCGCGGCGCCAGATTGGGGAATGCGGGCACGTGGGCAGGCAAGGGGGCGTGCTAGAGTCGTTTCGACAAGTTATCAACACCTTCACGCCTGCATGCAGAAACTCTGGCCTCGGCCGCGCTGGCTCAGGGCCGGGGTCACGATCTTGGCCTTGGCAGCGACCGCTGCGCAAGAAGCCGCCTGGGCACAAGGCACGCCTGCGGTGGTGCTGGGCCAGCCGCTGAATTTTTCGGTGCAGCTGCGCCCGGACTCCACCGAGCCGGTCACGCCGGAATGCATCGCCGCCGAGGTCTCGGCAGGCGAGCGCAGGTTGCCCGCGGCGCAGGTACGCACGACGCTCGAATCGCTGGGGCCTGAGGGCGCGCGCATACGGGTCACCACATTGCAGCGCATCGACGACCCGGTGGTCAGCGTGCAGCTGACCGTGGGTTGCCAGTCGCGGGTCACGCGCCGCTACATGCTGATGGCCGAACCGGCCGCCGTGGCCGCGGTGGCTGCGTCGGCATCGGTGCCGGCGCAAACCGTTGTCGCGGCGCCGCCTGCGAACGCGGCTCGCCGCGTGGCGCCTGCGCCGCGCAGCGAGCCGCCCCAGGAGCGCCGTGCCGCGGCCGTGCCGCGGGCTGCAAGGGCCGAGCGGCCGCCACCCGCCGGCCCCCGGCTGCGCCTGGAACCGGCCGAGCCGGTCTTGAGTGCCGAGTCCGCGGCGGTCGAACAGGCCATCGAGGTGGTCGCCCAGGCCGCGACCGCCCTGCGTGCGGCCATGGCGGCCGCTTCTGCCGCCGAGCAACGCATCACGACGCTGGAACGGTCTGTCGAGCAAGCGCGCAGCGAGGCCCGGTCACAGCGTGAAATGGTCCAGAAGCTGCAGGCCGAGGCCGCAGACGCTGTGAACGCAAGCCGGTGGCTGTGGCCCTTGCTGCTGGCACTGGCGGGGGCGGCCTTGCTGGCTGCCGCCCTGGCCTGGCGCTTGTGGAGACGGCCTGCGCCGCCAGCGTCCCTGCCCGAGTGGCGCGAGGCCACCGAGTCGGTCTTCGACGAGCTGGCGCCCGAGCGCGGCCCAGGCCGGTCTGCGACCTCGCCCACGCCTTTTGTCACGTCTGACCTGGTGCTGCCGCCGCCGCCTGCAGCCGTCGCCCGGCCAGCGCCTGCCCCCGTGCGTGCCGCCGCCGCCGCAGCGCCCCCGCGTTGGACCGCGCCTGACAGCCAGCCTCCGCCGCAGCCCCTGCCGGTCGTTCAGCGCACCGCCCCCTTGCCAGCGGGCCGGCGCGATGGCGAGGATGCGCCGCGCGACGTGTCGATCGAGGAGCTCATCGACCTGGAGCAACAGGCCGAGTTCTTCGTTGTGCTCGGGCAGGATGCGGCCGCGATCGACCTCCTGGTCGAACACCTGCGGCTCACCGGCGGTGGCAGTCCGCTGCCCTACCTCAAGATGATGGAGATCTACCACCGCCTGGGTGACCAGGCAGCCTATCTGCGAACCCGCAGTCGTTTCAACGAGCGCTTCAACGCCTATGCGCCGGCCTGGGAAGAAGGATTGCAGAAAGGGCGTGGACTCGAGGGCTACCCCGGTGTGGTGCCGCGGCTGACCCAGGTCTGGGGCAAGCCGCTGGACGCCATGGCGGAGCTCGAGGCGCTGCTGTTCCGCAAGTCGCGCGGCGACCTCTTCGATCTGCCCGCCTACCGCGAGGTGCTGTTCCTGTACGCGCTGGCTCGCGACCTGTTCGACCACGAATCGGCCGACGCCGTCAACGTGGACCTGCTGCTGCCGCTCCATGCACAAGGCGATCTGGACTCGACGCGACCGGCGCCCTTCGACGATTCGGCGTACGCACCGCATGACCGCAGCGAAGACGCCGGTGGCCGGCCGACGGCCCCGGTCGACCTGGACCTGAGCACGCCTGACAAGTCCACGAGCATCTTCGACCCGTTCGATCCGGTCGACCCGAGCCTGCGGCGCGGCCGCCTTTGAGCCGGGCGGCAGCGCGGCGTCAGAGTCTTCCCAGGCGTTCGAGGGCGGCGACCAGGGTCTCGTCGCGCTTGGCGAAGCACAGCCGGGCCAGTCCCTGTTCGAACCCGCCTTCGTAGAAAGCCGAGACCGGAATCGCGGCCACGCCGATTTCGCGCGTGAGCCATTCGCAGAAAGCAGCCTCGGGCAGTGCGCTCACGGCGCTGTAGTCCACCACCTGGAAGTAGCTGCCTTCGCTGGGCAACAGGCGCAGCCGCGTGGGCGCCAGGCCCGCGCGGAAGAGGTCGCGCTTGCGCTGGTAGAAGGCCGGCAGCGCCAGGTACGGCCCCGCGTCGGCCAGGTACCGCGCCAGGCCGTGCTGCATGGGCGTGTTGACGGTGAAGACGTTGAACTGGTGCACCTTGCGGAACTCCGCTGTCAAGGACGCGGGTGCCGCCACGCTGCCGACCTTCCAGCCGGTGACGTGAAATGTCTTGCCGAAGCTCGACACCACGATGCTGCGCGCGGCCAGGGCGGGAATGCTGGACGCGCTGATGTGCGGCGCGCCGTCGAACACCATGTGCTCGTAAACCTCGTCGCTCAGCAGCAGCACCTCGGTGGGTGCCAGCAGATCGGCCAGCTGCTGCATCTCGGCGCGGGTCCACACCGTCGCCGACGGGTTGTGCGGGCTGTTGACCAGCATCAGCCGGGTGCGTGGCGTCATCGCCGCGGCCATGCGGGCGAAGTCCGGCCGAAAGCTGCCTGGCGTGAGCGGCACGCGCACCACCTTGCCGCCGGCCAGTTCGATGGCGGGGCCGTAGCTGTCGTAGCAGGGTTCGAGCACGATGACCTCGTCGCCCGGCCCCACGCAGCACAACACGGCGGTCATCAAGGCCTGCGTGGCGCCGGCCGTGACGGTGATCTCGGTGTCGGCGTCGTAGACCGCGCCGTACAGGGCCAGGATCTTGGCCGCGACACGAAGCCGCAGCGCCGGCACCCCGGGCATCGGCGGGTACTGGTTCAGGCCTTCGGCCATGGCGTCGCTGACATGCCGCGGCAGCGCCGGGTCGCAGTCGAAGTCGGGGAAGCCCTGGCCCAGGTTGACGGCGCCGTGTTCCTGCGCCAACGCTGACATCACTGTGAAGATGGTGGTGCCCACGTGGGGCAGTCGGCTCGTCACGGCAGGCGTGCGGATGGGGTTGGACGTGACAGGCATGGTCGGGTTCAGAGCTGGTAGTCGGTGCCGCCGCCGGCCATGGCGCGGGTGATGAGCGCGGCGTTGAGATGGGGCGACAGCAGGCCGGCAAAAGCCAGCACGAAGTGACGCAGGTAGGCGCCGCGCTTGAAGGCGACGCGGGTGATGTTGGACCCGAACAGGTGGCCCAGCGGCCGCCACACCAGGTCGGCGGCGTCGGCCGCCTCCTGAACGGCCAGCTCGGCGACGATGCCCACGCCCAGGCCCAGGCGCACATAGGTCTTGATGACGTCGGAGTCGATGGCTTCCAGGGCCACCACCGGCTTGATGTGGGCACGGGCGAAGGCCTGGTCGATGCGCGTGCGGCCGGTGACGGTGGGCTGGTACAGCACCAGGGGGTGTTCGGCCAGTTGCTCCAGCGTGGGCCGTTCCACGGCGGCCAGCGCGTGGCCGGCGGGCACCACCATCACGTGCTGCCACTGGTGGCAGGGCAGGGTGATGAGCTCGTCGTGCGCGGCCAGTGCCTCGGTGGCCAGGCCGATCTCGGCCACGTCGTCGAGCAGCATGCGCGCCACCTGCTCGGGCATGCCCTGGTGCAGCAGCACCTGCACCTTGGGGTAACGCGCACGCAGCTGGGCCACCGGGCCGGGCAGGAAGTAGCGGGCCTGGGTGTGCGTGGTCGCGATCGACAGCGTGCCGGCGTCCTGCTTGGAGAAATCCTCGCCGATGCGCTTCAGGTTGGCGACCTCGCGCATGATGATCTCGACCGACTTGAGCACGGCCTGCCCCGGTTCGGTGACACGCTTGAGCCGCTTGCCGTGGCGCGCGAAGATGTCGATGCCCAGTTCCTCTTCGAGTTCGAGGATCGCCTTGCTGATGCCGGGCTGCGAAGTGAACAGTGCCTTGGCGGTTTCGGTGAGGTTCAGGTCGCGCCGCACCGCTTCCTGCACGAATCGCAGCTGGTGCAGGTTCATGCGCCGGCCTCCAGCGTGGCCAGGGCGGCGGCGGCCATGGCAATCACGACCGACTCGACCTCGCCCACAGCGGGATGCAGGCCGAAGTGCACGCCCGGATGGGCGCAGCGCAGGGCGTCCATCAGCACCGGCAGGTCCTTGCGGACATGTCCGCCGGCACCCAGGAACAAGGGCATCACCTCGATGCGCGTGCAGCCTCGGGCGACGAGGTCGGCACCGGCCTCGGCCAGACCCGGGGCCATGAACTCCAGGTAGGCCAGACGGACCGGCGTGCCGGGGCGGGCGGCACGCACGCGTTCGGCCACGGCCTCGAAGGGTTGTGCCCAACGGGGATCGCGGGCGCCGTGGGCGAAGAGCAGCAGTCCGGCAGGGGGGGTGGCAAGGCTCATCGGTATCGCACCAGCCAGGTGAAGGCGGCCATGGAGATGAAGGTGTAGAGCAGGCTGGGCAGCGCCGCCACCAGCCAGGGGGTCCAGCCGCGCAGCAGTCCGATGTAGCCCGCCAGGTTGTTGAGCAGGACAAAGCTGATGCCCAGCAAGATGCCGCCAAAGACCTTCCAGCTGACGCTGCCCGAGCGGGCGTGCATGTAGGCGAAAGGCAGTGCCAGCGCCACCATCACCAGGCACGCAATGGGGTACAGCGCCTTCTTCCAGAAGCGGATTTCGTAGCGCTGGGTGGCCTGTTCCTGGCCGCTGAGATGCTGGCCGTAGCGCCACAGCTCCAGCGTGGTCATGGTGTCCACGGGCGAGACGGCAGCGGCCACCACATCGGCGCCCAGGCTGCTCTGCCATCGCAGCGTGGCCAGACGCTGCACCTGCACTTGTGGCGAGCCGGGCTCGCGAGCGCGTGGCCAGCGCGTCGTCTCCACGTCGGTGAGTGTCCAGAAGCCGTCACGGCCGACGCGGCCTTCGCGGGCCTGGGTGCGCGAGACCTGCGCGCCGTCGGCGTCGAACTCGAAGATTCGGATGCCGGTCAGCAGCCCATCGGCACGGGTCCCGGCCACATTCACCGAGTACGTTCGCTCATTGCCGGGGGTGCCGTGCCTTTCCTTGATCCAGGCGCCGCCTTCTATCTTCAGCCCGCCGCTCAGGCGGGCCTGCAGTTCGACGCCCCAGCGCTCGCTGACCGGCGCGGCGTACTCGCCGACGACAAAGGTCAACAGGCCGAAGGCCGCGCCCAGCACCGCCAGCAGGCCCAGGGCGCGGCGCGGCCCCAGGCCGCCGGTGCGCAGGATGGTGAACTCCGACGACTGCGCCATGCGCGCCAGGGAGAAGATGGTGCCGATGAGCACGGCGATGGGAAACAACTCGTAGAAGTGCCTGGGCAGTTCGAAGGCCGCGGCCAGCATGGCGTGCCACACGGTGCGGCCACCCCGGCCGACCTGTTCGAGCTCGTCGACGAAGTCGATGAAGTAGAAAAGGGCCAGGAAGGCGACCACGACGAAGGTCACCGACATGACGATGTCCCGGTACAGCAGCCGGCGCACCGTCTTCACGCAGCGGCCCCTCGCGGCCTGCGCCACAGCGACATGACGCTGGCGTGGTCGCGCCACCAGAGCAGCGCCAGCGCCAGCGCGAAGGCCGTGCCGTGCAGACCCAGCAGCGCAGCAACCAGCCCGACCCGCCCGCTGGCGACCCAGGCCTGCGACAGGTTCAGAAGGTTGAGATACACGACAAAGGTCAGCAAGGCGAACAGCAGGTTCCAGTTGCTGGCCCGCCGCGGGTTGGTGGCCGACAGGCCGATGCCCAGCAGCACGAGGTTGGGCGCTGCCAGCAACACGCCGATGCGCCAGCAGAGCTCACCTTGCCCGCGCGGGGTGGGCTGGCGCATCAGCGTCAGCGTCGACGTCGCCTTGGGCGGGAGGTTGGCGGCCGAAGTCACGGCCCGTTCGCCGGCCAGGATGCGGTAGGACTCGAAGCTGGACAGCATGTGCTCGCCGCTGCGCTGGTCGACGTCGTTGCGCTGACCACGCTCGAGCACGAGAAAGGTGTCGTCGCCCTCGCGGCTGAGCCGGCCGGCGCGCGCCGAGGTGACCGACTCGCCGCGTTCGGTCTGCGTCAGGATGAAGACGTTTCGCGCTGTAGCGCCATCAGCGCCATCCGCGCCTTCGCGTTCGATGAAGAACACCCGCTGGCCGTCGCGCGAGGCCTGGAACACCCCCGGCGTCACGCGCGACAGGTCCGAGCGCTGCTGGTAGCGGTCGCGCAATTCCAGACTGTTGCGGTTGCCCCAGGGCCAGACGAACAGCACCAGCAGCGCCACCACCAGCAGCACCGGCCAAGCCATGCGCAGCACGGGGCGAACGAACCGGGGCGTGCTGACGCCGCTGGCAAACCAGATTGCCATCTCGCTGTCGCGGTACATACGCCCCAGGGTGACCACCACGGCCACGAACAGCGACAGCGACAGGAACGTGGGCAGGTAACCCAAGGCCAGGTAGCCCAGCAACAGGACCACGTCTTGCGGCGCCACGGCACCGCTGGCCGCCTGGCCGACAGTGCGGATCAGGAGGCTGGTGAGCACGATGGTCAGCGTCACCACCAAGGTGGCGCCAAAGCCCCGCGAGAGCTCGCGACGCACAGTCGTATCGAATAACATCCGGGGTTTAAATTGCCAAGGCGAATTATGGACTTCAAGACGATGGTGCCCGGGGCCGGCGGCCTGGCGAGTTTGCCTGCCGATGCCTTGCTGGTGCTGGTCGCGGGTGACTCGGTGCCCGAAGGGCTTGGCGCACCGCTCGCCGCCCTGCTGACGGCCGCGGTCAAGGATGGCGACCTGAGTTTCAAGGCGGGGCAGCAGCTCTATGCGCACCGCGTGCCGGGCGTGAAGGCGGCGCGGGTGGCGCTGGTGGTGGCCGGCGACGGGTCGGCCAAGGCCCTGCGCAAGGCTGTTTCGAGTGGCATCGCGCTGCTCAAGGGCGGCGGTGCACAACAGCTGGCCGTGACGATGGTGGGCCCTGCCGCCTTGACGGATGCCCATGCCGAGGCGCTGGTGTCTGCCGTGACCGACGCGGTCTACGTGTACCGCCAGACCAAGCCCAGTGCGCCTGCGGCGTCGAAGCTCCACACCGTGGGCCTCGTGTGTACCAAGGCCCAGTCGGCCGCCCTGGGCGCAGCCCTGCGGCGCGGTGAGGCCGTGGCTGCCGGGGTGGCGCTGGCACGGGAGTGCGCCAACCTGCCCGGCAACCACTGCACGCCCAGTTTCCTGGCCGACCAGGCACGCCAGCTGGGCAAGGACTTCGGACTGAAGGTCGAGGTGCTGGGCCGCAAGGACTGCGAGAAGCTGGGCATGGGCTCGTTCCTGGCCGTGGCACAGGGCTCGGCCGAACCCCTGAAGTTCATCGTCGCGCGCTGGCTGGGCGGCGACAAGTCGGACGCGCCGGTGGTGCTGGTCGGCAAGGGCATCACCTTCGACACCGGCGGCATCTCCATCAAGCCGGCCGGCGAGATGGACGAGATGAAGTTCGACATGGGTGGCGCCGCCAGCGTGCTGGGCACGCTGCGCGCCGTCGCGCAAGCCAAGGCCCGGGTCAACCTCATCGGCATCATCCCGGCCTGCGAAAACATGCCCAGCGGCACGGCCATCAAGCCGGGCGACGTGGTCACCAGCCTGTCCGGGCAGACCATCGAGATCCTGAACACCGACGCCGAGGGCCGGCTCATCCTGTGTGACGCCCTGACTTACGCCGAGCGTTTCAAGCCCGCGGTCGTGATCGACATCGCCACGCTGACCGGCGCCTGCGTGGTGGCGCTCGGATACCACCGCTCAGGCCTGTTCAGCAGTGACGATCCACTCGCCGCCGAGCTGTTGGCCGCGGGCGAGCAGGCGCAGGACCCCGCCTGGCGCATGCCGCTGGACGAGGAATACGACGAGGCCCTGAAGAGCAACTTTGCCGACATGGGCAACGTCGGCGGCCGTGCCGGCGGCGCCATCACGGCGGCGATGTTCCTCAAGCGTTTCACGGCCAAGATGCGTTGGGCGCACCTGGACATTGCGGGCACGGCCTGGAAGTCAGGTACCGCCAAGGGCGCCACCGGCCGGCCCGTGGCGCTGCTCACCCACTTCGTGCTGGCCCGGGCGAGGTGACCGAAGTCGAGTTCCACACCGGCGTGGTGGACCCGCTGGGGTTCGCCTGTCGGCTGTTGCGCAAGGCCGTGCGGCGGGGCGTTCGGGTGCGCGTGATCGCGCCGGAAGTCACCTTGGGCGCCCTGGACCGCGCACTGTGGGTCTTCGACGAACGCGACTTCGTTCCGCACGTCCGGGTGCCCGGTGCGACAGCGGCGACGGCGGCACGCACGCCCATCTGGCTGGCGCCGACCCTGGAGGCCGCTGCGGGCGACGCGCCGGCACCGTGCGTGATGCTGAACCTGGGCGCCGACGCGCCGCAAGAGCTGTCGGGCCTCGACCGTTTGATCGAGATCGTGTCTGCCGATGTGGACGAGGCGGCGCGTGGACGTACGCGCTGGCGTGAGTACAAGGCGCGCGGCCTGGGCATCACGCACCACACTTCCCCACCCGCCCATGGCTGACAACCGGCCCGTCAGTTCTGACCGGGTGCCCATACTCACCGACGTGCTTCAGACCGCGGACAGCGCGCCAGCCGTGGCGCCAGCGACGGCACCCGCAGACGAGGCGCCAGACCAGGCGCCAGATCAGGCTCCAGACGACGACTCGGTGCCGGCTGCAGAGTTGCTGGCCCGCATCCAGGACCGCATCGACACCCAGTTCGAGGCCCGGCTGCGCGAAGCCATCGCGCCGGCCCTGGCGCGTGCCGTCGACGGCCTGCTGCGAGAACTCGGCCCCGAACTGGCGTCGGCGATGCACGAGACCGCCGCGCGCGCCGTGGCGCAGGAGCTGGCGCGCCGACGCCGCAAGCCTTGAATGCCCCGCGTGTAGGCCTTTTTCGGGGTCGGCGCGTTGAGTCTCTGATGCGCCAGCGCGCCGTCCGCCCCAGGACGAAACCCCGGGGGGCGGCCGATTCGATTTGGGGTATCGTGCGCCGTTTCCTGCTGTTCCCGCCTGCCTTTTGCGGCTTTGTCGCATCGGCCAATTTCAACAACCGGAGGTTAGTGAATGAAAATCAAGCTGAACATGATCGTCGGCGCCGCCGCCATCCTGCTGGGTGGTTCGGTCTACGCACAAGATCTGGTCGTCAAGATCGGCCACGTCGCCCCCACCAGCGGTTCCATCGCCCACCTGGGCAAGGACAACGAGAATGGGGCCCGCATGGCCATCGACGAGCTCAACGCCAAGGGCGTGACCATCGGCGGCAAGAAGGCCAAGTTCGAGTTGCTGGCCGAAGATGACGCAGGCGACCCCAAGCAGGGCACGGCTGCGGCGCAGAAGCTGGTCGACAGCAAGGTCAACGGCGTCATCGGCCACCTGAATTCGGGCACCTCGATTCCCGCCTCCAAGATCTACAGCGACGCCGGCATCCCGCAGATCAGCCCCTCGGCCACGAACCCGAAGTTCACCCGCCAGGGCTACAAGACCACCTTCCGCGTGGTGGCTGATGACGTGCATCTGGGCGGCACGCTGGGCAAGTACGCCGTGAACCAACTCAAGGGCAAGAGCATTGCCGTCATCGATGACCGCACGGCTTACGGCCAGGGTGTCGCCGACGAGTTCGAAAAGGGTGTCAAGGGCGCTGGCGGCAAGACCGTGGGCCGCGAATTCACCAGCGACAAGGCCACGGACTTCACCGCCATCCTGACCAGCCTGAAGGCCAAGAAGCCGGACATCATCTTCTTCGGCGGCATGGACGCCGTGGCCGGCCCGATGATGCGCCAGATGAAGCAGCTGGGCATCAGCGCCAAGTTCATGGGTGGCGACGGCATCTGCTCGGGCGAGCTGCCCAAGCTGGCTGCGGGCACCATGGCCGATGGTCAGGTGGTTTGCGCCGAGGCCGGTGGCGTCGAAGGCACGGCCAAGAAGTCGATGGATGACTTCAGGGCGGCCTTCAAGACCAAGTACAACGCCGACGTCCAGATCTACGCGCCTTACGTGTACGACGCGCTGAACATCATGGTGGCCGCCATGGTCAAGGCCGGCTCTGCCGACCCCGCGAAGTACCTGCCCGTGTTGGCCAAGACCGAGGGCTACAAGGGTGTCACCGGCACCATATCCTTCGACGCCAAGGGCGACGTGAAGAACGGCGCGCTGACGCTGTTCACCTACAAGGGCGGCAAGCGCGAGCAGATCGCAGTCGTTCGTTGAGATAGTCAGACCAAGGAAGGGGCCCCCGTGGGGCCCCTTTTGCGTTGGGCGTGCTGCGTGAGCGCGGTACCGACACGCAACAAAAAACCCGCCTCGGCGGGTTTTCTTTTGCTCAGGTCGCGTTGGCGATCACTTGAGTTTGATTTCCTTGTACAGCACGTGCTTGCGTGCCTTGGGGTCGAACTTCAGGAATTCGAGCTTCTCAGGCGTCGTCTTCTTGTTCTTGCTCGTGGTGTAGAAGTGCCCGGTGCCCGCTGTGGACTCCAGCTTGATCTTTTCGCGTCCGCCTTTGCTGGCCATGGTGTGCTCCTAAATGGGTTCAGATGGCGTGGCGGGCGCGCAGGTCGGACACGACCTGGTCGATGCCCACCTTGTCGATGAGGCGCAGTGCAGCGTTGGTCACGCGCAGGCGGATCCAGCGGTTCTCGCTCTCCACCCAGAAGCGGCGGTACTGCAGGTTCGGCAGGAAACGACGCTTGGTCTTGTTGTTGGCGTGGGAAACGTTGTTGCCCACCATTGGGCGCTTGCCCGTGACTTGACAGACGCGTGCCATGACGCTCTCCCGATCTTTAAGTGCAAAAATTGCAGTGTGTGCCGAATCCGGCAAAGCCTAAGATTATATGCTTGTTTTCAGGGACTCATTTTCAGCAACGCACTTTCAACGGCTCAGGCTGTCTGCTGTTCCAGGAAGCGCTGGGCGTCCAGTGCGGCCATGCAGCCGGTGCCGGCGCTGGTGATGGCCTGGCGGTAGACATGGTCCTGCACGTCGCCAGCGGCAAACACGCCGGGCACGCTGGTCATGGTCGCCATGCCCGACTGGCCGGACTGCGTCAGGATGTAGCCGTCCTTCATCTCCAACTGGCCCTTGAAGAGGTCGGTGTTGGGCTGGTGGCCGATGGCGATGAAGCAGCCCGTCAGCGCAATGTCGGTGGTGCTGTCGCCCTGGGTGCTGCGGATGCGCACGCCGTTGACTCCTGAAGCGTCGCCCAGCACCTCGTCCAGCGTGTTCCACAGGTGCATCTCGATCTTGCCTGTGGCCACCTTGCCCATCAGCTTGTCCACCAGGATGGCCTCGGCGCGGAACTTGTCGCGGCGGTGAATCATGTGCACCTTGCTGGCGATGTTGGACAGGTACAGCGCTTCCTCCACCGCGGTGTTGCCGCCGCCCACCACGCAGACCTCCTGCCCGCGGTAGAAGAAGCCGTCGCAGGTGGCGCAGCCGCTGACTCCGCGCCCCATGAAGGCCTGCTCGCTGGGCAGACCCAGGTACTTGGCGCTGGCGCCGGTGGCCAGGACCAGGGCGTCGCAGGTGTAGCTGGCCGAGTCGCCCTGCAGGCGGAACGGGCGCTGGCTGAAGTCGACCTGGTTGATGTGGTCCATGACGATGGTCGTGTTGAAGCGCTCGGCGTGCTTCAGAAACCGCTCCATGAGTTCGGGGCCCTGCACGCCCTCCACGTCGGCGGGCCAGTTGTCGACATCGGTGGTGGTCATCAGTTGGCCGCCTTGGGCAATGCCGGTGACCAGCATCGGCGCGAGGTTGGCGCGTGCGGCATACAGTGCCGCGGTGTAGCCGGCGGGGCCGGACCCCAGGATCAGGACGCGGGCGTGGCGGGATGGCAGGTTCATGGCTGGAACTCGGAGGGGGTTGGAGGGGCAGCGTCGCGCCGATCCGACGCGCCAGCCGCCCTGCGGGCTGTGCCGGATGGCGTCAAGCCGGCCTATGGGCACAATAACCCGATTCTTGCAGACCGCGCGCGGTCGAGGTCGCACCTGCCGACCTGCCCGCAGCACAACAACGAGAGGAGTCCGTCGATGTCGATGCTTTCCAACCTGGACCTGATCCGCCGCGTGCCGCTGTTCTCCATGCTCACTGCCGACCAGGCGCAAGCCATCGCCGACAGCGTTGTCAAGCGCCGCTTCCGCCGCGGTGAACTGGTGGTGGAGCAGGGCCGCAAGAGCAACGCGCTGTTCATCCTGCTCAACGGCCGCGCACGCGTGCTGACGGCGGATTCGCGCGGCCGCGAGGTCATCCTGGCGGTGCTGGAATCGGGTGACTATGTGGGCGAGATGAGCCTCATCGACAACGAAGCGCATTCGGCCACCGTGCGCGCCGAGATCCAGACCGACATGCTGGTGCTGGCGCGCAATGATTTCGCGCGCTGCCTGCCGGAGAACTCCACGCTCTCCTACGGGATCATGCGGGGCCTGGTTCGGCGCCTGCGCAATGCCGACCGCCAGATCGAGTCGCTGGCGCTGCTGGATGTCTACGGCCGGGTGGCGCGCACGCTGCTGGACATGGCCGAGGAGATCGAGGGCGTGAAGATCATCCGTCACAAGGTCAGCCGCCAGGACATGGCCAAGGTGGTGGGCGCATCGCGCGAAATGGTCAGCCGGGTGATGAAGGACCTGGAAGAGCGCGGCGTCATCGAGACCCAGGAGAACGGCTCCGTGGTCATCAAGGAACGGCTGCAGAACGAGTGAAGCAGGCCTGATCGGCCACAATGCCGGTCATGAGTTTTCCGCTCGGATCCCTGCAAGGCGACAGCGCCACGATGGCCGGCCGCGTGCTTGGCGGCAGCCCGCCCGCGCCGTGGCGCCAGCAGGCCTTGTTGATGGCCACGGGCCTGGCCTGGGTGCTGTTCACACTGGCCCTGCTCACCTACAGCGCGGCCGACCCGGCATTCACCACCTCTGGCACCGGCGGGCCGCTGCACAACAAGGTGGGTCTGCTTGGGGCGCGAGCAGCCGACATGGCCTATTTCCTGTTCGGTTATTCCGCCTGGTGGCTGGTGGTCGTGGGGCTGCGCGCCTGGCTCTCCGCGCTGGCGGGCACGCTTCGTCCTGAGCCTGAGGCACCGCACGGGCCGGTCTGGTCGGTGTGGCTGGGCGTGGCCCTGCTGCTGGCCGCAAGCGCGGCGCTGGAGTGGACGCGCCTGTACCGCTGGGAAGGCCTGCTGCCGGGGCATGCCGGTGGTGTGCTGGGGTACGCGCTGGGGCCTGTGTCGACGCGCTGGCTCGGCTTTGCCGGGTCGGGCGTGTGGTGGATCGCGCTGCTGGTGGTCGGCAGTTCGTTGGCGCTGCGCTTTTCTTGGGTGCAGGTGGCTGACATGGTTGGTGAACGACTGGACACCTGGCGGCAGCGTCATCTGGGCCGTCGTGAAGCGCAGGAAGACCGGCGCATGGGCGAGCAGGCGCTGCGTGAGCGTGAGCAACTCGTCGAGGTGCAGCGCCAGGAGGTCGAAGACCACGTGCCGCTGGTGATTGCACCCGGGGTGCCCGAGATTCCGAAGTCGGTGCGGGTGGCCAAGGAGAGGCAGCAACCGCTGTTCGTCGAGCTGGTCGATACCAGGCTGCCGCAGGTGGACCTGCTCGACACAGCCGTCGGTCGCCAGGAAACCGTCACCGCCGATTCGCTGGAGATGACCTCCCGGCTGATCGAGAAGAAGCTCAAGGACTTCGGCGTCGAGGTGCGTGTGGTGGCCGCATCGCCCGGCCCGGTCATCACGCGCTACGAGATCGAGCCGGCCACGGGCGTCAAGGGCTCGCAGGTCGTCGGACTGGCCAAGGACCTGGCCCGTTCGCTGTCGCTGGTGAGCATCCGCGTGGTCGAGGTGATCCCCGGCAAGAACTACATGGCGCTGGAGCTGCCCAACGCGCGCCGCCAGACGATTCGGCTTTCAGAGATCCTCGGCTCGGAGATCTACAACCAGTCGGCATCGATGCTGACCATCGGCCTGGGCAAGGACATCGTCGGCAATGCCATGGTCGCCGACCTGGCGAAGATGCCGCACTGCCTGGTGGCGGGTACCACGGGTTCGGGCAAGAGCGTGGGCATCAACGCGATGATCCTGAGCCTGCTCTACAAGGCCGAGGCGCGCGATGTGCGCTTGATCCTGATCGACCCGAAGATGCTCGAGATGAGTGTCTACGAAGGCATTCCGCACTTGCTGGCCCCCGTCGTCACCGACATGAAGCAGGCAGCCAATGCCTTGAACTGGTGCGTGGGCGAGATGGAGCGGCGCTACAAGCTGCTCAGCAAGATGGGCGTGCGCAACCTGGCGGGGTACAACAAGAAGATCGTGGAGGCCGCCGAGCGCGGCGAGAAGATCGGCAACCCCTTCAGTCTGACCCCGGACGCGCCCGAACCGCTGGAACGCCTGCCGCATGTGGTGGTGGTCATCGACGAGCTTGCCGACCTGATGATGGTGGTGGGCAAGAAGATCGAAGAGTTGATCGCCCGCCTGGCGCAGAAGGCCCGCGCGGCCGGTATCCATCTCATCCTGGCCACGCAGCGGCCCAGCGTGGACGTCATCACCGGCCTGATCAAGGCCAACATTCCCACGCGCTTGAGCTTTCAGGTCAGCAGCAAGATCGACAGCCGCACCATCCTGGACCAGATGGGCGCCGAGGCGCTGCTGGGCCAGGGCGACATGCTCTACCTGCCGCCCGGCGGGGGCGTGCCGGTGCGCGTGCACGGCGCCTTTGTCAGCGACGACGAAGTGCACCGCGTTGTTAGTTACCTGAAGTCGCAGGGCGAGCCGAATTACATCGAGGGCATCCTCGAAGGCGGTGTGCTCGACGGCGATGCGGCGGCCAGCGAGGGCGGCATTGCCGGCGCCGGCGGCGGCGAAAGTGATGCGATGTACGACCAGGCCGTGGCCATCGTGCTGCAGCACAAGCGGGCGTCGATCTCGCTGGTGCAGCGCCACCTGCGCATCGGCTACAACCGCGCCGCGCGCTTGCTGGAGCAGATGGAACAGTCCGGCCTGGTTTCCACCATGGGCCACAGCGGCAACCGCGACATCCTGGTACCGAAGAGGGAAGAATGAGAGCACTCCTTTTCGTCTTGCTGGTTTACTCGGGCGCCGCGTGGGC
>Ga0209181_10003812_pt1 | contig 22921 bp, 19 predicted proteins | sample MAT05_FD_187208 | JGI IMG/M metagenome (GOLD analysis project Ga0209181, IMG submission 187208) | Freshwater microbial communities from Lake Fryxell liftoff mats and glacier meltwater in Antarctica - MAT-05 (SPAdes) (version 2) | ecosystem: Environmental > Aquatic > Freshwater > Ice > Liftoff...
GATGGCCTGCTCGACGCACTGGTGCCCGAGCAGGTCGTTCGCAAACCATCCACCCTGGCCCTCGACGACCCACCTCAGCCCCTCTCTTCCCGGCGCAGATACCGCCGGTAGCTCGAGCCTTGTCGAATGGTGCCGCAAGACGGCCTTATTCTGTGACGCGTCGCGGCTAGCGCTTGATTGGGGTCTAGAGCACCGAACGGGTTGAAATGGACCGAAAAGAGCCGGATTTCAACCTGTTCGGTGCTCTAGGTGTCCAGGATCGAAGCCGAGCTGGACATGCAACGAACGTCCTGGAGGACCTCAGTTACCGCACATGTCAGTCTCCGGATCTGTCGCCATGGGGCACGCACCGTCGACTGGCAGCAAGGGCTGCACTGCCCCGAGGAGCGCCGGAGAGGCCTCGAAGCCCACGCTGAACGAGAGCGCGTCGCACGCGGAGCCCGGCGTCCCCGAGCTGGAGATGTCGATCGCCTGGCAGAGCGCGTCCTTCACGATCGAGTAAAATGTCGACCCAACGCAGAGCGCCTTGTTACCGTTGACGCGCAGGCCGCTCAAGTCCTGGAACAACGCCGGTGCCGTCCACGTCGCGGACAGGGCTCCTTCGCCGAGGCGGACCGTGCCGCCGTCCGGCGCTTCGAGGGTGGCCGAGAAGACGACCGAGGTCAGGTCGACCTGGAGATGAACACCGGGGCTCTGGAACACCAGTGTGGCTCCCGGCAAATGCGCCACGAGCACTCGGCTCGTGATGTAAGCGCTCGCGTCCTTGTTGATCGGCTGGTCGAGAGAGGCGCCGTCCTTGAGCGAGATCGGGGCGACGGGCCAGGCATCTGTACCGTCCCACTTCGGGGCGACCGCGCCGAGGCCTGGAGTCGTGTAGAGCGCGACCTCGACCTGATCGTCGTCGTCACCACCGTTGTAGCCGCTCACGTTCACCAGCACCGACCACGCGCCGCTGTTGGCCTGCTGGCTGAGCTGAGAGGAGCTGACCACGCCGAGGGGCGCAAAGGCCTCGTTGATGGTCGTGAAGGCGTTCCCGGCGCCGTTGTCGCGCCCTTCGGCCGTGTCGCAGTGGCTCGCCTTGGCCCAGGCGGGCTCCTGACAGCCTGTTTCTCCCGGGCAGGTGCACAGCCCGTCGAGGTCGAATCCCACGCTCTTGCTGGGGCCGCCGAGCTCGATCATCCGCATGGCGAAGGTGAGAACGCCGCTGCCGCCCCCGCCCTTGGTCGACGGAGGCGGAGGCGGCTGGGCCGGCGAGCAGACCATCGCGTCGCCGCCCCCGGCGCCTCCGCTGCTGCCCGAGCTCGTGCTCGCCTGGTCGAGGTGGCGCTCGCCGTCGACCCCGGCGATCAGCGCGCAGCCGGCGCCGGCAAAGCAGCTTGTGACGGCGAGCCAGGTGGCGAGTCGATGCTTCAAAATGCTCCCTTCAGGACCAGCGAGCCCGGGCCGAGTGAGACGCCGAGCCGCGGTGGAGATAGCTTGTCCACGGCGTCGAGGATCAACAGCACGCCGCCCGCGGCGACCATCGCGCCTCCGGCGAGCAGGAGCACGTCCGACGCCGTGGCGGCCTTCTTTCCTCGCTCGAACGCGGCGTACCCGTCGCTCGTACAGCCCCCGTCCGGCTGGCACCCGCGAGCGCTCTCGGAGCCCAGGCTCAAGGCATGGACGCCGAAGTACGATCCAATCCCGAGGCCGACCGCGCCCACGCCGACCGCGGCGAACCCGACTGGCCGCTTCCAGCGTGCCTTCGGTGGCGGCGGCGGTGGCGGCGGCGGCGGCGGCGGTGGAAGCGCGAGCGCGGGGACGCGGATCGACTCCGAGGCGCCCTGCGAAAGCTTCACGGCGCTCATCCACGAGCGACGCCCCGGCGCCGTCGCGGTCACGGCGTGCTCTCCGGAGTCGACGGGCACCGGCGTCCCCCAGGCTCCGCGCGGGAGCGGGACGCGATCGACGGTGACCTGAAATCCTTCGACCAAGGCAGCCTCGGGGACGCTCACCGTGAGGTGCGAGAGCTTCGGCTCGATCGCCGCGATGTGCTCGCGCGCGAACTTCTGCCGAGCGGTGAGATCGGCCTTCTTCGCCACCGTGAGCGCCTCGTTGAACTCGCCCCAGGCCGTCGCGAGCCGCCCCTGCGTCTCGTGGCACGCGGCGAGGTTGAGCAGCGTCCCGAGCACCTCGTCGAGGTGGTAGCTCGACTCGAACTTCAGGCAGGCGTCGTCGACTTTACCCTTGGTGAGCAGCTTCTTTCCTTCGCGAAAGAGGGCCTCGGCCATGGCCTTCGATTCGCCGGTTTGCGCCGACGCCGGGCGCGCGTGGAGCGCCGCGCCCGCCCCCACCGCGAGCGCCAGCAGCAGCGCGCGCGAAGGCGGCGAGGGCCGCCGCGGCTCACTGTCGGTCCTCCAGCGGATCAACAACTTTGGCTCCTTTCGGCGGACGCCGCGGCCACGACGCGCTTGCGCTGGGCACCACGGGGAGGGCGATGATCACGGCCGAAGGAGCCTCGGGTAGCGCGGCGAGGGACGAAGGCGGGAGAGAGGTGGTCGCCGACGCCGTGGTGACCACCGCGGTCCCCGCCCCGGCCTCCGAGGCCGCGACGCTCGTCGCAGGCCGCGGCGCGCTCGGCGTCGCGGGGGCTCCCCAGCCGAGAAGCGCGAGCCCAGTGCCCAGGATCGTCAGCGACGCCGCGACGCCGGCCACGACGAGCACGCGCCGTCGCCGCAGCGCGCCGGCCGTGGGCGAAAGCGACGGGCTAGAGAGCGTGATCGCGTGCATCGTCGGCGGCTCTGCCGGCGGCGACGGCAGGGCGACCTGGACCGAATCCCCCCACTGTTGCCGCGGGCGTCGCGTCGCGAACGGCACGAGCCCACGGGCCAGATCCTCCACGCGCTGGACGCGGTCCGCCGGATCTTTCTCCAGGCAGCCGAGCACGAGCGCCTCCAGCGCGGGCGGGATCTCCGGCCGATGCTCACGCGGCGGCGTGGGCGGCTCCGAGAGCACGAGCGCCATCACCGTCGCGGGGTTCGACCCTTCAAACGCCGAGTGCCCCGTGAGCAGCTTGTAGAGGATCGATCCGAGCGAGAAGATATCGCAGCGCGTGTCGACGCCGCGGGGATCGCGCATCTGCTCAGGGGCCATGTACTGCGGCGATCCGAGGAGGTCGTCCACGTGCGTGAGGCTGCGATCCGCGGGCCCGCGGAACTCTGCGAGCAGCTTGGAGATGCCGAAGTCGAGGACCTTGACGAGCGGCGAGCCGTCCGGATGCCGGGTCAGGAAGAGGTTCGCCGGCTTCAGATCCCGGTGAACGATGCCGAGCGAGTGCGCCTCGGCGACGGCCTCACACGCCTGGAGGAGGTAGTCCGCGGCGACATCCAGCGCCACGGGCCCCTCGTTCCGCAGGAGTCGGTCGAGATCGACGCCTTCGAGGAGCTCCATCACCATGTACGGCGCCCCGTCCTCGAGCGTCCCGACGTCGAGGACGCGCGCGACGTGCGAGCTCTTGATCCGCACCGCGAGCTGGGCTTCGCGCAGGAAGCGCGCTGCAAACGGGTGCTCCGAACCCGGCTCGTCCCCGGCCCCGAGCAGGAACTTGAGCGCGACGCGCTCCCCGAGCTGGAGGTGCCGCGCGGCGACGACGACGCCCATTCCACCGCTGCCGATCATCCGCTCGACGACGTACTTCCCAGCCACCACATCCCCGGGGCGGGGTGTTCGGCGCGGGGGGCGGGAAGAATCGTGTGCGATCATTTCACGGGGGAGAACGGCCGGAGGCAAACCAGGCCGGCAGCGTAGGGTATGTCCCCCGCGGTGCCAAGCGTCGGCGCGCACGAAGCGCCGCGGCCAGCACCCGATCCAGGCAGGGAATCGCGTCCCCTGAGAGGATCTGTTAGACCTCTGAATAGATCTCGGACAATCTTGTCGCCGCTTGACTTGGTTTTCTCTCTCGGGATTCTATGCGCCGATGAGATCCCTGATGACGTCCGCGGCGCTCCTGGTCGCCGGCTTGCTCGTCTCCGCCCCTGCGTTCGCCGACGATTGGTGGAGCGTATCCTCTTATCTCGGCGGCTCTTCCGGGGGCGCCGTCCCCTCGGCTGCCATCCTCTCGGATGGCACCGTCGTGCTCGCTGCGCTGATTGGTGACTCCACCCCGGGCGGTAAATCCTCGACCCTGTTGAACGGGGCAACCGCGAGCAGCAGCGGCGCGATCGTGCGGCTGAGCGCCGATGGGAAAGAAGTTCTCTCGGTGACGCGCGTCGCCGAGGAGGTTCGCGAGCTGGCGGTCGACGCGAGCGACAGCATCTATGTCGCCGCGCTCGGCGGAGGGCTCCTCAAGCTCAGCGCCGACGGTGGAAAGCTCCTGTGGAAGAAGGCCGACGGTGGCCTCTGCTTTCGCGTCGACGCGGGCGAGAATGGTGAGGTCGCGGCGCTCTACGACACAAGCTCGGATCCCGCCGCCGTGACGGCAGCCAAGGGAGCGCCTGCGACCGTGTTCGTCTACGACGCTTCCGGCGCGCCTCTCGGCAATTTCTCCGTCAAGCGCGGGGACGGCGGCGCCAACGATCTCGCCCTCGACGCGGCGACCAAGACGGTGTTCGTCGGCGGCTACAAGAACACCTCACAGAGCGGCGGCCTCAGCGTGCCGTTCCTCAACGCTTACGGCTACGCCGGCGGTACGCCGAAATGGACGGACTACGACTATCCTTACGCCGATGTGTTTGCCTCCAGCGACGTCGCGGACTCGTTCGTCTCCCGCCTCCACTTCGGGCCGGACGGCAAGCTCTACGCGCTCGGCTACGAGGCGGGCGGCAACACGGTCTGGCGCCGTGACCCCAAGGATATCAGCAAGATGGCCACGCTCTCGGCCATCGACGAGTACAACGACGGTGCGCGCATGGGCGGGCCGGCCAACCGCGGGTTCTACGGTCGCTTCGACCCGAGCGACGGCTCCTTCCAGGGCGGCGCGCTCTATCAGGCCGTCACGCCGGAGAAATCGGTTCCCTACAACAAGACCGGGCTCTTCCTCGAGACGGCGGAGGGCGACATCAAGGCGGACGGCGGAGGGCGCGTGTACATCGTGACCTCGAAGAACGGGAAGGTGCTCCCGTACACCTTCGATCCCCTGGGGCTCCTCACGGCGGACGGAGGCAAGGGAGCGAATGGAGCCGGGCTGACGATCCTCGCTCCCGACCTGAAGTCTCGGCTCTACCTGACCTCGTTCGTCAACACTAACCCGGGTGGACGTGGCCAGTCGGTCGCCGTCCGTCAGATCGCGGGCCAGCCGGGGCAGAGCGTCGTTTACGGCGGCCGGATGAACTACGACGCCGCCGCGGGCGAGGTCTTCCTCAAAGCGCCCATCCAGCCGGCGCGCGCCGGGGCGACGTGCGGTTGGTTTGGCGTGGCCAACGACGCTCCGTTCCCCGGCAAGCCCACGGGCGGCCCGACCAGTGGAGGCAGCTCGTCGACATCGACGAGCGGTGTCGGGGGAGCCGGCGCCGGCGGGGCCGGCGGGGCGAGCTCGGGCAGCGGCTCCACCACCGACGCGAGCAGCGGTTGCAGTTGCCGTGTCGAGAGCGCCGGAGAGAGCTCGGCGCCGATCGCCTGGTCTTCGCTGCTCGGCCTCGGGCTCGCGGCGGCCCGCCGTCGGCGGCGCCGGCACGCCGCGTGACATTCAAGCAGCGGTGGCGCGCCGGGCCAGCGCACCGAGCTGCTCCACCCACGCTACGGTCTTGACTCGTCGAGGCCGGCGCGATGGAGGAGCGCGGCGCGATCGACCGGGGAGCGGACCTCGGACGCGAGCAGATCGCGTGTCCACGCGAGGAGCGCCATCGGGACCCAGGGCGAGCCGTCCGAGGAGCCGCGAGAGTCGGAGCTCATGCGCAGGCCAGTATCGACGCGCTCGGGACGGGCCGCAACGCTGGCATGACGGCGCCTCAGCCGCGCAGGCCGGCGATGATCACCCGCACCATCTCGGCGAGGTGCCGCGCGTGGCTCCCGACGCTGGTCGCGTCGTAGGCGGCGCCGTGCGCGCAGCGCATCAACAGCGAAGCCACCGCGCCCGGCGCGAGGCCGACCTGCTTCGGCGCGATCTCCCCGGCCTGGGTCGCCTCCTCCAGCAGCGACGTCACCAGGCGATGGAACGCGCGGTCGGCCTTCTGCACCACGTCGGCGCCGAGCCTCCCCTGCGAGTCGAGGAGCTCCTGCGCGTGCGGCGAGCGGTGCACGAGCTCGTAGAGGTAGGTGAACTTCGCCGAGAGCACCGCCGCGAGGCGCTCTTCGATGGCGCCCGGGGCGCGGCTCGCGGCCTCCGCCCGCGCGAGGAAGTCCTCGCAGACGTCGGCGCACACCGCCAGGAAGACGGCCTCCTTGTCGGCGAAGTGAGCGTAGATCGTCGGCTTGGCGACGCCGGCCTCGGTCGCGATCAAATCGACCGAGGTGCGCCGGAAGCCGTAGCGGCTGAAGAGCGAGGTAGCCGCGGTGATGATGCGCCGCGGCCGGTCCTCGGCCCGAGGCATCTCCGTCGTCTTCGCAGGTGCGCGGCGCATCGATCGCGAGCCTAGCACGATCGCGGGCTTGACTAATTGAACTATATTAACATAATTGGTTCAAATGGTGTCGGCGACCGTCCACCGTGCCGCGGTCTCCTCTTCGAGCCCCAGCGCGGGCTGGTGAGGGCTCGCGCGCATCGACGCCTCGGCCCGCCGGACATCGTCACGGAATCCACCCCGATCCTCGGAGAATCATCCTCATGAACCAGAGCCTCGTCACCACGTCTCCCGTCGCCGTGACCGGCGCCGCCGGCTTCATCGCCTCACGCGTCGTCGAGCAGCTCCTCGCGCGCGGCTACCGCGTGCGCGGCACGGTGCGCAGCCTCCGCAAAGAGAAGGACGTGGCCCACCTGCGCGCGCTCCCCGGCGCGTCCGAGCGCCTCGATCTCGTCGAGGCCGACCTGCTCCAGCCGAGCACCTTCAGCGCGGCGGTCGCCGGCTGCACGCACGTCCTCCACACCGCGAGCCCGTATGTGCTCGACGCCAAGGACCCGCAGCGCGACCTGGTCGATCCCGCGGTGCAGGGGACGCGCAATGTTCTCCTGGCCTGTCACCGGGCGGAGACGGTGCGCCGCGTCGTCGTCACCTCCTCGATGGCCGCCGTCACCGACGAGCCGGAGAGCGACCATGTCCTCACCGAGGCCGACTGGAACAAGAAATCGAGCCTCGAGCGCAACCCTTACTATCTCTCGAAGACCCTCGCGGAGCGCGCCGCGTGGGGCTTCGTCGAGGAGGAGATGCCCCGCTTCGATCTGGTCACGATCAACCCTTTCCTGGTGATCGGGCCCTCTCTCTCTCCGGGGCTCAACCCCTCGAACCAGCTCTTCGTCGACATCTTCGGCGGGAAATACCCGGGGATCATGAACCTGACCTGGGGCTTCGTGGACGTGCGCGACGTCGCTGAAGCGCACGTCCGCGCGATGGAAGCTCCCTCCGTGTCGGGGCGATACCTCTGCGCGGGAGAGACGATCGCGATGCGCGACCTGGTGGCCTTCCTCCGCGAGCTCGACCTGGGAGAGAAGGCCTCGTTGCCCAAGCTCGGCCTCGACTGCGGGATCGGGGACTTCACCGTGCGCCTTTCGTCCTACCTCCAGCCCAAGGGCGTCGGCTCCTATCTGCGCACCCACGTTGGCCGCGTACCGCGCTACGACACCTCCAAGATCCAGCGCGAGCTCGGCCTCTCGTTTCGCCCGGTGCGCGCGTCGATCCGCGACACCGTCGCCGATCTCCAGCGCTGGAAGCACCTCGCCGCCGCGCCCGGGTGAGCGACGCCGCCCGACCTACTCCACGTTACGTCGGCGCGCGCTTGCCGATCTCCACAAGAAAACGCCACGCTGCGGCGATCCGCGGGACGTCGCGGAGCGCTCGGTGGCCCACGAGCCAGACGTCCTCGCTCGGCAGGGGATCGCTCGCCATGGCGCCGCCGAGCGGCACGCTGACGAGGCCCCGCAGCGCCCGATAAAGGCCCGGGAGCACGGCCACGCCGAGCCCCGTGTCAACGGCGACGAGCTGGGCGCCGATCGATCCCGTGCGCAACACCGGCTCGACGCCGCCGGCGTGGCGGTTGAGCCAGCGGGCCGAAGGGATGTGCCCGAGGTCGCGACCCCAGCCGATCCACCGCGCCGCGGCGGGATCGACGAGCGTCCCGAGCTCGGCGGCGTAGGCGGGAGAGGCGAGGACGGCGTAATGGAAGCTCATGAGCTTGGTCATCACCAGATCACCGCCGGTCGGGCGCACGGTGCGAATGGCGATGTCCGCTTCGCGCCGGGTGAGATCGGCGACGGCAGGGGAGGCGTCGAGCTCGACGCGGAGCTCCGGGTACATCCCGTAGAGCTCCAGCAAGAACGGCGCGGCGAAGGACTCTGCCACGCCCGGCGTGACCGCGAGCCGCACCAACCCCCGAGGCGACGCCTCGAGCTCCTCCGCCGCGCGCGAGAGGCGCAGCGCCGCAGCCTCGAGCTCCTCGGCCGCGGCGAGGAGGCGCTCGGCGGCGGCGGTCGCCAGGAGCCCGTCCCGCGTCCGATCGAAGAGCTGGGCGCCCATCATCTCCTCGAAGGCGGTGAGCTTGCGGCTCACGGTCGACGCGTCGATCCCGAGCTCCACGCTCGCGCCCGTGAGCGTGCGCTCCCGTATCACGGCGAGGAAGATCCTCACGTCGTCCCAGCGATAGTCGAGCCCTGCCTTCACCGAGCGCCCCGCGTTCTTGCAACGATGGGTTGCATCGTCTTCCGCGTTGTCGCGCGCTCACGCAAGCTTCATCTTCCGGCTCGAACGGCGCGCCACGGCGCGGCGCCGCGGAGGACGACGTGGAGGACACGAGGACACTGGCCCCTCGGGCTGGCAGGGCGAAGCTACGCCGCGCGGCGGCGCTCGTCGCCGCCTTGCTGCTGGGAACGAGCGGATGGGCCCTGGCGCGCAGCTCGAGTCGATCGCTCGGACCTCTCGCAGGCCATCTCTTGCCTGCGCCGGTGAGCTTCGCCGGGCGAGTCGACGAGCGGCTCGAGGCGGGCTCCTACGCTTACCTGCGCGTGGCCCGTGACGGCGCGAGCGACGCCTGGGTGGTGGCGGTACGACCTCGCGCGCGCGTCGGCGACCGGGTCCGTGTCAACGCGGTGGGACGCGCCCAGCGCTTCGAATCGAAGCGCCTCGCGCGGCGCTTCGATGAGCTCTGGTTCGCCGCCGTGCGGACCGGCGATTGATGGAATCGATCACGAGAAAGGCATCTTCATGAAGACTCTTCAGCACGGCGTTCTCTTCGGTCTCGCCCTCCTTTACTTCGGTGGGTGCAGCAGCGGTGACACCACGGGTGAAGCCACCTCCACGGGCGACGCTGCCACGAGCAGCACCTCCACGGGCGGGACCACCGATCCTGCGGCTTGCTCGCGCGGCACGATCGAGGCGGACTTCACCACCTTCGACAAGCTCGCGGGCCCGGGGGTCGACGCGGCCACAGGAGAGCTCTCTCCCTTCCCGAGCACCGCGGTCGTGAGCTCGACCTACCTGGCGCTGAAGGGAGATCCGGCCGCGCAGAAGCGCTTCGGTGAGCTGATGGGCCCGCTCTCCAAGGCGCTCCAGGGCCAGGCTGGGCTCCTCGCCGTGCAGCTCGCGAGGTCGAAATCGTGCGACACGGCGCGCACGCTCGCTGTCTGGAAGGACGAGGAGTCGCCGCTCGGCTTCGTGATGAGCGCTCCCCACGCCGCGGCCATGGCGAGCGTGGGCGACGTCAGCCGGGGCGAGAGCGTCGTCACAAGCTGGGAGACGAGCGACGTGGAAGAGGCCACCTGGGCGTCGGCGGCGAAGCGGCTCTCCGCGCAGGATGGGCCTTATTACTGAGCCCGTACGGGCTCCGGCGCCCCCAGGCAGCTCGGGGCCGGGCGCGTCCAGGGAGAGGAGAAGCCGTAGCGCCTCGCCTTCTACCGTGCGCCGGACCTCGAGTTGATCGACACTCCCGCGCGGTGAAGTCGCTCTCCGGAACCCCACGGTGATGAAGCCCCGAGCGCCCGACGGCGGCGGCGGGCAACCCGTCCCTGCTCCGCGCGCGTCGCTCGCGGTGTCACGATCTCGCGCTGAGCCTCCGCGTCGTCGCACCACCTTCGTCGGCCGCGCGCGCGAGCTCGCCGCGATGCACAGGCTCGTGGAGGACGGCGCGCAGCTCGTCACGCTGCTCGGCCCCCCAGGAATCGGCAAGACGCGCCTCTCGCAGGAGGCCGCCCGCGACCTGGGCGACGACGCGACGTTCTGCGACATCAGCGAGGCGCGCGACCTCGCGGCGCTGCTCCTCGCCGCGGCGCTCGCGCTTGGCGTCTCGGTCGAGGCTCCCACCTCCGACGACGCGCTCGCGGCGCTGCTGGGGCGCGCGCTTCACCAGCGCGGCGAGACGCTGCTCGTGCTCGACAACGCCGAGCAGGTCGCCCACGGCGCGGCGACCGCGGTGAGCCTCTGGATGGCCGCCGCGCCGAGCGCGCTCTTCCTCGTGACCTCGCGCGAACGGCTGCGCGTCGAGGGCGAGCACGTCCTCGAGCTGACGCCGCTCGACGTCCCTGCACGGCACGAGACTTCGCCCGAGCGGCTGCTGAGCTCCGAGGCCGTGCGGCTCCTCATCGATCGCGCTCGGGCTGCGCGCTCGGGCTTCACCGCGGCGGAGGAGGACGCGGCGGTGCTCGCGGACATCGTCCGCCGCGTCGAGGGCGTACCGCTTTCGATCGAGCTCTGCGCGGCGCGCCTGGGGATGCTCTCGCCGACGCAGCTCCTCGCGAAGCTCGAGCAGCGGCTCGATATCCTGGCCAGCGATCGTCGCGGCGTGACCGAGCGTCAGGCGACGCTGCGCGGCGCCATCGACTGGTCGTGGAACCTGCTCGACGCCTCCGAGCGCGACGTCCTCGCGCAGTGCTCGGTGTTCCGTGGAGGCTTCGATCTCGACGCGGCCGAGGCCGTCCTCGTCATCGCGCCACCAGGCTCCACGGCGCTCGACGCGCTCTCGGCGCTCCACGACAAATCGCTCCTCGCGGTCGGCGACGCCGAGGACCGACACGAGCCTCGACGCTACCGGCTCTACGAGAGCGTACGCGAGTACGCGGCCGAGAAGCTCGCGCAGAGCGCGAGCCCCCTCCTCGCTCGGGATCGGCACGCCCGCTACTTCACCGAGGCAGGCGCGCGCTGGTCGGCCGCGGCCAAGAGCAGCGGCTTTCAGGCAGGGCTCGCCGCGCTGAGCCGCGAGTCCGACAACCTCCTGGCCGCGCGGGAGCACGCCCTCGCGCGCGGTGACCGCTCGGCGGCGATCGAGGTCACTCTCTGCCTGGAGCCGCTCGCGATCGTGCGCGGCCCGGTCATCCCGTACATCGAGAGGCTCGAGGCGACGCTGCGCGCCGGAGGCTCGAACGCAACGCCCGCGCTCGAGTCCCGCGCCTCGGGATCGCTCGGGATCGCCGAGTCGCGCCGCGGTCGCCCGCTCTTAGCCGTAGCGTGCTTCACGCGCGCCGTGGAGCTCGCCGAGGCGGCGGGGGAGCGCGCGAGCCTGCCGTTCCTGCTCGCCAAGCGCGCCAACCAGCGGGGTGTCCTCGGCGACCACGCGGCCACGGAGGCCGACTTCAGGCGCGCGCTCTCGCTGCTCGACGAGCGCGACGATCCCGCCGTTCGCGGGATCTACTGCCGTCACCACGCGTTCTTCCTCTGGCGCGCTGGGCGAGTCGACGAAGCGCGCCGCGAGAGCGAGCGCGCGCGCGATCTGCTCCAGCCGCACGGCGACCGCCGCGAGCTCGCCTACGTGCTCTGCGATCTCGCCGCGAGCTACCTCGACGCCGCCGAGCTCGACGCCGCGACGACCACCCTCGGCGCGGCGATCGATCTGCTGCGTCAGCTCCAGTACCGGCGCGTCGAGAGCCGATGCCTCCTCCTCTTCGCGCTGGCCCACCGTGAGCGCGGGCTCTTCGCGGAGGCCGAGGCCGATCTAGAGCAGGCCCTCCGGCTCCACGTCGACGACGGGGACCGCGGCGCCGAGGGCTTCGCTCTCTGGCACCTGGCCTGCCTCGCGCTCGAGCGCGACGACGCCGGCACGGCGCGACGCTTCGGAGAGCAGGCTCTCGTCCGCTACCTCGAGATCGGAGACCGCCACCTCGTCGCGCACGCGCGCATGGTGCTCGGAGCGGCGCTCGCCCGCCTCGGCGAGCTCGACGCCGCGGAGACCGAGATGGCGCAGGCCAGCGCGCTCCTCGCCCTCGACGCGCCTTACGTGATGGACACGCTGGCGCTGCTCGGCGCGCAGATCCCGCTCGCGCGCGCGGCCGCGGCGCTCGCCGGAGACGATCCCGCGCAGGCTCGTGCGGCCCGCGCCGAGGCGGAGCGCGTGCTCACCGATCTCGACGCTCGCGCCGGCGCGCTCCCGGTGGCCAGCGTGCGCTTCGCGCGACGGGTGCTCGTCCGTGCGCTTGGCGGCGTGGCCTCCCAGGCACGCGCTCCACGCCCGGCGCCCGCCGTCGAGGCCACGCTCGTGATCGGCGATGATGGGCGCTGGTTTCGCATCTCCGAGCAGCGCGAGGTCAACCTCGAGCGGCGCGCCGCGCTCCGCCGGGTCCTCGCCGTGCTGGCGCGACGGCGCGTCGAATCCCCTGGCAGCGCGCTCTCTCTCGACGGGGTGCTCGCCGCGGGCTGGCCGGGCGAGCGGGTGTCCGCGGAGGCGGGCGCGGCGCGCGTCTACAACGCGATCCAGCGCCTCCGGCGGCTCGGCCTCGAGAGCGTCCTCCGGACGCGCGACGACGGCTATTTGCTCGACCCCGAGACCTCGACACACCTCGCGACAGCCCCGCTGCGGCGGGTCGACAGGAGTTGATAGAACCTTTCGGTTGGCGGCCTGTGGCGTCTCCAGCACTGGCGGTGACCGGGGCGAATCTTCGCCCCTCTCGCCTGGGAACACGCCATGAAATTTCGACCGGTCCTGGCCTTCGTCGCCCTCGCGCTCGGCTCCGGGCTGAGCTCCGCGTACGGCTGCTCGACCACCCCCTTCACCTCGGGCACGGCCCAGGGCGACCCCGGAACAGGCGGTGCGCCGAGCAGCACGGGTGGCAGCACCAGTTGCCCTCCCGTCACCTGCGTTACTCCTGGGCCTTCGGCGATCCTCGACTACGCCGATCTCCTCGCGACCTTGAAGGGAGGTGGCCGCGTCCGCGCGGTGTTCGACTACACCAAGTGTGATCTCGCCGGCAAACCCGGTCCCAACGCGCTCGGAGCCATGAGCCTGGACACCTTCGAATGGTTCGGCCCCAAGGTGGTCGGGAACTCGAAGGCCTACATCGCGGCTTCCGAGAACCACCTCATCGGGTTCCAATCGAGCTTCGTCTACGACTACGTGAGGGCTCGCATCTTCGAGGACGGCAAGGTGACGATCGACGTGCAATACCTCGATCCACTGACGTTCGCGGTGAGCGTCGACGAGACGTTCGTTTGCTCGATCTCCGACGGCAAGACCGAGGGGGGCGCGACCTTCTTCAAGACGACACCGTGAGAGGGTCCTACCTGGACTACAGGCGCACCGCTTTGCGCTGCCCCAAGAAGAGCTTGACGCAGGCGAAGCACCAGCTTTTCATGCCACCTCTCCGCAGTGATTGAGAGTCACCTGGATCAGAGCGTTATCATGCCGAACATTTCGACCCATGTGGACCGGTGCAGCGGCCACGACGCGTGTCGTCCGCGTGATTTTGCGGAGCACAGCGCCGATGTCTTCGCCGAAGGCTTCGAAGTCACCCGGGAGGGCGACGCGCTGAAAGCGCACGGCTGCGGGGCCCACCCGGCGCACGGCGCCACGGTGACGCGCGGCTACCCCTCGGTGACGGCCAATGGCAGGCGCGTGGCCTACATCGGCGCGACCGTCGACTGCGCGTCTCGCACCGTGGCAACCGGGAGGCCGTCCGTGCGCCTCGGCCAAGGTGCTCATCTGATGTCGTTGAAGAGGTCAGCGTGAGCGCGCCGAACCAGCCTCTGGGGCGGAGCACGGCCAACACGCAGGTCGTCGCCATGGCGACAGGCGGGGTGCGCTGGAACATCCACAGGTTCGGCTATGCGGACATGGAGGCCGCGATCAGCCACTACGGGATCGCCTCCGCGCGCGTGGGAAACAGCTACGTCATCACCTCGATGAACATCCGGCTGGAGGTGGCTTCGCTCGGGGCCGCCGTCGCGCGTCTCGTCCCGACCACGGCCGAGGCGTTGAGCGAGACGCTCGACGTATGGCGCCAGGCCAAGACGAACGATGACCACCTCGCGTATGGCCGCTCGACCGAGCAGCTCATCATCGCGTCCCGCACCGCGAACTATACAGATCCGAATTTCCCTGGGCAGCAGGTCCCCTACCTTGGCCACGAGCAGCACGTCGTCTGGGCCATGGGGGCGTCGGCCCGGACAGGGTGCACGCTCCCGCCGGAGTTCTTCCTCGACAACGAGGGGTTCGGCGGGACCGCGGGGAACGGCCCCAACATCCTCCCCAAAGGCGCCTCTGGCCAGGCGCTCTCGACGATCGCCATGGCGCACGACACGGACTGGATGCTCGGCCGCTTGATGGGAATAGGACCGCTGGCCCCCCTCCACACGGCCACGCCAATTCACATCAACCAGGCCACGCGCATGGGCTCGGCCGGGCTGTTCACCGCGGGGCAGGTCGATGCTATCGCCATCACCGACTCGCGGATGAGCGATCCGCACGTCGGCCTCCCGCGCGCGGGCGCGACCCGCGAGCAAATCGCCTTTCGCGACCGCATGGATCAGATCAACCGCCAGATCCGCCAAGTCATCGACACCTGCGCAGCCGAGCAAACCTATTACCGCAACGGCTTGACGTCGGAGTTCTTACGGCAAGGGCGGCACGGCTGGCACGTGAGCTACAAGCGAAGCTACGCCGACTTCGACTACGAAGGGCGCGATGCCCGCGGCTTCGGCCAGAACGCCGAGTGGCTCTGGAACGGATCCGAGCCGGCCACGCAGGGCAAGAACGACGTCCGCGCCCACAACCGCAGGGTCACACCGTTCTTCCCGCCGAAGAGCTGATAAGAAAGCGAGCTGTTCATGGTGACTCCTGTCGATCTGAGCCGCGTCGCCGAGGTGACGGGCCTTCACGAGAACGTTCGTCTCCGGTTCCCCGAAGCGCAGGACGTCTCTCTGTCGGTGCGCGAGGTCGAGATCGAAGAGCGCATGAACCAGCTCTTCTTCGTCCGCCTCCAGTGTGTCTCCTCCAACGAAGATATTGACCTTTCACGGCTGATCGGCGCGCGGGCCGAGCTCGAGCTCTCGGGCCAGGTCGAACGGTCGTTCCGGGGGCTGTGCCGGGCGGCGCGCTTCCTTCGCGTCGCCGGGACCGCGCCGAGCCTCGCGACCTACGCGATCACCCTCGTACCCGTCTTATGGCGCCTGACGCAGCGCACCCAGAATCGCCTCTTCCAGCACATCTCCATCCCGGCGATCGTGCGGTCGATCCTCGACGAGTGGGCCATCGAGCACGAATGGAGGATCGACGTGACGGGGTATCCGCCGCTCGAGCTCCGGACACAGTATGGCGAGAGCGATTACGCGTTCGTGTCGCGGCTCCTCGAAGAGGCGGGGATCAGCGCCTGGTTCATCGACGCGGGCAAGGCCTCGAGCCGGCTCGTGCTCGGCGATACGCCGCAGTCCGGTGAGGCGCGTCCGGGCCTTCCCCTCCGCTTCGTCGACGATGCCTCGCTCGCCCAGCGCGCCGAGAGCCTGCAGTTCATCACCCGCGTGGAGATCGAGGAGGTATCGAAGCCGGGTCGCTTCACCGCGCGCGATTTCGATTTCATGCGCCCTCGCCATGCGCTCTTCACGACCGCCGACGCGGTGGGTGCCGCGGATCACGCCCACGAGAGCTACCTGTTCGCGCCCGGGCTCGCCCTCGCCGAAGACCCGTCTCTGCTCGGCACGGCCACCGCCTACCCCACAGCCGACGACCTCGGCGTGGCTCGCACGCGAAACGAGGTTGGACGGCAGCGTGTGCAGCGCATGCTCGAAGCGACGCAGAGCTCTCGCCGAGTGGTGCATTACGAGGCGAGCGTGAACGACTTGAGCCCGGGGGTGGTGTTCCAGATTGGCAATCACCCGCGTCCCGATCTGGGCGACGATCAACGGTTCTTGGTCGTCCAGCACCGCATCACGGGGAAGGTCGCCGACGCGAGCTCCTGGGTCTTCGCCGGCGCCGCCGTCTCGACCGCGGAGCCGTTTCGACCCCCGCAGAGCACGCCCAAGCCGCGCATCTTTGGCCTGCAAACGGCCCTCGTCGTGGGGCCGATGGGGACGCAGAAGGAAGCGATCCCAGGCGCCATGACCGACCCGGCAGGAGCCCTGAGCTCGGCGGCGACACCGGGTGTCGAGGCCGCGGGGGTCACCGACAACACAGTTTACGTCGACGAGCACGGCCGCGTGCGGGTGCAATTCCCCTGGGACCGCGAGCACGGGTTCGACAAGCGCAGCTCGATCTGGACGCGCGTGAGCCAGGGGTGGGCGGGCGCAGGCTACGGCATGTTCGCCGTTCCCCGCGTCGGGCACGAGGTGCTGATCGCCTTCCTGGACGGCGATCCCGACTGTCCGCTCGTGGTCGGCTGCGTGCACAACGCGGCGAACCCGGTGCCTTATCCTCTCCCCGCGAACGCTACCGTGAGCACGTGGAAGACGTCCTCCACGCCGACCGGCGACGGCTTCAACGAGCTGCGCTTCGACGACGCCGCGAGCCGCGAGCACGTCTATTTGCAGGCCCAAAAGGACATGGACCACCTCGTCAAGAACCACCTGAAGCAGGCCGTCGGTGGGGACTCGACGCGGTACGTCCAGACGCACGACGCTCACGCCGTCGGGGGTAGCCGCTCGGATTTCGTGAACATGCAGGAGGCGCGCGGCGTCGGTTTGAGCCAGGCCAATTTCGTCGGATTGAACCGCACGAGCCAGATCGGCGTCGAAGACAACACCATGGTCGGCTCGCGGTGGGCGGTCACCGTCGCGCGGGGAATGACGAGCCGCCTTGTCAATGATCTCGAGCGGATCGCGGGTAGCTTTGGAGACACCGTGCGGAGCGCGGCGCAGACGGTGCTGGGGGGAGTTCCGTCTTCGCCGCTGGCCGTGGCCGCGGACTCCGCGCTTGCCAACCTGGGCGCGGCGCTCTTCGACGGGCTGAGGAGCCTCGTGGAGACGAGTCACGGCCGCGTGGAGATGGAGGCCGGGCCGCCGCCGACGATGATCGAGATGGTGGATCGCCAGATCAGGCTCTCCACCGGTGAGGCCTCGATCGTGCTCGACGGCCCGAACATCACCCTGAGCGCACAGGGCAACATTGTGCTGCACGCGACGGATCACGTCTCGGTGCTGAGCGAAAAGGAGATCGCCATCGGAGCACGCGACAACGCCGCGATGGTCTCGGCGACGGGTGATATCATCCTCCAAGCTCGGAGAGACATCCACCTGAACCCGTTCGCCGAGGGAGGTAGGCTCCCCGAGATCGAGCGTCTCCAGCCTCCTGTTCCCCAGCCTGTAGATCCCGACAAATGCGCGCACTGCGGCGGGGCCATCACCCTCGCCGAGAACGGGGCTCGCACCTGCGATGCAATGCAAGGAGAGCTGCCGGCTGGACGCATCACCTCTCTCGACTCCGACGCGCCGTCCGGGGACGATGCAGCCTCGGAGGGCTCTTCGTTCGCCGAGGAGTCGCGGGCGCTCACCATCGAGGTAACGCGTCATGGGCTATCGAGTGATCTGCTGGAGCACGTGATCAAGCTCGCGGCCGACACCCTGAGCGGGCTCTCTCCCTCGTACCGCCGCGTCCTCGCGTGGCTCCTGGAGCAGCGGCAGATCACGAGGCAGGAGTACGACCAACTGCTCCCTCTCTCCGCGTCCGGGCAGGCTCCAGGCTTCGTCGGCGTGGTCCTGCGCTGGTGGGCGAGCAGCGCGAGCGCTGCCGCGAGCGCGCGCTGGACCTTCGGCGGCGGCGAGCTGCGCAAGATGGAGCCTCTCGATCGAGGCCGCGTGACCATGAGCGTTTACCTGCCCTTCGACATCCACGTCGTATTCCACGATCAGATGGTGTTGAAGGCGCTGGCTGGGCTCGTGCAGACCCGGATACCGCTCGACGTTCCGGCCGGCGCGCCGGAGGAGGCAGTGAGTGATGAATAGCGACCTGGGCTCGGAAGAGGCCGAAGAAGAGCGGCGCCGAGGCGTGGCGGAGACGCTGCGCGTCGCTCTCTTTCGCGAAGCAAACGACCTGCGCGCGCTCCACAAGCTCATCGGGGCTCAGGCGGGCGAAGAGCCGTGGAAGTACTGGAACGCCACGGGCGTGCCGCTGACTGGGCCGGTCGATACGCTCCTTGGGTTGTGCGGCTTCACAGGCCGGCGCCCTCCCCAACCCGACGTGCGAGAGCTCGACGAGGGCGAGGTGAACGTCATCGCGCTCGTCGGGTTCACGGCTCCGCGGGATCTCTACGCTGACGTGCGGACAGCCATCGTCGCGGTGGCGGGCGGGCAAATCGGCGGCTTCGCGCCGCTCGTCGCCGCGCAGTCCGGCTTTCACGACGCCGCCATCGACGTCTTCGCCCACGTGTGGAGCCAGGCCGGGAGCCCGACCATGTGGGTATGCAGCCCGACGCTAGGCTCACGAGGCGGTGGCACCATCGTGCCCCAGTCCATGCTGCCTTTTGCCAGGAGCAACCTCGCGTTCCAGGCCAGCGCCTACATGCGCTCTGTCCTGCGCTCCGCGCTCGATCGACGTCCAGCGGAGTAACCCCTCTGGACCGGGCGCGGCGCCGTCAGCGCGAGCGCCGCGCGGGGGTCAGGACACCGTCATCGAGAGACTGCACCGTCGCGCTGCGCTGGAGCGAGGCGGTGTCGACGGCGGCCTGGATGTCGCTCTCCTCGGCCTTCAGCGCCGTGGTCGAGTCGGCGACGATCTTGAATAGGCGCCCTTCAGACTTTCAGAGGCGATGACGGGGTGCACCTCGAGCGGCAGCGCGGAATCGACAGGCGCGCTGGCGTCGAGCGCGATCATCTCGCCCGAGCCCAGAGAGCCACATGGTCGCGAGCGTACTCGGCGAGCGTGCGTCCTTTGCGCCCGAGGAGCGAAGCGAGCGCGGGCTCGACCACGCTCGCCTGACCGAAGCGCAACCCGACGTGGAGGAGGGTTTGCACGGCGATCTGCCCCCAGGGGAGACCTCGCCGCCGCAGGTGAATCCCATAGCCAAGCACGCTGGCAGGCTCGTAACGAATGGGCCGCGAGAGAGCCTCACAGAAGATCCGGGCCGCCTCGTAAAAGGAGACGGGATCCGGCCCGGTGAGCGTATAGGCGGCGCCGCGGTGGCGCTCGGGCTCGGTCAACGCCAGCGCCGCGACCTCACCGAGATCGCGCGTGTCGACGAAGGTCACGAGACCCTCGCCGGCGGGGACGAAGAGGCGATCGTCCAGAGAGAGGTCGAGCCGATAGGCATCTCCGAAGTTCTGCGCGAAGAAGCCTGGCCGGAGCAGCGTGAACTCACCTCCGCGGGCGACGAGGTGCGCTTCGACCGCGTGATGCGGAACAATCTTGTTCTTCTCCGCTCCTGCGACGGAGAGGAACACGACCGGGCCAATCCCGGCTGCGCGCGCGGCGTCGATGAACGGATTCAAGGTGCGCTTGGTGTCGGCGATGGCCGGCGGGCGCATGAGGAAGAGCGCAGAGCAGCCCTGGACGGCGGGGGCGAAGGTCGCTGGATCGCGGAGGTCGAGCCTCGCTGTCTCCACCTCGGGGTAGAGCGGCGCGCGGGTGACGCAGGACGAGGTAGCCGCGCGGACCTCGACTCCACGCGCCAGGAGCGCTCGAATGACCTCGCGGCCGACGTTACCTGAGGCGCCTGTGACGAGGGCTCGAGGTGTCATCATGGGCTTTCGGAGCTGTTCATTTTCAGGGAATGGGTCCGTTTGACCGGCGCGCGTGAGGGTGGGTCCTTTTGGATCTGACCATGGCGCGAGGTGGGTCTCTTTGTCCAGCCCTCTCAAGGTCACTTTTTTGATTCTCCTCCCTGTCCTTCCTCTGAACTTCTCGCCTTCCCGTGAATCTCCGAATCTGCAACCCGTTCGCCGCTCTAACCCTACTGCCGCAAGCTTTGTTTGCGCGCTGCGCGCCGCCTCTTTGCGGCGGGCAGTAGCGCTAGTTTTGTCTCCCCGGGGACGAGCCCCGGACCCCACGGCGCTACGCGCCGCTTAGCACCACCGCCGCAAGTCTGCGGCAGTAGTCAGTAGTGCTAAGCGCTCGCCGGACATGCGCTTGACCCGGCGAAGCAAGGAGGGCGAGGTCTGCTCGAACGGGCTGGAGGCGGCCGACAAGATCGTTGGCGACCTCACGACCTGCTTGAAAGACGAAGCTTTGTCGCCTGATCCGGTACAGATCGGCTTGACCTCGCGGCGACGCACACGTTGGTCCATCAACGCCTCGGCCGCGAAGCTGGCCAGCTTGACGGGTGCAACAACACCACCGCATCCTTGCACTTGATGCAATCCTCGGACTTCAGCCTGCTGGCCACTCTCGACGCGCTCCTTCAGGAGGGCAGCGTCACGGGCGCTGCGCGGCGCATTGGGCTTTCGACGCCGACGACGACGCCTCGGCGAAGGCCGACGTCAGCGCGCTGTGCCGCGAGCTCGGCTTCGAGCCCGTGGACACTGGCAAGCTCGATCGGGCCTTGCACCTGGAGCACATGACCTTGCTCTGGGTGAAGATGGTCCGCGGACAGGGTTACTCGAGCGGCCTGGTCTGGGCGGCACTGCGCCGCTGATCGTCGGGCATACCGGTAGGCGGCGGGGCCCTGAACAACGCGCGCCACCGAGATCAGCGCGCGACATTGAGCGTCGGGGTCGGGCACTTGGACACCTCGAGATCCTCGTTGGTGTGGTTGTCTCTTGTGGTTCCTGCCTTCCCGACGAGCGCAACGTCGCATGGAGTCACATCCTTGCTTGTTCTCTCTGAAAGCGGGGAGGCAATGCCGGCGTCAGCCTGCCAGCGAACGCATGAAGGAGTCAGTAGCGTCGTCGGCCGGGAAGTAGGATTCGATGCGCAGCTCCTCCGCGGTCACGTCGAGCGGCGTGCCGAGGGTGGTCAGGGTGATGAAGAAGCGGACCTCGGCGCCGTCCATGGCGCGCAGGCACAGGGGTAGGGCGACGGGCGGCGCGTCGTGGAGGCGCGGCTGGCGGAGCCGCTCGGGGATGCCCTGGTAGGCGAGCACGGCGTCGCGTAAAGCGCGCGGGCCGCCCTGGCTCGGATCGGCGGCGGCCTCGCGGTGAAGGCGTTCAGCCATCGCCGAGGCGAGCTGGGGCCAGTCGACGATCACGCTGCGCAGGCCTTCGGGGTGGAAGAGGGCGTGCGCCAGGTTGGCAAGGACGATGGGTGGGGGGTTGCGCGGCCCGATGAAGCGCGCGAACAGGCGCTGCGCGCCGGCGTTCATGCGCAGGACGTTCCAGGAGCGGTCGAGGACGATGCCAGGGAACGGCTCCTGCTGGGCGAGGAGGTGGTCGAGAGCGCGTCGGACGTGGGCCATGGGGGCAGCGTCGAGCGAGGTCTCGCGGTACGCAGGGGCGAAGCCGGCGGCGCCGAGGAGGAGGTTGCGCTCGCGGAGCGGGAGATCGAGCGCGTTCGCGAGCACGAGGACCATCTCGCGGCTGGCGCCCGCGCGGCCGGTCTCGAGGAAGCTCAGGTGACGGACCGAGACCTCGGCGCGGTCCGCGAGCTCTTGCTGGGTGAGGCGGCGCGCGAGCCGCCACTCGCGGAGCAGCGCGCCGAGGGCGTGGGCAGGGGACGTGGCAAGCACCAGGTCATGATATCTGAAAGGAGAAGCCAGCGCTTTACCTCGGAGGTCATGGTCGGGGGTACGAGGTGGGCCCAAGATGGTCGCTACCAAAGGAGAGCCATGTCCCGTATCGCGCTTTCTCTCGTCGTCTTCGTCGCGTTCACTGGCTACTCGGTGTTCGTCGCCGTGAACCACGGTCTGTTCGGCTTCATCACGATCCACGAGCAGGGGGGCTGGGCCATCCAGATCTTCCTGGACCTGGTGCTCGCGGCGACCTCGTTCTGGATCCTCGCCGTGCCCGATGCGCGCGCGCGCGGGATCACTGTCTGGCCCTATGTCGTGCTCACGCCCTTCCTGGGCTCGATCGCGCTGCTCGCGTATTTCGTGCACCGGGGCCTGCGGGATCGGGCGCGCTGATCGCCGACCCGAGCCATGTCGGCAGCGGCGTTGAGCGCGTCCCAGGTGGGAAGCCGATAAGCGATGTCCCCGCGCACCATCACCTCGGGTCCCGGATCGTGATGAACTATGCAGGTGATGAAAATCATAATGAATTCTGGCTGAACGGATCACACATGCCTCCTCAGCTTCGCTCCAGCTACCAACGGGATCCGCGACCCTTCGCATGGTTCATCTGCCAGCAGCGATCAATACGACTCGCTGAACGGGCGCAGGTCGAGTTCCTGCGTCCACGCGCTCCGGTGCTGGACGTGGAGTTGCCAGAAGGCTTCGGCGATCGCCTCGGGCTTCAGGGTGCCGTCCGGACCTTTCGAGGCCACCGCGCTCCCGGCGACTGCACGGGCGCGGTCACCGTCGATCAGGCCGTCGACGATCACGTGCGCGACATGCAGGCCGAGCGGGCCGAGCTCGCGGGCCATGCTCTGGCTCACCATGCGCAGTCCGGCCTTGGCCGCCGCGAACGCGGTGAACTCCGGGCGACCCCGCAGCGAGGCCGAAGCGCCGGTGAAGAGAAGGGAGCCTCTGCCGTGAGCAAGCATCAGATGTCGGGACATGGAATCGCGTCTCTGCGGAAAATCAGTATGGTACCAATGTAGGTGCGCACGGAAGTAAATGATGCCCTCCAAGACATTCGCGACG
>Ga0209181_10003813_pt1 | contig 22920 bp, 21 predicted proteins | sample MAT05_FD_187208 | JGI IMG/M metagenome (GOLD analysis project Ga0209181, IMG submission 187208) | Freshwater microbial communities from Lake Fryxell liftoff mats and glacier meltwater in Antarctica - MAT-05 (SPAdes) (version 2) | ecosystem: Environmental > Aquatic > Freshwater > Ice > Liftoff...
TCCGGCGACGAAGATGGTCATCACCTCGTCGCGGATTTGCAGGCGGTCCATTCTATCGCCCGTGTCGGCGTCCCGAGCGCTCAGCAGCATGCCGAGCAGGTCGTCCCCGTCCTCGCCGCTGCGGAGCCTGGCGTCAATGACGCCGTAGACAATCTCATCGAGCTTGGCGAGCGCCGCGCGATATCGCCGGCTGGCCGGCAGCGGCAGGTCCAGGAGCAATGGTCCCCAGGGCATCACCAACTGGTTAAGCATTTTCAAGACGATTTCGAGTTCGTGCGCGATTATGGCCGCCTTCTCGCCGGCTTCGGTCGTAAACAGGCTCCGCGCCACGATTTCGAGCGTCAGTTGGCTCATCGCCTCGGTCGCTTCAATCTCCTGCCCATCCCGCCAATCGGCCATCAACGTCTGGGTGCAGCGCGTCATCATCCGGCCATATTCGGCGATCCGTTCGCGCTGAAACGCCGGTTGCATTAGCCGCCGCTGGCGCAGATGGATCGGGTCCTCGCTCGTCAGCAGTCCTTCGCCGAACAGACCTTTGGTCCGCTCTATGCGCGGGAATTTTTCGAACGCCGAGCCTTGGGTAATCAGCATATCCCGAATCAACTCGGGCTCGTTGATGAGATAGAAATGTCGATTTCCCAGCTTCAGATGCGCACGCAACCCCTGAGAATCGGCGAGGTGCGCAAAAAAACGAAGCGGGTTCTGGATCATCTCCCAGGGGGAGATTTTAGGACGGATCAACTCCCTTGATGATAGGATTTATGCTGTGAAATGCGCAACCCTGCTTCTCCTCGCCGCTGCCACCGCGGCGTTCGGCCAACTCGACAAAGCCGAAAAGAAAGATGGCTTCAAGCCGATCCTGAATAAGGCTCTTAAGGGCTGGAAAGGGGACAATCGCCTTTGGAAGGTGGAAAAAGGTGTTCTCGTCGGGTCCACCGATGGCGTAAAGATTACCAAGAATACCTTTCTGATCTCGGAACGGGAATACGGCAATTTCGTCCTTCGGACCCAGTTCAAGCTGCGCAACCATAACTCCGGCATCCAGTTCCGCAGCACCGAAATGCCGGAATTCGTCGTGCAAGGTTTACAGGCCGACATCGCTTACGACAACTGGACCGGTTCGATATACGACGAAAAAGGCAAGCGCGGCGTCATCGTGAACGGCTGGAAGGGCAAGGGCGAAAAGGTTTACAAGCAAGGCGAGTGGAACGACATGGAACTTTCCGCCATCGGGGAGAACATCCAGATCAAGATCAACGGCACCGTCACCAGCGAATTGAAGGACACCTCGAAAGCAAGTGGCATCCTCGCCTTTCAACTCCACCAGGGCCCGGACATGAGAGCCGAGTTCCGCAACATCCGCGTAAAAGAGATCAAAGCTACCAAGTAACGGGCACGCCGGGCTCGAGCGTCCACACCGGGCAGCCCACCAACGCTTGTAACTCCGCGGGCGTTCCCGTCAACACCGGGAACGTCCCGTAGTGGGAAGGGATCACTACCTGCGGTTGCAGCAAGCGTGTCGCAATGGCCGCCCCGCGTGGGTTCATGGTGTAGAAGTCCCCGATCGGCAGCACGGCCAGAGCAGGCGCGTGCAACTCTCGGATCAACGCCATATCGCCGAACACATCGGTGTCCCCGGCGAAGTAGGCGTTCCGTCCATCGGCCAAATGAAGCACGTACCCACCGGCGAGTCCGCCGTAGACGGTCGTGCCGTCGGGCTCTTCCATCATGCTCGAATGCGCGGCCGGGGTCATCGTCACCTTCAAGCTGCCCACCGTAACCGATCCGCCGATGTTCATCCCGACCGTGTTCTTCACGCCCTGGCCATCGAGCCATTTGGCCACCTCGTAGTTCGCCACGACGTTCGGCGAAAAGCGATTGGCCAGTTCAGGAATACCGCTGATGTGGTCCCCGTGGCCGTGGGTGGCCAGGATGAGGTCGACCCGCGAAAAATCGTAGCTTGGCGGGAAACTCGGGTTCCCGGAGATAAAGGGATCGATCACGACGACCTCACCGGAATCGAGGGTAAGGGAAAAAGTGGAGTGGCCGAGCCAAGTGATTTGTAGCACTATTCTACGGTTACCACTTTTCGACCCGTCATCGGGACGGTACCGAACAGCGCGCGGACTGCCGCCACTTCGCTGGTCGGTGCCGGACTGTAAGTAGTGAAGTAAGTGGTCACGTCGGGAAACGCCCGAACCAGATACGGATTCCCGAGGCTGATCAGGATCAACTGCTTTCCCGCTTTCAGCAAATCGTTCACGATCGCCGGATACAGCCCGGGCAACGCGGCATTGTCCTTCCCGTAGCCGCCAATCTGGGCATAGGCTCCCACCACGACGGTCTGGCAGCCGGCTGGGGCTTGGATGTCCGGCATCTGCGGATCGACGAGCAGCGTAGGGATCTTGGGCGCTCGAACGGCCATCTCGTCCAGAAACGCCTGTCCATTGCTATTTCCTTTCCGTTCGGCGAGCAACAGGACACAGGCATTGGCGTCTTTAGCCAGCGGCAGCAACCCCGCCTTATTGCGGATCAGCGTTACGGCCTTGCTGGCGATCTCCTGCGCCTTCTCGGCCGCCCCCTCAGGATCGAGCGCATCGGCTAGTTCGTCCGTCTTCACGAAGCGGCTTTTGTTGAGCCCCACCTTCACCTTCGCCGCCAGTACCTTACGAACGCTAGCGTCCACGCGAGCCTGGGTTAGACGTCCGCTGCGGATAGCGGCCATCACCCCGTTAATGGCGGCGTCGGGATTGCTTGGGATCAAGAGCACGTCTACGCCAGCCTCCAGCGCTCTTACGGCCGCTTCGGCAGGCGAATATTGAGCAGCCAAGCCGGCCATGTCCATCGCGTCGGTCGAGATCAAACCTTGAAACCCCAACTCACCCCGCAGCAGCCCCGTGATGATCGGCTTCGAAATCGTCGACGGCACTCCGGTCGGGTCGAGCGCCGGCACCGCGATATGCGCGGTCATGATGCTATCGACGCCGGCGGCGATCCCGGCCCGAAACGGCACCAGTTCAATCTTGTCTAGCCGCCCCCGATCCACCTCGAGCCGGGGCAAACCGTAATGAGAATCGATCGCCGTGTCTCCGTGCCCGGGAAAATGCTTCAGGGTCACCAGCACCGGGTTGGCCGGGTCGCTCTTGGCTCCTTCGATGTATGCACGAACATGCTGCGCCACCAGCGCTGGATCCTCCCCGTAGGAGCGGATATTAATAATCGGATTCTCCGGGTTATTGTTCACGTCGGCGTCCGGCGCATAGACCCAATGAACACCGAGTGCCCGCGATTCGCGAGCGGTCGCCAAGCCCAGATAACGCGAGTATTCTACCGAACCGGTCGCGGCAAACGCCATCTGATGGGGGTACTTAACCGTTCCGGAAACCCTCATGGATGCGCCCCGTTCGAAATCGCCCCCGATCAGCAGGGGCACCTTCGCCAGTTTCTGCATGCGATTGAGAAAGCTGGCCATCTCGAATGGCTCAGCGTTGATGGCACCGGTGCGCCCCACCCGATTGTTGACGATAATCCCGCCGACGCCATCGATCTGAACCGACTTCAAGAACTGCCGATAGGCCCGGCTGCGCACTGGCGGCAGGTTTCCGAAGCTCTTGATGATCACGAGTTGCGCCACGCGTTCCCGGGGCGTCAAGGTCGTCATCCACCGCTGCACCGGATTGGCAGCAGGCGGCGCTTTCTTGGCCGGCGGCGCAGCTCGAGCCAACTCGATGAAAAGCAGAAGGGCAAGTAGCCGAAAAGGCGTCACTTGCCCATGCTATCAGTTGCCGGCGGACTTCTTCATTTTCAACGACGACTTCCGATGTTCCATCCCGGCTCGCGCAGGCTGCTTGGCTGCGGTCCGTTTGCTCAGTCGATTCACCGCCCGTACGAGCTGAGAAACCTCGTTGGCGCTTTTCATGATCACCGCATCGGCACCGCTGTTCTCTTCGGTGATGCCCATCGCATCAACAAAACCAGAGACCAGAACGATTCGCGTTTGCGGGGCTACTGCTCTGATTGCTCGAATCAATTCGACGCCGTTCTGACCGGGCATCTTGTAATCCGTAACCATCAACGGGAACGGACTCGCTTCAAATAGGGCTAGGGCGCTTTCAGCATTATTCGCAGTAGTGATCTCGTAACCGAGTTCGCTCAGCACCATCGTGCGTGCCGCCAAACCGGAGGGGTTATCGTCAACCAGCAGCAAACGAGTTGCCACCGGAGCCATTTTTTCGACTTTCGACTTCATTTAAGAATGGGAACCCTGCGAAGGTATCAGACATGTAAACCAGGTGTCAACGACCTTCTATCGACTTCAAAACGCGCTAGTTGTTTCCCTTGACTATTCGACTTCTTTAGGCGCGTTGTAGCCGGGCTTGGCGATGACGGTATACTTCATCGGCTTGCCCTTTTCATCGACGACTCGCAGCGGTTCGTTGGTGGCCGGATTGACGAGTTGCACAGCAATTTTGCGGAATTTGCCGTCTTTGGCCTGATTGGTCGAAGCGTACGTAATCGAGTACTGGCTGCGGAGCGCTTCGTGAATCGCCCGGTAAATATTGGGGAACTCTCCAAAGAAACGCGGGAAGTACGATTGGCCGCCGGTCTCGCGAGCGAACGTGCGCATCTGATTATCCGCCTGCAGGAAGTCGAGGCGCTGAATCGCCCCCATCCCGCCCCGGGCGTCCATCCATTCGCGGAGCGCCTGCATAATCCCGATCGCATAGATCGGCACTCCGCTCTGCTGCAACGATTTTCTCGTCTTATCGAACGTAAGCTTCGAAAACGTATCGATGCCGCTGGCGATAACCACGATGGCCTTGCGGCCTTCAATGGTCGACATCCGGTCGGCGGTATCGGTCAGCGCATCATAAAGATTACTTTCGCTAAACGCCGCAATCCGCAATCGTTGCATCGCTTCGTACGCCTTGCGCTTATCGGTCGAGAAATCGCTCAAAATCTCGCTCCGCAAATCGTAGGCGACCACGGCAACGTAGTCTTCCGGCTTCAATGTCTCTAAGAACCCATAAGACGCCTGCAGTGTTTCGAGCCAACCTTGCGACCAGTACTGCTGGTACAAATTCGAAAACTCTATCACCAGGCAGACCGTCATCGGCGCTTCGCCCATATTGAAGCCTCCGATGTTCTGCGGCACGCCGTCCTCGACCACGCGGAAGTTCCCTTTCGGAATGTTCGGAATGAACCGCCCGTTTTTGTCGAGTACTGCCACGTCCACATTCACAGTCGACACATCGCTCTTGAACGTCGGTAGTCCGTCCGCGACCACATCGCCCTCTTTCCTTGAAAACTTCGATGGGATCTTCTCCTGCTTTGGTTCTTCCACCGGGGTCCCGTCGCCAGACTTCTTACGCGGCTTGGCTTTGGTTTCCGACCCGGTCGAGCCGGGACCCTGCTGACTCCAAACCACCGAAAAAGAAACGAAGAAGACGAAGGCGAGAAGCGATAGCCGATTACGCATGATGATCAATTTACTCCTATTGAATGTCGAACGGGTCGCGGCCACTCTTTCGTTTCATGTAGACCTGAAACTTCTTTCGAGCCCGCCGCAACTTCCACTCTTTATACTGCTGGCGGAGCGTGCTCATCGGATCCCATGCCGCCCCCGGCTTGCCGCCTAACTTTTTCAGCAACCCGCTCCGGATCAGAATCCAACCGGTCGCCAGGCCGCCGAGATGGGCCACGTAGCTCACCCGCGAACCGTCCATCGCGATCGATCCCAATAGACTGATGGCTCCAAAAATCATCACAAAATATTTCGCCGGCAGCGCCCCGAAAAATAAAATGTTCGGAAATAGCACCCCGTAGGCGATCATCAGGCCGAAGATTGCGCCGCTGCAGCCAATCGTCGCCGATTCCATCGCGCCCAATGGAACGCTGGCCAAACACACCACCACCCCGGCGCCGATCCCGCTCAACAGGTAGTACTTCAAGAATCGCGGAGTGCCCCAGCTGCTTTCGAGCATCGGCCCCATGAAGAACAGCGACGCCATGTTGAACAAAATGTGCTGAAATCCATTGGTATCGTGCAAGAACTGGTAGGTCACCAGTTGCCACACCGCTCCGGAAAACACGTCCTGCGGAATCAGCTTCAGCGGTTGAAACTGCAATCCCGCAAATGCTCGAGCAAGTAGCGTAAACACAAAAATAGCGGTGTTGCTGATCAACAACCACTTCACGCCAGAGGTTACTAGCCCCGACGACGGACCCGAGGAAAAAGAGCGATTAAAGGAGCCCATTTACCCTCTCAGCATAGCAGTAGGCATACCCCCGTATAGATGCGGCAAACGCCGATCCGGTTCCTACTCCGCCGAAGGATTCCCGTAGCGATTGAGCAGAACTGCGGCGAACTGCAAAACAAAGCCTACCGCCATCCAAAGCTGCCAATGGGATAGCGGTCCTTCGGTGAAGGCAAATGGCTTCGCCCAGTTCAAATCGGCTGCCAATCGCCACACGCCCAACACAAAAGCCATCAGCGAAAAAGGGGTTAGCAGGGCAGCAGTGCCCAGTGCCAGGCGCTGGTTTCGTGTTCCCTCCCGCTTGACGCGCGGGCCTGGGGTCAAGCGAATCTTAACCTTCATGTCAAACTCCTAACAGCATAGCCCAGTTAAGATAGAGTGATCATATGAAAAAAGTGACCACCGCGATTATCGGGACCGGCTTCATGGGCCGAGTCCATATTGAAGGCATCCGCCGTCTGGGCCACGTCGAAGTCGTGGCTGTCGCTGGCTCGTCTGACGCCTCCGCTAGGAAGTTCGCCGCCGAGATGGGCGTCGACCGCTCCACCGGCGATTATAAGTCGCTGCTGGCGGACCCGTCGATTGACGCAGTCCACGTCCTTACCCCGAACTCGCTCCACTTCCCTATGTCCATGGCCGCCCTCGAAGCCGGTAAAGCCGTCCTGTGCGAAAAGCCGCTCACGGTCACCTCCGCCGAGGCGAAAAAAATGGTCGCCCTCGCCGCCAAGAAGAACCTGCCGAACGCGGTCTGCCACAACCTGCGCTACTACCCGGTTGTTCAACATGTCCGCCGAATCATCGAATCCGGCGAACTTGGTGAAATCCTGCACGTGCAGGGCACCTACTCCCAGGACTGGCTCCTGTACGAAACCGATTTCAATTGGCGGATCGAGGCCGACCGCAACGGCGAACTCCGCGCCATGGGCGACATCGGTTCCCATTGGATGGATATGATCCAGCACCTCACCGCCCTGCCCATCACCAGTGTCTGCGCCGATCTGGCGACTTTTCATAAGACCCGCAAAAAGCCGAAGGTGGCCGTGCAAACCTTCGCCGGAAAGAAGCTGAAGCCGAACGACTACGAGGATGTCGCCATCACGACCGACGATTGGGGTGCTGTCATGCTGCATCTCGGCGATCGCGCCCGCGGCGCCTTCACCGTTTCTCAAGTCGCCGCCGGTTGTAAGAACAAGTTCGCTTTCGAAATCTACGGCACCAAAGCCGGCGTCCAGTGGAACCAGGAAGAACCAGACCGCCTGTGGATCGGCCATCGCAACACCCCGAACCAACTCATCGTCAAGGATGGCTCGTTGCTCCATCCGAAAGCTGCCGCCTACGCCGAACTCCCCGGCGGCCACAGCGAAGGCTATGACGACTCCCACAAGGCCCTCTACAAACGGTTCTATCAGAAGGTGGCTGACCCGTCTCTACCGGTCGAATATCCAACCTTCGAAGACGGTCTCCGCGGCATGATCCTGCTCGAAAAGGTTGCCGAATCGGCCAAAAAGCAGAAATGGGTTAAGGTTTAGTCGATTTATGCGCAGGCTCCTGTTTTTCGTCACGTTGCCCCTGATGGCCGTCGATTTTGCTTCCGAAGTCCACCCCATCCTCGCCGCCCGCTGTCTCAGTTGCCATAGCGGCAAGACGCCCCAGGCCGGGCTATCGTTTGAAAACCGGGCCAGCGCGCTCCGGGCCAAAGGCGATATCGTGCCTCGGATCAAGGGCGAAGCCGGACTGCCGATGCCCCCGTCCGGCAAGGGCCTCGAAGAAAAACAGATTGCCATTTTGGAAGCCTGGGTCAAGGCGGACCTACCCTGGACGGACGTTTCTAAACAAGCGCCCTCCGGTTGGCAGGCTCCGCTCGAACCCCGCCCTGTTGCCCTCCCGGCGAGCCCCAGGCCCAACCCCATCGACAAACTCCTCGACCGGAGTATGACCTGGAAACCCTACATCCCCGATCCCGTCTTCATCCGACGCGCCTATCTCGACCTTTGGGGCATCACCCCGACCCCCGACCAATTCCGCGCCTTCGACGGCAACAGACCTAAACTCATCGATACCCTCCTAGCCGACCGCAGGATGGTTACCGGACATTGGATCAGCTTCTGGAACGATCTGCTCCGCGATGATCTGCGCGCCTACCATGGCGGCGAGAAAACCATCCGCTCCTGGCTCATCAAAGCACTCAATGCGAACATGCAGTATGACCAAATGGTACGCGCACTCGTCAACCCGGTCGGTCCCGATTCGCCTGAAGGCTTCCTGCTTGGGATCAACTGGCGGGGCGACGTCAACGCCAGCCAGCGGCCCATGATTCAAGCCGCGCAGAACACGGCGCAAGTCTTCCTGGGCGTGAATCTGAAATGCGCCAGTTGCCACGATTCGTTCATCAATAAGTACAAGTTGAAACAGAGCTACGGTATGGCTGCGCTATTCAGCGAGGAACGCGAACTCGAACTCTACCGCTGCGATATCAAGACGGGTGAAAAAGTGGGCCCGGAATTCCTGTTTCCCTCGGTCGGGCCGCCCGTCGGGGCCAATCGCCGCGCCGATGCTGCCGCCCTCTTCACGAGCCCCAAGAACGGCCGCCTCGCTCGCACTTTCGTCAACCGCATCTGGGCCAAACTCTACGGCCGAGGTATCGTCGAACCCGTCGACGACATGGACGCCGAGCCCTTCAATGCTGATCTCCTCGATTGGCTCGCCGTCGATTTCGCACGCGATTACGATATTCACCGCCTTATCAAGCTCATCATGACGAGCCGGTCTTGGCAGCAACCCGCCGTCGAGAATACGACCTCTAAATTTCGCGGGCCCGTCCCGCGCCGCCTCACGGCGGAACAGGTCGTCGATACGCTCTCCGCGATCACCGGCGAATGGCGCGTCATTCAAACCGATACCTCCGCCCGCTACGCCCGCGAATGGGAACTTCGGAGCACCGAACTTACCCGTGCTCTCGGCCGCCCCATCCGCGATCAAGTCGTCACGACTCGGAACACCGAAAGCGCGACGCTCCAAGCTCTCGAACTCGTCAACGGGGCCACCATCCATCAGCAACTTCGCCGAGGTGCCCAGCGTCTGGTCGGGATGATGCCGGAAGCGCCGGCCAGCCTTTGGGACAGCTCTGGCCTGCGCAGGGAAGGCAGCAAACCTTTCGAGATCCTGACTACCGCGGAAACCCTCTACTTTCTCGTCGAAGATATCGGTAGCTTTGACCCCGAGCGCACCGTCACCACCTGGACCGATCTCCGCGTTAATGGCCTACCGGTCACGGTATCCAGCAAACTCGGGAGCGTGGTCAAGCTCGTCTTACCTCCCGGCCGCCACCGCCTTACGGGCGCGCTGCAACTCGATCCCAGCGGCAAGCAGAGCGACATCAATAGCGCCGTCCGCGGCTACATCTTCCCTGCGCCGCCGGACCGCAGCCAGCTCGCCCGCATCACAGACGCCCCGCCGGTCCCCCGTCGCAAGCCGGCAAAGCTCATTGACGACCTCTTTTGGCAGACCCTCGGCCGTGCCCCCGTCGCCACCGAACGCCAACTAGCCCAGACAGCCGAAGTCGAAGACCTGCTTTGGATCCTTTTGAACCACCCGGAGTTTCAGTATGTCGATTGATCGTCGTTTCTTTGTCCGTCATGGCGTCGCCGCGACCCTCGCCGCTCTCCAAGGCAACAGCCCCCGGCTCCTCGCCGCCCCTCGTTCCGGCACCGCCGATAGCATGATCCTCCTTTGGATGGCCGGCGGCATGGCGCAGACGGAAACCTTCGACCCCAAGCGCTACACCCCCTACCAATCCGGGCTGCCCAGCGACCGCGTTCTCTCTACTTTTAAGCCCATCCCCACCGCCGTCGACGGTGTCCAGATATCGGAAGGTCTTGAACGCATCGCCAGCGTCCTCGACCGCGGCACCCTTATCCGCTCTCATCGCGTTGGCGACCTCGGCTTCATTCTCCACTCCCGCCATCAGTTCCACTGGCACACCGGCTATACCCCACCCCAAAGCGTCGCCTGCCCCCACTTCGGTGCTTTCGTCGCTCGCACCCTGGGCAAGAAAAATCCTGATATCCCGGCGTTCCTTTCGATTGGGCAAAATCTCGAAATCGGCGGCGAATCCGACGCCGTCAAAGCCTTCCATACCGCCGGCTTCCTCGGCGCGGAATACGGCCCATTCCACATCGTCGACCCCCGCGACGCCGTCGCCGTCACCCGGCCCAACGAACTCCTCGGCCAAAGCCGCTTCGCCAGTCGTCGCGAACTTTACCGCAAAATGCTCGCCGCCTCCCCGGTGCGGCAGGGCAGCGACCATCAGAAGGAAAGCTTCCTCAACTCGCTCGACAACGCCCATCGTCTTCTGACTTCCCCCGCCGCCAAGGCCTTCGACCTTTCGCTCGAAGCCGAAAAGCTATATAGCACTTACAATACCTCTCGGTTCGGACTCGGCTGTCTGCTCGCCCGCCGCCTGGTTGAAGCCGGAGCCAGGTTTATTGAGGTCACCACCGAGTACATCCCCTTCCGGTTTTGGGATACTCACGAAAACGGTCACTCCCGAGTCGTCGGTATGAAGCGGACGATTGACGCCCCCATCGCCCAACTCATTCGCGACCTGGCAGAACGCGGCCTGCTCGAAAAAACCCTCGTAGTGGTCGCCACCGAATTCGGCCGGGATATGATGACCGAAGGCAAGCCCGGCCTCGAAGTGAAAAATCAGGTCACCGTTCCTGACGTCATGACCGACCCCAAACACTACGGCATGCATCGCCACTTCACCGACGCCGTCAGCGTCCTCGCCTTCGGCGGCGGAATCAAAAAAGGTTCCGTCTACGGCGAAACCGCTCCCGAGCGTCCCTGCAAAACGATCAAGGACCCGATCGGCATCGAAGACCTCCATGCGAGCCTCTATTCGGCGCTCGGCATCGCCCCCGACACAAAATACGAAATCGAACAGCGTCCCTTCTACGTCACTAAGGATGGCAAGGGCAAAGTCCATCCGCGCCTCTTCGCCTAAATACTTCTCATGTCATCTATTGCAACCAAACTTGGCGATACCGGCCAGACCAGCCTCGCCGGCGGCAAACGCGTTTCCAAGGGCGCGCTCCGCGTCGAAACCTACGGCACCGTCGACGAACTCAACGCGGCACTCGGCTACGCCCGCTCTATCTGTGCTGATGAAGCTCTCGCCTCCGCCACGCTAGCCATCCAGCAAGATCTATTTCGAGTCGGCGCCGCCCTCGCCACCCCGCCAGAGAGTCGAAAGGGCGATGCCCCGGTTACCGAGGCCATGGTTGAAGGCCTGACCGCCCAAGTCTACGAACTCGAGGCCCTTACTGGCCTTCTTAGCGACTGGTCGGTCCCAGGGGGCGACCCTGCCGGTGCGTCCTATGATCTAGCCCGCACCATCGCCCGTCGCGCCGAACGTCACGTCGTTCGGATGGTGGAAGAGGGGGAAGACGTCGGACCCAACGTTTTGGCCTACTTGAATCGACTCAGTGACCTCCTTTGGCTCTTTGGCCGGAAACTGGAGGTCGAAGCTAAGTCGCAAGCGGCTCTCCGTCAGCTAAACGGCATAGTCGGCCCCCGTTGGTCGAGGGCCTGGTAACGCCTCTTAACACTTCCGAAAGGTGTACCGAAAAAAATAGCTGTTTGTTGGTACTTGCATTCGGTTTGAGGTGGATATACACTAGAAAAAGATGTCAGCCGCTTTGACCAACAGCCCCTCGTTTCGATTTTGGTGGTATTACCAAATCACGCGAGTGGCGTTGGGCCAGCGGTAAGACACTAAAACTTCTTAACCCGAAAATCCAACCCACTCGAAAGAGTGGGTTTTCGCTTTTTTGGCAGATCTATTCTTTCGAGGCAAATCAAAACCATGATCATCTCTATGAAAATTCACAGCACCAGGGAACAGATCGAAGCCGTATGCGACCGCATCAGACACTTCGGTTACAAAATCCACGCCATCGAAGGGGAAGAACGTTGCGTCATCGGAGTTGTCGGTGTCGGCGACGTCACCAACTGTCTTGAATCGCTGGAAGCCATGCCGCAAGTCGAAAAGGCGGTCCGAATCTCGGCCCCTTATAAATTTGTTTCGAAGGAATACAAGTCGACCCCCACCGTTATCACCGTCCGTACCCACACGGGACCCATCGAGATCGGCGGCGATGATTTCGTCATGATGGCGGGCCCCTGTTCTGTCGAAAGCGAAGAGCAGATCATGGAATCCGCCTACGCCGTCGCCGAAGCCGGAGCGCAAATCCTTCGGGGTGGAGCCTACAAGCCCCGCACCTCGCCCTACGATTTCCAAGGCATGGAAGGAGAAGGGCTCAAACTGCTTGCCAAAGCCCGCGAAGCCACGGGCTTGGCGATCATCACCGAAGTCATGGCCGAACGCGACGTTGAACTCGTCGCCGAATACGCCGACATCCTTCAAATCGGCGCCCGCAACATGCAGAATTTTGCGCTGCTCAAGCGCCTCGGCTCCTGTGGCCGTCCCATCATGCTCAAGCGCGGCCTCAGCGCCCAGATCAAAGAATTGCTAATGTCCGCCGAGTACATCGTGGCCCACGGCAATCCAAATATCATGCTCTGCGAACGCGGCATCCGAACCTTTGAAACTGCCACCCGCAACACCTGTGACATTACCGCGGTCTCCGTACTGGACGAGCTGACCCATCTTCCGGTCGTCCTCGATCCGTCCCATGCCACAGGCAAACGGAGCCTCGTCCCGGCCCTGTGCCGCGCTGGAGTTGCCATTGGAGCCGATGGCCTCATCGTCGAAACCCACCCTTGCCCGGAGAAAGCGGTCAGCGACGGCGCGCAGAGTCTGACCCTCGATCAGTTCCGCAAACTGATGAAGGATTTGGCACCCTACATCTCGTTGTGGAAAGGGTCTCGCGTTAGTGAAGCCGTTTCGGTCTAAGTAAGCGTGTAAGCTGGTTTCATGCGAATTCGCTGGCAGGGTTGGAGTATCGCGCTTCTGGCGGTGGTGGTTTGTGTCGCCATCGCCGGAGGTTTGATCTGGTATCGGTCCCGGACCGTTCCGCCGGTGGAGAGCCGCTTGAGTCGGCTTCCGGTCGGAAGCACGGCTGTCTATCTTGATGTCGCTGCACTACGCCGCTCCGGTCTGCTTGATCTCCTTGCTGGGCAACAGGTTAGCGAAGACGCCGATTATCGGCAATTTGTGTCCGCAACTGGCTTCGACTATCGAAGCGATCTCGATTCGGCCTTGGTTGGTACCTTAAAGGGCGAATCTTTTATCGTTGCCACCGGTCGCTTCGACTGGAAGGCCATTAAGGAACATACCACCCGCGTCGGTGGGGTTTGTAAGAATGGCCTATGCCGCATGGCTGCCTCCACGCCAAGGCGCTTTATCTCCTACATCCCTCTTCACAGTACAATGATCGGGATGGCGGTCTCGGGCGACGAGTGGGCCGTTACCAGGTTGCAGACCAAAAACGAGACCCCACTACCGGTCCCCGACGCAGTCGTCTGGATCGGTATCCCAGGGGCGGCGCTCGCCGAAGCGGGCACTCTACCAGCCGGTACCAAGCTTTTCGCCCAAGCCCTTTCCGCGGCAAAAGTAGTCACTATCGGACTCAATATTGGGGCCGACAAAAGCGAGATCCGTCTGATGGCCAGTTGTCCAACCGAAACTGCCGCCGGAGGCTTAGAAAGCCAGTTAAAGGGCGTGACGGAGGTCTTCCGCAAATACCTCGAAAATGTTCAGCAGAAGCCGAACTCGGCGGACTTGAGTGGTGTTTTGACCAGTGGTACCTTTTCGCTCCAAGGAAATGTCGTCCAAGGTCGATGGCTTGTCGGTCGGGACTTCCTCGAAACGCTCCTCGGTGGCCGCCTCTAGCCACGCCTGCGTATGCGCATCCTGGTCGTCGGCAACCTCGTCCGGGACGCTCTCGTCGGACCCGTCGACCGCCTCGATTGGGAAACTACCTTTTGGGTCGATTCCTCGGCCGCCGGAATCGGCGGGAATGGCGGCACTACGTCGTTTACCCTCGGTCGTCTAGGTAGCTCCGTCGGGCTGCTCAGCGCCTGTGGAGCCGATGCCCTCGGACTTCAACTTAGGGCCCTGCTCGAAGCCGCAGGAGTCGATTGCTCCGCCCTTCAGGCGTTGCCGGAACCCACCGCCACTACCGTCGGCCTCTTCCATCCCGACGGCCGACGCCAACTCTTTCATGCTCCGGGAGTCGGTGCGGTCGCCAAATTCTACCTGCCTCTCGGAACTCCGGGTTACGACCACCTCCACGTCGCTAACCCCTTCGCCCTCCCGTTCCTGCGTCGCCGCGCCCCGGCCCTTCTTCAAGCGGCAAAAAGCGCCAAAATGACCACGTCTCTCGATCTAGGCTGGGATCATCTCGGCGAATGGCGCTCGGTCGTCGAACCCTGCTTGCCCTTCGTCGATCTACTCTTCGCCAACGGCGTGGAAGCTGAGTTCGTCCCCGGCCCCTACCCCTGCCGCGCTGTCATCAAACGGGGCGCTGACGGCTGTCTCGTCGATGGTGTACTCGTCCCTGGCTTTCCGGTATTAGCCGTCGACACCACCGGTGCGGGAGACTGCTTTTGCGGAGCGTTTCTCGCCGCGCGTGCCCGCGGCCTGTTCCCCCAAACCGCCGCCCGTTTCGCCAACGCCGTCGCCGCGCTCAGCGTTACCCGGCCCGGCGCTACTACCGGACTGCTGGACTGGATGGCCACGGAAGCCTGGATCGATCAGTTCAAAAAATAGGTTCGATACAACGTGTCTCGCTGTTTCGGGGTGAATCCGGCTCCCCTGATAATCCTACGCAGGTCTTCTTCGGAGGCGTGAAAGTTCGCCCCGGCTTGGGAGACAACGTTTTCTTCCATCATGATGCTGCCGACGTCATTGCCTCCAAACCGGAGTCCTAACTGACAGACCTTCAATCCCTGGGTGACCCACGAGGTCTGAATGTTTACGATGTTGTCGAGAAACAATCGACAGACCGCCAAGGTCCGCAAGAACTCGACGCTGGTTGCCTCTTCTTTCACAAATCGACCCAACGAAGTATTGTCCCGTTGAAAGCTCCAAGGGATAAACGCCGTAAATCCACCCGTTTCGTCCTGAAGCTGCCGCAAAACACTCAAATGATGCACCCTGTGCGCCAAAGTCTCGCCGCATCCCCACATCATCGTCGCCGTCGTCCGCACCCCCAACTTGTGGGCCGTCCGATGGACATCCAGCCACTCTTCGGTATTACACTTGAGCCGCGCAATCCGGTGACGCACCTCATCGTGCAGGATTTCGGCTCCCGCCCCGGGGATCGAGTCCATGCCAGAATCCCGAAGTCGAGCGATCGTATCCTCGAGCGAGATCCCGCTGATCTGGGCGATGTTCAAAATTTCCGGTGCTGAAAGAACATGCAGGTGAATCGTAAACCTTCGCTTGATCGCTCGAAATAGATCTTCGTACCACTCAATCGGCAGATCCGGATGCAGCCCACCCTGCATCAATACGCCCGTACCACCCATGTCCAGCGTCTCCTGGATCTTCGCAAAAATCACTTCCTGAGGATGAACGTATGCCTCGCCATGACCCTTCGCCCGGTAAAAGGCGCAGAAACTGCAATACTCGGTACACACGTTGGTGTAGTTGATATTACGGTCGATGATATAAGTGGCAATGTTTTGCGGATGGTGCCGACGGCGTATCGCATCGGCGGCCATGCCAAGTCCCACTAAATCATGGTCGGAGAACAGATCGAGCGCTTCGGAAGGAGAAAGTTGGTTACTCATTTGGTAATGCTCGGCTCCAAGGTCGTCGCGAGAGAAAGGTAGGCTTCCAGGCCGGCCGTCTCTCTCTCGGCGATGCTAAATCGAATGTGGTGGGTCAAATAGTCACGGACCAATCCCCGTGGGATCCCTCGCCGATCCGCCTGATGGTCGATGATCTCGGGCAAACGTTCCCGACCGTACTCCCAAGATCCGGTGAACAATTTCGTGGCCCCGGGCGGCAAAACCGGACCGGCCCAAACCGCGAAAACCATCGGCAGGCCTGTCAACTCTTTCCATGCCGCACCCAAGTCAAGATGGTCAAACGGGATTTGCGCTGGCTGGAGTTGCAGCGCCGGATCGCCGATGATCAAAGCCGCATCTGCCGCCTCCAGCATTGTCGCCAACACCGGCCGCATTACAATCATCTCCGGTTCCACACCGTAACGTTCGCGGAGCAATATCCGCGCCAACATCACGGACGTTCGCGAACCATTGTCCACCGCGACTCGGCGGATATCCCGCCACGGGACCTTCGTGAAAAGAAGGATACTCCGGACCGCGCCATCGCAGGCAATTCCCGTTTCGGGAACCGAGAGAAGCCTCTGGCGAGCCATTTCAATCACCGGAATCAGCCCAATATCGGCCGCGCCGCCCCGGATCCGGTCCGCACATTCCGAAGGGAGACAAAACGTCAGGTCGACCAGATCCTTTTGCGGACCTCGCATCATTCCCCAAACGAGCGGGACAGAATTCAAATAACTGACCGCCGCAACGAGCGGTTTGACGATTTCCATGATTACCTGTCTAGATGATAGCGAAGGATGCCTCGGGTGTAGTGTGTAAAAGAATTCTGGCGAAAAGTTCGACCTATTCCCCACAATCTCACTGAAGTGTTATCCTCAAGTTGCCGATATACGGGCATGGGCTAAGGTTTGTCTTACCCTGTTGCTCCGTCCTCCAAAACGAACATCCGCTGGTCTTTCTGGCGTTTACCTCACTCCGTCTCCGAGAATCCTATGAAACCGTCGCTTTCTTTCTGCTTGATCCTTCTGGGGTCGATTGCCTCTAGCGTTCCGCCGCTCCAGGGGCAGATCCCTGTCGAACTCAGCACCACCCCGGCTCGGACCTATGGTCATGCGCGCCAGACCCTAAATACCCAGGAAGCTAATCTGGTCGAGGGACGCGAATTGAACTCGCCGAGTGGAATTGCGATCGACGCTTCGACCTCCGCGCCGGTTACCTTCGTCGCCGACACCAACAACAATCGCGTCCTGTTCTGGCGCAACGCCAAGGGGCCCAATGGCCAATTTGCCGACGGCGTGATAGGTCAGCGAGATTTAGTCACCACGTTTCCTGGGGGTCCAGGCACGTCCGTTTCGATCGGGTTCCGCTCTCCTTCGGGGTTGGCCGTTGACCGCTCCGGTAACCTTTATGTAGCTGATTCGGGAAACAGCCGGATTCTGCGTTTTGCCCGACCGACCCAGCAGTCCGGGGATCTCATCCAGCCCAATATGGTGATTGGTCAAACAAACTTCACTTCGAATGCCCCGAATCAAAACGAACCCACGTGTTCGGCAAAAACTTTGGCCTTCGTGCGAGATGGATCGAGTTACCGGGTGGGTCTCTTCTTTGACCCGCAAGGGAATTTGTGGGTCACCGACCCAGGCAACCATCGGGTTCTCCGCTACCCGGTCGCACTGCTCGGCGACAGCGCGTCGAACGGACCAAGCGCGGATTTGGTCATTGGACAGCCTGATTTTTCGACTCGTCTGGCTTACGAGACGAACCGGCTGGGCCCGCTATACAAAACAAGCCTTATTTATCCAGGGTCGGTCACCCTTGATGCCGCCGGCCGCCTTTTCATCGGCGACCAGGTAGGTCGAGTTATGGCGTATGCTCCTCCATTCCGTAACGGCATGGATGCCGCTCGGGTCCTCGGAGTCGTCGTCAATGTGCAAGGCCAGCCAGCGCGGCCTCCGGTGAATGAATACTCCCTCGCCGTTCCAGAAGGTTTGTTCGCCGTCAACAATAACCTGTTTGTTGTCGACGCGGCAGCGCATCGGATTACCCGCTATGACCCGTTCGATACCTGGGCAGACGAGACCCTTTTGATTCCGTCGCCGCCGGCCAAAGCCGTCTTCGGCCAGCCCGACCTGTTGAGTTTTAAAGCGAATCGCGGTGGACGCTCGGCCACCGATAACTCTTTCTTCCGCCCCACCACCGGTGCCGTCGTGGGCACCGATGTTTATCTTTGCGATTCGGGCAACCATCGCCTGCTGATCATCCCCGTTTCCAACAATAATGCCCTGTCTGCCACGAACAACAATTTGCTGTCTGCCACGAATGTTCAGGGTCAGTTGAACATGACCTACAACTCAAGGAATTTGATTGAGGGCCGCGAACTGTTCACCGTCACGGGTTTGATCGAGCTTCCCAGCGGCGGCGGTCGCGCCAGCCTTAGCGGTGGCCTTACCATTGATCGCTCGAGCAATCCGCCTCGGTTGTACGTTGCTGATTCGGGCAACAATCGCGTTCTCGGCTTCGCCAACGCTCTTACAGTGAAGCCGGGCGATCTAGCCGACATTATCCTCGGTCAGTCGGATCGCTTCTCCGGTATTGTGAATTCGCCGAATAACGATCCCGATATTCTCAACGATACGGGTTTGTTCAATCCTACTGGCGTAGTTACGGATGCCCAGGGCAATCTCTGGGTCGCCGACACGGGCAATGGCCGCGCCCTCCGCTTTGCCCGGCCGTTTGATCAGCCCAAGGACCGACAACAGAGAGCCAATCTAGTTCTCGGCCAGAGCGGTTTCAACATCAAATTGACGGACGCGACCCGCACCAATATGAGGTCCCCTTACGGCTTGGCTTTGACGGCGGAAGGTCATCTTATGGTTTCCGACTCCTCGCTGAATCGTCTCCTTCTGTTTCGGCGGCCCATCGGTGGTGGTGACTTTACCAACGGCCAAGCCGCTGCTACCGTCTTCGGGCAGCGCGATTTCATCTCAGTTGCTGCGGTCGATGCCGACAATCGCTTCAACGTTCCTGGCCATATCGCAATCGATACCGACGATCGTGTCTACGTCTGTGACATGGGCAAAAGTCGTATAGTCATCTTCGATCGCGTCATCAATGCCGCCAACGACCCCGCTCCGGTCCAAGTCTTGCGTGAAACCCTTACTATAAACGATACTCTACGGAATCCTCAGGGAGTCGCCATCAGCTCTCGCACAGGCGAAATCTGGGTCGCCGACGGCCAAAATAATCGAATCATTCGCTATCCCCGTTTCGACACCCTGATCCTGAATCCTCTCGCCACCTACCGACTCGATTCTCCCTTCCCGGTAGCTGTCGCTCTCGATCCGTTCGATAACCTCGTTATTGCCGATGGCACCAATCGGTTGGCGTTCCACTATCCGCGCCTAGTCGCTTTGAGCGCTACGCACTATCTCGATCGAGACTTGTCGCCCGGCGTGGTCGCCACGATGGCCCCCATCGGGATCCGTTTTAGCGAGGAGACGCTCACTTTCTCGACCAACCCGATTGCCAAGGTCCTCGGCGATGTCGAAGTCCTTGTCGAAGGAAGGCCCGCCCCTCTGTATTTCCTTTCGCCCACGTTGATTAACTTCTACGTCCCGATGGCCTCGCCGACTTCCGGCACCATGGATATCGTCGTCCAACGACAATCGACAGGTCAGATTTTGGCCAGTTCCACTCTTCAGGCCGCTGTCGCCACCCCTGGCTTCTTTACTACTACCCAAAACGGGCGTGGGCAAATCGCTGCCTTGAATGAGGACAACACGATAAATTCGGCAGCCAACCCAGTCGGACGCGGCAGAGTCATCCAACTCTACGCCAGCGGCCAAGGCTTCCTCCCTGACGCTCCTCCCGATGGCGAACCAGCCCCGACCAGCAGGCTTATCTCGACCCCTTCCCGGCCCCGCGTCATCGTCAATACCGGCGACGCTGAAGTCCAGTTCTCGGGGCTTGCTCCCGGCTTCGTCGGCGTATGGCAGATCAATGTGAAAGTTCCGGAGACCGTCCCACCCGGTAACAACGTCGTCGTCGCTATCCTTCACCTTGGCATCCCAAGCAATTCTAATCGCGGCGGTGGCGCGCCCATCCAAACCACAATCGCTGTTCGATAACCTTTCCGCCGGGTCGTTATACACTAGGGAGACGTTTATGAAATACGGTCTCCCTATTCGGCCCGACGCTGCTCTCGACTTCGTAGCGCTCGGTGCTCTTATCCATCGGCTCGATCCCGGTGTCATCCCCTTCCGCAAAGCCACGGAATGTCACATTCACGTCAGCGGCGGTGAATTTAATGTCGCGGCCAATCTCGCCGACTGCTTCGGGCAGCGCACCGGAGTGGTTTCGGCGATGGTCGATTACCCCATTGGTGAACTGATCGCCGAGCGCGTCAAAGCGATGGGCGTCAAGCCCTTTTATAAGCGCTTCAAGCACGACGGTGTCCACGGCCCCAATATCGCCACCGTCTACAGCGACCGCGGCCAAGGAATGCGCGCCCCGGTTGTCTTTTACAACCGCTCGAACGAAGCCGCCGCGCAATTGAAACCCGGTGATTTCAACTGGGACGAAATCTTCAGCGGCGGCGTCCGCTGGTTCCACAGCGGCGGCATTTTCGCGGCCTTATCCAAAACCACTCCCGAAGTGATCATTGAGGGCATGAAGGCGGCCAAAGCCGCCGGGGCGATTGTCTCGCTCGATCTCAACTACCGTGCCAAACTTTGGAACATCCTCGGCGGCCACGAACGGGCACTCGAAGTCATCAGTCGCATTGTCCAGAACGTTGACGTCATCATAGGCAACGAAGAGGATCTCCAACTTGGTCTCGGCATCCCCGGCCCCGAAGTTGCCGCTGCCTCTAAGCTCGATCCGTCCGCCTTCTTCGGCATGATTGATCAGGTCCGCGCCCAGCATCCGCAGGTCAAGGTCGTCGCCACCACACTTCGCGAGGTTCACTCCACTAACCGGCACAGCTGGGGTGCCGTCGCCTGGATCGATGGCAAAACCTACGTCTCACCCACCTGCGAACTCGACGTCGTCGACCGCGTCGGCGGTGGCGATGGCTTCGCGGCCGGACTGATCTTCGGCATGCTTACGGGCGAAGAACCCGAAACCTGCGTGCGGCTCGGCTGGGCCCATGGCGCCTTGCTCACCACGTTCCCTGGGGACACCACCATGGCGTCCGTCGAACAGGTCCGCTCTCTGGCGGCCGGTGGATCAGCCCGCATTCAACGTTAACCGAAACCGCGGCGGAGCCCCTTACAGCCGGTTCCGCCGCGCCAACTCCTCGTTCCAACTAATCCCCAACCCAGCTCGATCGTTCAGCATCATGTCCCCTTTTATAATTCGCTCCGCCGGCGCAACCAAGTCCCCGCGCCACCCAACCTCCCCCCACTGCAACTCCAAAATCTCGCAATTGCTCAATCCCGCCGCCGCTTGCGCCGTCGCCGCTGTCGAAACCGGTCCGCTCGGATTATGCGGTGCCACCGACACCCCGTAACCATCCGCCATCGCCGCTATATGCGTTAACGCCAGCATCCCTCCGCAGTGCTTCACGTCCGGCATGATCACTGCCACCGAATGCTCCCAGCATAACGGCGCAAACCCGTCCACGCCAAATAACATCTCGCCCCCCGCCATCGGCTGTTTGATCTGTCTCCCAATATTCACCGTCTCCGCCACTTTTTCCGGGGCCACTGGCTCCTCATACCACCGCAACTTCACCCCCTCCAATCGCCGCGCCACCCGCACCGCCTCCGCTACGCTGAACAGTAAGCGTACGACCATCCTTTCAATTACCCACAACTCGAGGCAGCAAGGTATCCGAGATGAATGTCGTTGAGCCTCAGGCGCCCACGCCAGATCACAGTATTTCCCGGCGGTCCATCTTTATTCCTTGCCAGATATCCTTCCAGCCGTGCGAGCTTTACTAAGTAAGTAATCGGATAACCCAGTTCCCGGTGCACGGCCCGGGCGATCTTTTACGACTTGGTCAAGGATCTGTATTTCTTCAATAGTAAATAAATACGGAGTACGGGTCTTGCTCCTCTGCGGTCCGCTGGACCATGGTCAACCAGAATACGCGCCAAGCCAAAAAACAAAAGATGGAAAGTAAGTTCGCAAGCCGCTCGGCCGTTCTTAGTTTGGAGTCCTCTGCCCGGCATCCGGACTTGAGAATCTTGTCGAACGTCTCTATCTTCCAGCGCATTGCGTGCCAAGTCAATTTCTCGATAGCCTGCCCAAGGCCTTCGATGGGTAGGTCGGTAACCAGCTTCCAGTCGACCGGTTCGCGCCCCGGAGTACTACCTCTTTCTTTGGCATGGATGACCGTCACCGCGATCGGTTGGTATGCTTTCTTCTTGCCGACTGGCGGTTGCAATTCCTAGCGTTGGTATTTGATATCCAACTCCACCACGATAGGATTTCCTTCCTGATCCTGAACAGTAATCGAATGCTGCCCGCAGGCGAAGGCGCTCTTCATTTCAGTGGAAACACGCCGCCTTTCTGGGCCGCACAAGCGGTCTACGCAGGTGCGGAACACGAAGTGGGTTTTTTCGTCTCGCGCTGCACAGAATAGCTCGAAAATGTCGCTCTCTCGATCACCGATGTGGACACACCGCTCGGCCACGGCTAATTGAGCCGTCGCAGAGCGGAGATTTTCGAGCCAACGGATACTCTCTTTGTTTTCTATAGGGATTCGGGTCGGGTTCACGCTTCGTTTAACCTATTTTCGGCAGTTGAAACCTGATCCGTACTTGCAAAAGTCGGCAAGTGATGGAAACTATTGGAGATGCCGAAGTCCACCTCCCGTCGTGCCACTCACCCAAAGGGTGAACCCGAAACCGCCCTCGTCCCTCCTGCCGAAGACACCAAGCTGGACACCTTCGGCGGC
>Ga0209181_10003814_pt1 | contig 22905 bp, 14 predicted proteins | sample MAT05_FD_187208 | JGI IMG/M metagenome (GOLD analysis project Ga0209181, IMG submission 187208) | Freshwater microbial communities from Lake Fryxell liftoff mats and glacier meltwater in Antarctica - MAT-05 (SPAdes) (version 2) | ecosystem: Environmental > Aquatic > Freshwater > Ice > Liftoff...
GCGAAGTTTTGAGCCAGCGCCTGCGCAATGTCCGCGTCGAGTCGCGCTGGGAAATGCGCATGCCGCGCCTGCTCTATCTCGCGGATCGCATCGAGCCGTCGCTCGCCTATGCGCGCGACATCAAGGCCCTGCGCGAATCGCTGTGGGGCCTGCCGGATCACGACTGGTCGGGCAGAGGTCCAGCCGTATTGGCCGACGCACAAATGGCGGGCTTCGCGATTGAAATCGAAGCAGGCTTTCCAATTTCGATGGAGGACATTCCCGAGCCGTCGCTGGAGTTGTCTCCCGGTAACGAAAATGGCTGGTTCCGCTTGTCGTTAGGCGTTGATGTCGATGGTAAACGCGTCGACATGGCACCCGCACTGGCCAAGCTGATCGCAGCACAAAGCGATCCCGAGCAGTGGCTCAAGGCGCTGCCGACCGTTGAGTACGTGTTGCTCTCTGTGCCCGTACCCGACCGCGTGAAAACGTCGCAGGTCGTGCGCATTCCCGGTGATCGCATCGCCGCGATTTTGACGCCAGTATTCGAATGGTTTCAGGGTGGCACCGTCGGCGAAATCAGCATGCTGCAAGCCGCGCTGATGCCGGATTTGCCAAACGACACGGTTCAATACTTCGGCCGCGATCATCCGGCGTGGCTGTCGATGCGCGAGCGCTTGCGCAGCGGCTCCGAGCTGGTTCCGGTGACTGTTGCGAACGGATTTAGCGCAACGCTGCGGCCCTATCAAAATCATGGTCTGGCGTGGCTCACGCACTTACATCAACTGGGCATGGGCGGCATTCTTGCCGACGATATGGGGCTCGGAAAAACGGTGCAGACGCTGGCGCATTTGCACAGGTTGCAAGGACTTCCTCCAACCGCTCGCACTGAGCCGGTCGAAGTGCCCGTAGCCCGCAAGCCCAACCTGATCATCGCCCCAACTTCGGTTCTAAGCAACTGGCAACGCGAAGCCGAACGCTTCGCCCCCACGCTAAAAATCCATCGCCACCACGGCGCAGAGCGCAGCTCCAGCGCAAAAGCTTTTGTCGGTGCCGACATTGTCTTGACGAGCTACCCGCTGTTACAACGCGACGAAAGAATGCTCGCCGATATCGAATGGGATGTCGTCGTTTTCGACGAAGCGCAAACGCTTAAAAATGCGAAAGCAAAAACCTACCAATCCGCACAAGCACTGAAAGCGCATCAGCGCATCGCGCTCACCGGCACGCCAATGGAGAACCATCTCGGCGAGTTGTGGGCGATCTACAACGTACTGATTCCGGGCTTGCTCGGCGATCTCGACGGCTTCAACCGCATCTTCCGTCACCCGATTGAACAGCGCGCCGACCGCGAGCAGATGAAGAAGCTCAAAGCACGAATCCGCGCCTTCATCCTGCGCCGTGGTCGCGATCAAGTGCTCGCGGAATTGCCGCCAAAAACCGAATACACGCGCTGGATCGAGTTGGAGACTGCGCAGGCCGACATGTACGAATCGCTGCGCACCGCCATTCACGACGACATCCGAAAAGTCATCGACAAGAAGGGCTTGAAGAACAGCACGATTCACATCCTCGATGCACTGTTGAAACTCCGCCAAGTCTGCTGCGACCCAAGGCTCGTGAAACTTCCCGGCGCGAAGAAACACATCGCCACCGCCGGTTCCGCCAAACTCGAATGGCTCCGCACGCATGTCCCCGAACTCTTGGAAGAAGGCCGCAGCACGCTCATCTTCTCGCAATTCACCAGCATGCTCGCGCTCATCGCCGAAATGCTCAATGCGCAGGGCATCGCCTTCTCGCTCTTAACTGGCGACACCACTGATCGCGACACCCCAATTGCCGATTTTCAGGCGGGCAAAACGCGCGTGTTTTTGCTAAGCCTCAAGGCCGGTGGCGTCGGCCTTAACCTCACTGCCGCCGACACCATCATCCACTACGACCCGTGGTGGAACCCCGCCGTCGAAGCGCAAGCCACTGCGCGCGCGCATCGCATGGGTCAAGACAAACCGGTGATCGTGACCAAGCTCGTGGCCAAGGGGACGCTGGAGGAGCGGATGCTCGACATGCTGGCGCGGAAGCGTGAACTTGCTTCGGCTTTGCTGGAGGGGGAAGGGAATGCTTTGACTGGGTTGACGGTGGCGGATGTGGATGCGCTGTTGGCGCCGATTTCTACTCTGCAATAGCGGCACCCTCAACACCCAAAATGCCGTCATTCTTGGCGCAAAGCAGCCGTCATCCTCGGCGCAGCCGGGGATCCAGCTCGTAGTCCCCGCGAGGCGCGAATTAGTCCCCTCTCCCTTGAGGGGAGAGGGTTAGGGAGAGGGTAAAGGTGGCGACTGCAAACCGGACTTTGGAGGCGAATGAACGATTGCGCTCATGCCGCGCGGCAGTAACTTTCTTTTGCGTCGCCAAAAGAAAGTCACCAAAGAAAAGGCGACCCCGACATTCGCCCCCGGCCTTCGCCGGGGCAGGCTCTGATCCGAGATTTGAAGTGAAAACGTCGCGCAGTCCGAAACTCGCTACGCTCAAACAACGGACCGCTTCATCGACGTTTTCACTCCAAATCTCGGGGGCGAATACACGGGGACCCCGTCGAACCGATGTTTGATCGCTAGGCGATGAACATTACGAAAGCTCGACTTCGAGCATCCGGACAAGGCTGGCTTGTTTTCGCCTCACTGCAGTTGATCCGCAGCGAAAGAGCGTATCCACTTAACCATATCTGCGACGTCATCCCTATTAAACTTTTCGAAATGCCCATGATCAGCGTTGTTTCGAATGTCCGCTATTGCGGTAATGCGTTTTTGGACAAGTTTGTCGTAGATTTCTGCCCGAGCTAAGTCGGCGTTGAGCCGATCAATTTTCGTGCTGTCTGGAATCGGTACACCGTGCTTTTCACAAATTTTTCGCAACGTGTCTTCGAGAATGGCACCAGCCAAAGATGCGACCGGGATGTAGTACCCAGCCGTTAGAAGTGTCTCAGCTTGTTCAATGAAGTCACCCAGTAATTCTGCGGCTATCAGTGAGCGCACGTTAAACAACAATCCGTCTTCGAAATCGCGCTGAGCGGCCTCGACAACGCCTAAACAATGCAGGGTAAAGTAGGCGTTTGTCGATGACTCTTTTGTCTCTGAAAGATTCTTTAACTGTCGATAGTGGTCGCTGTCATCACCACATGCTCGACGAACTAGATTCAGCGCTTCGGTTCTGAATCGATAGTAGTCTTGTATCGGCGGATGACGCTGCATATCCTCACCATTCCAGCCAGAATTGCGCACAAGAGAATTACCTTCCGCAATCAACTTTGAGAATTTTCCGTCGATCAATTCTTTGACTTGCATGAGAACTTCCTAAACTAAGGAGATTTGACAAAGCATTCTCCGATATTGACCGTACTGTTTCACTCAACTATGCCAAATACTCGCGCTCGCAGATCTAAATATATTACGCGCCGCCATGAAATACAGGCTCGAAAGGGTCCGTTCATTCGCCCCCGAGATTTGGAGTGAAAACGTCGATGAAGCGGTCCGTTGTTTGAGCGCAGCGAGTTTCAGTTCGCGCGACGTTTTCACTTCAAATCTCGGATCAGAGCCTGCCCCGGCGAAGGCCGGGGGCGAATGTCGGGGTCGCCTTCTTTTGGTTACTTTTCTTGGCGAAGCAAGAAAAGTGACTGCCCTGCGGCATGAGCAGCTCGTGGCAGAGACCAATCTCCATTCCACCAGACCCTTCGACGGGCTCAGGGCGAACGGCGGGGTCGCTCTCCATGTGCAAGGCAGAGCGGTGCCACCGTCACCCTCGCCCTAACCCTCTCCCCTCAAGGAAGAGGGAATTGATTTGCGCTTCGCGGGGACTACGAGCCCCCTCACCCGCCCTTCGGGCGACCTCTCCCGCGCGCGGGAAAGGCTGACTACGCCAACGCCGGCTGCCGACCTTCTAACGCCCGCTCATCGATCGGCAAATGCACCAACGCCGCAAACACCCCCAACGCAATCGTCAACATCCACACCGTGTTGTAGTTACCCGTCGCATCAAAAATCTTGCCGCCCAACCACGCACCCAAAAAACTACCGATCTGGTGCGAAAAGAACACGATGCCACCGAGCATGCCGAGGTAGCGCACGCCATAAACCTGCGCGATGATCGCATTGGTGGGAGGCACCGTCGAGAGCCACAAAAAACCTATCGCCGCAGCAAACGCGTACACGCTCCACTCAGAAATCGGCATCGCCAAAAAAAGAACGATGACGACCGAACGCATGATGTAGATAAACGAGAGCACATATCGTTTCGGCATCGTTCCGGCTACCACGCCTGCGAGGTAGGTACCAAAACAATTAAACAGGCCGATCAGCGCAAGGGCGGTGACGCCGACTCGGGCTTCGATACCTTTGTCCAGCAGGTACGGCGTGAGATGCGCGCCAATGAATACGACCTGAAATCCGCAGACGAAATAGCCAAGCGTTAACAGCGAGAAGCTGCGGTCAGCGAAGGCTGTTCGCAACGCTTCACCGGCTGTCGCTTGACGCACGTCGCTGACCGGTAACGGCAATTTGCCTTCATCGCCGAGTTTGGCGAAATACCAGCCCAGCGGTGCGATGGTGGCGGTGATGAGTGCTAAGCCGACCAGCGAGAACGACCAGCCGTTGTGGCTGATGAACCATTGACCGACGGGGATCAGGAGGAACTGGCCGAACGAGCCCGCCGCGGCGCTGATGCCGAACGCCCAGGCGCGGCGCTCGGGTGGCACCATTTTTCCGAGCACGCTGTAGGCGACCGAATACGTAGTGCAGGCAATCGCGACGCCCATGAGGATGCCGCCGGAAAGCGCGAGCGTGAAGGTGTTCGATAGGAATGCGGTCCAGATCAGACCGACCGTGTAGAGCACCGCGCCAACCATGAGCACGCGTTTTGCGCCGTAGCGATCCGCGATGTAGCCGATGAAGGGTTGCGACGCGCCCCACACCAGGTTTTGCAGCGCGATGGCCAGCGAGAACACTTCGCGGCCCCATTTCATGTCGGCCGAGATCGGTTGCAGGAAAAGGCCGGAGAAAGCGTTTCGCGTGCCCATGGCGATGCCCAAAATGATGGCGACCGCGAAAAGTGCGCGGAACATGCGTTGGTTGGAAGTCATGCGTTAGCGCGCCGCCTGGCGTGCCCGGGAAGAAAGCAAGTTGAGATGCTAGCGACGCCGGAGGGAATAAGCGTGCGAAATGTTCAGTCTAGGTTGCATACGATCAATCAGCTTTTAGCTGGAAGCACAGCTGCAGTGGGGCTGATGCGAAAAATCGGACCAAATCGACAATAAGCCAAATCGCGTTCTATCCCCTATTCAGCCGTCGTTTCAGCCAAGAGCTGAACCTCAACGCAGACCAAAATTACGCGTCCGCTGGCACCAGATGATGCTGCACGGAATAACGGACAAGATCCACTACCGAGTTTGCGCCGAGGCGTTTTTGCACGGTGATTTTGTGTGTGCTGACGGTCTTCACGCTTAAGTGCAAATCTTTGGCGATGTCAGTGACCGACTCGCCGCGAACGAGGCGAATAAAGATGTCGAATTGCCGCAGCGAAAGGTGCGTATGCGGCGCATCGTCGCCCCCCGCGGTGCGCTTGGGGACGGGGCGCCGCATGACTTCATGCACGGTGTCGAGGATTTGCTGCGGCGGAATGCCTTTGGCGAGATACGCGGCAGCGCCGAGGGCGAGCGAGCGATCTTTATGTGAGGCGGGGTCGTAAGCAGTGAAAACGATGACTCGGAGGTCAGTCCCCTCATCGAGCAGCTGTCGCAGCAGCGAGAGGCCCGCGCGCCCCGGCATGGAGAGGTCGAGCAGCAGAACGTCAACGCCGCCCTTGCGGATCAGCTCAACGGCTTGCTGCCCGTCTTCGGCCTGACCAACGATGCGGATGCCGCGATCCGACGAAAGGATTCCGACCAGGCCCGCGAGGACAATGGGGTGGTCATCTGCGACGACGACACGAATGGGAGGGGAGAGCGAAGAGACGTTCATGACCCTAAATTTTCTCGCGTTAAAAACGGATTTATCGGGTGAAACACGCCATTTATGCTGATTATCAGATGTATCTTAAATGGAAACGCGAGCAGATGGGCGAGTATAGGCGGCTATGGATCCCCTATGCGGGAGAAACCGGAACGGGCACTGCCAGGTCGCTCCGCCAGGCCGCTAAAGCCACAGCCGTTCGCTCAGCCACGCTCGCCAGTTCCGCCATGTACAAGTCCTCCGGCGCGTCACACATACGTCGCGCCGCCCGCGACAGCGCTCCGGCACCGACCGCTGCCGCTGCGCCTGCCAACGCATGCGCAGCGGCTTCGGTGTTTTCGAGATCACTGGTCAGCCATTGTGCTTTCACCCGCGCAACGTCGTCCGGCAGTCCCTTCAAAAACCGATCAATCAGCCGCGAGAGGAAGGGTTCAGTGGCACGCTTTTCGAGTTCCGTCAGCGAATTGAGCGTTGCCTGATCAAGTAAATAGGCCGCCTCTGCGGTCGCGCTCAAGCCGTGGCTTTTAATGGCATTGCGTAGCGCGGTGTCAAGGCTGAATACGGTCGCCGGTTTGGTCAAAAATCCGGTCATTCCAGCGGCGGCGCAGAGCGCTCGATCCGCGTCACTCACACTCGCCGTCAGCGCAATGATCAGTGGTGGCTCGCCATGACCGGCATAGCCTTGCAGAATACGCCGCGTCGCCTCAACGCCGCCGATACGCGGCAAATTCAGATCCATCAGCACGACGTCAAACTGGCTCGCGGCATCCGCAGCCGCCGCTTCAATCGCGGCTTCGCCATCGGCAACGGCGACGACGGTGTGCCCCAGCTGGCCCAACATGATGGTGAGCAACTCACGGTTGACATGGTTGTCCTCCACCACCATCACGCGCAGCGCTTGAGGCGGCGCAGGGCTTTGCGTGGTTGAAGACGTGGTGACGCCGTCGGCCAGCAACAACGGCTCCGGCGCACTTTGGGCCAGAATCGAGAAGCTCATCGCCGTTCCTTTGCCCAGCTCGCTGTGCATTTCAATATCGCCGCCGAGCGCACGTACCAGCAGCGTACAAATCACGAGGCCCAGACCGCTGCCGACGCCTTCCTGTCCATCAGCGCTTCGCCCCTGCTGGAACGGCTGGAACAAGCGATATTGCGTTGGCAAATCGACGCCAGGACCGGTGTCCGTCACCTTGAAATTGAGGCGCAAAGGATCGCCATCACGAGTCGCGCTCTGAGCGTCAACGTCAATGCGAACCTCACCTTCCACCGTGAATTTCAGCGCGTTCACCAGCAGATTAATCAGTACCTGACGCAGCATGCCCTCGTCGGTATGAAGCGTGGGCGGCACGTCACGATCAATGTGTACCGACAGTGAAATCGCCGGCTTGTTCTGCGCCGCGCGCGCCACGCGCACCGCGTCATTCACGCAATCGCGCAAGGCAAATGTCTGCAATACCGGCGTCACCTCGCCAGCCTCCAGCCGTGAGAACGACAGCACACCGTCAATCAGGGCGAGCAGCGATTTGCTCGCTGCATCAAGCGTGTCGACGGCGTCGGTTCGCGTACGCCCCATCTCACCGGTAGCCAGCAGATGACTCGCGCCGACCACCGCCTGTAAGGGCGTTCGCAACTCGTGACTCAGTATCGCCAGAAAACGCGCTTTGTCTTCAGCGGCTTTTTGCGCAGCTTGTGAGGTGATACGCAAATCGCGCTCCAGCCGTTGCCGACGAACGATCTCTTCGGTAAGGGTCAGATTTTGCTCGGCGAGCTGCACGGTGCGCTGCTCCACTCGGTCTTCAAGCGTCGCGTTCAGCGCCACAAATTTGTCGTTCTGTGTGCGAATGGTGTCAAGCGACTGGCGCAAGCGATCAACCATTTCACCGAATGCCTTCGCCAGCACACCGGTCTCCGCGAGGGTCGTCGTCGGGAGGTGCGCAGGCAACCCATCAGCCGAGACTTCACGCGTCACACCGACCAGTTGATCAACGTCGCGCGTCACCCGGCGCAAAACCCACAAACCCAATAGCAGAGCACCCAGCAGCGCGGCGAGAATCACGAAGAACATGCTGATGGCGCTCTTCACAATCGGTGCCGTGAAGTCGCTACGGGGAATCGCCACGACAATGTCCCAGTCGATGCCATCAATACCGGTTGCGCGACGGGCCGCGACGTCTACATTTTCACCTGTCGAAGTGATCATCGCGATCACTGGCGCGGCGCTGTTGTCGCGCCCAGGCAAGCGCCACCATTGTGCCGCCGCGCGCACCAACTCATTCGTACTGTCGCGCGCGGCCACTCGCTTCTGCAAGCCACCCTCGTTGCGAAACGGCTGATCGGGTGTGGACGTTGCGATCAGCATGCCGTCACGATCCACAATGAACGCGACGCCATTGGCGCTGACCGATACGCTCTTCATGAAAGTGCTCAATTCGGACAATTCGACGTCGGCAGCGAGCACGCCAAACAGCGAGCCGGATGCCGTGACCACGGGTTGCGCGACCGTAGTCACCAGCGCGCCGGACGCGAAGGACACGTACACAGGTGTCCAGATCAGGCGCTGCGCGGATTTTGCGAGTTTGTACCAGGGCCGCTCACGCGCTTCGTAGATGCGCTCCTCAATCTCCAGCAAATGCGTGCGATCACCGGGATTCCTCGCTGTGTAGTTCTGGCGCGGCTTGCCACCGGGCTCCTGCAGACGCACAGTCGCTGCCGCGCGGGCACCGGGTCGCCCTCGATCCACGCCGACGAAGCTGCCGTTTTCACGGGCGAAATAAAGGTATCCCGTGGTGCGCGTGCCCGCCGTCAATTCGAATAATTTGCGTTCGAGTTTCTCGTTGTCGGCAAACACGTCGAGCGAGGCGTTGTGGCTGTCCTCCGCGTTTGGAAACGTTGCACGCATCGTAACGGCGGCTTCTTCCATCTGGTGTACCGCCATCTGACCGACGCGCGCCGAGATGTCATCCATTAGTTGCCGCGACAACACGTCGACCGCTTGCAGACCGGTATAAAGCGACGTGCCCGCGATGACCAGCGCTGGCAGCACAATCAAGACGACGAACGGAACGGTGAGCAGCGTGCGCAGGCGCATCGGACGGCGCGACGGCACGGCAAACGTAGGGTCAGCGTCGCCTGCGGCAACCGTGACGGGTTCTGTCGTGAAGGGTTTCGGCATGGCGCTGACGAGCTGATCGGGCAGGGCCGCAGCTCACAACTCGGCAAAAGTCAAAAAGTGTGAGCTACTTTTACCACCGGCGGCGAGCTGCGGCGCGCCAGTGGATGGTCAGACTATTCCCAGAATTCGCGCAATTTGTCGAAAAAGCCCTTTTGCTTTGGACTCTGTTTTGACGCGTGCTTCTCGCGAATTTCTTCGAACTCGCGTAACAGCTCTTTTTGCCGCGAAGTCAGACTCACCGGCGTTTCAATCTGCACATGACAGAACAAATCACCCGTCACGCTACCGCGAACCGGACGGATGCCCTTGTTCTTCAGACGGAACACCTGACCCGACTGTGTCTCGGCCGGCACCTTCAGCAAAGCCTTGCCGTCAAGCGTCGGGATTTCGAGCTCACCCCCCAGTGCCGCGGTAGAAAACGAGATCGGCATTTCGCAGTGCAAGTCCGCCGCATCGCGCTGAAATACTGCATGCGGTTTGAGCTGGACGACGACGTAAAGATCGCCCGCCGGGCCACCATTGGTGCCCGCTTCGCCTTCGCCCGAAAGGCGAATGCGATCATCGGTATCAACGCCCGGTGGAATCTTGACTTCGAGGGTTTTGGATGTTTTCTTCGAGCCTGCGCCGTTGCACGCCTTGCATGGATGCTTGACGATCTTGCCAGTGCCGCGACACTGCGGGCAGGTTTGCTGCACCGAAAAAAAGCCCTGTGACACGCGAACCACGCCTGCGCCTTTGCAGGTCGGGCACGTCTCGGGATCATGGCCCTTTTCGGCACCGGTGCCGTGACACACTTCGCAAGACTCGGTGCTCGGAATCCGCAGCTTGGTCGTGGTGCCGCGTGCAGCTTCTTCCAGCGTGATTTCAAGGTTGTAGCGAAGATCGGAGCCACGGAACGGCGAATCCGCACGTTGCTGGCGACCACCGCCGCGGTTACCGCCAAAAATTTCACCGAAGATGTCGCCGAACGCGTCGCCGAAATTGCCGCCAGCAAAGCCAGCGCCCGCTGCCGATTGCGGATCGACTCCAGCATGGCCGTATTGATCGTACGCCGCACGCTTCTTGGGGTCAGAAAGCATTTCGTAGGCTTCTTTTGCCTCTTTGAAATTTTCCTCAGACGCCTTGTCGCCCGGATTGCGATCCGGGTGATATTTCATTGCGAGCTTGCGGTAAGCCTTTTTAATGTCGTCGTCAGACGCTGATTTCTCGACCCCGAGAAGGCTGTAGAAGTCTTTTTTTGCCATTTTTTATCGTGCGAAGCCTTGGCAGAACGCGCTGCAAGACACAGAAACCGTTGAGTTAGTGGGGATTTGGGGCTTAAAGGTCGACTTTCAAGCTTCTGGGGCAAGTGTCTCGGCGCGTAAATTTTGGAACAAGAAAAGTGGCGAATTTTCGTGTCAGGCTAGGCGCAAAGCACAGCAACAGCGAGCTATTGCGAGCATTTGCAACGACGCCTGGCGCGATAAGGCGGTACTTTTATGTTTCAAAATTTACGGGGCGAGACACTAACCCCGGCGGGTCGCGAAAACTCACCGCCCCGAATTCTGCCGGAAGCGGCTCCCAGCGCAGCTTCATTCGCGTGATAGCGTCCTCCGGCACGGCGTGGATGTTGCCCCACAGGCCTGTGCATTCAACGAAACAAAACGATTTGCCCGCTAACCGCGCTGCGCCAACGATAGCCGCCATCTCCCATAGGCGAACGTGGGTGTTGGCGATCACTACACGCCGCCCCGCCTGCATCGCGTCGAGGGCATCTCGCGCGACGACGGCATGAGCATCGGCGACTCGCGCGGGGTCGAATCGATAACTACCGTTAACCAGGAAATGTTGATCAGTTTCGAGGTGCAGGTAGCCATGCTCCGCCGCCAGTCTCGATGCCAGCGTGCTTTTGCCGCTACCGGGCAAACCGCGCACGATCACACATTCAAAATCGGGTTCCGGACGCTCCATTGACACCATCCCTACATATCTTCAGCCCCCATTGTCACCGCGTTCACTTTAATGCGGTTCGTTAGCTGACAAACGCACAGGCGAGTGCTGCTCTAAAAATTCATCACGTAAAAATGTCTTTTGAAGTTTGCTTGAATTTGAACCGGAACGTCAGCTCTTCGACCGCATCGCCGTTGTTGTCAACGTGAGTTTCATAGATGCCGTCAGAATTGATCGTGAAGTAGTTCAGCCCGCCGTACCAGTCCTTCCGCGGTATGTAGTTGGCGATCAGAGTGACGAATGCGGGATGGCCTGGCTCGCGGCACCTCAAGGCGTTGACGTTGTTGCGTGATGATCGGCGCTTCTCGGCGGCTGAAAGTTTGCGCTGGCAATGCAATGAATGCGGCCCCCAGCAACGCGGGGGTATCCGTCGCCTCGCTGAGACTCTTGTCGTGGAAGGACTTCATCGAAGTTTGTGGAGGAAACGAAATAGCGACAGGGCACGGAAACAGAAAAGGCGGTGTTTCGTTGCATGACATTCGCCTGTCGAAAGGAACGGGGTTTGTGCCTTTTTTTGGAAATGAACTTCACAACGGATGGTTTGAACCAGAGCTTATGGACGATTGAAGCAAACGCTGAAGAACTGAAGGAACGGACGTCAGGAACCGGTAACAGCATGTGGCTCGTCTGGGTGGCGGACCGTACGACATACCTGTCGAATGGCGCGGGTGCGTTGCCTCGTCACCTATCGCCTTTGCGTAGCTACACATTGGAGAACGGAGCCAATTTATTAATTACGCAGATTCCTGGATATGTTTTCGATCAGCTTTTTGTTGCAATTCTTTATAAATAGGGGCTATCACCTGATTTAGGCGATAGTTGAGAAGTGACTAAACGGTACATAGGCCCTTTTCAGCGGTCGTTTTAGCTGCAAGCTATTAGCTCGTCAGTTCATCTGAGATCACTGTTTGACATCATCGAAGGCTGCGCCGAGGATGATGCCAGTTGGAGAATCTGGAGAATTGACGTTCGGCTTAACCCCAACTGCCTGACTGCTTCGTTCAAGTGCTAGATAGATGCACCACCAGCAGCTGCATCCGCAAAAATTCAGTCAACCTCTCCCGAGTCTCCTTATGAACAAACACCTTAGCCTGCTCGCGGTGCCAGTGATCTTCTTGATCGGCATCCAAAGCGTATCCGCCCAAAACGTCATCCCAGCGAACGCCCCGGTGCGCGACGCGTTGACGCTTGACGCTACCGCGTCCACCGAAGTCATCCCCGATCTCGCCGTCATCACGCTCGCTGCCGAAGCACAAGGCGTCGATGCCGCGCCGATCACGCGCGAAGTCCAGCAGGTCATCAACGCCGCACTCGCGCAGGCCAAGGCAACGACCGGGGTTGAGGCGCGCACCGGTGCGTTTGCGACCAGCCAACGCTGGAATAGCAAAGGAGTGCGCGACGGCTGGACCGTGCGCGCTGAATTGATTTTGAAAGGCAAAGACTTCGCCGTGCTCGGAACCCTTGCAGGCAAACTTGCGCAACAAAAATTGATGATCGTCGGCTCAGGTTTCGAGCTGTCGCGCGAGTTGCGCGATCGCGAAGAGCAGGCGCTGATTGAGCGTGGCATCGCAGCCTTCCGCAGCAAGGCACAAACCGCGAGCCGCGCGTTTGGATTCGGCAAATACACCTTGCGCGAAGTCAATCTCGGCAGCATCACGGGCGACGCCCGACCGATACAGCCAAAAGTGTTCGCGATGCGTGCGGCCGCTGCGCCTGCTGCTGACGCTGAGCCAATGGCTATCGAAGGCGGCAAAGTGACGCTGTCATTGACGGTAAACGGCTCGATTTTGATGGCGCAGTGACCGCCCATAAATTTCGTCGCTCCAGCAAGCGTTTATGAAACACCGGGTTTCATAAATGCTGCATCACTGTCAACTCATATGTATGACTCGGGCAAAATGGTCGGGCATTTCCTGCACAGCAACTCGCGGTAATCCACGCTCCTCACTTTGCCTCCTTCCTTCCGCCCGACTACGACTCCACTGACGCCCGCCGGCGAACGGCCCGTCCTGTTTGAAGACCGAAGCCTTCAGACGGTGCACCACACCACCTGCTACATGTGCGCCTGTCGCTGCGGCATCAATGTGACGACCGAGGAGCGTGATGGAAAACCGCACGTCCGCTTCATTCAGGGCAACAGGAATCACCTCGTGAATCAGGGTGTGCTCTGCGCCAAGGGCAGCGCGGGCATCATGAAGCAGTATTCGAAAGCGAAGCTGCAGCACCCGATGATTCGCCGCCCCGGCACCGAGCGTGGCGATGGCATCTACGATCCGATCTCGTGGGACGATGCGCTGGATCTGCTGACCAAACGCCTGGCGCATATCCGCGCGACCGATCCGAAGAAGTTGGCCTTCTTCACTGGACGTGATCAGATGCAGGCGCTCACCGGTTTATGGGCGCAGCAATTTGGCACCCCGAACTGGGCCGCACACGGCGGATTTTGCTCGGTCAACATGGCTGCAGCGGGCCTGTATTCCATCGGCTATTCGTTCTGGGAATTTGGCGCGCCGGACTGGGATCGTGCGAAATATTTTGTGCTCTGGGGTGTGGCGGAAGATCACTCCAGCAACCCGATCAAAATCGGTCTCGACAAACTCAAATCTCGCGGCGCGAAGTTTGTGTCGGTCAATCCGGTGCGCACCGGCTACAGCGCGATTGCCGATGAATGGGTTCCGATCCGGCCCGGCACCGACGGCCTGTTTGCGCTCGCCATCGTGCATGAGCTCTTGTTGAACGATCAGATCGATCACGAGTATTTGGCACGGTATACCAATGCGCCGTGGCTCGTGATTGATGCGCCGGGGACGTCGCAGGATGGCTTGTTTCTGCGTGACGCGGAGGGCAAACCGCTGGTGTGGGATCAGAATTCGCAGTCGCCGAAGCGGATGGAAAAGGGAGTTGCGCCTGCGCTTAATTGGAGTGGTTCTGTCCCCCTCGCCCTTGAGGGGAGAGGGGCTAGGGGAGAGGGTGATGGTGGAATTACAAATCAAACCGCACTCTCCGCGCAACCGTCACCCTCTCCCCAACCCCTCCCCCCTCAAGGGGGAGGGGCTCGAACCGCCCGCACTGTGATGTCGCTCATTCTTGAGCGCTACACAAGCCAAGACTACGCACCCGAATCCGTCGCATCCCGCTGCGGTGTTCCCGCCGAACAGATTCGCCGCATCGCCGCTGAAATCGCACACGTTGCTTTCAAGGAAACCATCGAAGTAAAGTGCGATTGGACAGACATTTACGGAAACGTCCACGACAAGGTCGTCGGTCGGCCCGTCGCGTTCTACGCGATGCGCGGCATCAGCGCGCATGCCAACGGCTTTCAGACGTGCCGGTCGCTGCACCTCATTCAAATGCTCATCGGTGCGCTTGATGGGCCAGGTAATTTCCGCAGCAAAGCGCCCTTCCCTCGCCCGATTCCGCCGGCGCAGTTGCCGGAGAATGACGCGAGTCTGATCAACGCGCCGAACACTGCACTTTCAAAAACACCGCTCGGTTTTCCGACACGTCCCGAAGAACTTGCGCTCGACGCGCAAGGCAACGCGTTGCGCCTCGACAAAGCATATTCGTGGGAAGCACCGCTCGCAGCGCACGGGATGATGCATGCCGTGATCAAAAACGCGGTTGACGGCGATCCGTACGAAATCGACACGCTGATCCTGTTCATGGCGAACATGGCGTGGAACAGCGCGATGAACACGGCTGAAACCCAAGGCATGTTGAGAGCCAAAGACGAGGCAGGCAATCACAAAATTCCGTTCCTGGTCGTTGCCGACGCGTTTGATTCCGAAATGGTTCGATTCGCCGATCTCGTGTTGCCGGACACGACCTACCTCGAACGCTACGACGCGATCAGTTTTCTCGACCGCCCGATCAGTGAACCCGACGCAGCGGCCGACGCAATTCGTCATCCGATTTTGCCGCTGGATCGTGATGTAAGACCGTGGCAGGATGTTCTCGTTGATCTTGCAACGCGCCTCAAATTCCCGGCGTTCGTTACGCCCGATGGTGAGAAAAAGTTCGCTGGCTACACCGACTTCATCGTCAACTACGAACGCGCTCCGGGCATCGGTTTCCTCGGTGGTTTTCGCGGCAAAGATGGCGAGAAATCACTCCGCGGTGAACCCAACCCGAATCAGTGGCAGGACTACATCAAGGCCGAGAGTTTCTTCGCTCATCACTGGCCAGAAAATCAACGCTGGATGCGCGGCGTCAATCGCGATTATTTGCAGGCCGCGGCAGATGCAGCGTTCATCCCCAAACCCGATCCGATCATCGCGCAACTTTACTCGGAACCTTTGCAAAAATTTCGGTTAGCGGGGCAAGGTTTGTATGACGGGCCGCAGCCAACGCGCGAGGTCGACAAGGTTCGACTGACGGCGTATTTTGATCCGTTGCCGTGTTGGTATTCGCCGTTTGCTCCCCTCCCCCCCGGTGGGGGAGGGGCTGGGGGAGAGGGGGAAACGGACGACGAGGATTCACGTTTGGCGTTTCAGCCACGGCCACCCTCTCCCCAACCCCTTTCCCCTCAAGGGAGAGGGGCTCGAGACGCCTACCCACTCCACGCCATCACCCAACGCCCCATGATGATGTACCACTCATGGGATTCGCAAAACGCATGGCTGCGCCAAATCATTTCGCAGAACTATTTGTATGTCGCAACGAGCAAAGCCCGCGAACTCGGACTCAATGATCTCGACTGGGTTTGGCTCGAATCGCCCAATGGAAAGATTCGTTGCCAGATGAAAACAATGGAAGGTGTTGAGGCCAACACCGTATGGACGTGGAACGCGATTGGCAAGATGAGCGAGGCCTGGGGGCTCGAAAAGGACGCGTCTGAAGCGACCGTCGGCTTTCTGCTCAATCATCTGATCTCCGAGAGCACGCGCGCCAAAAGCGGTGAGCGGTTCTCCAACAGCGACCCCATCACCGGGCAAGCCGCCTGGTACGACTTGCGCGTTCGCATTCGCAAGGCGGACGAAACAGGCGTGTGGCCAAAACTGGAGTTCAAGCAATGACACAGCAGGTATTTCGGCTATGCGCCTAGGCCTCGCCATCGACCTCGACACCTGCGTCGGCTGCCACGCCTGCGCGGTTGCCTGCAAGGAGTGGAACGGGCAATCGCTCATGGGTGGTGCGCCGGACTACGACGCGTGGGGCAAGGCTCCGGGCGGCACCTGGTACAACCGGATTCGTAGCTACGAAATTGAAGGCGACCCGACCTATTCGCCGCATCGTTGTGGCATCGAAAACCATCCCCACCCCGGCCCTCCCCTTGAAGGGGAGGGAGCACACCAGCCGCTCTCAAAAACGGTCAACGTTCCCATGAGCTGCATGCACTGCGAAGAAGCCCATTGCGTGACCGTGTGCCCAACCGGTGCCAGCTACAAGCGCGCGGAAGACGGCATCGTGCTGGTTGATCCGAGTCGCTGCATGGGTTGCAACTATTGCGCCTGGGCCTGCCCGTACGGCGCTCGTGAACTGGACGAAGACGCGGGCGTGATGAAGAAATGCACGCTCTGCGTCGACCGTATTTACGATGAGCAATTGGCCATCGAAGATCGGCAGCCAGCATGTGTACTCGCCTGCCCAACGCATGCCCGGCACTTTGGTGACTTCGACGATCCGCAGTCAAAAGTTTCTCTGCTGGCCGAGTCACGCGGCAAACAATCGATGCTTGATGATCTGGGTTACAAGCCGACTAACGCTTATCTCTCGCTGCGCAAGCCAGTTGAGATCAAAACTGAATTGCCGATTCGTGCTGGGTTAAGCGACAAAGCGCGAGCGTTCGTCAATCGCCTGATTCAGCTATGAAACCCGCGCTCTCGGTTATCTTTTTCACCGTCTCCTCGGGTGCCGGATTGGGCTTACTCGTCTGGCTGCTGATCGCCTCGCTGATGGCGGATCACATTCGCATGGACGGCGCGACGTTCTACAAAGGCGCGTTGATTGCCGGGCTCCTCATCACCGCAGGCCTCGTCTCCTCGACGCTGCATCTGGCCAACCGCAAGAACGCAATCTATTCGCTCGCACGCATAAAGACCTCGTGGCTTTCGCGTGAAGGACTGCTTGCAGTTTTGCTTTACCCACTCGCCGCATTGCACCTCGCCGCTCTGCATTTCGGCTGGCCGCAAATCACTCCCATTACTTTATGGATGCTGATCGCAACTGCTATTGCCATCCTTTACTGTACCGGCATGATTTACGGCTGTCTGCGCACGGTTCCGCGCTGGAATACGTGGATGACGCCGACAAAATATGTGCTGTTCGGGTTGATGAGTGGCGCTGTGTTGTTGCCAGCAGTGCTGTCGCTCCGCCCCGCCGAGGTGGGCCCCGTTGGCAAGCCGATGGTCGCGATACTGTTGCTGGCGCTGGGGCTCGCGCTGTACCTCGCCTACCTGCTCAAACATCCGCGCGCAGTGCATACGATCAACGATGCACTTGGATTCAAGCAAGGCAATGTGCGTTTGCTGGATGTTGGCCATTCGCACGGCACCTTCCTGACCAATGAATTCGGTTTTGCGGTGGCTCGCGAGAAAGCTCGCCTGTTGCGATGGATCGCGATTCTCTGCGGATTTATCCTGCCGCTGCTGCTTTGTTATTTCACAAAGTGGTTCTGGGCGGCGTCGTTCATTGGTATCGCTGGACTACTCGTTGAGCGCTGGTTGTTTTTTGCCGAAGCCGAGCATGTGGTGAGGCTGTATCACGGACAGCAACGGGTGTAACTGCCGGCGATGACGCGCTTCTTTCCGTTCCTGTCCTGGCTGCCACTGCTCAAAAATCCGGCGACGCTGCGAACCGACATCCTCGCGGGAATGACGGGAGCGATCGTCGTGCTACCGCAGGGTGTGGCGTTTGCCACGCTGGCTGGCATGCCGCCTGCCTACGGCCTCTATTCGGCGATGATTCCGTGCGTGATCGCCGCGCTGTTCGGCTCGTCACGCGTCATGGTAACTGGGCCGGCTAATGCGATTTCATTGACGGTGCTCGCCATCATGGCCCCGCTTGCCGCGCCGGAGTCAGCGCGTTACGTGGAACTCGTCATCACGCTCGCGTTCATGGTGGGCGTGTGGCAAATATTGCTGTCGCTCGCTCGCGCCGGCAAGCTGATCGACTATGTGTCGCACACGGTGATCGTGGGTTTCACGGCCGGTGCAGCGGTGTTGATTGTGAATTCACAGATCCGCAACTTCTTCGGTGTCGAGATCACGCGCGGTGCGTCTGTCGCGCAGACGGTCATGGAATTCATCGCGCACATTTCGCAGGTGCAAGGCGTCACGTTGGTCATCGGTTGCATCACGCTGGTCACCGCACTGATCTGGCAACCGCTCAATCGAATTGTGCCCGCCATGTTGGTGTCGGTAGTGGCGGGCAGCCTCGTGGCGGTGTTTGCAAAGTGGGTTGACCCCACGCTCATCATCAAAACGGTAGACGCATTGCCCGGCGCATTGCCACCGTTGTCGATGCCAGATTTGTCGATTGACACGCTCAAGATGCTTCTGATTCCGTCGATTGCCATGACCTTGCTCGCGCTCGCCGAAGCGGTCTCAATCGCACAGGCGATGGCAAAGCGGCGGCAAGAAAAACTCGACGGCAATCAGGAGTTTTTGGGGCAAGGTCTGGCGAACGTCGTCGGTTCGTTCTTCTCATCGTACCCGGCGAGTGGATCGTTCAACCGCTCGGGGGTGAACGTAGCGGCGGGCGCTGTGACACCGTTTTCAGCCATCATGGCATCGGTCTTTCTGGTCGCGATCTTGTTCTTTGTCGCCCCGCTCGCGCAATATTTGCCGCTCGCAGCCGTCGCCGCAATCTTGTTTCTGGTGGCGTGGAATCTGATCGACCGACGCGAAATTCGCTACCTGTTGTCAGACAGATTTGAGCGCATCACGCTTATCGCAACATTCGTCGCCACGCTGGTCATGGCGCTCGAATGGGCCATCCTGTTTGGCGTCGCGGTATCGCTGGTGGTGAAGCGCGCCAGATCTTAGGCGCAAAACCTGACTAAAATCGAAGGTTGCCCTTCAACTACATTCGACTACACGCCCCCATGGACAAAGCTCTGCTCGCACAAACCGCCGCCGCAATGGTCGCCTCTGGCAAAGGCCTCTTGGCCGCTGACGAATCTGCTGGCACTTGCGCCAAGCGTTTCGCCGCCGCCAACATCCCCGACAGCGAGGAGATGCGGCGCACGTATCGCGAGATGCTGTTCACCACGCCCGCCATGAAGTCCACCATCTCCGGCGTGATCCTGCATGATGAGACGCTTCGTCAGAAGACCAGCAAAGGCGTGCCATTCGCTGAGTACCTGAACAGCATCGGTGTGATTCCCGGCATCAAGGTCGACGCTGGCACGCGCAATCTCCCTGCCGCGCCTGGCGAGCTGATCAGCGACGGACTCGACAATCTGCAAGCGCGCATGAAGGAATACTTCGCCCTCGGCGCACGCTTCGCCAAGTGGCGTGCGGTGATCACCATCGGCGAAAATATTCCCACCGCGCGCTGCATCTGGGCCAACGCCCACGCGCTCGCCCGCTACGCCGCGATTTGTCAGGAAGCGGGCATTGTTCCGGTGGTTGAACCGGAAGTTTTGCTCGACGGTGATCACAGCATCGATACGTCATTTGACGTCAGCGAAGCCGTGCTGCGCACGCTGATGAGCCAGATGGCTGACAACAAGGTGTCCATCGAGCACACCATTCTCAAAGCAAGCATGGTGATCTCGGGCAAAGACGGCAAAAATCGCGCATCGCAGACCGAGGTTGGCGCACGTACGCTGGAATGTTTGAAGCGCACTGTTCCCGGCGCAATGCCCGGCATCGTGTTCCTCTCTGGCGGTCAGTCGGACATCGATTCCGCCGCGCATTTAAACGAGATGAACCTTGCCAAAAATAACCCGTGGCCGCTCACGTTCAGCTATAGCCGCGCGCTACATTTTTCCGCACTCAAAGTGTGGAAAGGCAAGCCGGAAAACTACAAAGCTGCGCAGGCCGCGTTCGCCCATCGCTGCAAAATGAATTCGCTTGCCAGCAAGGGTAAGTGGATACTCGCGGCTGAAAGCGCCTAGAGCGTCTCCCTCAGCGCTCACGCTGGTAACGGCTGAGTGCTGAAAACACCCCCGCCGCGACGATACTTTTCAGCGCCAATCCGTGGTGCTAATCTACCGAAACGCGCTCGCTTGAAGCGCTTCGCCCAACACACGGTGCAGGGGCGATATCAGGGCACGATTGAGGCAACGGGGCGTGAAGCATCGAATCGATTTCTGTGCGTTGAAAACGGTCGTCGCGTTGGCTATGACGGCACTGGCGCTCTCTGCCTCGGTCACCTGTGCACAGTCTGTAAAAGGCGCGCCGCAAATTGCGCCCCGGCGCAACCGTCGTCGGGACAGAGCCCGTATCCACTAAAGCGTCCAGCAAGGCCACAAGGCCGCCCGCGACTGCTCCCCGGCCTCGCGCGAAGCCGCAAAAGACGCCGCTCACGGCCCCCGTGTTGAAGCTTGAAACAAAGGAAGCGGCACGACAAGTCGTCCGCAACGACCACGCCGCCCGCCAGCGACTCTTTAGCATGGACGCGGGCCAGCGAGTCGCACCCAACGTCATGAAAAATTTGTACGAACCGTTGGTACCTCCGCCCATTGAAATGGGTGATCGCCCTGCATGCAGTCAGGGTCTGTGCGGCGACGGAAAGAATCGCCGATTTGCCGAGCTTGACAGCAAAACGGTCACCGGAATGCTGCCCGAATTCCCTGCGCTACGACCGCGAACCGTGTGTGCGCGGCGCGGTGTTTTGATCGCGGACTACGCGTTCAAATAGAGGCTCACGCTAAGAAATTCCGTGATACAGCTTTTTGCTGTAGCCCTAGCTGCACTGGGGCTAGAGTACAGTTAGTTCATTACTCGACTATTCTCATAATGCCACGTTAGCCCCGGCGCAGTGGTTCTTTCGTACAAAAGCTGATAGCTGATTACTGATTTGCAAGCTGCCTCAGCAAATTGGCTGTTCAGGAAGGTTGTCATGTTGAGTGAAGAGAAACATCAGGCGGCACGGCTTGAGCATCGTGGAGCGCATTTAGGATGCACACGATCCTTCGCCGTGCGCAGGATGACAATCCCCAAGCTGAGACGCCTTTTCTAATCGGGAGCTGATAAACGCATTTCGCTGACCGTCGTAGCACTTCATTCACCGCGACGAAGGTATCAAAGCCAAACCACCCATTGAAACGCACGCACATTAATCACCGGCAACGGAACTCTTTCCCGTGCGCAAGCTCCCAGAAAAGTCCTTCTCCTCAATTGTCCCTGCTTCGTGAAAGTGTTCATCTGTGAATTTACGTCGACGCTTCGTCACTCTACTCTCCGTGCTCCCGGTAGCCGCACTTTTGCCCGGGATGTTGCAGGCGCAAACCACTGCGCTGAAGCCGACGCCACAAGACTCGCTCGGCCCGTTCTATCCGCCGAAGTGGAACGGCGAAATCGACGCAGATCTCATCGCTTTCGGCAGCGGCTCGTACGCCGACGGCACGCCGCTCATCCTCACCGGCGTCGTCCGTGGCACTGACGGCAAAGCGCTTGCCAACGCTCAAGTGGAAATCTGGCAAACTGACAACACTGGCAAATATCGGCATCCCGGCGACGACGGCGAAGGCCCGGCCAAACGCGGGTTTCAAGGCTTTGGCCGCACGTTGACCGACGCTGAAGGACGCTACCGATTCCGCACCATCAAGCCAGTGATCTACGGCGGTCGCCCGTCGCATATTCACTTTCGCGTTGTAGCCAGCGGGCGCAAAGAACTGGTTACCCAAATGTACTTCGCAGAGGACAACAAAGAGCGCGGTGGGAACTTCGGTTTTTCGAAAGAACGTGACAGGTTAACGGTCACGCCGACACCCGCTAAAGATGGCGAACGCAGCGGGCTCGCAGCAACGTTTGATCTGGTGCTAGCGGCGGCCTGAGCTTAGTCGCCCCGCCCCTTTCGATGGAGGCCGGATTTGTTCCCTCTCCCCCTGCGGGAGAATGTGCCACGCTTGACCCTAGTATCGGCCGGGGTGAGGAATTACGTGGGGCGGAGTATCAAAGTTAGAGATCAAGCCACGATCACCCTCTCCCCAACCCTCTCCCCTCAAGGGAGAGGGGGCCAAACCGAAAAACCTAAACCACCCCACGTGCGCGAAGCGCCGCCAACTGTTCAGCCGTGACCTCGATCTCAGCCAGCACGGCATCCGTGTCCTCGCCCAAGTTCGGCGCGCGCCGCACAACCGCGCCCGGTGTCAGCGAAAGCTTCGGCACCACACCCGGCGTCTCCACGGTCAATCCATCGGCACTCGTCACCGAAACAATCATCTCGCGCGCCCGGTAGTGCGGGTCCTCCGCAATGTCTTTCACCGTGTAAATACGACCACCCGGAACGTCTGCCGCGTCGAGCATCGCCAACACCTCAGCCACTGATCGTGACCGCGTGAAATCGGCAATCGCCGCGTCGATCTCCACCACCCGCGCCACGCGTCCCGGATTCGCCGCAAGCCCCGGAGCGCCGCCCAGATCATCGCGCCCAATCGCCGTCATCAACCTCCGGAAAATCGAGTCCCCGTTACCGGCAATCAACACCTGACCATCGCGACACGCATACGCATTCGACGGCGCAATCCCCGGCAACGCCGAGCCCGCAGGCTCACGCACCACGCCGAACGCGCTGTACTCCGGCAGCAGGCTTTCCATCACGTTAAACACGCTCTCGTACAACGCCACGTCGATGACCTGCCCCTCGCCCTTAGGCGCA
>Ga0209181_10003817_pt1 | contig 22902 bp, 22 predicted proteins | sample MAT05_FD_187208 | JGI IMG/M metagenome (GOLD analysis project Ga0209181, IMG submission 187208) | Freshwater microbial communities from Lake Fryxell liftoff mats and glacier meltwater in Antarctica - MAT-05 (SPAdes) (version 2) | ecosystem: Environmental > Aquatic > Freshwater > Ice > Liftoff...
GCCACCGGCACCGCCGCCACCGGATCCGCCGGATCCGCCGGATCCGCCGCCGCCACCGTAGCCGCCACCGCCGCCGTAACCGCCGCCGCCGCCACTGCGACCACCGCCACCACCGCCAAAGCCACCCGGGCGCTCTTCACGCGGACGGGCTTCATTGACGACGATCGCACGCCCTTCGAGCGCTTGGCCGTTCATGCCGTTGACGGCAGCCTGGGCCTCGGCATCCGAGCCCATCTCGACGAAGCCGAAGCCCTTCGAGCGCCCGGTGTCGCGATCCATCATGACCTTTGCGGAAGTCACGGTGCCGAATTGGGAGAAAGCCTGCTGCAGCGATTCATCTCGCACCGCATAAGCCAAATTGCCGACGTAAAGTTTGTTTCCCACAGGGGAGCCCTCAATCAAGTACCAAACGAACCATGTGACGCTTCGACCCTGCAAGAACCATTCAGGCGAGTGTGCGGCATCCAGACACAGACTCCCAATTATGGGAGACCCGATACGCTGCACGCAAAGTTCAACTTCGTCAAGTGTTGTTTTGACGCTGCCGTGAAAACCCTCGAAAAGCTTGATTTCCAACGGCCGATGCCGCTTTGTGGCGATGCATGCCGATAAAGCACCCTGAGCCGCCCCTCGCGGGCCTCCCGAAGCCAGTCGAGGTGCCGTCGCCGGTGTCGCTCCACTACCATCGGACCATGGATCTCTTCAAGCCCTTGGTCGCCTTGCTGACGATCGTCAACCCGATCGCCATCGTCCCGTTTTTCATCCACTTCACGCAGAACCTGTCGCGCGCCGAGCGGCAGCGCACGATCCGCATCAGCTCATTCACCGCCTTCGTGGTGATCGCCATGAGCGCGCTGGCCGGGTTGCGGGTGATCGAGTTCTTCGGCATCACAATCGCCTCGTTCCAGGTCGGCGGCGGCACGCTGCTGCTGATCAGCGCGCTGGCCATGCTGAACGCGCAACCGGCCGAGAGCAAACCCACCGATGTCACCGAGGGCGACCAGAAGATCGTTTCAGGCTCGAGCATCGCTGTCGTGCCGCTCACGATCCCGCTGCTGACCGGCCCGGCCACCATCTCCACGATGGTGATCTACGCCGAGCGAACGCGCCACTGGTGGGAACTGGCCGCCCTGGTGGGCTACGGCGTGGTGGTGGCCCTGGTCACATTCGCCACCTTCTCGGCCGCCGGCACCATCGCCCGGTGGCTGGGCCGCACCGGCATCAACGTGATGACGCGGTTGATGGGCCTGATCCTGTCGGCGCTGGCCGTGGAGATCATGGCCGACGGTCTGGTCAAGCTGTTCCCCGTGCTGGCAGGCCAGACCCCACACTGAACCATGACGGAGACCGATGACCACGACCACGTCGTCGTCTCCATCATCAACGGCGCGATCGGCGTGCGCGGTCGGCAAGTTGGCCCATTCGCTGTCGGCCAAGGTACTGATCGATCTCGACTACCTGCCGCGGTGCTGCCGGCCGCCGGTGCTCATCGGCGGGAAAGCCCTGATGGCGCCCCGCCGGGCTGTCGTTAAATTCGCGCCACTCACCACGGACGGCCGCTCACGCACAGCCGGCCCGCTGGCCGGGGGCTCGAGGAGACGCTGGAAAGACAGGCCCATCACGAGGACGTAACGGAGAGTCACCTGACTGCGGCACACCGCGGCGGGCAGGCTTCTCTGACCTGCAAGGCGCTGCTGTTCGGCGCCCTTTTTTTGTCCGATCGGTTTGCAGCCGAGGCTCTCGGGGACATCAGCCGCGATCTGCCGAATGCGCCGATGAATGCCCTTTTCACCGCCCATCTGCGGCGACGGGCCGGCACGGCAGGCGCCTAGCATCGGGACCAAGATTCCTGCCGGCCGCCACCCATGCCCGTTGCTCCTCAACTGCGCACTCTCGACATCGACATCCCGAGCCAGCCCGAGGCGCTGGTCAAGCTGTCTCTGCTGCTCGCCGAAGAGGATATCGACCTGCCGGCCGTCTCGTCGCTGATCGAGTCCGACATGGCGCTGGCCGCCGCCGTGCTGCGCGCCGTCAACTCCTCGCTCTATGGGCTGAAAGGCCGCGTGCAGAGCGTGCAGCAGGCCATCACCTACCTGGGCATGCGCGAGGTGGCGGCAATCACTTTCGAGTTCGGCCTGCGCGCCGCCTTCCCGCCCGCCGCCGTGCTGGAGCCGCTGTGGCTGCGCGCCGCCGAACGCGGGCTGATGATGGGCCGGCTGGCCCAGCGGCTGTCACTCGACGCCTGGGCCGCCCACTCGGCGGGCCTGTTCGAGGAATGCGGCAAGGCCGTGCTGTTCCGCCACGCCCCCGACCACTACGGCGCCATGCTGCGCGCCGCGCCGGGCGACGTCGAACTGCTGACACTGGAGGTGGCCGGTTTCGGCGTCAGCCACGATGCGCTGGGCGCTGCGCTTTGCGAAAGCTGGGGCCTCGGCCCCGCCGCCGTGGCCAGCGTGCGCCACCATGTCATCGCGCAGCACACGTTCGAGCTGCCTACCCTGCCGGCGCGGCGCAGCATCTGCGCGCTGTCGGCCGTCGTGCACGCGCTGATGCAGGCGCCCGAGACGCTCGACGAGGTGGTGATGCAGGTTGCCCCGCGCGCCGATCTCGACGTCGCGCTGCTGCAGCGCGCCGCCCGCTGGGCCGAGGCGCAGCGGGCCGAAGCGGCCGCACATCAACGTTGACACAGGCGCAGACACAACCGCTGGTCGGCCGCCAGCAGCCCGCCGATGGCCCTACAACCTGAGGGAAGCCCTGCTGACAGACATCCTCGACCTTGGGTAGGCTCGCAGCACTGTCAAACTTGGCCCGTTCATCCTGGGCCGGATCATCATGGCCTCGACCGTTTCTGCCGACACGCTGGCACTTCAGCGCCTGTACCACTGGGAAAAGACCACACCCGACCGTATCGCGCTGACCCAGCCGATGGGCGGCGGCAAAGTGCGCGACTACACCTGGCGCGAGGTGCTTGATCAGTCTCGCCGCATGGCCACCCACCTGCAGAGCCTGGGCCTGCCTGCGGGCAGCAAGATCGCCATGCTGTCGAAGAACACCGCGCACTGGCTGATGAGCGACTTCGCCATCTGGCTGGCCGGTTACGTCTCGGTGCCGCTGTACCCCACGCTGGCAGCTGGCACCATCCGCCAGATCCTCGAACACAGCGAGGCCAAGCTGCTGTTCGTCGGCAAGCTCGATGGCTGGAAGGGTATGAAGCCGGGCATCCCGGCCGGCACCCCGTGTGTCGTGCTGCCGATGGCGCCCGACGATGCCAAAAGCATGGGCCCTGCCTGGGACGACATCATGGCCAAGACCGCGCCGCTGAAGGGCAACCCGCTGCGCGACGGCGACGATCTCTCCACCATCATGTACACCTCAGGCACGACCGGCGCGCCGAAGGGCGTGATGCACAGCTTCAACACCTTCGCCTGGAGCGTGCAGTCGGGTCTGAAGCGGGTGCCGGCCATCAATGCCGACGCGCGCATGTTGAGCTACCTGCCGCTCAGCCACGTCGCCGAGCGCACGCTGGTCGAGCACGGCCAATTGGCTTCCGGCATGCACGTGTACTTTGCCGAAAGCCTGGAAACCTTCACCGCCGACCTGCAGCGGGCGCGGCCGACGGTGTTCTTCTCGGTGCCACGCCTCTGGGTCAAGTTCCAGCAGGGCATCGGCGCCAAGATGCCGCCGGCCAAGCTAGACCGGCTGCTGAAGATCCCCATCCTGCGCGGCATCGTGCGCAAGAAGATCCTCACCGCGCTCGGCCTGCAGGAATGCACCTTCGCCGCCGGCGGCGCCGCGCCGATGCCGCCCGACCTGCTGCGCTGGTACAACAAGCTCGGCCTCGATCTGGTGGAGGTCTACGGCATGACCGAGAACTGCGGCGTCAGCCATGCCACGCTGCCCGGCAAGCAGCGCCCCGGCACGGTGGGCCTGCCGTACGACGGCGTGCTGAGCCGGCTCGACCCGGCCAGCAGCGAGATCCAGGTCAAGAGCCCCGGCCTGATGCTGGGCTACTTCAAGGAACCCGAACTCAGCGCGCAGGCGCTGACACCCGACGGCTGGCTGCGCACCGGCGACAAGGGCGCGCTCGACGCTGAAGGCAACCTGAAGATCACCGGCCGCGTGAAAGATCTCTTCAAGACCAGCAAGGGCAAGTACGTCGCGCCCGCGCCGATCGAAGACCGGCTGGTGATGCACGGCGCCATCGAAGCCTGCTGCGTGACCGGCGCCAACCTCGGCCAGCCGCTGGCGCTGATGATGCTCAACATCGACGCCGCCCGGCAGGCCGGCAGCGCCGCCGGCCGTGGCGAGCTGGAAACGTCACTCGCCGCGCACCTGAAGGGCATCAACGAACTGCTCGACCCGCACGAGCAGATCGACTGCCTGGTCGTCATGACCGAGGCCTGGACGGTCGACAACGACCTCATCACGCCGACCTTCAAGGTCAAGCGCAACCGCATCGAAGACCTGTTCGCGGCCAACTACGACCGCTGGGTCGGCATGAAGAAGCCGGTGGTCTGGCACACGAGGTAAGGCCGACTCGGCGGCGGCCCCGCGCGGGTTGCGTCGACGTCGGCCTGGCCGTGCGTAAGGCGCCGAAGAGGCAATCGCCCGCTACGGTGCTGGCCGTGCCGGTGAGCGTGGCCAGCAAGGTCAGCTCGCTTGCCGACACCAGGGCATCTGCGCCCGCTGCGGTGAACAGGAAGACTGCGTTGCTGCTGCCACTGTCGAGCGCGAACAGCGCCCTGTGGCCGACGACGTAGGCGCTGATGGCCGAGCCGATGGCCGCTGCTGCGGCCGAGTGGTTTGAACCGAGCCGCCCGCGACCCAGTTGGAAGTTGTGCTGTGGAAGGCGACGAACGTGCGATCAGGCGACACATCGGGATTCCTCGACTGCCCATCAGTGGCCAGCACGAAGCTGCTGCTGGTAGACACACGCACTATGCCGTTGCCCTGCACGTCGGTCAGGTAAACGTCGTAGTTGGCGCCGCTCGCCGGCCCGGCCACGAGGTTGGACGAACTGCTGCGGAAGACCAGCGCGGTGCCGTCGGCCGAGATCACCGGGTCAAAAGCGCCTGTGTTGCCGGCAACGCCGTTCATGCTCAGGTTCTCGCGGCTGCAGGTGCTGCTGGAAATGTCCTTCACGATCACGTCGGTGGCGTTGTTGTCGATGCTGCCGAAGCCCGTCCAGCCGCCGGCAAAGGCCACGAAGCGGCCGTCGGCGGACACCGTGGCGCTGCTGCTGCTGGTGGGCGCGCTCCCGCTGCTGGCGCGCGACACGTGGTTCAGCGAGGTCAGCGCGGTGTTGCCCACCAGCCAGTCGGCGCCGCTGCCGGTGCTGACGGTGTCGGCGCCGAACAGGCCCCAGACCTGGTTGCCGACGGCCGACGCCGTGTGGTCGTAGCTCTTGCCGTAGCTGTCGCGCCACAGGTTGGCCGTGCCTTCGCCAACGGCCAGCACGCTGGCGGTGGCGAAGCTGACATTGGCGCTGCTGCCGAAGGCCGGTTCGCCCAGCGCCACGCCGTCCAGCCAGACCGTCTTGCCGCCGGAGCGGAACCCGATGTCTCTGCCGCTCAACGAGAGCCGCACCGCCCCGGCGCTGACGCTGGTCGAGTCGAAGAACATCTGGTCACCCGTGGTGTCGAAAAGGAGATGCTGGCCATTGGCCAGGCTGCTGAACGTGTAGGTCGACATCGGGAGAGCTCCATTCAGGGCTGGCGGACAGCTCGTGTCTATAGCTTCTCGCGGGCAAGCCCGTGGTGACGAACCGGGCCGCGGCTTGCGCGGCGCCGGCGGGCAAGCGGCCGCAAGGGCCGCCACCGCCGCAGCGTCTTCCTACTTCGAGGTCGGGAAGCCGAACTCGGCGCCCTTGCCGATGCTGTCGGGCCAGCGCTGCATCACGCTCTTTTGCCTCGTGTAGAAGCGCACACCTTCTTCGCCGTAAGCGTGCATGTCACCGAACAGGCTCTTCTTCCAGCCGCCGAAGCCGTGCCAGGCCATCGGCACCGGGATCGGCACGTTGATGCCCACCATGCCCACCTGCACGCGGCGGGCAAACTCACGCGCCACGCCGCCGTCGCTGGTGAAACACGCCACGCCGTTACCGAACTCGTGCTCGTTGACGAGTTTCAGCGCGGCGGCCATGTCGGCCACGCGCACACAGGCCAGCACAGGGCCGAAGATCTCTTCCCTGTAGATGCGCATGGCCGGCTGCACATGGTCGAACAGCGTGCCGCCGGTAAAAAAGCCCTGCTCGTGGCCGGTCACCTTGTGGCCCCGGCCGTCGACGACCAGCGTGGCGCCTTCCTCGACGCCGGTGCCGATGCAGGCCTCGATGCGGTCACGCGCCGCGCGGGTGACGATCGGGCCCATCTCGGCATCAAGTTCCATGCCGTTCTTCACCTTCAGCGCGCGCGCCCGCTCGGCCAGCAGCGGCACGACGCGGTCGGCCACGTCGCCCACCAGCACGGCCACGCTGATGGCCATGCAGCGCTCGCCAGCCGAGCCGTAGGCCGCGCCGATCAGCGCGTCCACGGCCTGGCCGATGTCGGCGTCGGGCATCACCACCATGTGGTTCTTGGCGCCGCCGAGCGCCTGCACGCGCTTGCCGAAATGGGCGCCGGTCTCGTAGATGTACTGGGCGATGGGCGTGCTGCCGACGAAGCTGACGCCCTTCACGTCGGGGTGCTTGAGCAGCGCGTCAACCGCCACCTTGTCGCCCTGGACGACGCTGAACACGCCGTCGGGCAGGCCGGCCTGCTTCAGCAACTCGGCCATGAACAAGGCGGTGCTGGGGTCGCGCTCGCTGGGCTTCAGGATGAAGGCGTTGCCGCAAGCCAGCGCCACCGGGAACATCCAGCAAGGCACCATGCACGGAAAGTTGAACGGCGTGACGCCGGCCACCACGCCGAGCGGCTGGCGCAGCGTCCAGTTGTCGATGCCGGTGCTGACCTGGTCCGTGTAGTCACCCTTCAGGAGTTGCGGCACGCCGCAGGCGAACTCGATGATGTCGATGGCCCGAGAGACCTCGCCCTGGGCATCTGTGAAGACCTTGCCGTGTTCGGCGGTGATCATCGCGGCCAGGGTGTCCCGGTGCTGGTTCATCAGCGCGAGGAAGCTGTTCAGCACGCGGGCGCGGCGTATCGGCGGCATGTCACCCCAGGCCGGCTGCGCGGCCACCGCAGCGGCCACTGCGGCGGCTACGTCGGCCTCGCTGGCCAGCAGCACCTGGCGGGCCACCGCGCCGGTGGCAGGGTTCCAGACCGGCTGTGAGCGGGTGCCGCTGCCGGCGCTGTGCGCGCCACCAATCCAGTGGCCGACGTCGGTGGTGGTGGTGAATGCTTCGGCTGCGCCCATGTCTCGTCTCCTGTCGGTAACTCCGAAGTCTAGTACGCCGCCACAGAAATATCGAAACATGAAAACTCGTCTTCGACCCGATTGCGGCGTTGTAAATCCTCGCAATACCACTTGGTATTGCTGTGGTTTGCGCCTTGCATTCGGGCCGATTCCATCGCTTTCAATTGTTCCGACATCTCTGTGACGGCGCACTCGTACGCCAGCAGGTGCCGGGCGCTCGCTGAATTTCGGGCGACCGAGCAGACTCACAGCGGCCGCGAGTCGCGCTCTCACCCGACAGGTGAACGTGGTCGTGAGCGTCAATCGCAGAGTCCATGCGGCGTTGCCAGCGGTGAAGAGCGGTCAACTGCCGTTTCCAGGTTCAATCAGGACTGGATGAACGCATCCAGCGCCCGCCGCGGCGCCGGCTGCACGGCCGGCGCGTAACCCACGCGCGCCCACATCTGCAGGGTCTGCGCGGGCTGCGGCGCGCCCAGCAGGCGGTGAATCGCGGCGTGCGGCGCGGCCTGTTCGGGGTACTCCTGCAGTGCCTGCTGCAGAGGCTGCATCGCCACGCCCTGGGCGGTGGCCGCGAGTTGCACCCTGGCATAGGCGCGGCCGGCGGCGATCTGCGTGGCGCGGCCATTGCCCTCGCTGACCATCCAGAGAAAACCCGGCGTCGACGCCAGTTTCGCGTTGAAGTCGGTGATCTGGCTGGTGGTGGCGTAGTCGTCGGGCGCCGGCGGCCGGCTGCGGTCGAACAGTCCCAGACGTTCCAGCAGCACCACTTTCGGATCCATCAGCGACAGGCCGTCGCGGTGCTGCGCGACCTCGGCCGCGCCCACGCGCAGCACCCTGAACGACTCCATGACGGTGCGCGGTGTGACGAGCTCGATGCGCCATGCCTCGTTGGCGATGGCACGGTGCGTGGCCAGCGCCTGCGCGTCATCCGCGCCGACATGGCCGAAGCGCAGCCCGGGCGCCGCACCCGCAGCCGCCATCGCCATCGCCATCGCTAGCCACGCTTCGGCGGGCACCGTGCGCTGCGGGTCGTAGGCGCTGCGGTTGGTGTGGCGGCGCAGGATCTGACCGAACAGCGGGTCTTTGGCGACGGCCGGGTCGGCGGCGAGACGGATGCGCGCCACCGGCCGGTCGTCGAGTTTCAGCGGGCCGAACTCGCCTTCGGGGAACAGCGCGATGTCGGCGCGCATGCCGCGTTCGCGCGCCGCCAGATCCAGCATTTCGAGGAAGGTTCCGTGGCTCATCATGATCTGGCGTGAAAACGGGTCGGTTTCCGGCAACAGGCGGCTGCGGTCGACGCGCAGAGTGATCTCGCCGGGCGTACGCAGGTCGGCCAACCAGGACTGCAGGTTGTGCGAATGCGGCGCCAGGATCGCGTGGCCCAACAGCCAGCGGCGCAGGTCGGGCTCGGCGCCTGGCCCGTTCCAGGGTGCCAGCGCCTCGGCCGGCAGTTCGCTGCTGCAGCCGGCGCTGCCGGCAACCGCCGCGAAGACCACGCCGCCACCGGCCAGACGAATGAACTGTCGACGTTTCATGATGCTTCCGATCGAAGGCACTGAGAAGTGACATATGTCGAGCCACCTGCTGCTGACTTGTCGAGAACGCAGTTTGCGCAGCCACGCACCCGAACAAAAAAAAGCCCACCGGTTAAGCAGTGGGCTCTTGAAAGTTCTCCAGGAGAGAACGTCGTTGGGATCGACTGGGGACCGGCCAGCAGTGCAGCCCGGCCCCGGAACCTTCGGCACGGCATAGCGTGTCGGTTGCAGATTCAGTGACTCGAATGTAGCGGCCTGTGCGGCCGCTGCCCACCCCTAGGTGCAGGGGTGCCAGGGCGCCGGTTGGGTACGCCAACGCACAGACTGCGGCGGCAGACGGCCGCGCATGTCGAGGCGCCCATGTCTGGCGCCCATGTCTGGCGCCCCTGCCCGGCGGACGCCGTCGACCACAATAGCGCCATGTCGCCCAGCCAAGCACCCGCCGCTGCGCCGATGTCCGACGCCGACATCGACGCCTTGCAGAACCTGCTCGACCAGGTGCTCCCGCCGCTGGACGCCCTCGACACCATGTCGCTGGACGGTTTTCTGTGCGGCGTTCTGCTGCAACCGCAGCCGGTGCCGCCCGCGCGCTGGCTGCCGCATGTCACCGACATCGACGGCCGCGCACTGCCGCCCGCGTTCCCGACCGCTGAATTGCACGCCCTGGTGCTGCGCCGCCACGCCGAGCTGAACCGCGCCATCGCCGACCGGCTCTGGTTCGACCCCTGGATCTACCAGCTCGACGACGACGCCTCGCCATCGGAAACCGTGCTGCCCTGGGTGGCCGGCTTCGCCACCGCGATGGACCTCTTCCCTGCGCTGATGGGCATCAACGACAACGAACTGGTGGAGCCGCTGGCGCTGCTGTACCGCCATTTCGACCCCGACGACCTGGAAGACGCCGCTGCGCTGCTCGCCGTCATCGACACCCTGGAGCCCGCCGCCGACCTGGCCGAAGCGGTGGAAGACACCGTGCGCAGCCTGATGCTGATGGCCGACGTGACACGCCCGCGCAAGATGGTGGCATTGCCGGGCCGACCCGGCACCCGACCGGGCCCGCGGCACGGCAAACCCGGCCAGCGAAAAATCCGCCGCTGAGGCACAGTTGCCCGCTGCATTCATCCGGAGTTCGCCGATGTCCCGATTCACCTTCGCCCTGACCACGATCGCCACCGTGGGCGCCTTGCTGGGCGCGGCGCCGCCGCTGCACGCCGCCGACACCTCGGAGCCCGCGCCGGCCCGCGAAGCCGACCCTCTCGCGCCTGCCCGCGTGAACATCCAGGCCAAGCGCTGGCCGGCGGCGCTGGCCGAACTGAAGCGCGTCAACGCGGGCAACAGCGCCGACTGGAACAACCTGATGGGTTACACCCTGCGCAAACAGTCATCGCCCGACCTGGAAGGCGCGCAGCGCCACTACGACGCCGCGCTGCGCATCGACCCTCGCCACCGCGGCGCGCTCGAATATTCAGGTGAACTGGCGCTGATGAAGGGCGAACTCCCGGAGGCCGAACAGCGGCTGGCGGTGCTGACACGCGTCTGCGGCGGGCCCTGCGAGGAGCAGGACGACTTGAAGAAGGCTGTCGACAAATACAAGGCGAACGGCAACCGCTACCAGCCCTGACCGGCCCGGCGGTCGCGGCATCCAGGCTCAGCACGGCTTGGCCTGATCATGCGGCAGGCGCATCGTCAAGCGGGCAGCCCCGCCGACGTCCCGGCCTCGTCGATCAGTCACTGTCGCGTTTCATGCAGCGCTCATCAGGCGTTCGATGGTGTCGATCAGCTGCAGCGGGCTGAAGGGCTTGATGAGGTACTCGTCGGCCCCCGCCATCTTCCCGGCCTCGCGGTCGCGCGCCTGGCCGCGCGCGGTCAGCAGCACCACCTTCACGCCGGCCAGCCCTGGTGTGTTCTTGATGGCCTTGCAGACCTGCAGGCCGTCCATCTCGCCGGGCATCATCACGTCGAGCAGCACCAGGTCGGGAGACACGTCGCGCGCCAGGCTCAGACCAAGGGCACCGTCGCTGGCTTCGTGGATCTCGTACTCCTCGAACTCCAGCGTCATGCGGATCAGCTTGCGGATGTCGGCCTGGTCTTCGACGATAAGAACGCGCTTCATGGGAGGCTCCTTGTGATGGGGGGAACTGGCAGGTCAGGCGTGCGGGGCCGAGGCCCGCCCACGGGACATCGGCGCCGCCAGGTCGCGGGCGCAGATCTGCGTCTGGGCATCAACGATCGGGCTTTGGTCGATGTGGCTCGGCGCGCCGGTCGGCGGGTCGATCAGGAAGTTGTGCACGCCGTCGTTCATCAACACCTTCTGGCGGATAAAACGGTTGACACTCAATCGACCAGCTCGGCGGGCCGCGTCTCGGCGCCTGAGCGCTGCGGCAAGTTGATGTGGAAACGGCTGCCGCCGTCCGGCATGTTCTCGGCCCGCACCGAGCCGCCGTGCGCCGCCATGATGGCGCGGCAGATGGCCAGCCCGAGGCCGGTACCGCCGGAGCCGTCCTTCGTCTTGCTCGATTGCACGAACGCCTCGAAGATCAGCTCCAGCTCTTTCGGCGGGATGCCCGGGCCGTGGTCGCGCACGCTGATGTTCACACCGCCCTCGTCAGCTTCTTCGGCTTCCAGCACGATGTCGGTGCCGTCGGGCGCGAAGCGGACGGCGTTGGCCAGCATATTGCGCACCACCTGCTGGAGGCGCACCGGGTCCACCTTGGCCACCAGCGGCGACGGCGGCACGCGCAGTTCGATGCTCAGCCGTCTGGCGGCCAGCATCGGGCCGAACTCGCGGCCCACCTCGCGCAGCAGCGTCCGCACGTCGGTGCGCTCCAGGTGAATGGTGCCGACCGCACTCTCGATCTTCGATACGTCCAGCAGGTCATTCACCAGCGCGAGCATGCGGCGGCCGGAGTTCAGGATGTCGGTGAACATCGACATCAGCTTGTCGTTGCCGCGCGCGCGCAGCGTGCCGAGTTCCGAAAAACCCATGATCGACTGCAGCGGCGTGCGCAGCTCGTGGCTGATGTTGGCGATGAACTCGCTCTTCGCGCGCGACGCTTCCTCGGCGGCGTCCCGGCCCTCCCGGGTGGCGCGCTCGGCTTCGCGGAATTCGGTCACGTCCTCGAGGGTCGACAGGATGCCCGACGGCGCCCCGCCTTCGCCGGGCACCAGCAGCTTGTGCACGAAGGCATCGCGCATGCTGCCGTCGCCGCGCGGGAACTTGGTTTCATATCGCGCCGGCAGGCCGGTCAGCACCAGCTCACGGTCCTGCGCGACGTTCAGCGCGCGCAATTCCGGCGCCAGGTGGGTGCCAGACTGGCTCCCGATGGCATCGGCGCGCCGGCGTCCGGTGAAGTCTTCCCAGGCCCGGTTGACGAAGACATAGCGCCCATCGAGATCGGTCACCGAGCTGGGCATCGGGCTGACGTCCATCAGCTGCTCTGTGAAGGCCAGTTGCGTCTTCAGCTTCTGTTCGGCTTCCACGCGTTCGGTGATGTCGACCGCGCTGCCGGCGAAGCCGACGATGCGCTGGCCGTCACGCAGCGGCACCACCGCGACATCGAAGCGCCGTGAGCGGCTTTGCGCTGTCCACAGTGTGACGGCGGCAATGCGCACCGCCGTGTCAGAGCCGGCATCGAAGAGGCGGCGCACGTCGGCGCGCTCGGCGGGCGGCACCAGGTCGGCGAAAGCAGTGCCGATACCGGTGTCGATCAAGCCGCCGCCGGCCGCCGCCCAGCGTGTGTTGACGAAGATCAGCACGCCGGCGGCGTCGGTGCGGAACAACAGCTCCTGCACGCTGCGCACGATGACGCTCAGCTCGCGCTCGCTGTGCGCGACCTTTGCCTGCGCCTCGTCGAGATGGCGGCGCACCTGCTCGCGGGCGCGCAGGCCGCGCCAGGCCGTGCCGGTAAGCAGCAGCAGCGCCAGGCCGGCGACACCGGCGACGATCTGGGGTGACCGCGCGGCGCGGGTCCAGTCGGCCATCACGCTGGCCAGCGGCCGCTCGACGATCACCACCAGTGGCCTTGTGCGTGAGACCCGAAAGGCTGCCGTCTGCGGACCCGGCGCGGCGCCGATGCCCACGAAGCTGCCATGCTCGACGGCCGGCAGGTAGTCGCGGAAGACCGGGCTGCCGGCCATCGCGTGGCCGGCGATCTGGCTGCCACTGCTGGCGATGACCAGGCCGTCCATCGTGGTGAGAAGGGCCACGCTGTCGGAGGCCCGCACGGTCATCCGCATGTAGTTGGCCAGACCGTCGGCGTGGATCAGCCCGACCACCAGCCACTCGCCGTCGCGCGTCATGACGCGGCGGACCAGTGGCATGAAGCCGACCGAATCAGGCACCACGACGCTGCGGCCGGGCACCAGATCGGCCAGCCCGCGGCCGGCCACATACGGGTTGAGCAGGTCTTGGCCGAGTGGCGGCAGCGGACCGAGCCGCTTCAGGTCGATCTTCAGGCCCACCTCGCCGGGCATGCTGCTGCCGAGCAGGCGGCCGTTCTTGTCCAGCACCGCCAGCGCGCGCAGGTGCGGCAGGCTGATGAGGATCTGCGCCAGCGCCACCGGGTTCGTCGCCCCACCGCCCAGGCCTTGCTCCGCCACCGCGACGGCGAGGTTCGACAGCGTCAGCGCGGCGGTCTCCACGCTGCTCGACACATGGTCCTCGAGCACACGCGCATAGGTCACATGCAGCGAGAGCTGCTCCTGAACGGCGCGCTCGCGCTCCTGCAGGAAGATGGCCACCAGGGCTGCAAGCATGGTGGCGATCAGGGCCAGGCCACCCACCAGCACGACCCGGCTGGCCTGCCAGGCGGCGCGCCTGCCGGACGCCGCGGGAGCGACTGCGGGCGCTGTCATGTTCAACGCACGACGATCGGCGCCAGTCCGTTGCGCGTGGCGGCGGCGTCGAGCCGGCCGTCACGCTGGATGCGCTGCACGAAGCCGTCGATGGCGGCGAACCATTCCTCGTCACCCGGCTTGACGGCGTAGGCGTAGGGCAGCACGCTGAATGGCGCAGGCGGCGCCACCAGCGTGGCCCAGTCGGCGTTGTCGAGCAGGCGCCGGCTGTAGGGGTAGTCGGTCATGAAGACGTCGATGCGTCCAGCCTCGAGTTCCCGCTCGCGCGTGGCCGGCGGCTTGACGATCACCACGCGCGCGTTCTTCAGCGCCGCCGTCATCACCGGCTCCATGAAGGTGCCGGCCTGCACGCCGACCAGCACGCCGGGCTTGTCGATGTCGGCCCATTCGCGCACCACGCGGTTGGCCCGCGTCGTCACGCCGTAGATGTCGCTGCGCAGGTAGGGCCGCGTGAAGCGCAGCTGCGCCGCGCGCTGCGGCAGCACCCCGATGGCGAACATGGCAACGTCGCAGCGGTCGCCCTTGAGGTCGTCGATCAGAGTCGGGAAGGACGAGTCCACGGTTTCTGCGCGCACCTGCAGATCTTTGGCGAGCTGCGCCGACAGTTCGATGTCGATGCCGCCGAGTTGCTGGGTGCGCGGGTTGCGAAAGGTGACGCCGTAATAGTCGGGCCAGATGCACACGCGCACCACGCCAGCGGCCTTGACGCGGTCGAGCACCGGTCCGGCGGCTGCGGGGCCCGACAGACTGGTGGCCAGGCACAGCGCGAGCAGCGCGCCAGGCAGCAGGGAGAGAGATTTCACGGGGTCGGCTCCGGTTTGACTGGCATCTCCACCGGGCCGCGCACGAGGTCGGCGAAGGAGAGGTTCAGGCGGGTGACGCGGTCGCGCAGCGCCGCGAATTCGGACCAGTGCGCAAGAAAGGTGTCGACGATGCGAGGGTCGAAGGCGCGGCCGCGCTCGGCGCGCATCATGTCCATGACCTCGGCATCGGGCAGCGCCAGCCGGTAGCAGCGGTCCATCGTCAATGCGTCGAAAAAGTCGACCACCGAGACGATGCGTCCCGACAGCGGGATGTCCTCGCCGGCCAGCCCGCTCGGGTAGCCGGCCCCATCGAAGCGCTCATGGTGGCCGAGCGCCACCTCGGCCGCCAGCTGGAAAAGCGGAATGCGCGACTGGCCCAGGATGTCGGCGCCCATGCGGGCGTGGCGGTTCATCACCGCCCGCTCGTCGGGCTCGAAGCGGCCGGGTTTCTTGAGCACGGCGTCGGGGATGCCGATCTTGCCGATGTCGTGCATCGGCGCGGCCTTGCGCAGCATCTCGGCCCAAGGCCGGCTGCCGCCGAGCGCCAACGCCAACTGCTCGGCCAGGAAGCCGATGCGCACGATGTGGATGCCGGTGTCGTCGTCCTTGAAGTCGGCCGCAAGGGCCAGACGGAACAGGGCGTCGTGGTGCGCGCTGACCACTTCTTTCAGCGCCTCGTTGCGCTCACGGTACATCTGGCCGAGGTCGGTCACCAGCCGCTCCATCTGCGCGGCGGCGGCGGCGTCGAAGCACCGAGCCTCGGCCACCGCACCTTGCGGCAAGTCCATGGGCTTCATGCCGCCACCCCGAGATCTTCCAGCGTCCGGATCAGCTCCAGCGGGCTGAACGGCTTGCAATCCGCGGCGTCGATTTCGCCGGTATGGCCGGCGAAGTCCAGCGTCATGCCGATGAGTCGGCGGATGTCGGCGTGGATTTCGACGATCAGGGCGCGACTCATGGCGACAGACCTTGTGTCGATGGGCTGAGCGTCCGCCAGGGCGGGGCGGCCGGCAGGTGATCGCGGACTCCAGGCATTGCCAGACGGTGGTGTCGCTGCTGCTGCGAGAGCATTTTTCGGACCTCACGGAAACTCGCCATTGACGGCATATCGGGCCTGGCCATGGCCGGACAGTGGCAACTGCAGGTGCTGATCGTCGACATCCTGCTTTCTGGTATCGACAGCGCCACGCTGATCATGAGTCTTCGTTCGCACCCGCAGTTCGCCACCCGCCGACGGATCGTGATCACTTCACTCGAAGAGGCAGAACGGACGCCCTGCCGTTTCGCGCTCCAGGGTGTGACGGTCGTGCACAAGTCACGCCTGGTGACCGAGCTTCCAATTCGCCTGGCCAAGGCTCTGGGTCAGACGACATCGAATGGCCAGCCAGCGGCCTGAAGCGCCGCCGGGCCGCGCAGACGCCGATATCCCAAACAAAATGGCAAAGCTGCACAGGCTTCAAAGGAAGGGCGGTGGTTCAGGCCGCGTGCGCGGGCGCCGGGCCGAACACCACGCCGGCGTGCAGGCCCAGGCCCTGGGCCACGCTGGCGAAACGGTCGCCGCGCACCCGCGCTGCGGCCGGGAACGGCGCCGCAATGCGGTCCACCAGCGAGCGCAGCCCGGTCGAGCCGCCGGTGAAATAGAGCACGTCGACCTGCGCGGGCGCAACGCCCGCCATACGCACCGTTTCACGGGCGGCCAGCACGATGCGCTCGAGATCGGCCTCGATGGCCGCCGCCGCTTGCGCCTCGCCCAGGTCAGCCGCCAGCCCGCTTTCGATGATGCCGAGGTCGATGCGCGCAGCGCCCGCCGTCGCGACGTCGATCTTCGCCTGCTCGGCGGCCCCGGCCAGCCAGTGGCCGAGGCGTTCTTCCAGCACCGTCATGAGGCGGCGGTGGTGGACGAGGTCACCGTAATAGTCGCGCATGCGGCGCAGCTCGGCCACGCGGGCCGGCGCGTAGACGGTGTTGATCAGGTGCCAGGTGGCGAGGTCGAAGTAGACACTGCTGGGCACCTCGCGCGGGGTCTCGCCGCGGCGCGCCGGGCCGAGGCCCCGGTAGCCGGCCAGCGGCAGGATGGCAGCCAGTTCGACATGGCGGTCGAAGTCGGTGCCGGCCAGATGCACGCCGTGGTTGGCCAGGATGTCGTCGCGACGGTCGGCGCGGCCGCGCCGCGACGGGCCCACGCGCACGAGCGAAAAGTCGGAGGTGCCGCCGCCGATGTCGGCCACCAGCACCAGCTGTTCGTGGTTGATATGGCGTTCATGGTCGAGCGCCGCGGCGATGGGCTCGTACTGGAACACCACTTCGCTGAACCCGACCTGGCGCGCCGCCGCTTCCAGCACGTCTTGCGCCTGCGCGTCACGCGCCGGGTCGCCGTCGACGAAGAACACCGGCCGGCCGAGCACGGCGCGGAACAGCGGCGCACCGGCGGCGGCTTCGGCCTGCCGCTTCAATTGCCGAAGGTAGCCGGCGATGATGTCCACGTAGCGAACCGCGCGGCCGCCGCCGACGTCGGTGCCCTGCTCGACGAGCGGCGAGCCGAGGATGCTCTTCATCGAGCGCATCAATCGGCCGTCGAGCCCGTCCACGTAGGCGGCCACGGCGGCGCGGCCGTACAGCCGCTCTGGCTCGCTCTGGCCGGGCACGCCGTCGGCACGGTAGAACACCGCGGTGGGCATCGTCAGGAAGCCGGGTTCGAGTTCCACCAGTTGCACTCCGCCAGCCGGCGCCGGCAGCGCGATGGCCGAGTTGGAGGTGCCGAAATCGATGGCGGCAAAACCACTGGGAGGGCCGGTATTCGGGGGCATGGGAGTCTTCGTCGGCCTGCGGGCCGCGAATTTTAACGACGGCGGGGTCGATCCCGTGAATTGGGGCATGCAGGGGCCGCAATTCCATCGGCAGCTCCGCCTTGCCTCACCGACACTCGAACGCAAATGCGACCCCAAGGGCCCACCGATGAACAAGCTTCTGTCCACCTCCCGCCTGTTCAAGCTCGGCCGCGCACGAACCACGCCCGACACGCTGGATGCGGCCGATCTCGGAACCTGCTTCGGCCTCGAAGTGAGCCTGGATCAGTGCGATGAAGTGCCTGCGGACCCTTCCACCAAGGCGCAGCGTGCCGGCGGCTGGCTGCGCCGCCTGACCTGGCGGCAACGCACGCCGGCCTAGCCAGGCGCCAGCGCGGCGTCCGGCACGCACTGCGTCAGGACATTCTCGGAAACTGCGCGGTAACTTTCGCAAACGCAGCGTTCATTCGGAAGCCTGGCCCGTTTTCCACGCGGACGCCGCGGCTAGAATCTCGGCCATGGCCAGAGTCTCATTCCGTGAACAGGTGCTGCGCGTGCGTGAAGACGCCATCGTGCAGTCGGTCAACCGCTTGCTCGCCGAGAAGGGTTTCGACCTGATGACGGTCGACGAGGTGGCGGCCGACGTCGGCATCGCCAAAGCCAGCCTGTACAAGCACTTCGCGTCGAAAGAGGCGCTGGCCGCCGCCGCCATGGTGCGGCTGCTGCGACGCACGCTGGCGGCCATCGAGCAGCAGGCAGCCCGGCCCGAGACCAGCGCCTTCCAGCGCATGGAGGCGCTGACACGCTGGGCGCTGGAGCTGCAACTCGCCGGCGAGATGCCTACGCTGCCGTCGCAGAACTCCTCGCTGCGAGCCGAACTGATGGCCAGCAAGGACTACCTCGATCTGTTGATGCAGGCCAGCGAACGGCTGGGCGAGTGGATCGTGCAGGCGCAGGCCGACGGCGCGATCGACCCCGCCTTGCCGCCCGAGGTGGTGCTGTACACGGTGTTCGCGCGGGCCTGCGACCCGGTGCCCGGCTTCCTGAAAGCCGGCGGCCTGCACTCCGACCAGAAGATCGTCGACTGGGTGCTGGCGATCTGCATGCGCGGACTGGCGGCGCCGCTCTAAGCCGGCGAAGAGGCAGCCGGCCGCCTCTTCGGCGCACCCTTTCAGCGCACCCTGTCAGCGTACCAGCAGCACCGGCACGCTGCAGCTGGCCAGCACCTTGGTGGCCACCGAGCCCATCACGAGGTTGGTGAGCGTGCCGTGGCCATGCGAACCCATCACGACCAGGTCGAACCTGCCCTTGTCGGCCATGCTCGCGATGTGGTCCGCGGCCGGCCCGGCCTTGGCCACGAAGGTCGCCTTCATGCCCTGCTTGCTGAAGAAGGGGCGGATCGGCTTGAAGACCTTCTCGGATTCTTCTTCGTAATGCGACTTCAGCACACTCTTGTCGAGCACCGCGGCGGCGCGCGGCGGCACCGCGGGCGCACAGTGAAACACCGTGTATTCATGGCGGGAACCCATCCACTCATCGTGCGCGGCCAGGTAGGCCAGCATGCGCTTGGTGTAGGTGCTGCCGTCGACGGCTACGAGGATCTTCATGGTGTCTCCAGTCTGTGTACCGGGGCGCCGAAGCACCGCATCAGCCCGCAGTCTTGCACGACCTGCGGAGCGCGGCTTGTTCGAAGTCAAGTCACGAGCATCCGCATGGAGCGGCGCCAGCGCCTAGAGCTCGATGGGTTCATCTCAAATCTCGATGACTTTAAGCGGCTCGAAGCCCAGATGCTCGCCCTTGCCGGCCAGGCCGCGCGCCTGGCACACCACGCGGCCTGCCAGCCGCCCGGGGCGGTCGACCCGGTAGTCGTGCCGACAGTGCAGGTGACCGTGCAGCCAGAGGTCGGCCAGCGGCAGCAGGTCGTCGTCGGCGTTGCAGAAGCCCGCCGTGCCGGGCTGCTTGCCATAGCGCGGGTCGCCGCTGCGCAGGCTGGGCGCGAAGTGGGTGACGACCACGGTCTTGTCCCAGCGGTCCAGCGGCCGTTCGGCCAGCGCACGTTCCAGCCAGGCGCGGCAGGCCAGGCCCTCTTCGCGCACGCCTTCGGCGCCCAAAGGCAGGCCGAAACGCCGCGCGTCCATCACGCGCATGAAGTAGGCGGCGGCACGCATCGCACGCGGGCGCTGCGCTGCACCGAAGAGGTCGAAGTCGCTCCAGCGCGTGACGCCCACGAAACGCATCCGGCGGCCATCGGCCGCCGTGATGACCACGCACTCGCGGTGCAGCATGCGCATGCCCAGACGTTCGCACTCGGCCCGCAGGTCCAGTTCGGCCTGAGCGAGATCGCGGCCGTCGAATTCATGGTTGCCGGGCACGAAGATCACGGGCACCGGCCAGCCGGCAAAACGCGCCAGGCCGCGCCAGCTGCTGTCGATGTCGCCGGCCAGCACCAGCAACTCCGCACCGGGCGCCGGCTCGGGCTCGAAGGTCTCGGTCTCGAGGTGCAGGTCGGACAGGAGTTGCAGCTTCAAAGCGGGCTTTCCGGGCGGCGGCGCTGCGCGTGACGGCAGCCGACAATTGTCGCCTTGCGCGGGTTGGCCCGCTGCCACAGAAGGATGTCAGCGCTCACTGTCTCCGGCGACCCCAAAAAGTCACGACTCGCACGAAGATCGCCACGAAGTGCCGGCGCAAGACGACGGCCGACCGCTACGAAGCCACTCAACCTGGTTATGCGGCCGATCTGCGCTTCGCAGCGCGGCTCTCCCCGCAGGCGGGCGATGCAGTCGTCTGACCGCGCCGGCCGCCCGGTGCCGGGCAGCCTGACACGAAGCGGCTGATCCGTCAGGCCTCCAGCCGCTGCCCGATGCGCGCCATCGTGGCCGGCAACTCGCTCGGCAGGTGGTAGGCAAGCTGGGTGAAGAGCTCGGCGTGCAGCTTGAGTTCCTGCTGCCAGGCACCGCGGTCGATGCCGATCACGCTGGCGAACTGCTCTCGGCTGAAGGCCAGGCCGTCCCAGCGCAGATCCTCATAACGCGGGCTCAGCCCGAAGACGTTGTCGGCGCCGCCGGCATGGCCTTCGATGCGGCCGATCATCCATTCCAGCACGCGCATGTTTTCGCCGTAACCCGGCCAGACGAACTTGCCGTCGGCGCCCTTGCGGAACCAGTTGGCGCAGTAGATGCGCGGTTGCGCAGTGCCACCGGCCTGCAGGCTCGCGCCCATATTCAGCCAGTGCTGGAAGTGTTCGGCCATGTTGTAGCCGCAGAAGGGCAGCATCGCGAAGGGGTCGCGGCGCACCACGCCCTGCGCGCCGGCGGCGGCGGCTGTCGTCTCGCTGCCCATGGTGGCGGCCATGTAGACGCCTTCGCTCCAGTTGCGCGCCTCGGTGACGAGCGGCACGGTGGTCGAGCGGCGGCCGCCGAAGATGAAGGCGTCGATCGCCACGCCGGTCGTGCTGTCCCACTCGGGGTCGAGCACCGGGTTGTTGGTGGCGGCCACGGTGAAGCGTGAATTCGGGTGCGCAGCCGGCCGCAGCTTGCCGTTTTCGCCGTGCGCGCGGGCAATCTCCGGCGTCCAGTCGCGGCCTTGCCAGTCGGTCAGGTGGGCTGGAAGTTCGTCGGTCATGCCTTCCCACCACACGTCGCCGTTGTCGGTGAGCGCCACGTTGGTGAAGATGACGTCGCTCTTCAGCGAGTCCATGCAGTTCGGGTTGGTGTGGCGGTTGGTGCCCGGCGCCACGCCGAAGTAGCCCGCCTCGGGGTTGATGGCGTGCAGCCGGCCGTCCTTGCCGGGCTTGATCCAGGCGATGTCGTCGCCGATGGTGGTGACCTTCCAGCCGTCGTAACCCGCAGGCGGCACGAGCATCGAGAAGTTGGTCTTGCCGCAGGCGCTGGGGAAGGCGGCGGCGACGTGGTACTTCCTGCCGGCCGGCGTGGTCACGCCCAGGATCAGCATGTGCTCGGCCAGCCAACCTTGGTCGCGCCCCATGGTGGACGCAATGCGCAGCGCGAAGCACTTCTTGCCGAGCAGTGCGTTGCCGCCGTAACCCGAGCCGTAGCTCCAGATCTCACGCGTTTCAGGGTAGTGCACGATGTACTTGGTGGTGTTGGAAGGCCAGGCGGCGCTCTTCTGCCCGGCCGCCAGCGGCGCACCCACGCTGTGCACGCAGGGCACGAAGGGGCCGTCTTCGCCCAGCACGTCGAACACCTGGCGACCCATGCGAGTCATCACGCGCATGCTGACAGCCACGTAGGCGCTGTCGGTCAGTTCGATGCCGATGTGCGAGATGTGCGAGCCCAGCGGCCCCATCGAAAACGGCACCACGTACATCGTGCGGCCCTTCATGGCGCCGCGGAACAGCGCCTGCTCACCGGTCTGCAGCAGGGCGCGCATCTCGGCCGGCGCCATCCAGTTGTTGGTGGGGCCGGCGTCCTCGGGTCGCGCGCTGCAGATGAAGGTGCGGTCTTCAACGCGCGCCACGTCGCTCGGGTCGCTGCAGGCCAGGAAGCTGTTCGGCCGCAACTCGGGGTTGAGCTTTTTCAGCGTGCCGGACGCCACCAGCTGCGCGCACAGGTCGTCGTATTCTTCCTGCGAGCCGTCGCACCAGTGCACATCGGCGGCCTCGGTGAGTGCGGCCACCTCGGCCACCCACGACAGCAGGCATGCATGGCCGACATAAGCCGGAACGTTCAGGCGCAAACCTGCCAGCGCGGGGTGGTTCATCGTTTTTCCAATCATGGCAAAGTAGTCAAGGCGGAATCTGGCCAGCTCCGTGGGTTACACGACGCTGGCCGGATGCCACGGCAGGCGCGGTTAATGATTGTGGCGCCAATGTAATCCTGTCGTAACCACCTGCCCCAAGGGGGTCATACAACATGGGAATTTCGTGATGCGCAACGCGGCCAATGCCGATGATCTACCGGAGCAGGGCGCATGAAGGTGCTCAGTGTCAACTGCGGGCTTGCCCGCCCCACGCTGATCAACGGCCGCAAGCTGCTGACCGCCATCGGCAAAGTGCCCGTCAGCGGCCCGGTGGCCGTGCGGGCGCTCGGCCTGGAGGGCGACGAACAGGCCGATCTGACAGTGCACGGCGGCCTTCCGAAAGCCGTTTACGCCTACCCGTCCGAGCACTTCCCGTTCTGGCAGACCGTGCGTGCCCAGGCCCGTGTTTCCCTATGGGACGATGCCCTCCCGCCCGGCCTGCTGGGCGAAAACCTGACGCTCGAAGGTCTGCTGGAAACCGAGCTGTGGATCGGCGACCGCCTGCGTCTACCAGGCTGCACGCTGGCGGTCAGCGAACCGCGTTTCCCATGCTTCAAGTTCAACGCCGCGATGGGCTTCCCGCAGGCCGCCAAGCTGATGGTGCAGTCGGGTTTTTGTGGCAGCTATCTGGGTGTGCTGGTGCCCGGCACGGTGAGCGCCGGCGACCCCATCGAACTGATCCCGGGGCCACGAGACGTCAGCCTGCTGGAGATTTTCAGGGCGCGCGCGCGCGCCTGAAGGGCCACGGCCGGCCCGAACGACCTGTAACCCGCTGTAACTTCAGGCGCCCCCCAGCGCCGGATAGTCCGTGTA
>Ga0209181_10003820_pt1 | contig 22883 bp, 25 predicted proteins | sample MAT05_FD_187208 | JGI IMG/M metagenome (GOLD analysis project Ga0209181, IMG submission 187208) | Freshwater microbial communities from Lake Fryxell liftoff mats and glacier meltwater in Antarctica - MAT-05 (SPAdes) (version 2) | ecosystem: Environmental > Aquatic > Freshwater > Ice > Liftoff...
CTTCGCCGCCGAGACCGACACGCCGATCGCGGGGCTGCTCGAAGACCTGTCGCGGCGCGGCCTGCTCGACAGCACGCTGGTGATCTGGGGCGGCGAGTTCGGCCGGCTGCCGGTGACGCAGACGGGGCCGAACCCCGGCCGCGACCACAACCCGCACGCGATGACCTATTGGCTGGCCGGCGGCGGCGTGAAGGGCGGCGTCAGCCACGGCGCGACGGACGAGGTGGGCTTCCGCGCGGTCGAGAACCGGGTGAGCATCAACGACCTGCACGCGACGGTGCTGCACCTGTTGGGGCTGGACCACAAGCGGCTGACGTACAAGTACAACGGCCGCGACTTCCGCCTGACCGACGTGGCCGGCAACGTGGTCCGCGAGGTGCTGGCGTAGAAGTGGCGAGCGGCCCGCGTGAGGGGGCTGTTGGTCCGCGCCACAGTCGCGCGGACCAACAGCCCCCTCACGCGGGCCGCTCGCCGACTCACACTCACCCCGCGGCGGCGTACTTCGCGGCGACCTTCTTCATCCCCCGGGCGGTCGCGGTCACGCGGCGACTTCCACGCTCATCTCCACCGCACCCGACAGCGCCCGCGCCAGTTCCACCCGCCCCAGCTCCTCCGTCCGCGCCAGCAGGTCCGCGGCCGGCGCCGCCTCCGCCGCCAGGCGCGTCAGCGCGTCGGCCACGCGGCTCACACGGGCCGCGGCTTCGCCGTCGATCAATTTCGGGAACAGCCGCAGCACCAGCCGCGTCGGCTCCTCGAGGCTGCGGTCGCGGTCGAACATCATGCCGTGCCCGCCCTCCGCCTGCTCCAGTTTGCTCACTTCGGCGATCAGCAGTGCCGCGATCAGCGGCAGCGCCCGGTCGTCCGACTCGCGGTGCCGGCGCAGCGTGATGTACAGGATCGGCGGCCGCGCGAACGTCACCACCGTCGGCGTCACCGGGTTGCTCAGACGCACGAACGGCTTCGCCGTCGCGGAGTCGCCGCCGGCGAACGTCACCACCGTCGGCGTCACCGGGTTGCTCAGTCGCTTCCAGCGCGGCGGGTCGGGCTTCGGGTCGCTCACGGTACACCTCCGCCGGCCTCGGCCTGGACGACCCGGAGCTTCGCCGGCCGCGTGGCGTTCGGCCGGTCGCTCATCGACGCGTGGCCGCACATCACATGGAAATTGTAAACCCCCGGCGGGTCGAACACCAGCATCGCGGATCACGAAGACGTGCTCGAACGGCTTCACCGGGTAGTACCGACTCCCGAACGTCACCCGCAGCGGCTCCACCGTCAGGTGCCGGAGCACGACATCGTTCGTGTCGTTCCGCACCTCGACGGTGAAGTCGAACGAGCCGTGGGCGTCCTCGTCCGTCATCTGGACGTACAGGGCGAACTCCGGGGCGGGGAGCTTGCCGGACCCGTCCGCCGGGGCGAGGACCGTGTGCAGCGGCTCGTTCAGGCTGAACGGCTGCTGCTGGCCGTCGTAGCCGACGTAGGAGCACAGCACGAGGAGGTCGAGCGTCGGCGACTTGCGGTCGGACATGGGCGGACCCCGGGCGGCTGGCGGCATTAGCCGCCCGGGTGTCCGGTCAACGTGGCACTCACACCGCGGCGGCGTTCTTCGCGGCGACCTGCTTCATCCCCGCGGCGCGCTCGCGGGCACGGTCCTTGTTCGCCCGCTCCACCGCCGAGCCCGACGGCAGCGCGGCCGCGGCGGTCGCCGCCTGCTCGGCCGACGCTGCCGTCACGTTCGCCGCCGGCACCGCCTTCGCCGTCAGCACCGTCACCACGTCGGCGCGCACCTGCGCGAACCCGGGCTCCACGTAGAACCGCGTCGCGGCGGCGCCGGTCGTCAGGCGCAGCTCGCCGGCGCCGAGGCGGCCGATCAGCGGCGCCCGGCCCGGCAAGACGCCGAGCTCGCCGTCGTACATCGGCAGCACCACGAACTCGGCGTCGCCCTCGAACGCCGCCTTCTCGGGCGTCACCACCACCACCCGCACCGTCTTGCCCGTCGCGTCGGCCATGTCGGAACCCGTGTATGCGGAGTGGTGCCGAATCGCGGTGATCCGTAACCGGCCCGGGGCGTTGCCCCGGGCTATCCTATCCCACCCCTTCGGGGTGAAGACGGGCACCCGGTTTTCAGGCCAACGGCCTGGGATCGCATAGCCCGGGGCAACGCCCCGGGACGGGCGGACGGTGGGCGGCTCGCCGGCGGATTACTTCGCCGTCTTCATCTTCTCGGCCGCGACCGCCACCTGCTCGATCGAGCCGACGTACATGAACGCCGCCTCGTTCACGGTGTCCCACTTGCCGTCGCACAGCTCCTCGAAGCTGCGGATCGTGTCCTCCAGCTTCGTGAACTCGCCGCTCTTCCCCGTGAACGGCTCCGCCACGAAGAACGGCTGGCTCAGGAACCGCTCGATGCGGCGCGCCCGGCCCACCGTCGCCTTGTCCTCCTCGCTCAGCTCGTCCACCCCGAGGATGGCGATGATGTCCGTCAGCTCGCGGTTCCGCTGCAGAATCCGCTTCACCCGGTCCGCGACCGCGAAGTGCCGCTCGCCGACGAACTGCGGGTCCAGCAGTCGGCTGTTCGACGCCAGCGGGTCGATGGCCGGGTAGATGCCCTTCTCGGAGATCGACCGCTCCAGGTAGATGAAGGCGTCCAGGTGCTGGAACGTGTTGGCCGGGGCCGGGTCGGTGGGGTCGTCGGCCGGGACGTACACCGCCTGCACCGACGTGATGGCGCCGCTCTTCGTCGAGGTGATGCGCTCCTGCAGCTCGCCCATCTCGGTGGACAGCGTCGGCTGGTAGCCCACGGCGCTCGGCATGCGGCCGAGCAGCGCCGACACTTCCGAGCCGGCCTGCGAGAAGCGGAACACGTTGTCCACGAACAGCAGCGTCTCGGTGCCGGTGCTGTCGCGGAACCACTCGGCCATCGTCAGCGCCGACAGGGCGACGCGGAGGCGGGCGCCCGGCGGCTCGTTCATCTGGCCGAACACCATCGCGGTGCTCTGCAGCACGCTCTTGGCGTCGGCCGCGGCGCTCGTCTTGGTCTCCTGCATTTCGAGCCAGAGGTCGTTCCCCTCGCGGGTCCGCTCGCCCACGCCAGCGAACACCGAGTACCCCTTGTACTCCTTGGCGATGCGAGTGATGAGCTCCTGCAGAATCACCGTCTTGCCGAGGCCGGCCCCGCCGAACAGCCCGGCCTTGCCGCCGCGGACGAGCGGCGTCAGCAGGTCGATGACCTTGATGCCGGTGACGAGCACCTCGGACTTCGGCGAGAGTTGGTCGAAGTCGGGCGGCGGGCGGTGGATGCCGCGGGTTTCCGTGTGGCCGACCGGCCCCTGGCCGTCGATCGGTTCGCCGAGGAGGTTGAAGACGCGGCCGAGCGTTTCGAGGCCGACCGGCACGCTCACCGGGCCGCCGCTGTCGGTCACGTCCAGGCCGCGGACGAGGCCGTCGGTGCTGCCGAGCGCGACGCAGCGGACGCGGCTGCCGCCGAGGTGCTGCTGCACCTCGCCGGTGAGCTTGATGGCGACGCCCTTGTCGCCGGCCGTCTCGATCTTCAGGGCGTTGTAGATCTCGGGGAGGTGCCCCTCCTCGAACTCCACGTCGAACGTGGAGCCGATGATCTGGACGATCTTGCCGACCTTCGCCACGGTGCTGACCATGCTCGCTCCGGGTGTCTCGTGCAAAGCCGCAAGCGGCTGGGTTAAACCTTCGGGACCAGGAAACTCAGGTGGTGGGCGGCGTGGGCCAGTTGCACCCGCAGCGCCTCGTCGCGGGTGAGCGGGCCGAACAGCGGCGACGGCAGGTAGTCGCCGCCGTGCGCCTCGAACCGCCCGACCGCCGCCTTGAACCGTTCCAGCGCCGCCGCGGGGTCGCCGCCCGGCGGGCTCACCGACTGGGGCATCGTCGGCTTCCCCGCGGGCATCCCGTCGCGAAGGTACTTGGTCAGCATCCCCCGGCCGAGCGTCCGCCGCACCACGGCGAGCATCAGCCGGATGGGGAGCGGTGCCGTCGGGAAGCCGCTCACCGGGTACGTCAGCCACGCCGCCAGGTGGTCGAGGCACTGGGCCAGGTCCCAGGTGCCGGCCCGGTCGTAGCCCGCGGCGAGAAGGTGCTCGGCGTCGCGGACGGCGGCGCCGAGCGTGTCGAACGTCAGGGGGCGGCGGGCGACCATTTCGCGCTCCGGGTTCGGGTTCCCGCGCCGCGGCGCGAAGCCGCAAGCGGCAACGGAACTACCGGAGTTGCCGCTTGCGGCTTCGCGCCGCGGCGACTCGGCTTACTTCAGCGCCTCGCTCCCGGCGATCAGCTCCGAAATCTCCTTCGTGATGTTCGCCTGGCGCGTCCGGTTGTACACCCGGGTGATGTCCTTGATCAGGTCGCCGGCGTTCTCCGTCGCCGCCTTCATCGCCACCCGGCGGGCGATCTGCTCGCTCACCGCCGCGTCCAGGAAGCACTTGAACAGCCGCGCCTTGAACGCCGCCGGCACCAACTCGCCGAGGATTTCGGCGGCGCTCGGGATGAACTCGTACTCGACCCGCGCCCCCACGGACTCCGGGGACTCACGTCCCCGGCTCGGGTGCGGCGTCTCCACGCCGCCCAGCGGCAGCAGCGTCTCGACGACCGCCTCCTGGCGCGCGGCGCTGATGAACCGCGTGTACGCCACCTTCACCTCGTCGATCCGGCCGGTGATGAACAGGTCGATGTACCGGCTGGCGACGGCGTCCACCTGCTCGAACGTCGGCTTGTCCTCGAAGTGACTGTACTCCTGCGCCCGCGGCACGCGCTGGAACTTGAAGTACGCCTTGCCGCGGTTGCCGCTCACCTCCAGGTCGAACGGCGTACCCGCGGCCGTCAGCCGCCGGATCTCGCCGTTCGCCTCGCGGAGGACCGAGCCGTTGTACCCGCCGCACAGGCCGCGGTTGCTCGTCAGCACCAGCAGCAGCGACTTCTTCACCGGCCGCGTCGCCAGCAGCGGGTGGCTCACCTCGCCGGCGTTGCGGCTCAGGTCGGCGGCCAGCTCGGCGATCTTCTTCGTGTACGCCGCCGCCTCGGACGCCCGGTCGAACGCCTTCTTGAACCGGGCGGTGGCGATCAGCTCCATCGTCTTGGTGATCTTGCGGATGTTCCGCACCGCCTTGCGGCGCTTCACCAGGGAGCGGAGGTTGGCCATGACTCTCTCGGTGGTCAGGGGGCGCGAGCGCCGCCCGTCAGTCAGTCGATCGCGGCGGGTCGGCCCCGTAGCCCCACCCGGGGCGTTGCCCCGGGCTATCCTGTCCCAGGCCGTTGGCCTGAAGACCGGGTGCCCCTCTTCACCCCGAAGGGGTGGGACAACATAGCCCGGGGCAACGCCCCGGGCCGGGCGGCCCGGGGGGCGTCGGCGGTGTCACACTAAGCCTTGAACTGCGGCCCGAACGCCGCCAGCGCGCCGTCGAGCGCCTTCGCCACGTCGTCGGTAATCTTCTTCTCCTTCGCCAGCAGCGCCCGCGCCTCGGGCGCCTGCTCCTTCATGAACTTCAGGAACTGCTCCTCCCACGCCTTCACCTTGCGGCGGTCCACCTTGTCCAGCGCCCCGCTGTTCCCCGCGTAAATAATCATGATCTGGTCGAACACGTTCATCGGCTTGTACTGGCCCTGCTTCAGAATCTCCACCATCCGCTGCCCGCGGTCGAGCTGCTTCTGCGTCGCCGGGTCGAGCTCGGTGCCCAGCTGCGCGAACGCCTCCAGCTCGCGGAACTGCGCCAGCGTCAGCTTCAACCCGCCGGCGACGCGCTTGTCCTTCATCGCCGCGATCTGGGCGTTGCCGCCGACGCGGCTCACCGAAATGCCCACGTCCACGGCCGGCAGGATGCCGGCGTTCTTCAGGTCCGGCTGCAGGTAAATCTGGCCGTCGGTGATGCTGATGACGTTGGTCGGGATGTACGCCGACACCTCGCCCTCGAGCGTCTCGATGATCGGCAGCGCCGTCAGCGACCCGCCGGAGCCCGGCACCTTGGCGATCTTGTGATTCGGGAAGCCCTTCAGGTCGTGCTTGGCCTGGTCGCGGCCGCCCATCTCGCCGGGGCCGACGTACACCTTGCCGGCGGCGCCCGGCTGCCGCTTGTCGGTCGGGTGGCTCGCCGCGTTCACGCCCCAGTCGGCCGTCACGTCCGCCTCGTTCGCGTCGTTCGGCACGATCACCCACCGCTCGGCCAGCTTCGCCGAGCGCTCGAGCAGCCGGCTGTGGCAGTAGAACACGTCGCCGGGGTACGCCTCGCGGCCCGGCGGGCGCCGCACCAGCAGCGACAACTGCCGGTACGCCGAGGCCTGCTTGGAGAGGTCGTCGTACACGCACAGGGTGTCGAGGCCCTGCTCGTACATGAAGTACTCGGCCATCGCCGTGCCGGCGTACGGGGCGTAGTACTGGAGCGGGGCGGGGTCGGACGACGACGACACGACGACGATGGTGTACTCCATCGCCCCGGCCTCGCGGAGGCGCTCCACGACGCCGGCGATCTTCGACTCCATCTGCCCGCAGGCGACGTAGACGCAGATGACCCGCTCGCCCTCCGGGTTGTCCTTCTGGTTGATGATGGTGTCGAGGGCGATGGCCGTCTTGCCCGTCTTGCGGTCGCCGATGATGAGCTCGCGCTGGCCGCGGCCGACGGGAGTCATGGCGTCGATGGCCTTGATTCCGGTCTGGAGCGGCTGCTTCACCGGCTGGCGGTCCACGATGCCGGCGGCCGGGCTCTCGACCGGGCGGCGGAGCGTCGTCAGGACCGGCCCCTTGCCGTCGATCGGGTTGCCGAGCGGGTCCACGACGCGGCCGATCAGCGCCGGCCCCACCGGCACGCTCAGCAGCTCGCCGGTCGTGCGCACCTCCATCCCCTCGGTGACCTTCAGGTAGTCGCCGAGGATGATGACGGAGACGGACGACTCCTCCAGGTTGAACGCGACCCCCTTGACGTCGGCGTCGGGGAAGTCGACGAGCTCGCCGGCCATGACCTCGGAGAGGCCGTAGCAGCGGGCGATGCCGTCACCCACCTCCAGGACGCGCCCCGTCTCGCGGGTGTCGACGGCGGCCCGGAACTGGGTGAGCTCCTCACTGATGACTGAAGCGATCTCGTCGGCCTTGAATCTCATGCGCGCCTCGTGCCAGGAGTTTGTTGCGGACGGCCCGCAGCTTGGAGCGGACCGACGAGTCGTACACCTTGTCCCCGACGCGGACGACCAGCCCGCCGATCAGCTCCGGCTTCTCCCGGACGAGCAGCACGGGGTTCTTGCCGGTCGTCTCGGCGAGCGTGGTCACCAGCGCCTGCTGTTGATCGGCGTCGAGCGGGACGGCGGTCTCCACGACCACGCTGAGGCGGTTGGCCTGGTTGTCGCGGAGGGTGCGGTAGGCGATGCCGACCAGCCGGAGGAGGCCGAGCCGGTCCTTGCGGTTCAGGAGGCGCAGGAAGTCGACGAACAGCGGGGTGGCGCGGCCCTCGAACAGCTCGGCGAGGACGGCGTCCTTCCGCTTGCGGTTGACGGCGGGGCTGGACAGGAGCGTTTCGAGCCCGGCGACGGCGGGGAACACCTCGTCCAGCAGCGACGCGAACTGTTCGGCGACGGCCTCGGCGGCGTCCTGCTTCTCGGCGGCGGCCAGCAGCGCGTCGGCGTAGGTGCGGGCGAGCCGACCGGCGACGCGGCTGCTGTCGGTCTGCAGTTGGGCGTCCTCGCGGAGGCGCTGGGCGGCGGCGGTGTCGCTCACGGGTCGTCCCTCGGTGAGAAGCCCGGGGACGGCCGTCCCCGGGCTTTCCGGTCGTCACGCCAGTCGCGCCGACTGCTGCTTCAGCTCGGCCAGCGACTCGTCCACCAGCTTGCGGTGGTCGTCGGCCGAAATCTGCCGGCCGAGCGTGCGGGCGCTCAGCGTCGTCGCCAGGTCCACGGCGGTGCGGTAAAGCTCGTCCAGGGCCACGTCCTTCGCCGCCTCGATCTCGTGCTTGACCTTCTCGCGCTCGGCCGCGGCCTCGCGCACGCCCGCCTCGCGCTCGGTGGCGCGGAGGGCGGCGGCGTCGGCGCGGGCCTCGTCGAACATGACGCGGATCTGGTCGGCGGCCTTCGCCAGCTCGGCCTGCACCTGCGTCCGCATGGCGGCGGCCTCGTCGCGGGCCTTCTTGGCCTCGTCCACCGCGGCGAACTGCGCCGCCTCGCGGGCCTTCAGCCCCTGCAGGATCGGCCCCCACGCGAACGTGTACAGCACCGCCAGCAGCGCGCCGAACACGATCAGCGTGACGATCGAGTTGACGAGGTCCGGCTCCAGGACGTTCTTGGCCCCGCCGGCGTCGGCGAGCGCCAGCGCGGGGGTGACCAGTAGGGCGGCGACGGCGGCGGCCGCCCGGCGGGTGGTGGTCGCGGGCATGGGGTCGGTCCTCTCCCGGCGGGTCAGAGGTCAGAAGTCAGAAGTCAGAGGACAGAGGACAGAGGACAGAAGGCACTGGTCAGGGAGCCGGATTCGGAGGCAGTCTTCATCTCTGTCCTCTGATCTCTGTCCTCTGACCTCTGTCCTCTGGTTCTAAATCTTGCCGACGAGCGCGAAGCAGATGACCAGCAGGGCGATGATCGCGGCCCCTTCCACGAGGGCGGCCAGCACGATCATGTTGACCTGAATCTTGCCGGCCTGCTCCGGCTGGCGGGCGATGCCGGCGAGGGCCGACCACCCGATCAGCCCGATGCCGATGCCGGCCCCGATGATGGCGAGCCCGGCCCCGACGCCGGCGCCGATGCCGATGCCGCCCTTCGAGTCGCCGGACGCGGCGACGTTGGCCGCGCCGGGGACGGTGGGCGTGGTCTGGGCGAAGGCCGCGTCGGCGGCGAAGAACAGCACGAGGGCGGCGGCCACGAGGCGGCAGGCGAGGGTCATTGTCGGCGGTCCTTGTAACAGGGGGGAACGGAAGCGGAACCCGGCCGCGGCGCGGGGGTCAGTGTTCGGGGTGCAGCTGCATCCCCAGGAAGATCGACGTCAGCAGCACGAACACGAAGGCTTGCAGGAAGGCCACGAACAGTTCGAGGACGCTCAGGGCGGTGCCCATGACCACCGCCGCCGCCGTGCCGCCGGCGGACATGCCGCCCGCCGCCTCGGCCAGGGCGAACGACAGGATCACCGCCAGCGCCACGTGCCCGGCGAAGATGTTGGCGAACAACCGGACCGCCAGCACCGCCCCGCGGATGACCGCCCCCATCACCTCGATCACGGTGATGAGCGGCACGATCAGCACCGTCAGGAAGACCTTCATCGGGAGGTTGTCGGCCTCCAGGTGCGGGACGAACGACTTCACGTACCCGCCGACGCCGTTCGCCCGGATCGCCTGGACGTGGATCACCAGGAACACGATCGCGGCGAGCACCAGCGTCACGCTGATGTCGGCGGTCGGCGACCCGAGGAACGGCACCATGCCGAGGAGGTTGCAGGTGAGGATGAACAGGAACAGCGTCCACAGGAACGGCAGGTACTTGTCGGCGTCGCGCCCGTGGATGTTCGGCCGCACCACCTCGTCGCGGATGTACAGCAGGAGCGACTCGAAGAAGTTCCACAGCGGGCCGCGGGGCGGGGTGCCGTCCTTCACCTTGCGGGCGAGGAGGATGAACGGCACGGCCACGACCACGGCGGCGACGACGAGCAGCACCTGATACTTCGTGACCGGCCCGACCCAGGCGTGATCGACGACGTGATCGATGGGGCTGTGCGCCATGGTTCGTGCGTCCGTGTAGCTACTTGGCCGCCTCGTCCCGACTCATCCGCCGCGCCGTCAAGAACAGGTGGCCGGTGCCGCCGACGACCCCGAGCACCGCGCCGACCGCCAGCCCCCACGGCGCCCAGCCGTAGCGGTCGTCGAGCCAGACGCCGAGCAGGATCGGGCCGACCATCTCGCCGATCGCCATGCTGGCGAGGGCCAGGCCGCGGTAGTCGCCGGGGCTGCGAGTAGGCGCGGTCACGGCGAGTCCGCCGGGGTTCTCGGGTCGGGCCGCAGCAGCAGGATCGACTCGGCCGTCAGCGTCATTAGGTAGAAGAACACCACCCAGCCGGCGAACCGCTCCCGGCCGATTCCGGCCGCCGTCACCACGTCGCCGAGCGCGAACGTGCCCGCGACCACCCCGCCGAACCGCAACCCGATGCCGACGAGGATCACCGTCGTGTCGCGGTCGGGGTCGCCGCGGCCGACAGCTCCCGCGAGCAGGAGGGTGCCGACGGCCGGGATCAGGCACAGCACCACCGCCAGCGCACCCGCCGCCGCGTGTCTCGGGTCGTCGAGCAGGGCCAGCGGCAGGACCGTCAGCAGCGCCGCGACGGTCGTGGCGCCGACCAGGATCAGCACGCGCACGGCGGCTCCGAAACGCCCAGGGTGAGCCGGACCCATGCGTGAGCGTATTGAAGGAGGGAGCGGAGTGAACGTCAATCACGGCTTCGTGAAATATTTCACTAACTCGTCGCGATTGCGTCCGAAGGTCAACGGGCGTATCCGGTTAGGGTCGTTTCCCGGAATTGAGACCGGGTGTCCGATCGCCCAGAGGTTGTGCGGCCGCTCGGGGAACACTGCAACATTCGCGTGCAAATGCGGTGACGGATGTGCCGCGCGGGCTGGTCGACGCGCCTGGGCGAACGCGGTAAATCGTGTTGACGCATGGAGTACCAATTCTCTAGGATGTCTGTACAACCGGCGGGTAAAACCCTGCCGAGAATGGGCGAACGGCCGCTGCGCGGCCGCGGCCCACACCGGTCTCCCCGCCCGTCGGACTGCTCCGATTGGACCGGTAGCGCTAGAATGGCCCGGCTACGACCGGGTCGCCCGTCCGGGTCGGACCCCGGACCGCCCCCCGGCTCGGACGCCAGATGCCCCGTCCCGCGACCGCCGGCCCCCCGGCGAGACGGAGTGGCCGCACGATGAAGACCGCAGGTGCGCTCGGCGACCGGACGAAGAAGGAACTGGCCGACCTGGCCAAGCGGAAGGGCGTCCGCGGCTGGGAGCGGATGGGGAAGGACGACCTCGTCCGGGCGCTGGCGCGCCTCGGCCCCAAGCCGGCGGCCAAGCCCGCCGCGCGCCCCGCGCCGCTGCCGCGGCCGGCACCCAAGTCCGCCGCGAAGGTGACCCGACCGGCCAAGCCGGCGGCGAAGCCGGTTCCCAAGCCGGCGGTCAACGGCGCCCACCGCCCGTCCGCCCCGGCCCCGAGGCCGGTTCCGGTCGCCGCCAAGCCGGTCGTTCCCGCGGTGAAGCCGCCCCTTCCGCCGGCGAAGCCGCTGGTGCCGGTGAAGGGGCTGATCAAGACGAACGCCCCGCCGCCGCCGGCCATCCCGGCGGCGAAGGACCTGTCGGCCGCACACGCCGGCGCCACGAAGGACCGCATCCTGTTGATGGTGCCGGACCCGTTCTGGCTCCACGCCTACTGGGAGCTGACGCACCAGTCGGTGCAGCGCGCGGAAGCCGCGCTGAAGCAGGACTGGTACGGCGCCCGCCCCGTCATCCGCCTGTTCGACGTGACCAGCACCGACACGACGAGCACGTCGGAGACGCCGGTGCGCGACGTGCAGGTCCACGGCGAGTGCAACAACTGGTACATCGACATCCCGCAGCCGCCGCGGTCGTACCGGGCGGACATCGGGTACGTGAGTCGGCGCGGCGACTTCTTCGTGCTGGCGCGGTCGAACGTGGTGACGCCGCCGAAGGCCGGCAGCACCGAGGCGCTGGACGTGGGGATGGGCGAGCTCGACCCGAAGAAGGCGGAGCGGCTGATCGCCATGTCCACCGGGTTCGAGAGCGGCGGCGGCAGCCCGGAGCTGAAGGAGCTGTTCGAGGAGCGGCTGCGGCGGCCGCTGGGCGCCCCGAAGGACACGGCGTTCGGGACGGGTGCGGCGCTGCCGGCGAGCCTGAAGAAGTTCTACTTCGAGATCGACGCGGAGCTGATCGTGTACGGGCGGACGGACCCGGGGGCGCACTGCACGCTGCAGAACGAGCCGGTGAAGCTGCGGCCGGACGGGACGTTCACGATGCGGTTCAGCCTGCCGGACAGCCGGCAGATCATCCCGGCGGTGGCGACGAGCGCAGACGGGGTGGAGGAGCGGACGATCGTGCTGGCGGTGGAGCGGAACACGAAGCACCTCGACCCGATGATCCACGACCCGATGGGCGAGCAGTAGGACACACATTCGTAGGCGAGCCGCCCGCCGTGAGGCGGCGGGTGACGCGCCTGAGGCGCGTCACCCGCCGCCTCACGGCGGGCGGCTCGCCCGTTTCACACCCCGTCGAGCGGCGCACTCATCTCCCGCGGCGGCACCGCCGGGCGGAAGCCGAACGCGGTCGTCACGCCCCACCCGGTGACGCCGGCGCGGCGGCGCAGCCGGGCGTCGCGGTCGGTCCCGAGCAGCGCCGCCATTCGCCGGGCCGCGAACGCCCGGTACAGCAGCACCGGCGCCACGAACCCGACCACGACCGCCGCCGCAACCGCGGCCGTGTCGAGCGGCGCGCCGCCGGCCTGCACGACGATCACGAGCAGCGCCGGCCCGGCCACCGCCCACGCCCACAGCCACGCGGCCGCGGCGAGGCGGGTGCGTTCCAGCGTCGCCCCGCGGCGGTAGCACGGCCGGCAGCACACGGCGCGGAAGTTCGTCCAGGTGCGGCCGACGGCGTGGCGCTCGGCGACGCGGAGGCAGCACTCGCGCGTTCCGGCGGCGTCGCTGCCGCAGAACCGGCAGCACAGGTGTTCGGCGTGGGCGGCCGGCGCGTCGGCGAGCACGGCGCGAGCCACGGCGTCGGAGAAGAGGGCGTCCGCGGACATGGTCGTGCCTCCCGGTGAGGGGGGAGAAGGGCACGTGCGTCGAACTGATGCGCAGGCTACCCGCCGGCGCGGGCGGTGTCAAATACGAAGCGGTGTTCGTCGTTCCGCTCCCGAGCCGGCCCCGTCAGGGGTCGGAGCCGTCGGCGCGCGGCCGGCTCCGACCCCTGACGGGGCCGGCTCGGGGGGTGGTTAGTTCTCTCGGTTCACGACGGTGATCATCCCCGTACCGCGGCCGCCGACGCGGCCCACCACCGTGCCCGTCACCCCCGCGGCGGCCAACTCGCGCAGCACGTCCGCCGCTTCCCCCTCGGGCACCGCCGCGAGCAACCCCCCACTGGTCTGCGCGTCGCACAGCAGCAGCCGATCCGCCTCGGACACGTCGGAGGCGTAGTCCACCCAGTCGGCGAGGAAGGCGAGGTTGGCGCGGGTGCCACCGGGGGCGATGCCGGCCGCGACGTACTCCCGCGCCGCCGCCAGCACCGGCACGCAGTCCGCCCACACCTCGGCCGTCACGCCGCTGGCGGCGGTCATGTTGCGCAGGTGACCCAGGAGGCCGAACCCGGTCACGTCCGTGAGCGCGTGGACCCGCCGCGCCGCGAACACCTCCGACGCGGCGCGGTTGAGCGTCGTCATCACGCCGATCGCTTCGGCGATGGCGCCGCGGGTGTCGCGGTCGTTCTTCGCGGCGGTCGTGATGACGCCGAGGCCGAGCGGCTTGGTGAGAATCAGCGCGTCACCGGGCTGCGCGCCGGCGTTGCTGAGGACGCGGTCGGGGTGGACGGTGCCGGTGACGGCGAGGCCGAAGATCGGCTCCTCGCTCTTGATGGTGTGCCCGCCGACGATCGGGGCGCCGGCTTCCGCGGCGATCTCGTTGGCGCCCGCGAGGATGGCGCCGAGGACGGCGGCCGGCAGCGTGTCGGGGAAGCCGACGATGCTGAGCGCCGCGAGCGGCTTGCCGCCCATGGCGTACACGTCGGAGAGCGCGTTCGCCGCGGCGACGCGGCCGAAGTCGCGCGGGTCGTCCACGACGGGGGTGAAGAAGTCGGTGGTGAGGACGAGGGCCGTGTCGGCGGAGAGGCGGTAGACGGCGGCGTCGTCGGCGGTGGAACTGCCGACGAGGACGTTGGGGTCGGTGTTGGGCGGGAGCATGCCGAGGAGCGGCAGGAGGAAGCCGGGCGGGTGCTTGGCGGCGCAGCCGGCGCGCTTGGCGAGCTTCGTGAGGCGCAGCGGCTCGGTCACGGGCGGGTTCCTCACGCGGGGACGGGATTCCGGGATTCCCGAATCCGGGCAAGGAGTGAATAGAGAACGGAAACCGTTTGCTGAGAGGCAAGACACGCCCGCACAATCTGTTCAAACTCGGCGGGGCCTTTCGCCGACCGCTCGTTGTCGCCCGATTCGTCGGTCCACATCACCCGAACGGGGTAGACGAGAGTCAGGTCGTGCTGGCAGGTGAAAACCTGGTGACGATACCGCAGGGCTTCGGCGACGATCTCGAAGCGGTGAACGCGGTATTCACGCCCCTCGCCCGGCTGGAGCGCGGCCAGCAGCGGCGAACGCGGACCGCTGTCGGTCGTCACCACATCCGCGCGGAGGCGTCCGCCGGTCCGTTGGTCGAGAATCTCGGCCTGACGACGGAGGATTTCGAGCGGCGTCAAAGGTTCGACGACGATCTCCGGGGGCCACAGGTCGTGCGGGTCTGGGTTCGGCGACACGGAGCACTCCGTCAGATGTCCAGTGAGACGAGAACGGGAAGGTGGTCGGAGCCGCTGTCGGTGTCCGGCCAGCCGCCCCCGGTGACGGTCAGGGCGTCCACGCCATCGTGGTCGAGAATCGCCACTCGGATCACTTTACCTGCCAGTTCGGGCCGGACCAAGACCTGATCGAGCGCGTACCAGTAATGGTTGTCAGGGACCGCGGCGTGGCGGTAATACGTGCCGGCCGGGGACGCCCCGCGGTCAGTGAGGAACTGCCACATCGGGTTGTAGAACGCCCGCCGGCATGGCTCCGCCTGAACGATCCGCTGCGACCGGCGCCCGGCGAGCTCCCGGGTCATCAGGGCGTGAAACCCGAACCCGCCGATCATCCCGTCGTCGAACGGGCTCATGTTGAAATCCCCGATCACAACCGTGCCGCGGTTCGGCTGTCGATCTTCTTCCACCTCCAGATTCGCCGCCACCCGTTGAGTGAACGCGGCTTGGTCCGCGTCCGACCAGCCGACCTTGCTCACCAGATGAACGCCCGCGAGTAGTACGGGCAACCCTGCGTCGGTCCGGAGTTCCCAAACGTTCAGCCGCTGACTCGCGTCGTTAAAGACCTCGGTTAAGGCTCCCGTCGGGAGTCGGGTGAAGGTGCGCAACCGCTTGCACGCGCTCGGTGGAAACGCCCATCCTGTGCCAACCGTGTTCAGCGCCGTCACCACGTCGGCCGGCGCGTCCACACACTCGGCCAGGATCACCACGTCGGCCGCCTCGCGGGCGGCCAGCCGGGCGAGGCGGGCGAGCAGCGGCTTCCTCCCGACGTTCCAGAACAGGACGGTCACCACGGGCTCACGTCCCCATCACGTTGTACCCGCAGTCCACGTACAGCACCTGTCCCGTCACCGCCGACGCCAGCGGGCTGCACAGGTACAGCGTCGCGTCCGCCACCTCCTGCGGCTCGATCGGCCGGCGCAGCGGCGAGTGCGCCGCCGCGTGCTCGATCAGCTTGCCGAAGTCCTTGTTGATCGCCCGCGCCGCCCGGCTCGCGTACGGACCCGCCGAGATCAGGTTCACTCGCACGTTTCGGTCGCCCACGAACCACGCCAGCTGCTTCGCGTCCATCTGTAGCGCCGCCTTGCACGTCCCCATCCCGCCGCCGTAGTGCGGCACCACCCGCTCACCCGCCACGTACGTCAGACCCACCACGCTCGCCCCGCCGGGGCGGTTCGCCATGTACGGCGCCGCCGCCCGCACCAGGCTCACCAGCGAGTACGACGAAATCCCCATCGCCTCGTGGTACGCCTTCCGGCTCGTCTCCAGGAGGCTCTTGGTGATCTCCCGGCTGAACGCCACCGAGTGGATGAGGATGTCGATGCCGCCGAACTCCTGGCCGATCGCGTCCACGGTCCCCTTGATCGAGTACTCGGGGAACTTGGCGAAGCGGCGGTCGGCTTTCACCTCGGCGGGCACGTCGTCCATGGTGTCGTAGCTGGCGTCGCAGGGCAGCACCTTGACCGGCTTGAACTCGGAGCCGTCCGGCAGGAGGCGGCTGTCGCGGTCGCCGTCGCGGGTGAGGATGCTCTCGACGATGCCGAGCATGCGCGGGTGGACGGCGAGCGCCACCTTCGCGCCGGCGGCCTGGAGCGCCTTGGAGATGAACCACGCGAAGCTCTCGTTGTCGCCGACGCCGGTGACGAGCGCGAGCTTGCCGGACAGGTCGATCGAAGTCATGGACGGCCCTCTGAAACTGGATGTGAGGTGTTTTACGGAGGCGAGCCGAGCGGCGTCAGCCGCCGGGTGCGTACCCAGATCGGTTGCGTCAAATGTGGCCCGGTGTGCGGACGCACCCGCCGCCTGACGGCGGTCGGCTCGCCGGTCGCTTCGTCACGCCGCCCAGATGGTGCGGACGCGCACCAGGTCCGACAGGTCCGCCAGTGCGTGGTCCGGGGCGCACGCCGTCAGCTCCTCCAGCGGGTGCCAGCCGGTCGCCACGGCCACCGCGTTCGCACCCACGGCGCGGGCGCAACTCACGTCGAGCGGCGTGTCGCCGACCACCCACACGGCCCGCGGGTCGAAGTCGCGGCCGGTGACCTGCCGCGCGCTCGCCACGGCGGCGCGGGCCACGTCGTCGCGGTCGTAGTGGTCGTCGCCGAACCCGCCGCAGCGGAAGTGGCCCCACAGGCCGTAGTGCCCGAGCTTCACCGCGGCGCCGGCCCTGACGTTCCCCGTCAGCAGCCCCAGCAGCGTGTTCGGACACGCCGCCAGTTCCGCGACCAGCTCCGCCACCCCGGGGCACACCAGACCCGGGTGGCGCGCCAGCGTGGCCGGCAGCTGCGCCAGGTACGCCTCGCGCAGGGTGCGCTCGTTGGCGTCGGTGTCGGGGATGCCGTGGACGCGGAGGAGGTCGCGGGCGATGGCCCGGTCGGTCCGGCCGCTGTACGGCACGGTGTCGTTGATGTCGCGGACGCCGAACGTCGCCCGCAGGGCGTCCTCCATCGCCGCCTTGCCGGCGCCCCCGGTGCGGACCAGGGTGCCATCGATGTCGAAGAGGATGACGCGCATCGGGCCATTCTACGGGCCGGGCCGCCGGGGGGTGTCTTCTGAAGTTGGCGGGCGGTCGGGTGCCGGCTGCCGAGGTGATCGGTCGAACCGGCCGCTTGCCGCGGGGTTCGCGTGGTCAACCCCTCCCCCGGCCCCTCCCCCGGAGGGGGAGGGGTGCCCGCGCAACGGACCCTCCCGTGACACCGCTGCGGCCGAGCGTGTACCCGGCCCGTCGGTCGGTGCGTCCCCCCCTTCCCTCTTAGGGAAGGGGGCCGGGGGGTTAGGTTACCACGTCAATCCCTCGACAAGCTGCCACCCCGGTCGGTCGCCTCACACCCGCGCCGCCCGCAGTCCGGGCGTGACATCCGCCCGCCGCGCGGGTACAGTACCCTCACCCGCCGGCTCGCCCGCCTTCGCCCTCACCTTGCCCGGACCTGCCGATGTCTCTCCTCCACCGCCCCGCCGCGGTCGGCGTCCTGCTCGCCCTCCTCGCCGCCCCCGCACCGGCGCAGGAGCCGCCCGCCCGGAAGGACCGCACCGCGAAGGGCGAAGCGTGGGAACAGGAACAGTACGAGGAGAAGTCGGTCGCCCGGGCGGCCGAGCGCGCGGCAAAGGCGACCGACAACGAGGCGGCCCGGTGGCACCGCGAACTCGGCAAGGCGTTCCCCGGCAAGGTCGGCCCCGGGCTCGCCGAGGCCGACATCAACAAGTGGTACGACGCGCTGGCCGGCGACGGGAAGGAGTGGCGGCGCGACGCGGCCCCGACCCGGCCGGTGGCCGAGCTGTTCGACCGCGCCGTCGCCCGGCTCGAACTCGGGCCGGTGCCGTCGATCCGCCGGGAGGAGTTCGCCAACTTCGCCCGCCGGCTGGCCCGCGACGTGCCGCCGCCGCCGAAGGAGGGCGAGCGGCCGCCGGACGCCGACCGACTGTTCCGGGTGCTCGACCGCGACGGCAGCGGCGAGCTCGAGCGGGCCGAGTGGTCCGACCGCCTCCGGGCCGACCACCTCCGGGCCGACGCCGACGGCAACCGCCGGATGACGGCCGACGAGTACCGGGCGTACTTCGACTTCCGCGTCGGGGAGGCGGTGGAGGGGCAGGCGAAGGCGGCCGACGCGCAGGCGAAGGCGGCCGCGACCGCGGCCCGTAAGGGCGGGCTCCCCGACTGGTTCGACCGGCTCGACACCGACATGGACGGCCAGGTCGGGCTGTACGAGTGGCGGGTCGGCGGCCGGACGGTGACCGCCTTCCGGGTCATGGACCTGAACGACGACGGTCTGCTGCCGCCGGACGAGTACCACCGCTACGTCCGCCTGGCGGACGCGGCGGCGAAGAGCGAATCGCCCGCGACCGAGCCGCACCCGCCGGACCGGCACGCCGGGATGACGCCGCGGCGGGAATGACGAATGATACCGGATCGGCGGGATCCGTGTCTCTCGCCCCGGGGCGTTGCCCCGGGCTATGTTGTCCCAGCCCTTCGGGCTGAAGAGGCTACTTAGTTTTCAGGCCAACGGCCTGGGATACGATAGCCCGGGGCAACGCCCCGGGGCGGGGGACACTCCCGCCCCTAAGATGAGCCGGATGAGCGACGAGCCCGGCCAGCGCCGTTCCCTCAGCCACGTCGGCGGCCACGCCAACACCGCCGGCCCCCGCGCGGAAGCGGACCTGCTCGCCCACGCCCTCGACGTGGACCCCGCCACCGACGCCGACGACGACCCGGCCCGGTCGCACGTCCACGGGTTCCACACGTACCCGGCGCGGCTGCACCCCACCACCGCGGCCCGGCTGGTGACCGCCTTCACCCCGCCCGGCGGCCGCGTCTACGACCCGTTCTGCGGCTCCGGCACCGTGTTGGTCGAAGCGATCATCGCCGGCCGCGCCGCCCTCGGCAGCGACCTCAACCCGCTGGCCGTGCGGCTGGCCCGCTGCAAGACCCGGCCGCGCACCGAGCCCGAGGTCGAATACCTCGTCGCCCGCGCCGCCGAGGTGGTGCAGCACGCCGACGACCGCCGTCGCCTACGGGCCGGCGCCACCCGCCGCTACCCGCCCGAGGACGTGGAACTGTTCGACCCGCACGTGCTGCTGGAACTCGATTCACTGCGGGCGAAGATCGAGAGCCTGCCGGACGAGCCGACGACGCTGGATTTGGGCCTGGTGCTTTCGGCGGTGCTGATGAAGGTGTCGCGGCGGCCGGGGGACACGTCCGGGGGCGTCGTCGCGCGGCGCATCCGGGCCGGGTTTCCGTCCAAAGTGTTCATGCAGAAGGCTGAGGACTGGGCCACCCGGCTCGGGGCGTTCTCGCGGGCGCTGCCGACGCCGCTGCCGCCGCGCGGCGACGTGAGCCTCGACGACGCCACCGTGCTGAAGGCGCCGCGGGACGGCGTCGCGGACGCGGTGGTCACGTCGCCGCCGTATGCGGCGACCTACGACTACCTGTACCACCACGAGTTGCGGCTGCGCTGGCTGAACCTGGACGCCGGGATGCTGGCGCGGGGCGAGATCGGCGGGCGGGCGGCGTACCGGCGGATGAACGCGGCGGACGGCCCGGCGGCGTGGGCGTGGGAGCTGTCGCGGTTCCTGAAGGCGGTGCACCGGGTGCTGAAGCCGGGCGGGCCGCTGGTGCTGGTGGCGGCGGACACGGCGGTGCGCGACGTGGCGATCCGGGCGGACACGATCGCGGCGGACGTGGCGCGGAGTTGTGGGTTCGAGCCGGTGGCGCGGGCGAGCCAGGCCCGGCCGCACTTCCACGAGCCGAGCGCCGCGGCGTTCCACGACCGCGCGCGGTTCGAGCACGCGCTGCTGCTGCGACGGGTTTCGTAGGTCGTGCCGGCTACCGCCCGTCGCCCGGTTCGGGAGGGGCTGCCGGCACGCGACCGAGTACTCGGTCGTACTCGGCCCGGCTCCCTCGCGCGGCCCGCTCGGCGAGGTACGCCAAGTCCCGCGCCGCCGCCAACTTCTCGCGGGCGGCATCCGCGAGCCATGCCGCCTCGCTGACCCCTACCCGCGAGGCGGCCTCCGCCACCACGGCCCGCAGGTCCGCGGGCACCACCTCCAGCCGCGCACGCATCCGGTCACCCCCAATCGCGTCAGGGCCGCCCCCTCAGCCCGAGTGCATCGGTGAGTTGTGAAGTCCCAGAAACGAATACTGGCCCAGCGGTCGGCTGCAGCGGATGATTCAGCCCTATGCCTCGGACTCTTCCTCGGCTGATTCGGCTTGTACCCGGATCTTCTCCGCTCGGGCGAAGTCCTGGTCGGCTTCGTTCGTGCGACCGATCATGAGATATAGCAAGCCGCGCCGTGCTCGCGCCTCTGGGTCTGATGGATCAAGGGCAATCGCACGGGAGAAGTTCTCCAACGCACCGTCGTAGTTCGCGCGGTTGAGATCGATCTGCCCCATGAGGAAGAACGCCCCCGCGGCCGGGTGCGACTCCGCGTCCACCCTCGATGCAACGGGCTGGCAGCAGACCAAGGCTCTATCAAGAAACCCCATCTCCGCAAGGAACTCGGCCTTCTGCAAGGAAACCTCGGCGTTGCGACCGTCAAGCCGCTGGGCCCCATCGAAGTCCGCCAACGCCCCACGGTAATCCCCGATTCTCCAACGAAGCTGTGCCCGCACACGAAAGACTTCACAGTCGTCCGGGGTTCTTCCGGCCAAGGCATCCAGAAACTCGGCCGCTTCGCTAAAACTCTCGCCGTCGATGAATTGGTTCGCGCGTCCCCAGAGCACATCGACCTCTGTGGGACGGATAGCTTCAAGGACGGAATTGGCCCCAGATAGCTCCCGCGACGGCTTCGCGAGTTGCTCGTCCACCGCCTGTACAAGGTCAGATGGGAGACTGAGCAGTGACACCCGACCGGGGCAGAGAATCGCTCTTTGGAACCAGAACGGGTCTTTAGCACTACAGCGCAACTCTGATACTCTTCCCTCCTACGGGAGGGAATCCGATGACGGACGCGGACTTCGCGGGGATCGGGCCGGGGTTTGCCGTGTACCTGCGGGGGTTCCGGCGTCACGCCGGGTCGGCCCCGACCGCCCGGCACGTCGGGCGCGCTGGCGAAGCTGTCGCGGACGGACGCGGCGGCGTGGGCGGCGCGGCTGGAGGCGGAGTACCGGGCGCTGCCGGGCTGACGCGAGCGATCGAGGAGTCGCGGACCGGGGCGGGGCAACCCGCCCCGCGTTCGTTTACACAACGGGGTTGCAAGGGCGAACGCGAACTGTCAACTGTCGGTCGTGGGGATTGCACGACACGCAACGGCCTGCTAGCCTGTCCCTGCGTCAGTCGAATACACGCCGCACCGCGTTCTCCGCACCAGGGTCTCGCCCATGGCCGAGCAACTGCCATTCGGGGATGTCGGGCTGGCGACCAACCCTGAACCCCGCTGTCCGTGCGTTCTGTTGATCGACGTGTCAGGGTCGATGTCCGAGGTCGTGGGGGAGACCGGGCGCGATCTGGGCTACAACGTCCAGCAGGACGGCCAGACTTACCGGGCGGTGTCGGGCGGTGTCACCCGGATCGACCTCGTAAACGAAGGCCTCCGCGCTTACCAAACGGACGTGACAACCGACCCCCTGGCTGCTCAGCGTGTCGAGGTGTCGGTTATCACGTTCGGAACGGCCGTCCAGACTGTCACGCCGTTCGTGACCGCACATGAATTCTCCCCCCCGACTCTCACCGCCAACGGCGAAACCCCGCTCGGCGCGGCTGTCATACGGGCCATCGAGGCGGTCGATGAGCGGAAGCGCCTCTACAAGCAGAACGGCCTCCACTACTACCGGCCTTGGATCTTTCTGATCACCGACGGCGCCCCGACCGACTCCTGGCAGGAGGCGGCTGCGAGGGTGAAGGAGGGCGAGAAGAACAAGAAGTTCGCCTTCTTCGCGGTCGGCGTGCAGGGGGCGAACTTCGACGTGCTCCGGCAATTGAGCGTCCGCGAGCCGCTCCACCTGAAGGGTTACAGCTTCAAGGAAATGTTCCAGTGGCTGTCGCAATCCCAGCGCAGCGTCTCCCATTCGACGCCCGGCGAGGAGGCACAGGTAAAACTCGAATCGCCGGCCGGTTGGGCGACCCTGTGAGGCGGGCATGACATGGTCCGTCGTCGCAGCTGACAGTACCGGAACCTCGCACGTTGTCCGCGGCCTCCCCTGCCAGGACGCGCACCTTCACGCCGTGTTCGGGCCGGCTGACGACTGGCTCGTCGTTGCCGTCGCCGACGGGGCCGGCTCCGCGAGCCGCGCCGAAGTCGGGGCGGCGCTCGCGTGTCGAGAATTCATTGCCCGTGTTGTCCGACTCGGCCCGGACGGTTTGCATTCGCCCGAGGTGGTTGCCGCACTGTTCGCCGGGGTTCGGGACGAACTCCTCGCGGAGGCCGAGCGGTTGACCGTCTCGCCACGGGAACTGGCCTGTACGGCGCTGCTCGCGGTCGTCGGGCCGACTGCGGCCGTGTTCGCCCAACTCGGGGACGGCGCCATCGTGGTCGGCAACGCGGACTACCGTCGGGTGGTGTTCTGGCCCGAGCCGGCCGAGTACGCGAACGCGACCGACTTCCTCACCGACGACCGTTTCGCCCGCGCCGTCCGCGTCGAGTCGTCCGCCGAAGCGATCGACGAGTTGTGCGTTATGACTGACGGCCTCCAACGGGTCGCCCTGGACTTCACCACCCAGACACTCCACTCCCCGTTCTTCGACCCGATGTTCGGCCGTGTCCGTGATGCCGGGAACCCGGCCGAGTTGGCCGACCCGCTCCGCGGGTTCCTGGACTCCCCGCGGGTGAACGAGCGGACCGACGACGACAAGACTCTCTTCCTCGCCACCCGACGGCAATGAGCGCCCCGCCCCGAGTTATCGACCAGAACGGTCGCCCGATCGC